>Ga0207677_10000677_pt1 | contig 20194 bp, 15 predicted proteins | sample KBSMisM42_FD_184311 | JGI IMG/M metagenome (GOLD analysis project Ga0207677, IMG submission 184311) | Miscanthus rhizosphere microbial communities from Kellogg Biological Station, Michigan, USA - KBS Miscanthus M4-2 (SPAdes) (version 2) | ecosystem: Host-associated > Plants > Roots >...
CGGGCGTTGATGATCACCGGGAAGAGGGCGGCGAAGAAGCCAAAGCGCGCGACGACGTCCCCGCCGGGGGCGGGCATGTTGTAGATCGGCTCGTCTTCGAAGCTGCCGTTGTTGATTCCGGTGACGGTGATGTCAGTCGAGCCGACCTGGGAGTCAAGCGGGCATTCGCTGTGGTTGGGTTCGGTGCCGAGCTGCAGCCTCGTGCAGGTGGGGAAGGCGTTGGGGTTGCCGAAGATCCCCGCCGGCAGCCTGACGCTCACGTCGCGTGTCCTTGCGTAGGGGTGGCCTTCTTTGTCGTGGCTGAGGACGATCGACGTCGTGAAGTCGGCGTGGGCGCCCGCCTGGGCGCTTGACAGCTCCCCGGAGACCGATTCGACCCGGTACTGATCGAATTCTTCGGCGCCCAGCGCCGCCGGGGCGGCGAGCAAGAGGAGACACATGGCCCCCAGGAGTGCGATCGCGGCCCTTCTCATCCTCTCTCCTCCTCGCCCGCTCATCGCCGCGCCCCCCGCTTGGCGCCGGCTCGGCGGTGGCGGTGCTTTTTGTGCTTGGCGTGGCGGCGCTGGCAGCGCACCTTGCCGTCGCGGCGCACCGCGCGCTTGCCCTTCGGGCAGCGCGCACGGGGTGCTTCGCTTGCCACGTTGCCGGCCCCCTTGAGGCTCTGCACGGGGTCCCCGGGCGCTTGGGCGGCCGGCTGGCAGGCTTCGCCCAGGCACTCGCCGGCGCTGCCCCGCGGCGGCGGGAAGCCGCCTTCCACCCTCGCGTCGTAGATCGAGGGGGTTTCGTCGGGATCTTCGGCCGGCAACAGCAGGTCGCCGGTATAGAGGAAGACGTCGCGACCGTCTTCGCTGGCGGCGTAGAGGTAGTTGGGCTCGCCGCTGGTCGGGCGGCCGCTGGTGCCCGAGGAGATCAGGTAGACGCAGCCGCCTTCGCTGCGGCAGCTACCGACGCCCTCTTCCTCCCACTCATAGACGTCCTGCACGCCGTCGGTGTCGGCCAGGACCAGCGCTTCGGTGGACTGGAAGATGGCCCGCTGCCCGTCGGGAGCGAGATTGTCGACCGGCGAGTAGCGCTCGAGCGGTTCGGGGGCGTCCTCCACCTGCTTGACCGACTGCAGGCTCGCCTCGCCGCTGGCCGGCACCCCGGTCGGGACGCAGGAGAGGCAGCGCAGCCCCGGCGCCTCTGCGTCATAGCGGTAGACCTCGGCGTGGCCTTCGGGGTCATAGGCGGTGAGCTTGGCGCGCGACTCGAAGAGCAGGATGGCGCCGTTTGCCGTGGCCCGGGAGGGGTCGATCGCGAACGCCCCCCGCAAGCCCACCGCGTCCGCCCACAGGCCGAGTCCGTCGACAACGATGTTCCCCGGCTTGCCGAGGACGTCGCGTTTGGTGAGCGTGCCGAGGAAGGAGATCGTGCCTTCGCGCGAGAGGTAGAGGTTCTCCGCGCCGGGCGTGGGTTCGGCGTGGTTGGGGTTCTGCCCGGCTGCCGCGATCGCGCTCGGCGAGACGAAGTAGGCGGCGCCGCCGTCGGGCGAGACGTTGACGACGGTGACGTCGCCGCTTTCGGTGAAGGCGGTCCGGGCTTCGGTGGCGGCGTCGAAGGAGTAGAGGTCGCCGTCTTGCAGGTAGAGAAGACGTTCCCCTCCTTCGGCTACCCCCTCGAAGGTGACCTTTTCGAAGATCTGCTGGGCGGTGTCGCCAGAGCTCGGCAGCTGGCCGATCTCATACGTTTCCCCGTCGGCGGCGTGGAGGTAAAGGGTGCTGCCGATGCTGAAGGCGACGCCCCTGCCATCCAAAGAGGCGCCGTAGTACGTGGCACTTTCGCCGGCCTGCGGGGTTTCGCCGTGGGGCAGGAGCGAGATGACGTGGGTTTCCTCGGCCCCGCTGAGGGGATCGATCGTGCGGTCATAGATCGCCTGCGTGCCCTGCGGCGGGGCTTCGGGCTCGAGCTTGAGCGGAACGTGGCTGAAGCTCGTCGTGTTGAAGATCACGTGGCGGCCGTCTTTCGCGATCAGGTCGCCGACGGCCTCCGGGTCTGTGCCGAGGCTGCCCCGACCCAGCAGCTCGGAGTGCCCGTCGGGATAGCGCAGGTAGGCCGTGGATTGGCCGTCGATGACCTTGCTGCCCTTCCCCTCAGCCTCCCAGACCGCAAATCCCTGGTCGGGCGAGTGGCTGCCGGGCAAGACGGTTGAGGCTTCGGTCCCGTCCGCGTCGGTGACGACCGTGCTCCAACCCTCTGGGTGACGAGTCACGAGGTAGGCATCCCCGCGCACGGACCCCGTGCCATCGAGGCCTGGGATCGTCCCTCCCTGAATTTGGAACGAGAGCGCGTTCCCATCCGCCGACGCTTGCTGGGTCGTGAACAGATCAGCCTCGAAGCCGAGGCTGATCGGCGCGAGGCCTCCCGTGTTGGCGGGCGTGACCAGCTCATAGGCGCGGCAATCGGGCAGGGCGGCCGAGGCGCCGGTGCGAAATGCCTGGTTTTCGCAGTCGACGGAGGCATCGCCCCGCGCGTAGGTGGAGAAGGTGCTCTGCGCTTCGTCTTCCCCACCTTCGCTGTTGGCGAGCACGCGCATGCGGTAGGCCGTGCCGGGCGAGAGCCCCGCGACCGGAGCGCTGACGAGCACGCCTTCGCTGCCGGCGCCAAGCGTCCCTTCGCCCGCCGTCACCGCGCCCGCGAAGCCTTCTTCCTCGAATCTGAGCTGAGTGGTGTATTCGATCCGATAGCTCGTCTCCGCGCCTTCGGGGTCGATCTTCGCCTCAAGAGAGGCTTCGTCTTCGGTCACTCCGTCGGCCGAAACGGATTCGACAACCGGCGGCGTCGAAAGCGAGGAGATCGGTTCGAACGCGTAAGAGTGCCCGGGAACCGCTTCGCCGGACTCGACGAAGAGGTAGCGGTAGGTGGGGCTTTTCGGGCTGTTGTCGACGACGATCTGGCGCCAACCCAGGTACTGGAAGCTGTGGGCGATCGTCGAGACGTAGCCGCCGTCGGCTTCGAGCTCATAGACCTTTTTCGCCGCGCCGAGATCGCCGACGAAGACGTGCCCGGTGGCTTCTTCGGCGGCGACGGCCATTTCGCTCTGCGCACCGAGGAATTTTCCGGCCGGGGTGGTCGAGCCGTCGATGGTCTCCAGCAGTTTGAAGGTTTCGAGGTCGTAGACCTTGACCAGGTTTTCACCCGTTCCTTCCGGGTGTGCCTCGGCGTAGATCCTCTTGTGAGCGCCGTCTACGGCAAGCGTCGTGCCGGCACCGAGTTCCGCTGTATTGCCTTTTTCGGCGAACCCCGCGTTGTCGTCCGCCGCCGAGCTGAACAGATAGAAGTGGACTCCGCCCCCGACCAACAGCCCTTCGGTCAACGGGTCGATCGCCAAGGACGCGTTGTGATAGATGTGAACCCCTGGCCCGACCGGGGGAAAGCCACCTAGTTTCGGTTGGTCTACGACGACAGGCGGGGTTCCGTATTCGATATCCCCAGCTTCTGGTTCGTAGACGGTAGGTTTGAATCTGACCAGCCTTGATTCTGGGTTCGCCCCTTCAGATTCATCGCTGTACTCGATCACGTAGAGGTTCCCTTTGGCGTCCACCGCGATCGCCTTCGGCCCGGAATGGTCGGCGATCTCGGTGATGAAGGTCCCGTCGGGACCGAAGACGTCGATGCGGCCCTGGTTGGGTTTGGCGAATTCAGGCCCGAAGCTGGACACATAGCGGTCGCCGTAGGGGTCGACGGCGATCCCCTTCGGCGACGCGAATGCCGCGTTTGGGTGATCGACGCCCGCCACGCCGGGGGGCATCGGGCAAAGACCGGGGTCCGCCGCCGGGTCCGCGGTCGAGGTCGAGCAGTTGCCGGTCAAGGACAGGGTCGCGTTGAAGACGTGGGTTTCTTCTTCGGCGGCGAGGGCCGCAGCGGGGGTTAGGGCGTATAGGCAGAGGAGGAGGGTCGCGAGGCAGGCGCCCGCGAGCGCCGCCCTCGCCGTGGATCGCTTCCTGTGGTCTCTCATCGCTTCCATCCCCTATTCGAGTTCCGCCGTCAGTTCGGTGGCCGCGCTCATCGTCAGCGTGCAGGCGCCTTCCGTCGCGCTGCTGGTCCCGGTACAAGTCCCCGCGCCGGCTCCCCAGTCGATCGAGGACGTGCCCTTGCCGAGGGTCCAGTGCACTTCGATCGCTTCTCCTTCATAGAAGGAGGCGCCGGCGCCGGGGCAGGCGTAGCCGCAAAGCAGCGCGGCCGGTTTGGTCTTGACCAGGGCCTGCCCGCCGCCGCTCTTGGCGAGGGTGAGCGCGAGCTTGGGGTCTTCTTGGAAGTCGGCTTGGACGCTGTGCTCTTCGCCCATGCTCACTTCGCAGGCCCCGGTTCCGCTGCAGGCTCCGGACCAGCCGGCGAAGTGGAAGTGGCGGGCCGGGGTCTCTTTTACGGTGACCGCGGTCCCCTCGCGCAGCAAGAGGGAGCTCCATTCGCAGGCATAGGGGCAGCTGAGGCCGCCGGAGGCCTGCACCCTGCCGGGTCCCGAGCCATCGGCCTTGGCGACGGTGAGCAGGTGGGCGGTGGTGAAGATGGCGCTGACTTTCTTGGCTTTGCTCATCGTCACCGTGCACTGGCGCCCGTTGACGGCGCCGGCGTCGCAGCCCTTCCAGGCCAAGAACAGGGAGCCGGTCGTGGGCGTGGCGCTGAGCGTGACTTTCGTGCCTTCGGGGTATTCCTCAGAGCAGAAGGGGTTGCAGGAGATCAGGCCGCTGTCGGCGCTGACCGTGCCGGGTCCCTCGAGGGCGACGGTGAGCTCGAAGCCCGGCGCCTGGGCTTCTTCTTCGAAGCTCGCCGCCAGCGCTTCCTCGCCGGAGCCGATCGTGACTTCGCAGGTGCTCTGCACCGATTCGTCGCATTGCGGGGTTCCCCAGCCCTTGAACTCGTTGCCTTCGGCCGGGGTCTCGGTGAGCGTGACGATGGCGCCTTCTTCGTATTCGCCTTCGCAGGAGGGGCCGCCGGCGGAGGTGCAGCCTGAGATCGTGCCCGTGTTGGCGCTGACTTTTCCGTTGCCGCTGACCGAGACGGTGAGCTTGTGCTTGGCGCGGGCTTTCGGTTCGAACGCATACGAGTGCCCGGGAACGGCTTCGCCGGACTCGACGAAGAGGTAGCGGTAGGTGGGGCTTTTCGGGCTGTTGTCGACGACGATCTGCCGGAAGCCGAGGAATTGGAAGCTGTGCGCGATCGTCGAGACGTAGCCGCCGTCGGCTTCGAGCTCATAGACCTTTTTCGCCGCGCCGAAATCGCCGACGAAGACGTGCCCGGTGGATTCTTCGACGGCGACGGCCATTTCGCTCTGTTGGGAGAGGAATTTTCCGGCCGGAGTGGTCGAGCCGTCGATGGTCCCCAGCAGTTTGAAAGTTTCGAGGTCGTAGATCAGGATCAGGTTTTCCTCCGTTCCTGCAGGGTGGGCCTCGGCGTAGATCTTCATCTGAGCGCCATCTACGGCGAATGACGTGCCGGAGCCGCGCTCCCCTACTTCGCCTGCATCGCCTCTTTCGGCGAACACCGCGTTGTCGTCCGCCGCCGAGCTGAATTCATAGAAATGTGCTCCGCCACCGACCAAGAGCCCTTCGGTCAGTGGGTCGATCGCCAAGGACGTGTTGTGATAGATGGCAACCCCTGGCCCGACCGGGGGAAAGCCACCTAGTTTCGGTTGGTCTACGACGATAGGTGGGGCTCCGTACTCGATGTCCCCAGCTTCTGGTTTGTAAACGGTTGGTTTGAACCTGACCAGCCTTGTTTCTGGATTCACCCCTTCAGCTTCATCGCTGTACTCGATCACGTAGAGGTTCCCTTTGCCGTCCACCGCGATCGCCTGGGGCCCGGAATGGTCGGCGATCTCGGTGACGAAGGTCCCGTCGGGAGCGAAGACGTCGATGCGGCCTTGGTTGGGTTTGGCGAATTCGGGCCCGAAGCTGGACACATAGCGGTCGCCGTAGGGGTCGACGGCGATCCCCTTCGGCGAGGCGAACGCGGCGCTGGGATGATCGACGCCCGCCACGCCGGGGGGCATCGGGCAAAGACCGGGGTCCGCCACCGGGTCGGCCGTCGAGGTCGAGCAGTTGCCGGTCAAGGACAGGGTCGCGTTGAAGACGTGGGTTTCTTCTTCGGCGGCTAGGGCCGCGGCGGGGGCGAGGGTGAGGAGGGTGAGGGCGCCTATGGCCAGACGCGCTAGCAGCGGTAGAGGCCTGAAGTTACTGTGTCCCATTGCTTCCTCTCCCTGTAGTCCCGTTTTCTTGTTGGCGCCTCTCCCCCAGAGGCGATGCTTACGTTCTAAGTCTTTAACTTCCGGCGGCATCGCCCCGGGCCGCATCATGTGCGGCCCGGGGCTTCGCTGCCGTTTATTACGTGGTGTAGCTGCTCACTGTTACTGTTGCTTGGCGTCTAGTTGAATTCCACCGGCACAGCGTTCGTCGAGCTCATCGGTATTTTGCAGACGAGAACATGTCCGGTGCAGGTGCCCGTGGGGGATATCCAGGTGACCTGAGTGGTTCCCTTGCCGAGCGTGACCGTCACTTCCGGTTCTTCGGAGGTGTAGAATTCGGCCTGCGCGAAGGTGCAGGTGAGGCCACAGTTGATGTTGGTCGGCTTGGTCTTGATGAATCCTTGGCCCCCGCCGCCCTTTTGGAAGCTCAGCGTGTTCTTGGCGTCTTCCGCGTAGACCTCGTTGATCACGGAGTTCGAGTTAAACGAGGCGATCGTGCATTCGGGCGAGGTCACGCCGTTGCAGGAGGCCGCTGAGCCGGTGCCGCCTTTGAATTCCACGAAGTGGAAGTGCTTGGCGGGCTTGGCCTTGACCGTCAGGGCGCCTTCCTTGAAAAGCGCCGTGGAGGAGGTGCAGGCGTAGCCGCAGTTGATCCCTCCGGGCGCGGTGCTCATGATGCCGAGACCGCCTGACTTCGAGCCCGCGAGGCTGAAGACTTTGACGAACTTGACGCCAACTTCCTTCAGCGAGGAGCCGGCCGTGACGGTGCACTGACGACCGTTGACGCCACCGACGTCGCAGCCCTTCCAGCTCTTGACCAGGTAGCCCGGAGCCGGAGAGGCGGTCAGGATGACTTTGCCTTCGGCCACTTCGCCTTCGCAGGATTCAGGCGCCGAAGCCGTGCATTCCAGACCGGCCGGATTGGAGATCACGGTGCCCGAGCCTTCTTCGACGTTGAGCTTCAGGTTGGGCGGCGTTTTCACGTCGAAGGTCGCCGTGACCTGGACGTTTGAGCCGCTGCCCGTTTCCGTGTAGGCGAGGCAGCTTCGCCACCGGTTTTCGAAGGTCGTTTCCGAGTGGTCTTTGAAGCATCCCGGGATAAACGTCCCGAACTGCATGCCGCCCGTGACTTTCCAGCCGGCGAATTTCGAGCCGGGTGCCGGCGTCGCCCAGAGAGCGTCGCCCGAGATGCCTTCGCCGAGGTCTTCGGCTTCGTTTTCGCAGGTTCCCGTCTGCGGGCCCGGCGAGGCGTAGCCGCATTCGATCGGCGGTTCGCCGACATAGACCGGTGGATATGAGGATTCGAAGGCGTGCAGGCCTTCGGCGCTGCTGATTTCGCCGCCGCCGGTGCCGGCAATGGTTACCGTCACGGTTTCGGCGAAGGCCGACGCGGCCGGCACGAGCATCAAAGCTCCGATCGCCGCGAGCAAGATTGTCAAACGTCTCACTTAGCTCTCTCCTTGTTAATCGAGCCCCTGCCGGTCCGCTTCCGGCGGCCTCGGCGACTCGCTTTCCCTGTGGATCCCTTGTCGGGACACGCGTCCAGCGGACGAACGTGTTTACTGACAGTGCTCGTAGAGGGTAGATAGACGTGTTTCTTTTGTCAAGCAGGTGCTCAAACTTCCTGCAAAACTTGGCTTTTTGAAGTAGATGAAAGCGTTTCTAGCGTGCCTCAAGCCTTCCGCTCGGTGGCGGAATGCTCCGCGGTCGACTAGGCTGGCCGCCGATGAAAGACGTGTGGGGAGGCGGGGGCTTGCGCGTCGCGCTGGCGACGGTCGCGCTTGGACTACTCCTCGCCGCGGCGGGCTGCGGCGGCGGCAGTGAATCGAGCAAGGTCGCCGAAGAAGCGGGCTGCGAAGACGTCAGCGCGCCGGAGCCGAAGGACGTCACCCTGCCCGCCCCCAAGCAGACCGTGAAGCCCGGCGAAAAGCTGACCGCGACGGTCAAGACCAGCTGCGGCACGTTCGAGATCGCGCTCGATACGAAGACGGCGCCGAAGACGACCAACTCCTTTGCCTACCTCGCCCGCGAAGGCTTCTACGACGGGCTCGACTTCAACCGGATCGTGCCCGGCCTGATCGTCCAGGGTGGAGACCCGGCCGGCGACGGCACGGGCGACGCCGGCTACAAGATCGCGGAGCCGCCACCCGCCGATACCAAGTACAGCAAGGGCGTCGTCGCGATGGCGCGGGAATTCGAAGAACCCTCGGGCCAGTCCGGCAGCCAGTTCTTCGTCGTCACCAGCATCGAAGCGGGCTACCCGCCCGAATACGCGCTGGTCGGCGAAGTCAGCAAGAACTACGCGGTCGTCAAACGCATCTCCGAACTGATCGGCCCGAAGAACGAAGAACCGAAGATCCCGGTCCTGATCGAAGAAGTGACGATCGAAAAAGGCTGACGGCTACGACGGCTGCTGCAGCACCGCGAGGATGTTGCCCGCCGGGTCCTTGAACCAGGCGATCGAGGGTCCGGGGCCGCGGGCGATGCCCTTCTCGTCCTGGTCGAAGCCTTCGTAGCCCTCCATCTCGACGCCCTTCGCGCTCAGCTCATCGACCGCGGCGTCGATGTCGTCGACCTCGAAGTTGAGGATCGTGTAGGTGGCGGGGACGAAGTCGGGCTTGCGGTAGACGAGCGTGTCGCGGCCGCCGGCGAGCCGGATCGAGAACAGGCCGTGCTCCTCGCTCAGCTCGCTCACTCCCAGCCCGAGCGTCTCGCCGTAGAAGCGCTTCGCCGCCTCGACGTCGTCGACGGCAAAGCCGTTGGTCGCCTTCGTGTTCGCGAACATGGTGCGTCCTTTCGGTCGGTTCGGTCTTCCTACCCTGCCAGCTCGGGCATGTAGCGCTCGAGGTGCTCTCCGATCGTCTCACGCACCCAGCGCTGGGTCGCTTCGTCGGCGAGCCGGTAGCGGCCGAGCAGCATCTTCTGGTCGTCGAGCGGTAGGCCGGCGATCTCCCAGCTGACCGCGAGGCGCTCGAAGAGCAGCTCGGAGCGGCGGCGCCAGGCGTCGTCCTGGGTGCTCGCGGCGGTCGCCGGGCCCTCGCGCAGCTTGACGATCGTGCCTTGGCTCAGGGTTTCGCGCAGGACGAGGACGTTGCCCTCGGCGTCCTCGTAGGAGACGGTCGGGGCCTTCTCGCGCGGGCGACGCTTCTTGTTTCGCTTCGCCATTCTCAGAAGTCTCCCGCCGGGCGGCGCCGGGCGCGCTTGCGTTCGCCGGCACGGCGCTTCTCTTCTAGGCGCTTCTCGCGCGAGGCGCGGGTCGGCCGGGTCGGCCGGCGGCGCGTGGGCTCGGCGAGGCCGGCGGCGATCTTCTCCGCCAGGCGGCGCAGGGCCAACTCGCGATTGCGGGCCTGGCCGCGGGCATCCTGGGAGACGGCCGTTATAAGTGAGCCGCCGCGGCCGAGCAGGCGCTCGCGCGAGCGCTCGTCCAGCGCCCGCGAGGCCTCGACGTCGAAGACCGCTTCGACCCGCGAGGCGGTCACGTTGGCGTGCTGGCCGCCCGGCCCCGAGGAGCGGCTGGCGCGCAGCTCGATCTCGCTCAGCGGGATCGTCAGCCGGCGATCGATTCTCAGCTCGTCGGCGATAGGGCGTCGACCCTCTCGGCGAGCTCGAAGTCGGCCGCGGTCAACCCGCCCTCGGAGTGGGTTGAGATCGTCACCTCGACCGTGGCCCAGGAGATCGTCAGGTCGGGGTGATGGCCCATCGCCTCCGCCGGCTCGACCAGGCTCTCGATGAAGCGCACCGAGCCGACGAAGTCGCCGCAGGAGAACTCCTTGCGGATCGCCTCGCCGGTGCGCTCCCAACCGTCGAGCCCGGCCAGCCGCTCCTTGATCTCAGTATCGCTCAGCAGCGCCATGTCGACCATGCTGCCACGCCGACTCGCTGGGTGCAACGCGTTGTGTCCGTCATAGGGACACAACGCGTTGCACCCAGCGGCCAAACGGTCCCGGAGGGCTAAGTTGAGGTGCCGGGCGGCCGATAAGACCAGGGTGAAAGAGCCCAGCAGCGAGCACCTGCGCGAGATCATCCAGACCCAGACCGAGATCGCGGCCAGCGATCTCGACCTCGACGCGATCATGCGGCTGATCGCCGCCCGTGCGCAGGAGCTGACCGGCGCGACGGCCGGCGTCGTCGAGCTTGCCGACGGCGAGGACATGGTCTACCGCGTCGTCACCGGCGAGGCGACGCCGTTCCTGGGCGTCCGCGTGCCAATGGCGGGCAGCCTGTCGGGCCGCGGCGTGAACGAAGGACTGGTCCTGCGCAGCGACGACACGCGGGTGGATCCGCGGGTGAACGCCGAGGCCTGCCGGCGCGTCGGAGCGCGCTCGATGCTATGCGTGCCGCTCGTCCACCGCGCGCGCACGGTCGGCGTGCTCAAGGTCTACTCGTCCGCCCCCCGGGCCTTCGCCGCCGGCGACGTCGAAACCCTGGAGCTGCTGAGCGGGCTGATCGCCGCCCACATGTCGCACGCGACCCTGCTGGCGGCCGAGGCCCACGGCGGCCGCCACGACGCGCTGACCGGCCTGCCCAATCGCCGCGCCTACGACGAGCGCCTCGCGGTCGAGGTCTCCAGGGCGTCGCGCTACGGCTGGCCGCTGACGCTCTGCCTGCTCGACCTCGACGGCTTCAAGGACGTCAACGACCGGCTCGGCCACCCGGCCGGCGACCAGGTCCTGCGCCGGGTCGCGGCCGTGATCGACGAAGCGCGGGTCGCCGACGACAAGTTCCGCGTCGGCGGCGACGAGTTCGCGATCCTGATGCCGAGGACGCCGCGCGAGGACGCCGCGCTGGCGGCCACGCGCCTTTGTCACTCGATCTGCGACGTCGAGGTCGCCGGGGGCTCGATCGGCGCCTCTTTCGGCCTTGCCGAGGGCCTCGCCGATCCCGCCGCCCTGCACGCCGCCGCGGACTCGGAGCTCCTGGCGGCGAAGAACGACCTCTACGACCGCTGAGCGGATCTACGGAGTGAGGACGATCTTCAGCGCCTCGCGGCGGTCGTAGATCGCGTAGGCCTCGGCGGCCTCGTCGAGCTTCATGCGGTGGGTGACGAGCGGCGCGGGATCGAGCTTGCCGGCCTGCAGCAGGGCGAGGACGCGGTCGACGTGGGCGATCACGTTGGCGAGGCCGAGGCGCAGGGTGAGGCCCTTGAGCCAGGCGAGGCCGAGCGGCACCTCGCCCTTGCCGGCGTAGGCCCCGATCCCCGAGACGGTGCCGGCGTCGCGACAGAGGCTGACCGCCATCGCCAGCGGACCGGGGTCGCCGACCGCGTCGACGACGACGTCCACCCCGCGCTTCTCAGTCGCCGCCCGCACCGCCTTCTTCGGGTCCCCCTCGGTGAGGTGAATCGGGGTGGCGCCGAACTGGGCCGCCATCGCCAACCGCTGCTCGACCGAGTCGATCGCGAAGACCTTCGTGGCGCCGCCGGCCAGCGCCGCCTGCACGGCGCAGAGGCCGACCGGGCCGAGGCCGAGCACCGCGACGCTGTCGCCGGTTCGCATCCCGGCGTGCTCGACGGCGTGGAAGCCGGTCCCCATCACGTCACCGGCGAAGAGCGCGACCTCGTCGCTCATCCCCTCCGGCACGCGGCGCAGCGTCAGGTTGGCGCGCGGCACGAGCAGCCGCTCGGCCTGGGCGCCCTGCAGGTCGCCGAGGTGCGAGCCGTGGCCGAAGGTGCGCTGGCGGTCGCAGCGGTGGTAGTCGCTCCGCAGGCAGGGCACGCAGGTGGCGCAGGCGACGTGGAAGCAGCCGAGCACGCGGTCGCCGACCGCGACCCGCTCGACGTCGGGACCAGCGGCCAGCACCGTGCCGACGAACTCGTGCCCGATCGTGAACCCCTGCTCGACCGGCACGCGGCCGTGGAAGATGTGCAGGTCCGAGCCGCAGATCCCGCTCGCCTCGACGCGGACCAGCGCGTCGTCGGCCGCGACCAGCTCCGGGTCGGCCACCTCCTCGACCCGCACCTCCCCCGGCGCCTGAAACGTAACCGCCCGCATGTCCGCGAACCGTAGTGGACTCGGGGCCGACGGGACGAAAAGCGCTCTATGTCAGCGCTTTTCGTCCCGTCGGCCCCTGTGGTTCGGGCCTGGGTCAGCTGCCGACGGTGACGGTGGGGGTCGGCTGGAAGCGGGCGCCGTTGCCGAAGGGGCTGGCGGTCTCTTCGATCCGCGCTTCCAGGGCCAGCTCCTTCTCGAAGTCGGCGGCTTCGGCGTGCTGGAAGGAGACGTCCTCGCCCTCGAGCAGCTCGATGAAGACCTCGACGAAGCGGGCGTCGAGCTGTTTGCCGGCGACCCGGCGCAGCTCGCGGATCGCCTCGTGACTCGGCATCGGCGTGCGGTAGGAGTCGCGCGCCGTCATCACGTCGTAGGTGTCGGCGACGGAGATGATCCGCGCCAGCTCGGGGATGTCGTCGCCTTCGAGGCCGCGCGGGTAGCCCTTGCCGTCGATCCGCTCATGGTGGGCGAGGATGACCTCGGCCACCGGGCCGTAGCCGTCGAGAGAGGAGACGACGCGGGCACCCTGCTGGGGGTGGCGGCGGATCAGCATCCAGTCCTCGTCGGTGAGCGGCACGTTGGCCTTGAGGATGCGGTCGGGGAGGATGAACTTGCCGATGTCGTGCAGCAGCGCCGCGATGTGGACGAGCTCCTCCTCCTGGCGCGAGAAGCCGGCCCGCTGCGCGATCGCCCGCGAGTAACGCGCCACCGCCGCCGAGTGGCGGGCGGTCATCTGGTCTCGCAGGTCGAGCGTGCGCAGCATCGCGCTCAACATCCCGACCTGGAAGCTGGCCAGCTGTTTGCTGCGCTTCTCCAGCTCTAGGGCGCGCTGCTGGGAGACGAGCAGGGCGCCGAGCAGGTACTGGAAGGTGATCAGGACGACGCCGAAGAGCGCGACGCTGGCGAGGCCGACCTTGAGATAGAGGAAGGCGACGCCGATCGTCATCAGCGCGGCCATCAGCTCCGACGGCAGGATCGTGAACAGAACGCTGCCGAGCTTGCGCCAGAACGGCGTCCGCTCCAGGTAGCGCATGAAGCCGAAGGTGATCGCGAAGTTGATCGCCAGCGCGAAGAGGAAGAGACCGAAGACGGCCAGGTAGAAGGACAGCTCGGTGGTCTGCAGCCCCGTCTCGGCGACCAGCGCGTGGAAGGCGATCCCGCCGACCAGGGGATAGACGGTGTAGTCGAGGACGTTGATCAGGAGCGTGTAGGGCGAGGAGCGCCAGCGCAGCCAGCCGGCGAGGATCGTGAAGACGCCGATCAGCGCCGCGGGCGTGCCGCCGAGGAAGACCATCGCCAGGACCAGGGCGAGGAAGCTGCCGGAGATCGCGAAGCTCGAATCGGTGGCCGCGGTCAGGTCGCTGAAGACCGAGAAGGCGAGCAGGACGCCGAGCAGGGCCAGGTCCCAGTTGCCATGCGGGGCGGCGACGGCGGCCGCGGCGAAGGCGGCGAGCAGCCCCAGCCAGGTGAGGACGACGGCAAAGCGGGTTGGGCGTTGGGTTTCGGCCATCGAGCTCTGGTCCGGAGTTCGGAGATTCCGGCCTTCCGACCCGGCCAAAGCTAGCCACAAGCGGCACGTATGACAAGAATGGTGGACTCATTGCACGAACTCGTCCGTCGCCCGTCTTGCCCGGCCCGGAGCGGACGAAGGCATGAAAAAAGCGCCCACAGGGGGCGCCTCTTTCAAAAAGCTGACACTGACAAAGTTATCCTTTGTCTGAAGAATCTGAAGACTTAGTGGTTGCGGACACCCATCGTCATATTCCTTTCCTTCGTTGAAAGCCCAAGGCGAGAAACCCTTGCCCTCGCCCATGCAGAATCGCTGTGCACAGGTTTTAGCACAACTTCGCCGAAACTTGTGCAACTGCAGGAAATCTTGCCCAAATCCTCGGGGCTCTAAGCCCTCGAAATCGAGTAGCCGAGCGGAAAGTCGTGCGTAGGGCCGATTGGAAAACGACGCTTCGGCGGCCGGCGTTCCCCCGCCTGGCCCTGACCTACGCGGTCAACGAGCTGGGCGACTGGATGGGCCTGGTGGCGCTCTCGGTGCTGGTCTGGGACCGCACCGGCAGCCCAATCGCGACGACCGCGCTCTTCATCGGGATGGGCTTCGTGCCCGCGCTTGTGGCGCCGGCACTGGCGACGCGGGCCGAGCAGTCGCCGCCGCGCTTCGCGCTGCCGGTCATCTACTGCGGCGAGGCGGCGGCGTTCGGCGTCCTGGCGCTGATCGCCGACCACGCCGCGATCGGCTTCGTCATCGTCTTCGCCGCGATCGATGCCGCCCTCGGCATCGCCAGCCGCTCGATCACCCGCGCGGTCGTCGCCGCGATCCTCGAGCCCCACGACGAACTGCGGACCGGCAACGCGATCCTCAACGTCGCCTTCACCGTCGGCGTCGCCGCCGGCCCGGCGTTCGCCGGCCTCGTCGTCGCCGGCGTCGGCGTGCGGAGCGCGCTGCTGCTCGACGCCGCCTCCTTCTTCGTGATCGCGGGCGTCCTCCTCACCGCCGGCTCCCTGCCGCGGGTCGAGCCCGAACCCGGGGGCACGCGCGAACGCCTGCGCGCCGGGATCGCCTACGTTCGCGAGACGAAGACGCTGCGCCAGCTGCTGCTCGCCCAGAGCGGCGCCTTCGTCTTCTTCTCCGCGGTGCTGCCGATCGAGGTCATCTACGTCAAGGAGACGCTCGGCGCCGGCGACGCCGGCTACGGCCTGATGCTGGGCTGCTGGGGCCTCGGTATGGTCCTCGGCGGCCTCCTCTTCGCGAGGCTGAACGGCGGCTCGATCCCCCGGCTGCTCTTCTGGAGCACCTTCGCGATCGGCCTCGGCTACCTGCTGCTCGCCGCGGCTCCGACGCTCGCCCTCGCCTGCGCCGCCTCGGTCGTCGGCGGCGCCGGCAACGGCGTCCAGTGGGTCACGGCGATCAGCGCCGTGCAGGAGCTGACCGCGTCCTCGATGCAGACCCGGGTGATGAGCATCCTCGAATCCTCCAACGCGGCGATGCCGGGGCTCGGCTTCCTGCTCGGTGGTCTAATGACGAGTGTCTTCGACCCGCGCGTGACCTTCCTCGTCGCCGGCCTCGGCGTGCTCCTCATCATCGCCCTCGCCACTCCCGTCCTCGGCGCCAGCTGGCCCTCGGGAAGGGAAAATTCCAAAACGGACGAAGGAGACGCCGGGGCGGAGGTTATGGTGGAGCTGATTCCAGTGGGAGGCCGTCCGCCCACGCGGCCCAACTCGGAGGTAAGGCCTTGAGAAAGTCCGTTCTGGCCCTGTTCTCGTCCGCTCTCCTCGCGGCAATCGCCTTTGGGTTCACCGCCTGCGGCGGCTCGGGCAAGGAGGGCGGGACGCTGACCGGCAGCTACGCCTCCTTCCCGGACTACCTCGACCCGGCCCTCTCCTACAGCCAGGAAGGCTGGACGGCGATGTACGACACCTACCTCCCGCTGCTCACCTACAAGCGCGCCAACGGGGAGGAAGGCAGCGAAGTGGAGCCGGGCCTCGCCGAGGCGATGCCCAAGATCACCAACGGCGGCAAGACCTACGAACTGACCCTCCGCAAGGGGCTTGAGTATTCCGACGGCACACCGGTCAAGGCATCGGACTTCAAGAGCTCGATCGAACGCCTCTTCCTCATCAGCTCGCCCGGCTCGGGCTTCTACGAAACGATCGTCGGTGCCGAAGAGTTCGCCGCGACGAGGAAGGGTGGCATCGGCGGAATCAAGGCCGATGACAAAACCGGCAAGATCAGGATCGACCTGACCGGCCCGCGCGGCACCTTCGTCAACGAGCTCGCCCTGCTCTTCGCCGCGGTGCTGCCCGCCGACACCCCGGCCAAGAACGTCACCGACGACCCTCCCCCGGCGACCGGTCCCTACATGATCGCCAACGTCGAACCGGGCCGCGGCTGGTCCTACGAGCGCAACCCATACTGGGCGTCGCACAACGGCCCCCAGATAGACGCCGTCGGCGACGGTCACTTCGACAAGATCGACGTCTCGGTCGTCCGCAACGACTCGACCCAGGTCAACGAAATCGAACAGAACCGGACGATGTGGATGCAGCCCCCGCCCCCCGCGGACCTCTACGCCGAAGTCAAGGGCAAATACGAGGGAACGCAATTCCGGGTCGAGCATCCGATCAACGTCTATTACTTCTGGATGAACACGCGGAAGCCGCCGTTCGACGAGGTCAAGGTTCGTCAGGCGGTCAACTACGCGGTCGACCCGGCGGCGCTGGAACGGATCTACGCCGGCTCGCTGGCGGCGACGCACGAGATCCTGCCCGAAGGAGTCCCCGGGCACGAGGGATTCGACCTCTACCCGCACAGCATGGCCAAGGCCAAGCAGCTGTTTGGGGAAGCCAGCCCCTCGGACCGCGAGATCACGGTCTGGACCAACAACGAAAGCCCCAATGACGAAGCGGGCGCCTACCTCCAGGACGTGCTCAGCAAGCTCGGCTTCGACGCGAAGCTGAAGACGATCAACGCCGACAACTACTTCGGGATCATCGGCAACGAATCGACGCCGGACCTGGACGCCGGCTGGGGCAATTGGTACGAGGACTACCCGCACCCGAACGACTTCTTCGAACTGCCGCTGTCGGGGAAGTCGATTCAGCCCACCAACAGCTACAACTTCGCCCGCGCCAATGTCCCAGCACTGAACCAGAAGATCGCCAAGCTCGCGACCGAACCGCTCGGGCCCAAGCAGGAAGCCGAATACGGGAAACTCAACCGGGCCTACATGGAAGAAGCGGTCTGGGCGCCATACGGAACGAGCACGACCACGACCTTCGTCGACGACGAAATCGACCTCGACAAGGTCGTCTTCAACCCGACCTTCGGGCAGAGCCTCGCCAGCTTCCAGCTCAAGTAGCCGCGGCCCCTGGCGCCTCGCCTGGCGGCGCCTGCGCCGCAACCGCACGGCGCTCGCCTGCGGCGGCGTCTTCGTCGCGATCGTCCTCTTCTGCCTGGCGGCGCCGCTCTGGGCGAACGAGGTCGCCCACACCGGGCCCAACGACACGCACACCCTGGGCAAGGTCGAGGTAGACGGCGAAAGCCGCGAAGTCGTCACCCCCGAAGGCAAGCCGCTCGGCCCGCAGTGGCTCGAAGCCGGCGGCAGGTTCTTCCTCGGTGCCGACGGCCGGCTCGGCCGCGACGAGATGGTGCGGCTGATGTACGGCGGGCGCACGTCGCTGCTGATCGGCTTCGCCGCGGCGCTGCTCACCACTCTGCTGGCGACGGTGCTCGGCCTACTCGCCGGCTACCACCGGGGCTGGACCGACGCCGTGATCTCCCGCGCGCTGGACGTGGTCTGGGCCTTCCCGGTCACCCTGCTCGCGATCGCGCTCGGCCTGGCGCTCGCCGTCGGCGGCCTGCGGATCGGGCCGCTGCACCTCTCCGGCAGCTCGCTCTGGATCCCGATCCTGATCATCGGCGCCGTCTACGTCCCCTACATGGCGCGACCGATCCGCGGCGAGGTCCTCTCGCTGCGCGAGAAGGAGTTCGTCGAGGCGGCCGAGGCGCAGGGCGCGGGACCGCTGCGGGTGATGTTCGGCGAGCTGCTGCCGAACCTCTGGTCGACGATCATCGTCTTCTTCACCCTCGGGGTCGCCAACAGCATGCTGCTCGAGGCGATGCTCTCCTTCCTCGGCGTCGGCGTCCAGGCTCCCGAAACCTCGTGGGGGACGATGGTCGGCAGCGGCTTCCAGCTGATCACCAGCGCCCCGCAGCTGAGCCTGATCCCCGGCGCGATGATCCTGCTCACAGTGCTCTCGGTCAACGTCTTCGGCGACGGCCTGCGCGACGCGCTCGACCCGCGCTCGAAGCTGCGCCTCGAGGTACACGCGGGCATGCCCGAGCCCGAGGGGACGGCGGTCTGATGGGCCGCTTCGTCGTCAAGCGGCTGGGCGGCATGGTCGCGGTGCTCTTCGCTGTCTCCATCCTCACCTTCCTGATCTTCAACGTGATCCCCAGCTCCGACCCAGCCCAGCGGATGGCCGGCAAGAACGCGACGCCGCGGCTCGTCGCCAGCATCAGCGAGGAATGGGGCTTCGACGAGTCGCTGCCCCAGCAGTACCTGACGATGATGAAGAAGATCTTCAGCGGCGAAGTGATCTCCTACGAAGGTCGCGAAGACGTCGACGAACGGATCCTCGAAGGCGTCGGGCCGACCTTCTCGCTCTGCATCGGGGCCGCGGTGCTATGGATGTTCTTCGGCGTCCTCTTCGGCTACCTCTCGGCAACCAGGGCGGGGGGCCTGCTCGACCGGGTGCTGACGATCGTCGCCGTGGCCGGGATCTCGATGCCGGTCTTCCTGATCGGCGAGATCCTCCTCGTCTACCTCACCTACAAGACCGGGATCCTGCCCTCCGGGGGCTACGTCGAGCTCGCCGAAAACCCGCTCGAATGGGCCGAACACCTGATCCTGCCCTGGGTGACGCTGGCGATCGTCTACGTCGGCATCTACAGCCGCGTGCTGCGCTCGAACATGCTCGACGCGATGGGCGAGGACTACGTGCGCACGGCGCGGGCCAAGGGGCTGAGCGAGCGCCGGGTGATGAGCCGGCACGTGATGCGCAACTCGCTGGTCCCGATCGTCACCCTCTTCGGGCTCGACTTCGGCGCCCTGCTCGGCGGCGCGATCGTCGTCGAAGCGATCTTCAGCCTCAACGGGATCGGCGAATACGCCTACATCTCGCTGATCAACACCGACCTGCCGCCGATCATGGCGATCGTCCTCTTCGGTGCCTTCTTCGTCGTCCTCTTCAACGCCCTGGTCGACATCGCCTATGCCTACCTCGACCCGCGCGTGAAGCTGGGGGAGTCGGCCCGATGAGCGAGGCGCTGCTCTCGGTGCGCGACCTGCGGGTCGCCTTCGCGACCGAAGGCGGGCCGGTGCGGGCGGTCGACGGGGTCTCCTTCGATCTCGCGCCGGGCGAGGTGCTGGCGATCGTCGGCGAGTCGGGGTCGGGCAAGAGCGTCACCGCGCAGACGATCCTCGGCCTGACCCGCTCGCCGAACGCGCGCATCGAGGGCTCGGCGCGGCTCGGCGAGACCGAGCTGCTCGGGGCCGACGAGGCGACGATGCGCGCTGTGCGCGGCGACCGCGTGGCGATGATCTTCCAGGACCCGATGACCTCGTTCAACCCGGTCTACAGGGTCGGTGCCCAGATCGTCGAGGCGATCCGCGCCCACCGCGGCGAGGTCCCCAAGCAGGAGGCGCGCCGGCGGGCGATCGCGCTGCTCGACTCGGTGGGGATTCCCGAACCCGCGCGACGCGTCGACTCCTACCCGCACGAGCTCTCCGGCGGCCAGCGGCAGCGGGCGATGATCGCGATGGCGCTGGCGCTGGAGCCGGAGGTGCTGATCGCCGACGAGCCGACCACGGCACTCGACGTCACGGTCCAGGCCCAGATCCTACGCCTGCTCGGCCGGCTCAACCGCGAGCGGGGCCTGGCGACGATCCTGATCACCCACGACTTCGGCGTCGTCGCCGAGGTCGCCGACCGGATCGTGGTCATGCACGAGGGCAGGATCGTCGAGCGCGGTTCGCTCGACGACGTCTTCTACTCGCCCGAGCACCCCTACACGCGCGCCCTGCTGGGCGCCGTGTTGCGGCTCGACCAGGCGCCGCCGCCGCGGGCGGCGCGCGAGGCCGAGAACCTGCTCGAGGTCCGCGACCTGGTCAAGCACTACCGGGGGCGGGGCGGGCTGCTGCGGCGCGGCTCCCATTCCGTGCACGCCGTCGACGGAGTCGGCTTCGAGCTGCGCCGGGGCGAGACCCTGGGCCTGGTCGGCGAGTCGGGGTCGGGCAAGTCGACCCTCTGCCGGGCGGTGCTGGGACTGATCGAGCCGACGTCGGGCTCGGTGCGCTTCGATGGGCGTGAGATCGCCGGCCTCTCACGGCGGCGGATGCGGCCGCTGCGACGCGAGATGCAGATGGTCTTCCAGGACCCCTACGCCTCGCTCAACCCGCGGCGGCGGGCAGGCCAG
>Ga0207677_10000683_pt1 | contig 20069 bp, 15 predicted proteins | sample KBSMisM42_FD_184311 | JGI IMG/M metagenome (GOLD analysis project Ga0207677, IMG submission 184311) | Miscanthus rhizosphere microbial communities from Kellogg Biological Station, Michigan, USA - KBS Miscanthus M4-2 (SPAdes) (version 2) | ecosystem: Host-associated > Plants > Roots >...
AATGGAATTATCCGCGGCAGATGATCGAGATCCGCCTGGCGGAGGCATCGGGGAAGGTCGACCGCGAAACGCTGGGCACCGATATCTTTGCCGAGCGCTTCCTGATCCGACGGCCTATCCTGCAGTCACTCGAGCCGCACGACGGGGCGGCGCCGGTTCTGTTGATCGACGAGCTCGACCGCACCGACGAGCCGTTCGAGGCGTACCTGCTCGAAGTGCTCGCTGAATACCAGGTGACGATTCCCGAGCTCGGCGCGATCAAGGCGGCAGAGCCGCCGATCGTCGTCATCACGTCGAATCGCACGCGAGAGATTCACGACGCGATCAAGCGGCGTTGCCTTTATCACTGGGTCGATTATCCGAATGCCGAGCGCGAGCTCGCGATCGTGCGGCGCAAGGTGCCCGGCGCGGACGCAAGGCTGTCGCGCGAAGTCGTCGCGTTCACGCAGCGCCTGCGCGCGATTGACCTTTTCAAGGCGCCCGGCATCGCCGAGACACTCGATTGGGCCGAGGCGCTGGTCGCGCTGGATCGCGTAACGCTCGATCCCGATACGGTGGCCAATACGCTGGGAGCGCTGCTCAAATACCAGGACGATGTCGGTGCGATCACGCCGGAGGTAGCCGCCAGGCTGGTCGCGGAGGCGCGCGCGGAAGCGGTCGCCTTGCCGGCATGATGGCATCGACGGAAGCGCTGTTCGGGCGCGAGAGGCTCGCCGGCAACATTCTGCATTTCGCGCGTGTCCTTCGGGCCGCAGGCCTGCCGATCGGCCCGGCGAAAGTCGTGGTTGCGCTCAATGCGGTCGAAGCAGTGGGCGTCGGCAACCGCGACGATTTTCGCGCGGCGCTCGAAGCGGTGCTGATCGAGCGGCACGAGCACAAGGTGCTGTTCGACCAGGCGTTCGACCTGTTCTGGCGCAATCCCAAGCTGCTCGAACGCATGATGGCTCTCCTGCTGCCGAAGGTCCGCGGCCGCGTGCCTGCGGACCAGGCGCAGGCACCGCTGCCGGCGCGGCTGGCCGAAGCGATGGCGCCGCCGCGCCAGGACCTCGAAGTCGAAGGCGAAGAGATCGATCTCGACGCGGCGTTCACTTTCTCGCCGCGCGAAGTGCTTCAGACGCGCGATTTCGAATCGATGACGGCCGCCGAGCTTCGCGAGGTCAAGTCGATGATTGCGCGTCTGCGTCTGCCGCTGCCCGAGCTGCCGGTGCGGCGCACAGTGGCCGCGCCGCGGGGACATGCGGTCGACCTGCGCGCGACGCTGCGCGCGATGACCTCGGCACGCGGCGTGATTGTGCCGCTGGCGTGGCGGCGAAAACGCCGCCGCCGCCCGCCGCTGGTCGTCCTGTGCGATATTTCCGGGTCGATGGACCGCTATTCGCGCATGCTGCTTTTCTTCCTGCACGCCATCACCAATGATCGCGATCGCGTGCATACGCTGCTGTTCGGAACGCGTCTGACCAACATTACCCGTCATCTCAAGCAGCGCGACGTCGATGTCGCGATCGCGCGCATCAGCACTGCCGTCACCGATTGGGCAGGCGGGACGCGTATCGGCGCCTGCCTGGACGAATTCAATCGGCGCTGGTCGCGGCGGCTGCTCGGACAGGGTGCGATCGTCCTCTTGATCAGCGACGGCCTCGACAGCGATATCGGCGACGGTTTGGCGCAGGAAATGGAGCGGCTGGCCAAGTCGTGCCGGCGGCTGATCTGGCTCAACCCGCTGCTGCGCTACGAGGGCTTCGAAGCGCGGCCGGCGGGCATTCGCGCGATGCTGCCGTTCGTCGACGATTTTCTGCCGGTGCACAATCTGCAGAGCTTGAAGCAGCTGGCCACCGCGTTCGCCCGCCGGCCGGCCGGCCGAGGCCTGGGCGCCGAGCGGCTGCGCGCCGCGTGATGCACATATAGGCCCGAGATCATGGAAATGAAGGGAAGCCGCGTCGTGCCGACCGACGTCGACACGACATGGCGAGCGCTCAACGATCCCGAAGTGCTGCGCGCATGCATTCCGGGTTGCGAATCGATCGACTGTGTCTCGGACACCGAGCATCGGCTCGCGATGACCGCGCGCGTCGGACCTGTCAGCGCGAAATTCACTGGGCGCCTGATGCTTGCCGACATCGTTGCGCCGCGCTCGTATACGCTGAAATTCGAAGGGCAGGGCGGCGCCGCGGGTTTCGCCAACGGCATGGCAAAGGTCGAGCTGTCGCCGGTCGACGGCAGCACGCGAATCGATTATGCCGCGAGTGCACAGGTCGGCGGTAAGCTGGCGCAGATCGGCTCGCGGCTGATCGATGGCGCCGCGGCGAAGGTCGCCGATGACTTTTTTGCTCGGTTTGTCGAGCGCGCCGGCGGCCCCGCGCCCTCGCCGGCGGACACGGCTGGAGCGCCGCCGCCGGAGCTCGCCAGCGCGCTGCGAACGATGCGCATCAGATTGCTGCTCGCTGCCTTGATCGTCGCCGGCATCGCGATTTATTGGTGGCTGCAGCCGGCGTAGAATGGTCGGTATCGGATTGCGCAAGGACAGACCAATCATGGACAGCGTCGATCTCGAAGTCCTTCGCCGGAGCGCCGAATGGCTCGACGCCGGCAAGCGCGTGCTGCTTGTCACCGTCGTCCGCACGTGGGGCTCATCGCCGCGGCCTCCCGGCGCGCTGCTCGCCGTGCGCGAAGACGGACAAGTAGTCGGCTCGGTATCGGGCGGCTGCATCGAGGATGATATCGTCGAGCGATCGCGTCGCGAAGGCGCTTATGTGACGCGGCCGCAGGCGGTCACCTACGGGGTATCTGCGGAAGATGCGCGCAGATTCGGTCTGCCCTGCGGTGGCACGATCCAGCTGGTGCTCGAGCCCTTGCGCGGCGACAGCAGGATCGCCGAGCTGCTGGCGATGGTCGAGCGGGGACAACTGGTTGCGCGCACGCTGCATCTGGAGACGGCGAGCGTCAGCCTCGCGCCGGCGCGCGCCGCCGACGGCTTGAGCTTCGACGGGACGGCGCTGACCACCGTCCACGGCCCTCGCTATCGGATGCTGATCATCGGCGCCGGACAGCTGTCCAAGTACCTCGCGCAGATCGCCGTCGGCCTCGACTATCAGGTCACCGTCTGCGACCCGCGCGAGGAATACACCGAAGCCTGGGACATCGGAGGCGTCACACTGGTCAGGACGATGCCCGACGACACGGTCGTCGCCATGAACCTTGACGAGCGCTGCGCGGTGGTTGCGCTGACGCACGATCCGAAGCTCGACGATCTGGCGTTGATGGAGGCGCTCAAATCACCGGCATTCTACGTCGGAGCGCTGGGCTCGCGTGCCAACAACGCCAAGCGACGCCGACGCCTGGAGGAATTCGACCTGACGGCGGAAGAGATCGCAAGGCTTCATGGGCCGATCGGCCTGTACATCGGCAGCCGCACGCCGCCGGAAATCGCCGTGTCGATACTGGCCGAGATCACCGCGATAAAGAACGGTGTCGGATTGTCCGATGTGGCCAGCGTCGCCGCCGCGAAGGAACGCCTCGGTCCTTCGGTCGCTTGCCCGGTCTGACGACGGCTGCAGCGATGCGCAGGCGCGACAGGCCTCGCCGCATGTGGTAGCATCGTGATCTTCGCAATCCGCCGCACGGCGCCGCCTTCACCTGACGCCGCCCGCCTCGACAAGTGCCTTTCCTAGGTTGTAGCGAACTACAGCGCCGAAGCTGTGCCGTCCTCCTTGCTCTGCTGATCTCGCTGGCGAGTGCTGGGGCGCTGGCGCAGGACACCGCTGCCGGCGCCCTGAGCCCGGCTGCCGAAGGCGCTCCGAACGCACCGGCACCGGCCGAGCCCTGGCGCACCGACCGGATCTATCTGCAGACGAGTCTTGTCAACATTCACTTCAACTACGATCCCGCCCACGTCAAATATCCGAAGCTCATATACGGCGAATATCATCTGAGCGATCAGTGGCTGCTCGGCGCCGCCGCGTTCGACAATTCGTTCGGGCAAGCATCGCAGGCGATATTCGGCGGCTGGCGCTACCGGCCGTTTCCCGAGCTGCAACCGCTGTATCTAAAGATTGTTGGCGGCGTGGTTCACGGTTATCACGGCCAGTATCGCGACAAGATTCCGTTCAACCATTCCGGCGTCGCGCCTGTGGTCCTTCCCTCAGTGGGCTACTGCATTTCTCGCGTCTGCTCGGAACTCGTCATCGTCGGTGGAGCGGGTCTGCTGCTGACCCTCGGGGTCACGATTCCATAGGGCGGTTCGCGGCGGGGCGTTCGTCGCTCCGCGATTCCGGCGCGCGGTGGGATCTCCCCGCCCCCTTACGACTATTTCTGATCGATCTTCGGATCGAGTGCGTCGCGCAGTCCGTCACCGAGCAGATTGAACGCCAGCACCGTCAGGAAAATGGCGAGGCTGGGAAAGAGCGCGACGTGCGGCGCAGTCATCATGTCGGCGCGTGCCTCGTTGAGCATCGCGCCCCATTCCGGCGTCGGCGGCTGGGCCCCCATGCCGATGAACGACAAGCTTGCCGCGGTGATGATCGACGTCCCGATACGCAGGGAAAAATAGACGACGACGGCGGCAATCGTCCCGGGGAAGATGTGGCGCGCGATGATCGTCCGGTCCGGAGCGCCGACACTTCGCGCCGCCTCGATGAACGTCAGGTGCTTGAGCGCCAGCGTGTTGCCGCGAACCAGGCGGGCGAAGGTCGGAATGCTGAAGATCGACACCGCAATGATTACGTTGGTCATGCCGCCGCCCAGGATCGCCACGATCCCGATCGCCAGAAGGATGCCGGGGAAAGCGAACAGGACGTCGCAGATGCGCATGATGATGCGCTCCGGCCATCCTTCGTAATACCCGGCAACGAGGCCCAGCAAGGTGCCAATGACGGCGCCCACCGCAACCGAGACGAAGCCGGCGGTGAGCGAAACCCGCGCCCCCATTACGATGCGGCTGAAAATGTCGCGTCCGAGCGGGTCGACGCCGAACCAGTGCTGCAGCGAGGGCAATGCGTTGAGCCTGTCGTAGTCGAAGAAATTCTCCGCATCGTACGGAACGATCCAGGGTGCGAAGATCGCGACGACCACTAGCAGCAGTACGAAAATGCCGGCCGCTACGGCGACGTGCTGCTTCTTGAACTTGCGCCAGAACTCGCTCCACGGTGTGCGAACCGCCGTGTTCTCGATGACGACTGCCTCGGCGGTAGTCATCGATATCGGATCGACGGATTGATCACGGCGTAGAGAACGTCGACGATCAGGTTGATCAGGATGAATTCGAGCGAGAACAGCAATATCTCGGCCTGGATGACCGGGTAGTCGCGCATGTCGACCGCGTCGACCAGCAAGCGTCCCATGCCGGGCCAGTTGAACACGACTTCGACGACGATGGAGCCGCCGAGCAGGAAGCCGAATTGCAGCCCCATCATCGTGACGACCGGGATCAGCGCATTGCGCAGGCCATGCTTGACGACGACCGTCCGCTCGGAAAGGCCCTTCGCGCGCGCCGTACGCACGTAGTCCTCCTGCAGGATTTCGACGAACGACGAACGCGTGAATCGCGCCATGATCGCGGCTACGGCCGCGCCGAGCGTCAGCGAGGGCAGGATGTAGTGCCGCCAGCTGTCGGCGCCCACGGTCGGCAGCCAGTGCAGCTGCACGGCGAAGATCTGCATCAGCACCATGCCGAGCGCGAATGCGGGAAAGGAAATGCCCGATACCGCGAGCGCCATGCCCAGCCGGTCCGGCCAGCGATTGCGCCAGACCGCCGAGACCACGCCTATCGTCATGCCGAATACGACCGACCAGGACATTGCAGCGACAGTCAGCCAGAAGGTCGGCATGAATCGCTCGCCGATCTCGACGCTGACAGGGCGCTTGGTGCGAAGCGATCGACCGAAATCACCGTGCAGGATGCCCGACGCGAAGCGCAGGAATTGCTGCGGCAACGGCTTGTCCAGCCCCAGATCCTGACGCACCAGGGCGACCGTTTCCGGCGTCGCGTCGGGACCGGCGGCAAGACGCGCCGGATCGCCGGGCAGCAGATGGACGAACAGGAAGGCCAGCGCACCGACCAGCAGCAAAGTCGGGATCAGCCCGAGCAGGCGCTTGACGATGTATTGGAGCATCGGGTCGCCGCGCGCGGGCCGGGCTTAAGACGCGCGCGAAAACGCTGGTGGCGGCTGAGCGCCCACCGCCACTCCCGGGTTCAGGGCTTGAGGTCGATGTCGGTGAAGTTGAACGATCCGTCGGGCATCGTATAGACGCCGGACAGTTTCTTGTTTTTCGCCGACAGCAGCTTCTCGATGACCAGGGGTGCCCATGGCGCATCCTGGAAGATCGTCTCCTGCGCGTCCCTGTAGAACTTCGCTTTGGCGGCATGGTCGGTCGTGAGCAGCGCGCCCTTAATGTCGTTGTCGACCTTGTCGCTCTTGTAATAGGCGGTGTTGAACAGCCGCGGCGGAAACGACTCCGAGCCGAGCAGAGGGCGCAGCGCCCAGTCGGCTTCGCCCGTCGACGCCGACCAGCCGACGTAGTAGAGCCGCACCGGCGCGGTCGCGGGGTCGGGCCAGCTTTCGACCTTTTCGACGCGCTGCCCGGCTTCGAGCAGCGTGATCTTCACCTTGACGCCAATCTGAGCGAGCTGCTGCTGCAAAACCTGGGTCACCTTTTGTGCGATGGTATGGTTGTACGCAGACCAGAGCTCGGTCTCGAAGCCATTCGGATAGCCGGCCTCCGCCATCAGCTGCTTCGCCTTGGCGACGTCGTACGGCCACAGCCCCGTCTTGATCGAGAACTCGACTCCGGCCGGGACGACTGCGTCCGCCGGCGTGGCGTAGCCGCCGAAGGCCACCTTGGCGACTGCATCCTTGTTGATAGCGTAGTTGATCGCCTGACGCACCTTCGCGTTGTCGAACGGCTTCTGTTGAGTATTCATCGACAGGTAGCGGACGATGATCGACGGCGCGGCGACCAGCTCGAGCCCAGGCTTAGCCTTGAGCACCTCTGCCAGCTCGTACGGGACCGGATAGGTGAAGTGCGCTTCGCCCGTCTGCATCACCGCCGCGCGCGAATTGCTGTCGATCACCGGCTTCCACGTGATCGTGTCGACCTTCGGATAGCCTTTGTGCCAGTAGCCGTCGAACTTGGTGACCTTGAGGAAATCGGTACGGTTCCATTCGACGAACTTGAACGGCCCGGTTCCGACCGGGTTCGAGGCGATGTCCTTGCCGTATTTGGCGATCGCCGCCGGGCTGATCATCACGCCCGACGGGTGCGCCAGATTGTTGATGAAGGCCGAAAAAGCAGTCTTCAGCGTAATGCGTGCGGTGTAATCGTCGACGACCTCGGTCTTGGCGATGTTACTGTACAAGCCGTAGCGCTTGAGCTTGTTTTCCGGATTGGTGACGCGGTCGAAGTTGGCTTTGACGGCGTCGGCCTTGAAGTCGGTGCCGTCGTGGAACTTGATTCCCTTTTTGAGCTTGATCGTATAGACGAGGCCGTCCTTGTTGACGTCGTAGCTCTCAGCGAGCACCGGGATCATTTTCATGTCCTTGTCGAACCCGTACAGGCCTTCGTAGAACGACTTCGCCATCGCCTGCGAAAGGGTGTCGTTGGCGTCGTACGGATCGGTGGTGGTGAACGTCGATGCGACGGCGAACACGACATCCTTCGAGGCGAACGACGGACCGGTCGCCAGGGTGGCGAACGCGACGATGATGGCGGCAAGCATGCGTGGCAGGGATTTCATGCGGTTCTCTCCAGGTGATGCTGAAATGCGAGTGGACCTCGTTCAGTACGCGCCGGAAATGCGATGGGTGGCGACGAAATGACCGGGGCCGACTTCGACCAGCGGCGCGACGACCGGGTCGTCGCCGACTGCCCGAATCGGGCTCGGTATCTCTTCGGATGATAGCTCGGTTTTGGGGCGCCGTCGCGCCGGGTCCGCGACCGGAACGGCGGCAATCAGGTTGCGCGTGTACGGATGCTGCGGATTCTCGAACACGGCGCGGCGGGGACCAATCTCGACAATCTGTCCAAAGTACATCACCGCTACCCGGTGGCTGATCCGTTCGACCACCGCCATGTCGTGGGAGATGAACAGGTAGGACAGGCCGAACGCATCCTGCAGATCGAGCATCAGGTTGACGATCTGGGCTCGTATCGAGACGTCGAGCGCCGACACAGCCTCGTCGGCGACGATGATCCTGGGCCGCAGCGCCAGCGCGCGCGCCAATGCAATCCGTTGCCGCTGGCCGCCGGAGAACTCGTGCGGATAGCGCTGTGCATGGGCCTTCGAAAGACCGACGTGCTCGAGCAGCGAAGCGACGCGCTCTTCGGCGGCGCGGCCCGATGCCACGCCGTGAATGTACAGCGGCTCGGCGACCGAAAATCCAACCGTCAGACGCGGATCGAGCGACGCGAACGGATCCTGGAACACCATTTGGATATCGCGTCGCAGCGGACGGAACTGATCAGGTGACAGCCGCGCGATCTCGCGACCGTCGAGCTCGATGCTGCCGTCTTCGATGTCGACCAGGCGCAGCAGTGAGCGGCCGGTCGTCGACTTGCCGCAGCCGGATTCGCCGACCAGGCCCAGCGTCTCGCCCGCATAGAGGTCGAAGCTGACCTGTTCGACCGCATGCACGCGCCGCCGCACGCGGCCCAGGATGCCGCCCCGCACCGGAAACTGCGTCTTGAGCCCGCGCACCCGCAGCAGCGGCGCGCGAGCGCTGGGCGGCGCCTTGTGGACCGGAGTCTGTACCGGCGTGGTGTACGCACCGGGTTCCTGCCGGCGCAGCACGAAGCGCGCGGGCGCGTCGGTCCCGCGCATCGCCCCCAAGGTGGGCACTGCCGCGAGCAGCGCCTGGGTGTAGGGGTGCTCGGGAGCGTGGAAGACCCGGATCGCGGTACCGTCTTCGACCTTTTCCCCACCGACCATGACGACGACGCGGTCGGCGATCTCGGCGACGACGCCCATGTCGTGCGTGATGAACAGCACCGCCATGTGCATCTCTTCCTGAAGGGCCCGGATCAGCTCGAGAATCTGCGCCTGGATCGTCACGTCGAGTGCCGTCGTCGGCTCGTCGGCGATCAGCAGGCGGGGCTTGCACGACAGCGCCATCGCGATCATCACGCGTTGTCGCATGCCGCCCGACAGCTGATGCGGATAGCGCGACAGAACATTGGCGGCATCGGGTATGCGGACCTGCACGAGCATGCGCAGTGCCTCGCGGCGCGCGGCCCCGAAGTCCATCTGCTGGTGCAGCCGGATCGATTCGGCGATTTGCTCACCGACGGCAAAGACCGGGTTCAGCGACGTCATCGGCTCCTGGAAGATCATCGCGATTTCCGCGCCGCGGATCGTGCGCATCGTCGCGCCATTCGACTGCGCGAGGTCGATGCGATCGCCGCTGGGGCGGGTGAACTCCAGCTTGCCGGATGTGATGCGGCCGCCGCCGTGCTCGACCAGCCGCATCAGCGACAGCGCGGTCACCGATTTGCCGGAGCCCGATTCGCCGACGATGGCGACCGTTTCACCGCGCCCGATGTCGAACGAAAGGTCGCGAACCGCCTGCACGACCCGCTCGGACGTGCGGAATTCGACCGAAAGCCCGGTAACCGAAAGCGTGTTTGCGTCGGACGCCGCTTGCATCATCGCCGGCACGCGCTCATCGCGACGCCTGAGCGCGCAATTCGGCGATCGTCGCATTCATCGTGATCGCCTGGGGGTCGATGCGAAGGTGCAGCAGCGACGGGCCGTCATGCGCCAGCGCGCGCTCGAAGGCCGGCGTGAATTCCGCCGTGCGGTTAACGCTCTCGCCGTGCACGCCGTAGGCGCGCGCCAGAGCAGCGAAATCCGGGTTGACGAGGTCGGTGCCGTAGACACGCGCCGGATAGTGTTTTTCCTGATGCATGCGGATGGTTCCGTACATGCCGTTGTCGACGACGACGAAAATGACGTTCAGACGATACTGGACCGCGGTCGCGAGCTCCTGCCCGTTCATCAGAAAGCATCCGTCGCCGTTCCATGATACGACGATGCGCTCGGGGCAAACGGCCTTGGCCGCGATTGCAGCCGGTACGCCGTAACCCATCGAGCCGCTGTACGGCGCGAGCTGGGTACGGTAACGCGGATACCGGTACAGGCGATGCAGCCAGGTCGCGTAGTTGCCGGCGCCGTTGACGAGAATCGCGTCTTCCGGCAGCCGCTCACGCAGAAATCCGACAACTTGCCAGAGGTCGAGTTCGCCGGGCATCGGCCGAGGCGACTGCCAGGCGAGGTATTCGGCGTGCGCCTCGACGGCGCTGCCGGCCCAGGCGGGAGCCGCGATCGGCGCCATGTCGGCCAGGGCCGCGCAGGCCGCGGGCAACGACGCAGCGATCGCCAGCGCCGGCTGATAGACCTTGCCCAATTCGTCGGCGCCCGGGTGCAGATGAATCAGCGCCTGCGCTGGATTCGGCACGCTGAGGAGCGTATAGCCCGAGGTCACCGACTCCCCGAGACGCTCGCCGATGACCAGCAGCAGGTCCGCATCGCGCACGCGCGCCGCAAGCTTCGGGTTCGGGTTTATGCCGACTTCGCCCGCGTAGTGTTCGTCGCGGTTATCGATGAGGTCCTGATTGCGGAATGCACACGCGATCGGCAAGTCGTTGGCCGCGATAAAACGCGCGAGGTCGGCGCACGCGCGCTCGCTCCAGCCGCTGCCGCCGACGAGGACCAGCGGCTGGCGCGCCTGCTCGAGCCGTGCGCGCAGTCCCGCGATTGCTTCGGACCCCGGATACACGATCGTCGGCCCGACGCGAGCGGCGTCGTCGACGGACGCACTGGCGACCAGCATATCCTCCGGCAGCGCCAGCACCACCGGACCCGGGCGTCCGGATTGAGCGACCCTGAAAGCGCGCGCGACATATTCCGGAACACGGTCGGCGCGATCGATTTGCGCGACCCACTTGACGCTGCTGCCGTACATCCGGCGATAGTCGATTTCCTGGAAGGCTTCGCGATCGGCGAAATCGCTGCCGACCTGGCCGACGAAGACGATCATCGGCGAGGAATCTTGCGCCGCGGTGTGGATGCCGACCGCGGCGTTCGATGCGCCCGGTCCGCGCGTCACCATCGCAATCCCGGGCCTGCCGGTCAGCTTGCCGTACGCCTCGGCCATGTACGCAGCGCCGCCTTCCTGCCGGCACACGATAAGCCGCAGCTGGTCGCGCGCATCGTACAAGGCGTCAAGCACCGGAAGATAGCTTTCGCCGGGAACGCAAAAGGCCAGATCGGCGCCCTGGGCAAGAAGGTTCGCGACCAGGATCTGGCCGCCGGTGCGAGGCGAGGGCATGAGCGGCGTCATTCTAGAGTACCGGGGCACCGAATGGCGATTCCGGGCGGCGATGCGCGTCTTTCGTCACGCGCGCCGGCTGTGATAGGGCTCTATAATCACGCGACGCCGGGGCGGCCCGGGCAAAAAACGATTGCCACAATGAACCTTGCCGCGACGCTTCACGAAGCGCTGCTCTTCGCCGCAGCCGGTGGCCTGCTGGCGCTGGTGATGATGCGATGGAAGCCCGAGACCCAGCCCGGCCTGATCCCGATGCTCAGCATACTGGCGATCGCCGTCGCTGGTGTCGCAACGCTGGCACGCTTCGGCGCCAATCTGGAAGGAACCAAAGCGGGCATCGCGCTGCGCGAGGGCTTGCTGGTCATCGCGACGATCGGCTTCGTCCGCATCCTGCTGGTCTTCATTTTCCAGGGCGTGCTGGCGCGGATGACGCTGCCGCGCATCCTGGGCGACGTCCTGTTTGCGCTGTCGCTGATCGTCTGGGCGATCTACCGGATGGACGTGCTCGGCGTCAATCTGGCAGGCATTGTCACGACGTCGGCAATCCTTGGCACGGGCGTTGCGTTGTCGTTACGAGAACCGCTGACCAACCTCTGGGGCGGGCTCGCGTTGCAGCTCGACAACACCTACCGGATCGGCGACTGGGTGCGCGTCGACGATGCGATGGGGCAGGTCGTCGGCATACGCTGGCGTTATACGGCGCTCGCGACCAACAGCGGCGAAACGCTGATCATCCCGAATTCCGCCCTGATCAAGAATCGCGTCCACGTGCTGGCGCGGCGCGGCGATCTGCGCATCCCGTGGCGGCGCCCGGTCGAGATCAACGTCGGCTACGAATGGCCGCCCAGCCGGGTGATCAACGTTATCGAGGCGGCGCTCGCCCGCGCCGACATGCCCAACGTGGCGCGCGCGCCAGGCCCTTTGTGCACCTGCGCCGGTTTCGAGGCGAGCTCGATCAAGTACGTCGTCCTGTACTGGCTGACCGACCTCAGCCGGGACCTGCTGACCGATTCGGTCGTCCGGCTGCACGCATTCGCGGCTTTGTCGCGCGAAGGTATGGATGTTCCGATTACCCGTGCCGAGATCTTCTGGAATCCGGCCAGCGACGTCCGCGCCGAAGAGGCGGTGCGCGAGCGCGATACGCGAATCGCGCTATTGGTCTCGCTGGAATTGTTCCGGCCGTTGACCGACCTCGAACGCAAGGCGCTGTCGGCGGAGCTCAAGCCGGCGCCATTCGTCACAGGCGACGTCATCACGCGCGAAGGCGAGCCGGCCGAATCGCTGTACATTCTAGCCCGCGGCCAGGTCGGCATCTTTCGCGATGCGGCGCAGCCGGCCGAGTCGCCCCGGCAGCGGCTTGCCACCCTGTCGGCGCCCGGCTATTTCGGCGAGATGGGGCTGTTGACCGGCCAGGCGCGCACGGCGACCGTGGTTGCCGAAGGCGAGGTGCTCTGCTACCGGCTCGACAAGCCGGGATTCGAAGCGATCCTAAAGGCGCGTCCCGAAATGGCCGTGGGCCTGTCGCAGACACTGGCCGCCCGGCAGGCCGCCAACGATGCGACGCTCGCTTCGCTTTCCGCCGAGGCGCGCGCCCGCGCAACGGGCTCGCGCGCTTCCGACCTGGTGCAGAAAATCCGGGCGTTCTTCGGGATGTAGCCCGGCGCGCAGACCTACGCGCCGGCAACGAGCTCATCGCGCTTCAGCATCAGCACGCTGTCGTCGCTGTCGCCGGTCGCAAGCCACGTGAAGGGCAAGCGCGGAAACGCCTTTTCGGCGGCCGCCCGGTTGTGGCCGATTTCGACCACCAGCACGCCTTCAGGCGCGAGAAATTGCGGCGCCTTGGCTAGAACGATCCGCACCGCATCGAGGCCGTCGTCGCCGCCGGCCAAGGCGATGTCGGGCTCATGCCGGTATTCGGCCGGCAATTCCTCCATCGCCATCGCCGTGACGTATGGAGGATTGCAGATGATCAGGTCGTAGGTCTTTTCGGTCAGGTTCGACAACAGGTCGGAGCGGATAAGGTTGATGCGATCCTGCAGCCCGTGATCGGCGACGTTGCGCTGCGCGACGGTCAGCGCGTCGGGAGAAATATCGGTGGCGTCGACGTCGGCGTTCGGATAGTGATGTGCAAGCAGCACCGCCAGGCAGCCCGACCCTGTGCACAGATCGAGCGTGCTCTGCACGGCAGCGGAGTCGGGAATCCAGGGAGCGAGCCCGTCGGGCAACAGTTCGGCGATGAACGAGCGTGGAATGATGACGCGCTCGTCGACATAGAAGCGGAAGCCGCCGAGCCACGCCTCGTGCGTGAGGTAGGCGGCGGGGATGCGCTCGTCGACCCGGCGCTCGATGATCTGCAGCAGCTCCGCACGCTCGGCTTGCGTCACCCTGCTGTCGAGGAACATGTCGATCCGGTCCGACGGCAGCGACAGCTTGTGCAATATCAGGTACGCCGCTTCCTCGTAGGCGTCTGCCAGCCCGTGACCGAAGAAAACACCGGCGGTGTTGAAGCGCGACACCGCGTAGCGTATCCAGTCGCGAACGGTCTCCAGCTCCTGCATGACTGTGCTCATCGATAATCGGCGCGCCGCGGCGCGTTCAGATCAGTAACCGCTCGAGTATGCCACGGTAGATCGCCGCCAAAGGCTCCAGATCAGCGACAGCGACGCGCTCGTTGAGCTTGTGGATCGTAGCGTTGACCGGCCCGAGCTCGACGACCTCGGCACAAATGTCGGCGATGAAACGACCATCCGATGTGCCTCCGGTGCAGGAGAGTTCGGGGACGATGCCGCAGACCTCGCGTATCGCCGCGCCGGCGACGTCCACCAGCTGCCCGCGTGCGGTCAGATAGGGCTTGCCCGAGCCGGTCCAGCGAATCTCATGATCCAGGCCGTGCCTCGCCAGGATCGCGAGGAACGCCCGTTCGAGATCCTCGCGCGTGTGAACCGGCGCATAGCGGAAATTGAAATCAAGCTCGAGCGTGCCGGGAATGACATTGGTGGCCCCGGTCCCGGCGTGGATGTTCGACATCTGCCAGCTGGTCGGTGGAAAGTAGGCGTCGCCTTCGTCCCAGCGTGTGGCAGCCAGCTCGGCGATCACCGGTGCGGCGAGATGGATCGGATTCCGCGCCAGCTGCGGATAGGCGACGTGGCCCTGCACGCCGCGCACGATCAGCTTGCCCGACAGCGTTCCGCGCCGGCCGTTCTTGATCATGTCGCCGAGGCGCTCGACCGACGAAGGCTCGCCGACGACACAGTAATCGAGCGTGTCGCCGCGGCTGCGCAGGCGCTCGACTACACGCACCGTCCCGTCGATCGCCGGTCCTTCCTCATCGGAGGTGATCAGCAGCGCGATCGAGCCCGGGTGGTCGGGCCGCGCGGCGACGAATTGCTCGATCGCGACCACGAACGCGGCCAGCGAGGACTTCATATCCGCCGCGCCGCGGCCGTACAGATAGCCGTCGCGCTGGCTGGGGTCGAACGGGTCGGACTCCCAGGCGTCGAGCGGGCCTGACGGCACGACGTCGGTGTGCCCAGCGAAACAGACGATCGGATGCGCGTCGCCGCGACGCGCCCACAGATTGCTGACCCCGTTGGCGACCAGACTTTCGCAGCGGAAGCCGCTATTGGCCAGGCGTTTGCCGAGCAGGTCCTGGCAGCCGGCGTCGTCGGGTGTCTGCGAGCGACGCGCGATCAGCGCGCGCGCCAGATCGAGTGTCGGCGCGTTGGACGAACTGGTCGTCACGCTTAGGGGTCGATTGCCACTACGGACGGTTGAGGAATTCCGGGTCGATTTCCAGCTTGACGAAATCGCGGGACAAGGCGTCCTCGGCGGGCTCTTCATCGCTTCCGGTGTCGACGCGCGTCGTCGAAGCCGTGTTCTGGTTGACCAGCCACGCCAGGTTGGTCGGCGAGTCGGCCGCGCTCAGGGCCTCGTCGTACGTTATGACCTGGTCCAGGTAAAGGCGACACAGCGCCTGCTCGAACGTCTGCGACCCCGGATACAGGCTTTGCTCCATCGCTTCTTTCATCTGCGTGATCTCGCCGTTCTTGATCAGGTCGGCGATGAGCGAGGTGTTGAGCAGGATTTCGACCGCGGGCTGCTGCTCGCCTTCCTTGTTGCGCACCAGCCGCTGCGAGATGATCGCCCGCAGCCCGATCGAAAGGTCGGAAAGCAGGCCGGAGCGGGCGTCGTAGGGAAACATGTTGATGATCCGCGACAGCGCGTGATAGCTGTTGTTCGCATGGAGGGTCGACAGGCACAGGTGACCGGTCAGCGTATGCAGCAGCGCATGCTGCATCGTTTCGCGATCGCGCACCTCGCCGATCATGATCAGATCGGGCGCTTCGCGCAGGGCATTCGGCAGCGCCCGGTGATAGCCCTGGGTATCGATGCCGATCTCGCGCTGGTTGACGATCGACTGCTTGTGCTCGAACAGGTATTCGATCGGATCCTCGAGCGTCAGAATATGGCCCGAGCGGTTGCTGTTCCGGTAATCGATCATGGCGGCAAGCGTGGTCGACTTGCCGGAGCCGGTCGCGCCGGCGATCAGCACCAGGCCGCGCTTTTCCATCACCAGGTTTAGCAGGACCGACGGCAGCTTCAGCGCCTCGAACGGCGGCACGCGGCTTCGCACGTAGCGGATGACCAGCGAGATCGTTCCGCGCTGCCGGAAGATGTTGATACGGAAGTTGCCGACGGCGCGGTCGAGATACGAGAGGTTCATTTCCAGCTCGTTTTCGAATTCGCGCGCCTGCTCCTTGCTCATCAGCTCGTAGGCGATGCGGCGAACGGTCTCGACATCCATCGGCTGGGTCGAGATCGGCGAGACGACGCCGTTGATCTTGATGTTTATCGGCGCGCCGCACGAGATGAACAGGTCGGAGGCCTGTTTCTCCGCCATCAGCTTGAACAATCGGTCGAGGTACATGGTTTGGTCCCGGTATCAGCAGTAGGGTGACCAGAAGCTCTTTTACCTGTCGACGACAAATATTGACAATGTCATTAATTGACAAGAATAACCAAGGTCGAGCAAAGTAACAACTGGCACGCGGCCCGCCATGCGTTCGAGCATCGGCGCCCGCCGGGCCCTTTTCGATTGCCAATCCATGCTCGCCATCATCGGTGGCAGCGGGCTGACCCGCCTGTCCACGCTTGCCGTTGCCCACCGCGAGGTCGTCCGTACGCCTTACGGGGAGCCGTCGTCGGCGCTGCTGTTCGGTCAGATCAGTGGTCGCGACGTCGTATTTCTGGCCCGCCACGGCCACGGGCACACGATTCCGCCGCACCGCGTCAACTACCGCGCCAACCTCTGGGCGCTCAAGAACCGTGGCGTCGGCACGATACTCGCTGTCGCCTCGGTCGGCGGCATCGCCCCGGCGTACCGGCCGGGCGACCTGGTTCTGCCGCATCAGTTGCTCGATTACACCAGCGGGCGGGAAACGACGTTCTTCGATGGCAGCGACCGGGTCGTGATCCATGTCGATTTCACGGAGCCGTATTCGCTCGCGCTGCGGGTCCATTGTCTCGCCGCCGCGACGGCTGGAGGGATCCCGTTGCGCGACGGCGGCGTCTATGCCGCAGTATCCGGACCGAGGCTCGAAACTGCCGCCGAGATCGATCGCCTGGAACGCGATGGCGCGACGATGGTCGGTATGACGGGGATGCCGGAAGCCGCGCTGGCGCGCGAGCTCGGCGTCGACTACGCGGCCATTGCGGTCGTCGTCAACCAAGCCGCGGGCCGTGGGGCGAGCGCCCACGCGATTTCGATGGCGAGCATTGCAGAAGTCCTGGAGACCGCGATGGACCAAGTCAGGGCGCTGATCGACCGGGTCGTGGAGCGCGTGCCGTGATTCGAGACATTCTCCGCATGGGAGATCCGAGGCTGCTTCAGCGTTCGACCGAGGTCGGACGCTTCGGCACCCCCGAGCTCGAGACGCTCGTGTCCGATATGCGCGAAACGATGATTGCGGCGACCGGCGCCGGCCTCGCAGCGCCGCAGATCGGTGTCGGACTGCGCGTCGTCATTTTCGGATTCGAGCACAACGACCGCTATCCGGATGCCGAGCCGGTGCCCTACACCGAGCTGGTCAATCCGGTGCTGACGCCGCTTTCCGACGAGACCGAGGAAGGATGGGAGGGCTGCCTGTCGGTGCCGGGTCTGCGCGGCCGCGTGCGCCGCTACACGCGCCTGCGCTACAAGGGCTTCGATCCGCAGGGCAGGCCGATCGAACGCGAGGCGAACGGCTTCCACGCGCGTGTGGTCCAGCACGAGTGCGACCACCTGGACGGCATCCTGTATCCGATGCGCATGGAAGACATGCGCATGTTCGGCTATACCGACATCCTGTTTCCCGACGCCGATCCCCGCGACGAGTGAAGCCGGCCGGCGTGCGCTACACCCGCAGCTGCTCGTAGAGCGCTGTCTCGAGCCTCAGCCGCGCCGCCTCGTCGTGCAGACGGGCGCCGTCGAGCAGGAAGACATCCTCCGCGCGCTCGCCCAGCGTATTGATTTTGGCGCTTTCGACGTTGACGTTCGCCTTGGCGAGCGTATAGGCAATGCGCGCCAGCAGCCCCGGCCGGTCGCCGGCAACGATCTCGAGAATGAAGTGCGTTCCCTTGTCGTCGGCAAAGATGCTGACTTCGGGCGACAGGGGAAAATGCCTGAGGTGGCGGCTGACCCTGCCTTCCGCCGGCAGCTCGAGCGGCAGCCGATCGCTCAGCACCCGCTGCAGCTCGAATTCGATGTAGCTGATCGCCTCGCGATAACCGGCGTTGGGGTTCGCCGGGTCGTGCACGACAAAGGTGTCGAGCGCATAGCCGTGCCGCGTCGTATGAATCTTGGCTTCGAGAATCGACAGCTGGGCCCGGCCGAGAAATCCACAAATGCGCGCAAACAGCTCCTTCTGGTCGGGCAGGTAGACCATCAGCTGCAACCCGGCGCCGTCGCGCGCGAGTCTCGCCTTGACCACGGGCTGCTTGCCTTCCACCCGGTAATAAAGCTGCCGCGCATGCCAGGCGATGTCGCCGGCGCTGTGCCGCTGGAAATAGACAGTGTCCAGGCGCTGCCACAGGCTGTCCTCGGCGCCTTCCGGAACCGCATAAAGGCGCAACTGGCGCGCGGCCTCGGCGCGCCGCGTTTCCAGGCTGTCGGGCGCGCGCTTGCGCGCGCTGCCTCCGTCCAGCACCGCGCTGGCCGCGTGGTACAGGCCCTCGAGCAGCTTTGCCTTCCAGGCGTTCCAAACCCGCGGGCTGGTGCCGCGGATGTCGGCCACCGTCAGCAGATACAACGCCGCCAGGCGCCGGGCGGTTCCGACCCTGCCGGCGAACGCTGCGACGACCGCCGGATCGGCAATGTCCTGCTTTTGTGCAGTTGCCGACATCATCAGGTGCTGCTCGACCAGCCACGCGACGAGCTCGGTATCTTCGCGCGAAAGCTGGTGGGCGCGGCAGAATCGCCGCGCGTCAGTGCTGCCCAGCGTCGAATGATCGCCGCCCCGGCCCTTGGCGATATCGTGAAAGAGTCCGGCGATATAGAGCAATTCCGGCCGCGCGAAGTCGGCGATCAGTCGCGAGCAAATCGGATACTCGTGCGCGTGTTGTGCCTCGGTGAATCGGCGCAGATTGCGGATCACCATCAGGATGTGCTCGTCGACGGTGTAGACGTGGAACAGGTCGTGCTGCATCTGGCCGACGATCCGGCCGAACACCGGCAGATAGCGCCCCAGGATGCCGTACTGGTTCATCCGGCGCAGCTCGTGCGTGACGCCGCGCGGCTGGCGGAGGATGTCGATGAACCGCGCCCGATTCGCCGGGTCGCGGCGAAAGGCGGCATCGACGCGATTGCGGTTTCGCCACAGCGCGCGCAACGTGCGGGCCGACATTCCCTTGAGCTCCGGATGCTGCTGCAGCGTGAGAAAGCTGTCGAATATCGCGGCCGGCCGGCGAGCGAACAACTGTTCGTCGACGACGTCGAGCAGCTCGTCGACGGCCTGAAAATCCGCGTCGATCGGCCGCGCGGCGAGCTCGGCGGGGAACAGCCGGGAATGCACGTTCTGCAACAGCACGACGCTGATCTGGCGAATCGACTTGGCCGCCCGGTAATAGCGCTGCATCAGCAGTTCGGACGCGCGTCGCTCGGCAGTGTCGGCCAGGCCGAAGTCGCGGGCGAGTGCGGTCTGCACATCGAACACCAGCCGATCCTCGCGACGACCGGCAAGATAGTGCAGGCGGATGCGCAGGTCGCACAGCAGCCGCTCCTGGCGGATGACCTCGCGCGCCTCCGGACCCGTCATCAGGCCCCGCGCGGCAAAGTCGTGCCACGATCGACCGAGACCCGCGGCGCGCGCGATCCACACGATCGTCTGCAGATCGCGCAGACCCCCCGGGCTTTCCTTGACGTTAGGCTCGAGATTGTAGGCGGTGTCCTGGTAGCGAAGGTGGCGCTGCTGCTGCTCGAGCACCTTCGCTTCGTAAAAGGCGCGAGCGTCGATGGTTGCCGCGATGCTGCGCCGAAAGCGCTGGTAGAGCGCGCGCGACCCGGCGATCTGCCGATGTTCGAGCAAGCTGGTGCGTATCGTAATGTCGCCGGCCATCTCGGTCTCGCACTCGGCAATCGTGCGTACGGCATGTGCGACCTCGACGCCGGTATCCCAGAGCAGGCCGATGAACCGCTCGATCGCGGGTGCCGCAGCGGGGGCGGCCGGCGCGCCCGGCACCAGGATCAGCACGTCGACGTCGGAGTAGGGAAAGAGC
>Ga0207677_10000689_pt1 | contig 19984 bp, 20 predicted proteins | sample KBSMisM42_FD_184311 | JGI IMG/M metagenome (GOLD analysis project Ga0207677, IMG submission 184311) | Miscanthus rhizosphere microbial communities from Kellogg Biological Station, Michigan, USA - KBS Miscanthus M4-2 (SPAdes) (version 2) | ecosystem: Host-associated > Plants > Roots >...
CTACAACGGTCGCAAGGGCCAACGTACGAAGTCCTGGGACTCGAAATGCTTCCAGCGCACCGAGGTGAAACCCGGTGATGTCGTGGAACTGGGAGGCCTGGAGCTCGGTGGCTATCTCTTCCAGACCTTCCTGTGGGGCCACATCGAAATGGTGATCTGCCGAGAGGCTGATGTCGCGATCATCGTCGAACAGGACGATATTCAGCCTGGATACAGGCGCTACGTCGGATTTGATCTGGCCCCCCAAGGATGGCCTTCGGAGTGGTCCGCATGAAACAGCAACAAGCCGGCGCCTTACCGCTCGCCAACCGCGTCGAGGCCCTCGAAAAGAGCCTTGTCGAGCAGAATAAGCGCATCAATGCGCTGATGGTCATCCTGGAGAAGCTCCAGGGCTCCGCCCCACCGAAATACGAGGCGCAGTTCGATCGCTGGCCGGGGAATGCAAGGTAGGCCGTCATGGCAGTGCGCAAACGTCTCTATCACCCCGAGGAAGTACGAGAAAAGATACGGACCAGTCAGCTCGTTAACCGCTTGAATCAATTCGTGATGGGGAAGGTCGAGCTATCCCCCCATCAGGTGAGCGCCGCCTTGGGCCTGATCAAGAAGACCATGCCGGACCTCGCGAACATCGAATTGAGCGGACCAGGGGGCAAAGCCATCCCCATTCAGATCAGCAGCACGGATGCCGAGCTATGAACTGCTCTCGATGGATCATTCCCCCACCGGGCTCAGACTGTGATTTCCATGCGATGGTGATGGGAGTCTCCATAGCCCTCGCCGCGATATTCATTCCTGCAGTGCTGTGCGGCTTATGGATGGGCCTGCGCCGGCGTAGATGACATTCAAACTCACCCCCAAGCAGGAAGAAGCCAATCGCCTGCTTGCCAGCCCCGCCCGGCACATCATGCTGTTCGGGGGCTCACGCAGTGGCAAGACTTTCAAGATTGTCCGCGCGATCGTCATCCGCGCATTGAAGGCGCCTGGCTCACGCCATCTCTCGGTCCGCTTTCGCTTCGGTCACATCAAGTCGAGCATCATCTACGACACCTTCCCCAAGGTGATGAAGCTCTGCTTCCCCAGTGTGAAGTACGAGCTGAACAAGACCGACTGGTTTGCGCAGTTCCCGAATGGAAGCGAATACTGGTTCGGTGGACTCGATGACAAGGAGCGCACCGAGAAGATCCTGGGCAACGAATACGCCACGATCCATCTCAATGAGTGCAGCCAGATCCCCTGGAACAGCCGCAACATGGCGGTCACCCGCCTGGCTCAGCAGGTCATGCAGGAGTTCGATCCCAAATCGAATGTCCCCGCCAAACCGCTCGCACTCAAGATGTACTACGACGAGAACCCCCCGGACAAAGGGCACTGGACCTACAAGCTGTTCAAGTCCAAGCAGGATCCGGAGACCAAGCGTCCGCTGAACGAGCCGGACGACTATGCTTCACTGCAGATGAACCCGGAGGACAATGCGGCCAACCTCGCGGGGGACTACGTCAAGACACTCAAGGATCTACCCTTACGCCTGCAGAAGCGCTTTCTGATGGGCGAGTTCCGCGACGCTGCCCCCAATGCCCTGTTCATCGATGAAAACATCGACCGCTGGAGAATCACCGATGAGTCTGTACCAGAGATGCTGCGTCTGGTGGTCGCTATTGACCCTAGCGGTGCGGACGATGAGGACAATCAGGACAATGACGAGATTGGGATACTCGTTGCGGGCCTTGGAATTGACGGCAACGGTTACGTGCTCGAGGACCTTACTTGCAAAGCTGGACCCGCCACTTGGGGTCGTGTAGCAACACAAGCGTTTGAACGTCACCGCGCCGATCGCATCGTCGGAGAAGTCAACTACGGCGGCGCCATGGTCCGGCACGTTATACATACGGCGCGTCCCCGAACACCTTTCCGAATGGTCACCGCCACCCGAGGCAAAGTAGTTCGCGCTGAGCCCATCTCCAGCCTCTGTGAGACCGGAAAGATCCGCTTCGCCGGCAATTTCCCACTGCTCGAGGACGAGCTCTACGGCTTCACCACGCACGGCTTCACTGGCTCCCATAGCCCGAACCGTGCAGACGCCATGATCTGGGCTTTCAGCGATCTTTTCCCCGACATCCTGAAGCCGCCCCAGCAGCCCAAGCCAGAGCAAGAAACCATCGTCCCCACCCAGGCTCCGCGCAATGATGGGCTGGGTTGGATGGCTTAGGCGCAAGAATCTGTCGGCCCTCCGCGCATTTATACGCAAGATTCTGTCTTGACTTCAGCCTTCAGACGCCGTGTTCCACGTGGAACGTTTCACAGGCAGTTCAATAAGGCATTATTATTGATAGATTGAGCGGTTGGAGATACAGTCGCGCCCAAGATGCCCGTTTTACCAGCCCAATCGCATCAGCCCGCGTCCACCGACGCTGAAATCTTTGCTGAATGCGCTGAACGGCTGCGGATTGCCCAACAGGCTGAAGGGGAGAACCGCCAGAGAGCGGTACTGGCACTGGAGTTCGAAGACGGCCAGCAGTGGCCGGACGACCTCTACAATCTGCGCAAGGTCAGTAAGCGTCCCACGCTGACGATCAATCACACCCGCACCTTCGTGAGACGGGTCGTGAACAACATGCGTCAGCAGCGCCCGCGCATCAAAGTGCATCCGGTAGGGGATGGCGCTGATGTTGACATGGCGCAGAAGATCGCAGGCCTCATCCGTCACATCGAGAACCGCTCGGACGGCGCGATTGCCTACGACATCGCCGGTGAGAGCGCCGTCAAGATCGGCTGGGGCTACTTCCGCATCCTGACCGAGTGGATGGACGAGGATAGCTTCGAGCAAGAGATCCGCATTGCCCCGATCCGCAACGCTTTCACGGTCTACATCGACCCGGGTGCGATTGCTCCGGCCGGTGAGGACATGGAGTGGTGCATCCTCACGGAGAAGATGAAGCGCTCCGAGTTCGAGCGCAAATATCCCCGTCAGCAGGAGACCGAATGGCGTGAAGGCGGGGCAGGGGACCAGGGCTCGGACTGGGAGACCCAGGAGGAAATTCGTCTCGCCGAGTACTTCCGCATCTCCAAAGTCAAAGACACGCTGGTCAAGCTGGTTAACGGCCGCTCGGTCTACAAGAGCGAGATGAAAGAGGGCGACATCATCGCCCAGACACTTGGCGGTAAAGACTTCGCCCGCCCCACCTGGCGCCGGCAGGTGCAGTGGTTCCGACTGAATGGGACGACCGTCGTTGAGAAGGTGGATCTGCCGGGCAAGTGGATTCCCATCGTGCGTTGCGAGGGCAACACGCTGGACCTGAACGGTCAGGTGCGTCGCCGCGGCATGGTCGATGACATGATGGACACCGCGCGCATGTACAACTACTGGCGTACGTGCGAGACGGAGATGATTGCTCTCGCCCCCCGGGCCCCGTGGATGGGCACCACGAATCAGTTCCAGGGTCATCCGGAGTGGAATGACGCCAACCAGAAGCCCTACAGCAAGCTCGTCTACAACCCCGACTTCCTCGAGCAGCCGGATGGCACGAAAACACCGCTCCCACCGCCCACCCGTGTGGAGACCATTCAGATTCCGGCCGGATTCGTCAATGCCGCAGAGGGAGCCGCAAAGGATCTCATGGCCCTTGCGGGTATGCCTCACGAGCCTGGGGTCGATAAACCCGGGGAAGTTGTTTCCGGAGTTGCACTACGTCGACGGCAGGCTTTGTCCGATATCGGGCATTTCCAATACTACGACAATCAAACGCGGGCCATTGCTCACGGAGGACGTATCCTTCTTGAGTACATACGGGCTTACTACTCCACCCAACGTATGCAACGCATCCTCGGTGAAGACGGCACGCCCGAGACCGTAGAACTCAACGCGATCGACCCTCAGACGCAAAAGATCAAGTACGACGTCACCGTGGGTCGATTCGATGTCGTGATGGACACCGGGCCCGGCTACGAGACCAAACGCCAGGAAGGTGCAGAGCAGCTCATCGACCTGCTCAAGATCGCCCCAGTGGCTGAGATCGTGGCGAAGAACGGTGCCGATCTGCTCTTCCGCTCCATCGATGGCCCCTACAGCGAGCAGCTGGCCGACCGTGTCATGCCGATGAATCCGGAAGGCATGGAAAAGGTCATGAAGGGCCTACCGGAGCAGGCCAAGAACATCGTCACGGCGCTCCAACGGCAGCTCCAACAGGCCCAGCAGACCATCCAGCAGCAGGGCTTGGAGCTCAAGTACAAGGGCTCGATCGAGCAGGGCTGGATGCGCACGGATATCCAGAAAGAGCACATCAAGGCAGCCACCAAGGTGCATGACACCCAGGTGAACGCCGATACCAAACGTGAAGACACGCACGTCAAAGCCCAGGCCTCCATCGCGGTGGCGGAGATCGGGGCTGCGGGTCAGTTGTTGAACACCAACACCGAGGCGGCCCACGACCGGGCAGCAGCAAAAGAGATGATCCAGGCGGCTGAGAAGGCCGAGAAGTCCCCCAAATGACCTTCTACCCTCATCCTCCAGGAGATCTCCATGGCTAATCCAGGACCGGCAATCGCCGGCATTCCCAACACTGAGCTGTTCCTGTCCACCGGACCCCTGTCGCGCATGATCTATCCGGTCGGCTTCACCAATGGTGGAGCGTTCGGTAACGGCACGCTGAGCTTCAACTACGTTCCGGTGACCGCCGCTGTTTCCGGCAGCCGCTTGGACGGCCTGTTCAACATCGCTGTCGCTACCTCGGCTACGGCCAACACCGGCGCTCTGGTCTATACGGCCATGGCAGGCATCTACACCGCGCTCACTTCGGTCAATACCGCAGGCTCCACCACCTATCTGTCGTTGCTGTCGCAAGGCTCGACCCAGACGACCTATACCTGGGCCAGCAACAACTCCGGCCAGAGTCAGCTGACCGCCGCTGCGGTGCGACCGATCTCGGTTCCGATAAACCTGAACGTCCAGCCGGGCGAGTACTACGTCGCTTTCGGTCTCTCCACAACCAATTCAAGCATCGGGACCGCGACCACTGCACTGGCCTTCAGTGCTTCCATCCAGGCGGCCCTGACCAACATGACCGCGACCAATTACGCGGAGTTCACCGCGGCCACCACGGCCAATTCCGGACTCTACGGCGCGATGGGCGTGTACTCGGCGGCCACTGCTGTACTGCCCGGCACCATCAACGTCACGCAGATCAACCAGACGGGCGCGAATCTGCTCGGCGGTAACTTTGCCTTTGTGATCAGGAACTATTGATGAAACCCCAGCTGGTCATGGCCGATTTCGGCGGCGCGCACAATCAGGATCTCACTGAGACGAACGCGCGTCTGTTGAAAGGGACCAGCTGGAAGCGTCAACGCACGATCGTGATTGTCCCCGCCGCTGATCTGATCCCGGCCAAGGTGGCTCTGAGCCATTGGAATCTGTGCTTCCCGCCCAACAACGGCCTGGTGCGTATCCTGGCCCAGGGGTTGGAAGTGGGCGATGCGTACTCACGGGCAATCGAACAGATCCTCGCGCATCCGGAGCTGTCGACGTGGGAGTACATCCTCACCATCGAGCATGACAACTGTCCCCCGGGGGATGGCGTGGTGAAACTCATGGAGCGCATGGACGCGCATCCGGAACTGTCCTGCATCGGCGGACTCTACTTCACCAAGGGTGAGGGGGGATGCGCGCAGATCTGGGGGGATATCAAAGATCCCTTGGTCAACTACCGCCCCCAGCCACCGGACCCCAAGGGCGGGCTCGTGGAGTGTTATGGCACGGGGATGGGCTTCAATCTCTGGCGTCTCTCGATGTTCAAGGATCCGAAACTCAAGAAGCCGTGGTTCGAGACCTATGACGGCAAGGATGGTAAGGGCGTCGGGACTCAGGACCTGACGTTCTGGAGTGATGCGCGCAAGTACGGCTATCGCTGTGGGATTGATTGCTCGGTCAAGGTCGGACACTACGATTACAAGGGTGATTTCGGGCCGCCCGACATGATGTGGTGAGTCATGTTGGTCATTCACGTCATCAACGGCAAGATTTACGCACTGAACTACTCAGTGATGGACGGACAGATGAAGCGAGTTTCCCTCGATGAGGCGATTGAGCTGATGAAAGGTCAGGTCACCCCATGAATGCAGTTGCGGAAGAAGTCCCCCTGCTGAAGCTCGATTTGGGTTGCGGCACGCACAAGAAAGAGGGCTTTCACGGCGTCGACCAACGTCAGTTCGAGGGTGTGGATACCGTTGCAGACCTCCTGCAGCCCTGGCCGTGGGCCGATGGGTCGGTTGAAGAAATCAACATGTCCCACGCACTGGAGCACTTCACAGGTCCCGAACGCGTTCATATCTTCAACGAGATGTATCGCGTACTGGTGAAGGGTGGCAAGGCCACGATCACGACGCCCCACTGGTGCAGCACCCGGGCATATGGCGATTTCACGCATGCATGGCCCCCGGTATGCGAGATGCTCTACTTCTACCTGTCCAGGAAGTGGCGCATGGAGAACGCTCCCGACAACGACATTCAGTGGAACCCCAAGGGATACACGTGTGATTTCGAAGTATCCATGGGTCACACGATTCACGAGGAGTTTCAGACCAAGCATCATGAGCGACAGGTGTTTGCGATCTCCTTCTACAAGGAAGTTTGTCAGGATCTGATCGCCACCATGGTGAAGAAGTAGTCTATGGGCAAGGTCGTCACAGGGGCAGGGCTGCAGGAGTTCATCGAGAAGGGCACGGTGACCCATGTCACCGATCACAAGCCCAAAGGTAACGGTGCGGCTCCCCTGGAGGTCAAGAAAGAGACCCCGGTGGTGGATCTGAAGCCCGCCGAGCCGCCTGCTGACGTCAAACAGCCTGAAACGCCTGTTGTTGACGACCCGAACGAGGGCCTGGAGCCCGACGAGCTGGAATTCAGCGAGCAGATCCGCAAGAAGATCGGCAAGAAGCACCGCGCGATGAAAGAAGCGCAGGAGAGCGCGGCCGAGGCTGAGCGATTTGCCGAGCAACAGTTCAACGAGCGCAAGCTGGCTGAAAAGCGTGCTGAGGAGGCCGAGCGCCGCGCCAAGGAATTGGAAGCGAAGGTGACTCCGCCGGTCAAAGAGCCGGAGTTGAAGGCGCCTGACATCAAAGATTTCACCAACGATCAAGGACAGGTCGATTGGGACAAGTACACGGATGCGAAGGCTGACTATCGCGCTGAATTGAAATGGCGCGAGAAGGAAGCAGAGCGAGCGAAAGAGCAAGAAGCGGCTCAGAAAGTAGCAGCGGATGCCCAGTGGCGTGCGCGGTTGCAGGTAGCCGAGACGAAGTATCCTGACTTTTTGAAGGTTGTGGGGGCGGCAGACATGTTTGTCCCCAATGCGGTGCTCCAATACATCACCGAGAGCGATCACGGGGCTGACTTGACCTATTACCTGGCCAAGCACCCAGAAGAAGCGAAAGAAATCGCGAAACTCTCGCCGACCAAGGCTGTGGCCCGCGTCGGCAAGCTCGAGAGCCAATTCGAGAAGCCGACCAAACCCGCTGAAACAGCGGCCGCGGCTCCCGCGAAGGCCCCCGAGCGTGGTGGAGCACCGCCGCCCATTACGCCGATCTCCGGCACTGGCGCGGGTACCGTCAACCTGGACCCTGCCAAGATGAGCTTCCAGGAATTGCGGGCCTACGAGCGCGAGCGTCGGAAGAAGCGATGAGGTGAGCGAGTGCTCCTGATGTAACCCTACTCAGGAGACCTCAAGTGACTCAACAGCTCCTCACGATGTCCTACATCACCAACGAAGCGTTGGTGGTGCTGGAGAACGAGCTGGTCATTGCGAATCGTGTCGAGCGTCAATACTCGAACGAATTCGCGCAGACCGGCGCCAAGGTCGGTAACACCGTCAACATCCGTCGTCCGCCCCGCTACATCGGCACCTACGGGCCGCCGCTGAACGTGGAGGATACGTTCGAGACGTACGTACCGGTTGTCCTCAACTACCAGTTCCATGTGGACGTGCAGTTCACGACTCAGGATCTCGCCTTGAGCATGGACATGTTCAAGAAGCGCATCCTGCGCCCGCAGATCGCCACCGTGGCGAACCGCATCGATGCTGACTCCGCGCAGTACTACACGTTCAACACCGGGGCCTCCCTCGGTACCCCGGGCGTGCAACCCGCCTCCTACAAGCTCTTCTCGGATGCCCGCGCGATTCTCGCGATGGAAGCCTGCCCGACGACGGGCGAGAAGAACTGCATTCTGGATCCGATCTCCATGTCGGCGGCTACGGACGCCATCAAGGGCCTTTTCAATCCCCAGGCCAAGATCGGCGAATACAACGACAAGGGCTTGATCGCTCGCGAGTTCGCCGGCCTCGACTGGTGGGAAGATCAGAACATTCTGTCCTTCACCACCGGTGCTCAGGGTGGTACGCCCACCTGTGCTTCGAGTCTCGGTAGCAGCACCGCGCTCCTGAGCTCCGGATGGGCCGCGAACGGAACGTTGGCCACAACGGGATGGACGGCCTCGACGGGTGTCATCAAGGTTGGGGATGTCATCCAGATCTCGGGTGTCTATCCTGTCAACCCGCAGAACCGCCTGCAGTACGGTCGGTCCACCCGTCAGTTCGTGGTGCTGCCGCCCGGTGGCTTCCAGACTCCCCCGAATGGCGCTGCGACCACGGGCATCTACTTCGCGCCCGCGAACCTCACCAACGGCACGTTCAACGCGAATACCGGGGTGTACACCTCCGACTCGAGCGGCAACCTGACGCTCACCATCGGCGATGCGATCATCTCCGGCGGTCAGTTCCAGAACGTCACCGCAGCCCCGACCGGTACCAGCAACACCATCACGGTGAACGGCGGCACGGGTCAGGCCACGACGGTCAGTCCTCAAGGGCTGGTGTTCCACAAGTACGCCTTCGCACTGGCCTTCGCCGATCTTCCCTTGCCGCAGGGCGTGGAGATGGCAGCCCGGGCCTATGACGATGAGGATGTTGGTATGAGCATCCGCCTCGTCACCCAGTATACGATCAACAACGACTCGGAGCCCACACGTGCAGACGTGCTCTATGGGCCGGCATCGTTGTATCGCTCGCTGGGGCTGCGGATCGCGGGTTAATTTCACGGGGGCCTTCGGGCCCCCTTTGAGGAGAACGTCATGCCAGGTGGCTCAACACTACAGCGCGGTAACGAGTTGTTCGCGCAGATGATCTATCTCGCCTCGGTCGCTGTTCCCAATATCAACGCTAACTCCACCGCGACACAGACAGTTACGGTACAGGGAGTACAAAGCGGCGATCTGATCAGCTGGAACCAGCAAAGCACGGTTTCGGGCATCAGCGTCGAGAATATCTACGTGAGTGCGGCTAATACGCTCACCTTCCTGTGGAGCAATACCACCGGAAGTAACGTCACCAGTACCGCGAACCAGCCCTTCGTGTTGCAAGTGACCCGCGCGGAGAACACGGTGGAATCTGGACTGGCCGGACTGCCGAACGGGATTTACTGATGTATGACATTCGCCCTTTCGCCCCCCTTTACGGGCCTAACGCAGGTGCGGGGGCGGGCTCTCTCATTGCATCCACCACGATCTCAGGGACCACTTCCTCAGTCTCAGGATCTCTGCCGGGCATCGCCAACAGTGATCTGAATCAAATTCAGATCGCCAACACCAGTAGCGCGTGGGCATACGTGAACTTCGGCCGCAATACCACAGAGATTCCAGCTGCAACGGTCGCTGCGAGCTATCCGGTAGCACCGGGCTCGGTGGTGGTGGTGACAGTCAATTCCGAAGTGGGCGCAGCGGCGGTGATCCTGAGCACAGGCACTGGGAATGTGATCTTCACGCGCGGGGCAGGCACATGATCAAGTCTGTCGGTGCCTTTGCACAGGGCATTGCTCCGGGCGGTTCTGCGGTTCAAGCCTTCACCAGCAACGGCACGTGGACCAAGCCCGGTTTTGGCAATTGGGTACGGGTCATTCTGATAGGTCCCGGTGGTGGTGGAGGCTCGGGTGCTTCCATTACTTCAGGCACAGCCAGCTCTGGAGGAAGTGCAGGAGGCGGTGGGGATTATGTCGATGTGACCTTCCCGATTGGTTCCCTGGCCTCGACCGTATCGGTCACGGTTCCTGTTGGTGGTCTGGGTGGAACGACCGTAACAGGTGCGGTGGGTAATCCCGGCGCGGCCGCTTTGGCCTCGACGACCTTCGGTTCATTACTCACAGCTTTCAGTGGTGGCGGAGGGCAGGGCGGCGCGTCCGCTGCGGCGTCCGGCGGTGGAGGCGGCGCGGGCCTCAATGGCGCGGGTTCCACGGGTGCTGGAGGAACAGGCGGTGGCGGCGGTGCAGGCGGCGGCGGTGCCGGTGGCAGCGGCGGTGCCGGCGTAGGCGGCACGATCAACACTGGATCAGGTGGCGGCGGCGGTGTGAGCGCGACAGCCGGAGCCAATGGAGGCAACCAGACCGGATCCAGTGGCACCGGAGGTGGAGCAGGGGGTGGACTGACTACCGGCCCTGCGGCCACAAATGGCGGCAATAGCGGCGCCAACAACAGTATCGGCCTTGCAGCCGTAGCAGGTGGTGCCGGTGCCGGAACGGGGGGCACTGCCCCAACAGGGTACACCGCGGGTACCGGTGGTGCGGGAGGTGCTTCAAGTGCTGCGTCGACCGGTTTCGCCGGCGGCGCGGGCGCAATCGGAGGAGGTGGTGGAGGGGGCGGCAGCTCTATCAGCACTCAGGCATCCGGCGCGGGTGGTAACGGCGGTCCGGGATATTGCGTCGTAATCACCTACTGACATGGGTGCCACCACTCAAACCTCGAGCGATCTGATCCAGGGGGCATTGCTCAACATCAATGCCTACTCGCCGGGACAGGTCATCAACGCCACGATTTCGGGTGTATGTCTTCAGGTGTTGAATGATCTGCTGGACTCCCTCTCAAATGATAAGGCCTACATTTTCACGCAGGCCGAGAACATCATCGCCTGGACACCAGGGCAGTATCAGTACTCCATCGGCAATCCGGTGGGTGGCACATTCGCCGGCTATCTCACCAGCGGAAGCCCTGTTATTACCGGCGTTACGGTTCCAAGTAACCTGGTGGCCCGCGGAACCCTCTCGGATGTGCAAGCCGGCATCCCATCGGGTACGACGATCCTGTCGTTCAGTGGCGGTGCAAATGCGGTGGCTATTACTTTCACCGGAGGGCCTACCGGCACCTCCGCCACACTGAACGCGGTATGGTCCGGCGCCACCGGGCTCTACCTCATCAACTTCAGTGATGGGGAATTCCGGTCGGCGAACTTCACGCACAACAACACTGCGGTCACCTGGACTCCCGCGCTCACCGGAACTCCAACGATTTCTGCCACGGTGAACATCAATACCGTGACCATGTCGGCGAATGCCACCCAGACGCTCACAGCGGCCGAGACGATCACCTATACCGTACCGGGGGATATCGCCATTGATCGCCCCTTGCGCATCCGTAACAGCTTCACACGGGTGACAACCTCTGCAGCTGCAGGGCTCGATTACTGGTTTGACTGCGAAGTCTCCTTCGAGCGCTACAAAGAGATCGGTTACAAGACGGTTCCAGGACCGTGGCCCTATGAGGCGGCATACCTCCAGACCTTTCCCTATGGGTCACTGCGGATCTATCCCAATCCCACGATCGCAGGACAGGTCTATCTCTACACCGATCAGATTCTGACCAACTTCACCTCTCTTACGCAGGCGGTGAATCTCCCGCAGGGCTATGCGCGCTCGTTGAAGAAGCTTCTGGGACTGGAGTTGTGCCCGATGTTCGGCAAGGTCCCGAGTTCGGAGCTCAAGCAGCAATGTAAAGAGGCCAAGGATCTTCTCAAGAACAACAACATTGAGCCGATCGTCACACTTCGCTATGACTCGGATCTCATCTACAGCCGAACCACGGATGCCGGGTGGATCACACACGGGGGCTTCGTGTGACCTACGAGGCCACCGACTTCGGCTTCTGCGGGCCGTCCTATCAGGCCCCGATGACGTTGCAGGACGCGCAGGACACCATCAACTGGTACCTCGAGCGCGATCCCGAAGAGCGTCCGAAAGAGCCGATGGCCATGCTGGGCTGTCCCGGGCTGAATCTCCTGTGGTCGACCATCACCGGTCAGGCGCGTGGCGCCTGGGTGCTTCCCGGCAATACCCAGGCGCTGATTGTGGTCTCCAACATTCTCTATCTGGTGAAGATCACTGTCCCGGCCACTCAGACCAGCATTCCGCAGTTTTCAGTCACTCAGGTCGGAACCCTGCTCACCAATGCGGGACCGGTGACCATCCGGGACAACGGTGTGCAGTTCGGTGGTAAGGGCGGCTATGCGGTGATCGTGGATGGGACGTACGGCTACTACTACCTGCTTTCAGGGACGACCTACGTCAACACCTTCAGTGGGTCGACAGCCATCGGTACGCCGACCATCACGATATCAGGAACTTTACCCAACGGATTGATTGTCGCTTCCACTCCGACCTTATCCGATGCGGGCGGATTCATCCCGGCGGGTACGAAAATCCTCTCCGTGGATACGGTGGGCCTGACCATCACGATGTCCGCCAATGCCACCAATAACAGTGGCGTGGAGAACATCTCTCTCACTATCCCGGTCTTCGGTCAGATCACCGACCCGGGATTTCTGGGTGCCCAACGGATTGCCTTCATTGAAGGGTGGCTGATTTTCAACCAGCCCGGCACCCGGACCTTCTACACCACCGGTCCCATCGCCTATTCGATGCTCTTCCCAGGAGCGTTCTTCGCGCTCAAGGATTCCTCGACCGACAACCTCGTGACGCTGTTCGAGAACAATCGCGAGTTGTGGTTGGTCGGTGAGCGTACGACAGAAGTATGGTTCGATTCGGGGCTCGCTAATTTTGCCTTTTCGCGGATCCCCGGAGTCGCTCCGCAGATCGGATGTGGGGCCGTGGATTCCATCGCCCGGGTCGGAACGCAGCTCGCGTGGCTTGGTAAGAATGAGCAGGGCGAGAACCTTGTCGTCGTGACCGCTCAGTACAGCTGGCAGCGCATCTCTAATCACGCGGTTGAGCATGCGATCACCTCCTATCCGGTCACCAGTGATGCGATCGGCTATGCGTATGAGGAAGAAGGGCACCTCTTTTACATGCTCACTTTTCCTACCGCTGATGTGACATGGTGTTACGACCTCACCACCCAGCAGTGGCACAAACGTCTTTCCTGGGATTCCGCGGCAGGCGCTTATCATCGCCATCGTAGTAATTGCTACATGGATTTCGGCAACGTGCGCATCGTGGGGGACTACCAGAACGGGCAGTTCTACCAGATGAGCCGGCAGTTCTATTCCGATGCCGGAAGTCCTCTACGCGCTCTGCGGCGCTCCCCACATGTTTGGCAAAAAGCCACCCGTCAACGCGTATTCTTTGCCCAACTGCAGATCGAATTCACCCCCGGTGTGGGATTACAGAACGGTCAGGGATCAAATCCGCAGTGCATGTTGCGGTGGAGTGATGACGGCGGGTTTTCATGGTCCACCGAACAGTGGGTGACGATCGGATTGGCCGGAGACACCAAGAACAGAGCTATCTGGTACCTCCTGGGGGAATCCCGTGACCGGGTGTGGGAAGCCTCCATTACCGACCCCGTAGCGCGTGACATCATCGGCGCTACTTGTTACATGGAGGCAGCCATCACATGACACTCCAGTACCGGGGACTGCCGACCTATACCGAGCCGGTTGACGATAAAGGCAACATGTCGACGGCCTGGCGCCGTTGGTTCAGTGCCACCGACAACGGCACACCTCCTGCGGCCGAAGCCTCGATCACGGTCGGTGCCTCACCTTTTGCCTATCAGGCGACACAGAAGGGCTTTGTGATCGTGACCGGCGGGACAGTCTCCAGTATCCAATTCACTCGTACCGGGACCTATTCAACAGGCCAGACCGCTGGGGTCTTTCCGGTGTCTCTGGCGGATATCTTGACCGTGACGTGGAGTGTCAAACCTACCATGACGTTTGTCCCGCAATGATCCCCGAGACTCTCCCTACTCGCGAAGACATCGAGCGCCTACAGGCCAGTTTGCTCGATGCTCCGCAAATGGAATTACCGACGCGGCATTACTTCGCGGACGGTATGTATTGCCGTGAGCTGTTCCGACCCAAGGACACGCTCATCGTGGGCAAAGTGCACAAGAAGGAGCATTTCTACATCGTTCTGTCGGGAGAAGTTACTGTAGTGGGAGATGGCAAGCGGGAGCGGATCAAGGCTCCGCGCATCATCGTGTCACAACCAGGAACCAAACGGGCGGTGTATGCGCATGAGGATTCCACCTGCATTACGGTTCATCGCACATTCGAGACTGACCTTGAAGCGATTGAGAGAGAACTGATCGAGCCGGATGAAACCGCCTTGTTCGATGCCTATAACCGGCCCAAAGTCGAGGTGCTCAAATGACCTGGGTTGCCGCAGGGATCGGCGCAATCAATGTGATCGGAGGGTTATTTTCCTCCAGTGCGGCCGAAAAAGCCGCCGCTCAACAAGCCGCTGCAGCCCAGAGAGCTCAGGAAATATCCTTACAGGAATTCAACACTATCACGGGGCAGGAATCCCCATTCATGCAGTCCGGCTATGGAGGGTTGGGACAGCTCAACTATCTTCTGGGAATTGGCAAACCTGGAACAGAGGCTGGCGTGGGGAGCATATATGGCGCACAGGGTCAGGCCCCTACCGCCTCATCCTCTCCCGGTGGAGCGTATGGAAGTCTGCTGACGCCCTTCTCAGCGGACATGATGAAGCAGTTCTCGCCGGCCTATCAGTTCCAGCTGCAACAGGGCCAGCAGGGGGTATTGAATCAGGATGCGGCAGGCCAGGGGGCCTTGTCTGGCGCGGCTCTCAAAGACCTCATTGGCTACAACCAGGGAATGGCCGGGACAGCGTTCAACAACGCGTTCAATCAGTACCAGACCCAGCAGGGGAATATCTATTCGAGGCTGTCGAATCTAGCGAATATGGGTCAAAACGCTGCCGCCAACACCGGACAGCAGGGCACGGCTCTGGCAGGTCAGGCGGCGCAGAGCGCGACCAATATCGGTACGGCTCAGGCAGCCGGCACCGTTGGAGCTGCGAATGCCTTGAGTGGTGCGCTTTCCAATGCCGCAACACCCTGGTTGATGGCCAGTCAGAATCAGAATCCTTACGCATCAGGATCCTACAACTCTGTAATGAATAGCGGTAATTTCGGAGGACCCAACAGTTACGGTAGTGGCTACACCTTCGAGGACTATGGAGCGCAACCGTAATGCCCGACATGATTCCGGTTGCCACGCAGATACAACCGCCCGATCCCAACAAGGGATTATCGCTGCTGTCCAGCATCATCGGGATTCGGCAGGCGCAACAGAACCTGGCGACCGGCGCTCTCCAACAGCAGGGTATTGCCGCAAACGTTCAGCAGGATCAGCAACGTAACCGTGAGTTACAGGCTGCCCAGCAACTGGCGATTCAGGGGGCCAAAGGCGGCAAGTACACCAAAGAAGATGGGACGCTCGATCGCTCATCCTTGGCGAATGACATCTCTGCAATCGGTCCTTATGCGCAAGCAATGTCCGGTCAACTGCTGAGTCAGGCGAATGAAGTGATCGCCAACCAACAGGCCCATCAGAATCTGACGGTCGCGCGTAAAAAGGAGATCGGCGATACCTTCGCATCACTCGCGGCTGATCCACAGGTGGATAACACCAAGTTTATCGATGCGGTGGAGCGTTTGCGTCAAGCCCACAAGGATGACCCGGAATTCTCCCGCATGCTCACTAGCATGACGACTCACTATCCGGGGACTGCCGCGCCGGATCAGCAACGCCAGCTTCTGGGGCGATGGTCTGCGGCGGCAACCGGTGAGCCACAAACCACATCGGGAACTGTTGATACAGGGACACAGATTCAGCCCGTTGGCGTCAACCGGTTCGGAACCGGAATGACACCTGCCGGCGCACCCATCAACAAGCAGACCATGGTAACGACACCTGCCGGACCCTTGGCGGTCGCGACACCTGCCAAAGGCACGGTTGCACCTCTGGCGACCGCAGGTGGTGGCCAGGATCTCAACCCCACAGCAGTACAGCAGCGGGTCAATATAGGGACTGCGGAAGGGGTGACCGGACGGGTACAGCAAGCTCAGGCAGCCGCCAACAATACCGTTCAGGCTCAGGACGCTCTGACGCGTGCGCGCACAATTCTGGATAGCCCGAATGCCCCGAATACGGGCGCGCTCGTCGAATGGAAGCGCAATGTCAAGAACTTTCTTTCGAGTGCTGGCGTTGATACACAAGGCGCTGATGATACGAACTCGCTGATCAAGAACCTCGCTCGTTATGAAGCCTCGAGAGCCACACAGGCCGGGCTCGGTGGGACCGATGCCGCACGGGAGCTGGCGCATAACGGCAGCCCCAATGTATCAATCGATAATGCAGCCCTGAAAGGGATCATCACGCAGTCACTGGCGACTGAAAAAGCGCTAGCGGCCTACGCCAACATTCAGGCCAAAACCAGGGATGCCGGCGCACTGGCCAGGAATGAGGCGGACTTCCGCAATATCCCACATCTCATCCAGGGCTATGAATATGGGCTCGCACGGACCCCTGCGGAAGCCGAAGAGTTCTTGAAGAAACATGGATTGTCCCGCGCAGAGATGGCACGTACTCGTCAGGCCATCAAAGAGTTTGAGGCCCGTCAATGACGGACTTCGATCCTGATAGCTATTTGCGTGGGGCTGAATCGAGTGCGTCATTCGATCCGGACGCTTACCTGAGTCAGCCTGCTCAGCGCACTGCACCGAAATCAATCGATGCAACACCTCCAATGCCTTCTCTCGCAGAAGGCGTGATTCATGGCAAGAAGGTCGCACAGATCGTGGCCCGGCATCCGTTCAGCTTAGGTGTGGGAGCGGCGGAAAATGCCTTGAGTGCCGTTACAGGAGGCGTGGGATCGCTCGCTGATGCCGTGACGTTATCAGAGCCTGGAACCCACGATTGGGCCTATCGGCCTCGTACGGAAGCGGGTCAGCAATTGGCCGCTGCTGGTGCAGAAGAAACCAATGCGATGGGGCGCGGATTTTCCGGATGGGCTGCGCAAGGCCCGCTCGGCGATGGTCCGTTGGTGGAGACGATCAAACGCTATGGACCCGAGGCACTGGGGGCGGTTGGAACCGTCACAGGTGCGGCAGGATTGGGCAGAATGTTCACCAGCCCTGGGATACCTGAAACACCGGTTACTGCACAGGACGTTCTGAATCAGACAGCACGGAATTCACCTCAATCTCAGGGTGCTGCCTCTGCAGCCCCGCGCATGACCAACGTCAGTCCGGAATTGCAACAGGCTGTGGTCGATGCCGCCCGCCAGACCGGCGGGGCCGTCAATCCGGAAGTCCTGAACCGGCATATCGAGGCGGACTCCCTACCGGTGAAGATCCAACTGACTCCCGGTCAGGCTTCGCAGAGTCCCGGAATGATCTCGGCGGAAATGAATAACCGCGGGCGCATCGCTGGCTTACCGGAGATGCTGAACGAGCAGAACCGTCGTCTGACGCAGAACGTCCAGGCAATCCGCGATCGTGTGGGGCCGGATGTGTTCTCGGCCAACCATGTCGAGCATGGGGATACCCTCATCCAGGCCTACAAAGACAAGGCTGCGATCGCTGATGCCGATATCAACCAGAAGTACCAGGCCTTGCGGGATGCGGCCGGCGGGAATTTCCCGGTCAGCGCGCCGACACTTCTGAAAAACGCGACCTCCGCGCTCAACCAGGAGCTGCTACTCGATCACGCGCCGAAGTCGATCATGTCCACGCTCGGTCGTCTGGCCGATGACGACAGCATGACCTACCAGAATTTCGAGTCGTTACGGACGAATCTCGCGCGGATCGCCCGGAGCTCTACGGACGGGAATGAGCGGGCTGCGGCGGGAGTGATCCGCAGCGCGATGGAGGAGTTGCCATTGAAACCCGGTGCGGCGGAACTGAAGCCCCTGGCGGATGCGGCCCGCTCAGCCGCGCGTGCGCAGTTCCAGGCCTTGGACGCTGATCCCGCCTACAAGGCCGCGGTGAATGAATCGGTGCCGCCAGACCGCTTCGTGCAGCGGTACATCATCGGTGCGCCGCGCGATCAGGTCGCACTCATGCGCGAGAACCTGAAAGACAACCCCACGGCAACCCAGACCATGGGGGTTGCGACTCTGGACCACCTGCGCCAGTCGGCCGGTATCGATCCGATGGGCAATGGAACCTTCAGTCAGGCTGGCTTCAACAAGCACCTGCAGGCGCTGTCGCCGAAGTTGGGATCGCTCCTGGATCCGCAAAGCATCGAGCAGCTCGAGACGCTCGGCAATGTGGCGCGTTACACCCAGGCACAGCCCAAGGGATCGTACGTCAACAATTCCAATACGCTTGTGGGGGCGCTCGCCAGTCATGCGGCCACTGCGGCGGAGACGGGTGCGAATGTGGCCGCCAAGGGATTCCCGATCGGCACCATCACCCGGAAAGTGATCCAGAACCGGGCAGAAGCGAAAGCCGCCAAACAGGTCCTGAAGCCCTATGGAGGGCTCACGGACCTACCTGAGAAGCCGTAATGACTCACAGCACGGCGAAAAAGGCGACCAGCAGGAACATCGAGCCGACAATCCAGTGTCGGGTGCAAAAGCACGCGCCCGCAGCAAGGAAAATGACTGTTGCGACCATAAGAAACTGTAGTCCCACCCAGCACTGTATGCGCAACTGGATGGAGGCCATTCTGTGACGGCCAGCTTCCTCGCACCCGCACCGATTTCACGGTTTTATGACAACAACGGCAATCCGCTCTCGGGTGGACTGCTTACGACCTATGCGGGCGGGACCAATACGCCGATCGCGACTTATATCGATAGCACCGGGGTGACGACGAATACAAACCCCATCACGCTAAACTTCCGGGGTGAGGCGTCCATCTGGCTACTGCCCAATATCGCTTATAAGTTCGTCCTGACCGATTCCGCCGGCAATGCCATCCCCGGTTACCCGGTCGATAACATCGTCAATGCCGCGCTTCTATCCCTCTACGGCGGGGTGGATACCGGGGTCGCCAATGCCTACATCATCAATTTTGCATCCCCGGTTCCTGCGAATACGAACGGGCAGGTGATCTATTGGCTACCATCGAATTCGAATACGGGCCCCTCGACGATCAACGTGAATGGTGCGGGCTTCCAGGCCATCCAGAACCCCAATGGGACGCCTCTGGGAGCCAATCAGATCATAGCGGGCCAGTTCGTCAGCATCATCTCCATCAACGGGGTCTGGCAGCTCTACGGCGGTTCCGGGGCAGGGGTGAATGTCGGCACCTTTGGATCTGAATATCCGATCCCATCCGCCACCACGACCGATCTCGGCAGCGCTCCGGCGCACAACGTCCAGATCACGGGAACAACCACGATCACCTCGTTCGGCACATCGGCCCAGACGATTGCGCCGATCTATGTCGGTCGATTCTCAGGCGCTTTGACGCTCACCAATTCCACATCCCTGATCCTTCCAGGTGGCAACAACATCACCACGAGCAACGGGGATGCCTTCATCGCGGAGTACATGGGATCGGGCAGCTGGCGGGTTCTGTTCTATCAGTACATCTCCGCTACGAGCACGACTTATTCGGTCAAGGCTGCCGATACGGCCCGTCAGTCCACCACGACACTGACGGCGGATCCGGATCTATCCCTCACGCTTCTCACGGGTCAATACAGTTATGAGCTGTTCATGCTGTTTGATTCGGTGGCGGCCGGCGCCGGATTCAAATTCCAGTCGGTAGGGACTGCGGTCGATAGCCGCGCTACCTCTCCGGCGAGTGCTACGGGCTTTGTGAATGCCGCCGCTTACGGCCCGAAGCTTGAGTCTTTTGTGGGCGGTACGATCAGCTATGCAACGGTGGGAACCGCATCGGATAGCAATCAGGTGCTCTACAAGGGCTCCTTGTTGGTCACCACTGCGGGGACTTTC
>Ga0207677_10000691_pt1 | contig 19976 bp, 16 predicted proteins | sample KBSMisM42_FD_184311 | JGI IMG/M metagenome (GOLD analysis project Ga0207677, IMG submission 184311) | Miscanthus rhizosphere microbial communities from Kellogg Biological Station, Michigan, USA - KBS Miscanthus M4-2 (SPAdes) (version 2) | ecosystem: Host-associated > Plants > Roots >...
GCAGACGAGGACGGCGTTCGTGCGCGCCGCGTTCAGCGTCCCGTACGTCTCGTACGCCAGCGTGTAGTCGCGCAGCACGGCGCCGCTCGCGAGCGGCAGCGGCGCTGCGAAGTGCATCGATTGCGGTTGGACGACGCCAACGGAAGAGCTCATCGGAGCGCAGGCAAGAAAAAACCCCGGCGGCCTAAGCGGGACACCGGGTGCTGCGTCCTGTCTTTAGCCGAATTTGTAGAGCGCCCGCAAGCCGGAACAAATCGGCGCTTGTCTGGAAGTATACGGGCGCGCTCGCCCGCTCGCGGACCAGAATCGCGGCGGGCAAATGAGGAGGCCGATGGGCTGGTTCGACGGTTTCCCGGGCGGGCTACACGACGCGGGCGGCACGACGCTGTTCGCGCGCGTCGGCGGCAACCCCGACGGGCCGCCGCTCCTCCTGCTCCATGGCTATCCGCAGACGCACGCGATGTGGCGGCGCGTCGCGACCAAGCTTGCGGCCGACTTTCGCATCGTCATGCCCGACCTGCGCGGCTACGGCGATTCGGCCAAACCGGCGCCGGCGGCGACGCCCGAGCTCGACCACGCGCAATACAGCAAGCGGGCGATGGCGGCCGACATGGCAGCGCTGATGCGGTTGCTCGGCCACCAGCGCTTCGCCGTCGTCGGCCACGACCGCGGCGCGCGCGTCGCCCATCGCCTCGCGCTCGACCACCGCGACCGCGTCGCGCGTCTCGCGCTGCTCGACATCGTGCCGACGCTCGATGCGTACGAGCGCACCGACATGCGCTTCGCGACGCTCTACTACCATTGGTTCTTCCTGATCCAGCCGGCGCCGCTGCCCGAGCGGATGATCGACGGCGATCCGGCGCACTTCCTGCGCTGGACGCTCGGCGGCTGGGGCGGCCGCGGCACCAGCTTCATCGAGCCCGAGGCGCTTGCCGAGTACGAACGCTGCTTCTGCCGCCCCGAGGCGATCCACGCCTCATGCGAGGACTACCGCGCCGCGGCGACGATCGACCTCGAGCACGACCGCGCGTCGCGCGCCGCCGGCGAGAAGATCGCTTGCGACCTGCTCGTCGTCTGGGGCTCGCGCGGCGTCGTCGGCCGCCTCTACGATCCGGTCGCGCTCTGGCGCGCGCACTGCTCGGCGAGCGTCACCGGGCAGGCCCTCGACGCCAGCCATTTCCTCGCCGAGGAGCTCCCCGACGAGACCGCGGCGCTCCTGTCAGGGCACCTCCTGCGCTGACGACTACGATCGCGCCACTTCGCCGGGAGCTCGCATGTTCGCCTGGGTCCGTCGCCTCGACCACGTCTTTCCGGTCCGCTACTGGGTCTGGGCGCTCACCATCGTCGGCTTCGTCGCAGCGACGTTCGCGTGGGCGAAGATGGGCATGGACAAGTCGCTCGCGATCGTCTTCTTCGTCCTCGCCGCGACCGGCGTGCGCGACCTGCTGCAGAGGCGCCACGCGGTGCTGCGCAACTATCCGCTGATCGGGCACATCCGCTTCCTGCTCGAGTTCATCCGGCCGGAGATCCGCCAGTACTTCATCGAGAACGACAGCGAGGCGGCGCCGTTCTCGCGCCAGCAGCGCTCGCTCGTCTACCAGCGCGCCAAGGGCGACTCCGACAAGCGCCCGTTCGGCACCCAGCTCGACGTCGGCGCGCTCGGCTACGAATGGATCAACCATTCGCTGACGCCGACCGTGCTCGCGTCGCACGACTTTCGCGTCACGATCGGCGCCAGCCGCGCGCAGCCGTACAGCGCGAGCCTGTTCAACATCTCGGCGATGAGCTTCGGCGCGCTGTCGGCGAACGCGATCCTCGCGCTCAACGCCGGCGCCAAGCGCGGCAACTTCGCACACGACACCGGCGAAGGCTCGATCAGCCGCCACCACCGCGTCCACGGCGGCGACCTGATCTGGGAGATCGGCTCGGGCTACTTCGGCTGCTGCGGCAGCGACGGCAGCTTCTCCGAGGAGCGCTTCACCGCCAACGCGCGCGACCCGCAGGTGAAGATGATCGAGGTGAAGCTCTCGCAAGGCGCCAAGCCCGGCCACGGCGGCGTCCTGCCGGGGCCGAAGGTGACCGTCGAGATCGCCGAAGCGCGCGGCGTGCGGCCATGGGTCGACTGCGTCTCGCCGGCGTCGCACGGCGCGTTCAAGACGCCGATCGAGATGATGCGGTTCATCGAGCGGCTGCGCACGCTCTCGGGCGGCAAGCCCACCGGCTTCAAGCTTTGCGTCGGCCATCCGTGGGAGTGGTTCGCGATCGCCAAGGCGATGCTCGAGACCGGGATCCTTCCGGACTTCATCGTCGTCGACGGTGCCGAAGGCGGCACCGGCGCGGCGCCGCTCGAGTTCTGCGACCACGTCGGCGCACCGTTGCAGGAAGGGCTGCTGCTCGTCCACAACACCCTCGTGGGCTTGGGCTTGCGCCAGAAGATCAACGTCGGCTGCGCCGGCAAGGTCGTGAGCGGGTTCGACATCGCGCGCATGCTCGCGCTCGGCGCCGACTGGTGCAACGCCGCGCGCGGCTTCATGTTCGCGCTCGGCTGTCTGCAGGCGCAAACCTGCCACACCGGCAACTGCCCGACGGGAGTGACGACGCAGGATCCACAGCGGCAGAAAGCGCTCGACGTCGGCAACAAGGCCGATCGCGTCTACCACTTTCACCAGCACACGCTGATGGCGCTGAAGGAACTCGTGCAGGCAGCGGGCCTTTCGCATCCGGGCGAGATCACCTCGTCGCACATCGTCCGTCGCACATCGGACCACGGCGTCAAGCTGCTCGCCAACCTGCTGCCGTTCGTGCAGACGGGCTCGCTCCTGCGCGGCGAGGTGCCGCACCAGGTGTTCAGGATCTATTGGCCGATGGCGAGCGCGACGAGCTTCGCAGCGGTGCCGCCCGAGCCGATGGCCGCGTCGCGGGCCGTCGAGCAGGCGGCCTGACGGTCAGGCCTTCGGCGGCGCGGTGTCGATGAAGGTCTTGCGCGCGTTCAGCTTCTCGGCGAGCCGCGCGACGTTGGCGTGGTCGTTGCGCCAGCCGAGCTCCGGGAAGCGGAAGTCGAGATAGCCGAGCGCGCAGCCGACGGCGACGTCGGCGAGCGTCATGTGGATCCCGTTGCACCACGGCTTGGCGGCGAGGCCGGTCGAGATCGCCTCGAGCGACGCCTGCACCTTTTTCATCTGGCGGTCGATCCACGCCTGCGAGCGCTGCTCGGGGCTGCGCCCGGGCCAGTTCGCCTCGAGCCGGGCGAGGATCGCGGCGTCGATGATGCCGTCGGCGAGCGCTTCCCACGTGCGCACCTCGGTGCGCTCGCGGTTCGACTCGGGAATCAGGCGCGCCAGCGGCGAGCGCGCGTCGAGGTACTCGACGATGACGCGCGAGTCGAACACCGCCTCGCCGCCCTCCATCACCAGGCACGGCACCTTGCCGAGCGGATTGGAGGCGAGGATCGCGTCGCTGTTCCAGACGTCCTCCTCGACGAACTGGTAGTCGAGCTTCTTTTCCGCCATGACGATGCGGACCTTCCGCACGTATGGGCTGTTGAGCGATCCGATGAGCTTCATGGTTGAGCGGCCTGCAAGGAACCGCTTCCTCGTTCGACGCTTACGTTTGATTTCATTCTAGGGGCAGCGCCGATAATGGCCGGCCGGCGCGACCGTCCGTTGCACCGGCGCCACCACCGCAAGATGCAAGCCACGCCCATCGCCGCGCTGTCGCCACTCGACGGCCGCTACGCCGCCAAGGTCGACGCGCTCCGGCCCTGGCTCTCGGAATACGGCCTGATGCGCTGCCGGGTGCGGGTCGAGGTCGAGTGGTTCCTCGCGCTCGCCGATGCCGGCCTGGCCGAGCTGCCGCCGCCGGGCGCGGCCGAGCGCGCGTTCCTGAGCGACCTCGTCGCCTCGTTCTCGCCCGCCGACGCCGAGGCGATCAAGGCGATCGAGCAGCGCACCAACCACGACGTCAAGGCGGTCGAGTACTGGCTCGGCGAGCGCTTCGCCGGCCAGCCCGGGCTCGCGCGCGCGGTGGGCTTCCTCCACTTCGCGTGCACCAGCGAGGACATCAACAACACCAGCCACGCGCTGATGCTCGACGCCGCGCGGCGCGAGGCGCTGCTGCCGGCGCTCGACGGCATCGTCGGCACGCTCGCGGGAATGGCGCGCGCGCACGCCGGCGTCGCGATGCTCGCGCGCACGCACGGCCAGACGGCGAGCCCGACGACGCTCGGCAAGGAGATCGCCAACGTCGCGATCCGCCTCCACGCCGCGCGCGCCGCGGTCGCGGCGGTGCCGATGCGCGCCAAGATGAACGGCGCGGTCGGCAACTACAACGCCCACGTCGCCGCGTATCCCGAGCTCGACTGGCAGCGCATCGCGCGCGACGTCGTCGAACGGCGGCTCGGCCTCGAGTTCAACCCGTGGACGACGCAGATCGAGCCGCACGACGCGATCGCCGCGCTCTTCGACGCCGTCAAGCGCTGCAACACGATCCTGATCGACTGGTCGCGCGACGTCTGGGGCTACGTCAGCCTCGGCTACTTCGTGCAGCGCGCGGTCGCCGGCGAGGTCGGCTCGAGCACGATGCCGCACAAGGTCAACCCGATCGACTTCGAGAACGCCGAGGGCAACCTCGGCCTCGCCAATGCGCTGCTCGCGCACATGAGCGAGAAGCTGCCGATCTCGCGCTTCCAGCGCGACCTCACCGACAGCACGGTGCTGCGCAACGTCGGCGTCGCCTTCGGCCACGCCCTGCTCGCGTACGACTCGCTCGCGCGCGGCATGGCCAAGCTCGGCGTCGGCCGCGACGCGATCGACGCCGACCTCGACGGCGCCTGGGAGGTGCTCGCCGAGCCGGTGCAGACGGTGCTGCGCCGGCACGGTGTCACCGACGCCTACGAGCAGCTGAAGGATCTGACGCGCGGCAAGGCGATCGCACGCGACGCGCTGCACGCGTTCATCCGCGGCGCGCCGATCCCGGCCGAAGCGCGCGATCGCCTGCTCGCGCTGACGCCGCGCAGCTACGTCGGCAAGGCCGCAGAGCTCGCGCGTGCCGCTGCAGACACGATCGAGCGCGGCGGCAGCGGCAAGCGAGCAACTCCGTGAGCTTCGTCGCCAAGCTCGCCGGCGCCGAGCGCGCGAACCGCTCGCTCCTGTGCGTCGGCCTCGATCCCGAGCCGGCGCGCTTCCCCGGCGCGATGCGCGGCGACGCGTCGCGCATCTACGAGTTCTGCGCCGCGATCGTCGACCGCACCAAGGATCTCGTGCTCGCGTTCAAGCCGCAGATCGCGTACTTCGCCGCACACGGCGCCGAGGCGCAGCTCGAGCGGTTGCTGGCGTACATCCGCGAGGTCGCGCCCGACGTCCCGTTGATCCTCGACGCCAAGCGCGGCGACATCGGCCAGACCGCCGAACAGTACGCGCGCGAGGTGTTCGTGCGCTACCGCGCCGACGCCGTGACGCTGTCGCCGCTGCTCGGCTTCGACTCGATCGAGCCGTACCTGCGCCACGAAGGCAAGGGCGCGATCGTGCTCTGCCGGACGTCGAATCCGGGCGGCGCCGATCTGCAGGAGCTCGCGCTCGCGTCCGGCGAGAAGCTCTACGAGCGGATCGCACGGCTCGCCACCGAACGATGGAACGCGAGCGGCCAGATCGGCCTCGTCGTCGGCGCGACCTACCCGGCCGAGATCGCGCGCGTGCGCGAGATCGCGCCGACGCTGCCGCTCCTCATCCCGGGCATCGGCGCGCAAGGCGGCGATGCCGCCGCGACGGTGCGCGCCGGCTGGCGCGGCGACGGCCAGCGCACGACCGGCCCGATCATCGTCAGCTCGTCGCGCGCGATCCTCTACGCCGGCAGCGACGAAGCGACCTACGCCGACGCTGCGCGCGCTGCCGCGAAGGCAGCACGCAGCGAGCTCGAAGCCGCGCGAACCGCCTAGGAACGATGCACTGCGCTCCGTCGGAGCGCGAGGGCTGGGGCGGATGGCTGTGTTGCGCTCATGTCCCCCGGGCCTGGCCTGAACGGCCGGCCCTCCTCCTTTACTTCGCTCCACACAGCCACCCGCCCCAGCCCTCGTCAATCACCGAGCGGCCGTGGCTGCTGCCGCGGACGTCGGGTGACCGGCGTAGTGAAGTATTAGGAGGAAGGGGTCTGCCTTCAGGCAGACCCCGGGGGACATGAACGAAGCCGGTCACCCGGCGGCCACGGCAGCCGCTCGGTCGCCATCAGAGCGTGAGTGGAAGATCGCGCAGACGCTTTCCGGTGAGCGCGAACAGCGCGTTCGCGAGCGCCGGCGCGAGCGGCGGCACGCCGATCTCGCCGACGCCGCCCGGCGGCCGCGTGCTGTCGACGAGGTGCGTCTCGATCGTCGGCGATTCGGCCAGGCGCACGACCGGGTAGGTCGGGAAGTTGGTCTGCCGGACGACGCCGCGTTCGATGTCGATGCGCCCGTAGAGCGCCGCCGAGAGCGCGAAGATCACCGCGCCTTCGAGCTGCTGCGCGACGATTCCCGGATGGACGACCGTGCCGACATCGGCGGCGCAGACGACGCGGTGGACGCGCAGCTTGCCGGCGACGATCGACGCCTCGACCACCTGCGCGACGATGCTGCCGTAGCTCTCGTGCAGCGCAATGCCGCGCGCGCGACCCGGCGCGAGCGGACGCGACAAGCCGAAGCCGGGCCAGCCGGCGCGCTCGGCGGCCAGGCGCAACACCGCAGCGTGACGCGGCGCGTCCTTCAACAACGCGAGCCGGTAGTCGACGGGGTCGCGGCCGGCGGCGTGCGCGAGCTCGTCGAAGAACGACTCGCTGAAGAACGCGTTGTGCGAGTGGCCGACCGCGCGCCAGTAGCCGACCGGAACGCCCATCTGCGTCGCGACGTGCGCGATGCGCTGGTTGGGAACGCCGTAGAGCTGGTCGAACAGTCCTTCGCTCGCCGTCTTGTCGGGCGTGTCGACCGGGCCCGCGAGCGCCGGCAGCGCGCGCTCCATCCAGCGCGGCGTGATCGCATCGCCCGCGCTGGTGATGCGCAGCGTCGTCGGCAGGCCGTCGGCGCCGAGGCCGGCGCGCAGGATCGTCACGCCCGCGGGGCGGTAGAAGTCGTGGCCGAGGTCTTCCTCGCGCGACCACACGAGCTGCACCGGACGGCCGCCGGTCTCGAGCGCGACCCGCACCGCCTGGCCGACGACATCGACGTCGAGCCTGCGGCCGAAGCCGCCGCCGAGGTACGTCATGTGCAGCGTCACCGCGTCGACAGCGACGCCGGCCGCTTCGGCGGCGATCGCACGCGCGAGGCCGGGCACCTGCGTCGGCGCCCACACCTCGACCTTGCCGCCGGCGACCCTGGCCGTGCAGTTGATCGGCTCCATCGTCGCATGGGCGAGATACGGCGCGCGGTAGACCTGCTCGACGTGGCGACTGGCGCGCGCGTCGGCGACGGCGATGTCGCCGCGGCTGTGGAACGCGAAGCCGCCGTCGTCCCCGTGCGCCGCGCGGGCGCGCTGCTCGAGCGCGGCGAGGATCGCGGCGCTGTCGAGTGCGCCGGCCGGTCGCTGCTGCCAGTCGACCGCGAGCGCCGCCGCGCCGCGCTCGGCGTGCCACCATGTCCTGCCGACGACCGCGAACGCCGCCGTCGATCCGCCGTACGAGCCGAGCCGCACGACGCGATCGACGCCGGCGAGCGCGAGCGCCGGTGCGACGTCGACCGCGCCGGGCCGGCCGCCGAGCATCGGGCAATGCCGGATCGCAGCGAAGACGAGTCCCGGCGGCCGGACGTCGATGCCGAAGACGGCGCTGCCGTTGCTCTTGGCGACGACGTCGACGCGCGGCGGCGAAGTGCCGATCAGCTTCCATTGCTCGCGCTGCTTGATGCGCACCTCGCCGCTCGGCGTCGCCGCCGCCATCTTCGCGAGCTCGCCGTAGTGCGCCGAGCGCCCGGACGGATGGCTGACGATGCCGTTCGCGACGACGAGCTCGTGCAGCGGCAGCTTCCACGCGATCGACGCCGCGCCGAGCAGCCGCGCGCGTGCCGTCGCGGCGGCGACGCGCAACACCTCCCAGCTGTCGACGACGCTCGACGAGCCGCCGGTGAGATTGATGCCGAGCTCGCGCGCGATCTTGGCGACGACCCACTGTCCGGCGCGCGCCGGCGCCGTCTCGTTGCCCGGCTCGGTCTCGCGCGGGTGGAAGTACGGCACGCTCGCGACCATCGTCGCGACGTTGCCGTAGAGGCGATCGGCGGGCGCGTCGAATAGGCGCACGCTCGCGAGCGCGACGTCGAGCTCTTCGGCGACGAGCATCGCGAGCGCGGTGTGCGGCCCCTGGCCCATCTCGCTGCGATGCATCGCCAGCATCACGGCGCCGTCGGCGGCGATCTTGATCCAGCCGTTGAGCGCGACCTCGCCGGCCGCGACCGGCAGCGCGTCGACGCCGCCGAGCCGCTCGCGCGGCGGCAACAGCGCCCAGCCGACGACGACCGCACCGGCGGCGCCGACGCCGCTGAGCAGCAGCGCGCGACGATTCACGACATCGTCGCGGCGGCAGCGCGGATCGCCGCGCGCAGCCGCGGAACCGTCCCGCAACGACAGACGTTGTCGATCGCGGCGTCGATCTCGGCGTCGCTCGGACGGCGGGTGCGCGCCAGCAGCGCAGCGGCCGCCATCAGGATGCCGCTCTGGCAGTAGCCGCACTGCGGCACCTGGTGCTCGACCCACGCGCGCTGCAGCGGGTGCGGCTTGTCGGCGCTGCCGAGCGCCTCGATGGTGACGACGCGACGACCCTCGAGCTTGCCGATCGGCAGCGTGCACGAACGCACCGCAGCGCCGTCGACGTGGACCGTGCATGCGCCGCACGCGGCAACGCCGCAGCCGAACTTGGTGCCGGTGAGGCCGAGCAGGTCGCGCAGCGCCCAGAGCAGCGGCAGCCCCGGATCGGCGAGGTCGTTGGGGAGCTGGCGGGCGGCGCCGTTGACGAAGATCTCCATCGCGCGTCGTGGTCGAAGCCCAGCGATTGTGGCGGCTTCGACGCACTCGCCCGCAGTCGGCGCGGGAACGCGCGCGATCTCGGCCAGAATGCAGCCCGGCGCCCGCGTGCGCCGTCACCTTCGCCAAGTCCGAGATGCCGCGTCCCAGTCGTTTCCTTCGTGCCGTCCTCGCCGCGGGCGCGGCATGCCTGTGCAGCGTCGGCAGCCAAGCGCAGACCGCGATCCTCTACGGCCTGATCGACGCCTCCGGGAGCCGCGTCAAGGAGGTCGGCGGCCAGTCGAGCTGGCGGCTCGAGAGCGGCAACCTGCAGTACAGCTACATCGGCTTTCGCGCCGCCGAGGACCTCGGCGGCGGCCTGCGTGCGGTGTTCCGGCTCGAGTCGTACCTCAGCGTCGACAGCGGCAGCGCCGGGCGGAGCCCGAGCGCCACCGATCCGTTCTGGGCGCGCGAGGCGAGCGTCGGACTCTCCGGTTCGTTCGGAACCACCGTTCTCGGCCGCACCGAGAGCCCGCTCTACCGGGCGACGATGAACTTCAACCCGTTCGGCGAAAGCGCGGGCTTCTCGCCGAGCGCGCGCCAGTACTTCGGCGCGCGCGGCGCCGTCGTCGGCGACTCGCGCTGGAACAACTCGCTTTCCTACACCAACAACGCGAGCGATGCACCGCTGCGCATCAACTTCGCCGCCAACCTGCCCGAGGACCTGCCCGGCATCGTCCCCGAGCACGGTCGCAACTACGGGCTGAGCGTTGCCTACATCACCGGTCCGTTCGCGGTCGTCGTCGCCGGCGAGAAGATCCAGAACAGCGCGTTCGCGCTGCCCGCCGGCTTCGACCGCCAGATGGCGTACCAGATCGGCGCGACGTACGACTTCTCGTTCCTGCGCGTCTACGGTCAGGTCGGTCGCGTCAAGACCGAAGCCGATGTCGACGTGCAGACGATCCTCTACCAGCTCGGCGGCGCGATCCCGGTCGGCAACAGCCTCATCCTCTTCGCCTACGGCAACTCGCACATCAAGACGAGCGTGAAGGCGGTGACCGACAAGACCGCGTCGATCGCCTACGACTACTTCCTGTCGAAGCACACCGACATCTACGTCGCGGCGATGGTCGAGAAGCTGAGCTTCACCTCGTCGGGCAACGGCTTCGCCGGCGGCGTGCGGATGCGCTTCTAGGCGCGACCGCAGCGGTGGAAGAGCGAAGGTTTCGCGTCGGGCGCGCGATCACGCCCGAGCAGTTCGCAGAGCTCGACGACGACGAGCTCGCCCGTCTCGTCCCGCGCGCGTACCGCGACGAGTTTCCGGGCAAGGACGGCTGCGCGAACGGCCACTTCTATCTCCACGACGGCCGCGCGTGGAGCTTCTTCAAGGGCGCAATGCTCGACGAATAGGCCGGCGAGCGCCGCGCTCAGTCGAGGACGACTTCGGCGCGCACTGCGCCGGCCCGATCCGAGCGCGCGCCGATCGCGAGCCGCGTCCCTTTCGGCGCGCGCACGACCCACTCGCCGACGGCGCGATCGGCGGTGATCTCGCGGCCGGGCAGAAACGCGTTCTGCGATGTCTTCGGCGCGTGGCCTTCGAGCTGCGGCCCTTCCATGCGGGGCTTGCCGCTGACGAGCGAGACCGCGCCGTCGTTGTCCGGGATGTGGATCTCGAAGATCACGCCGCGCACGGTCTTCCGCTCCAGCGCGCGCTTGCTGACGTAGCTCGGCAGCCAGCCGCTGTTGGCGACCGCGATGCGCACCCGCCAGGTGTCGGGGCCGAGCGCGCGCACCTCGGTGCGCAGCAGCTCGAGCTTCGGCAGCGAGAGCGCGATCGTCGTCATCCACTTCGGAAAGCGCGCCGCCTCGCGCTCGCGCAGCGGCGGCGGCGGGTTGCGCCAGAAGTTCATCTTGTCCCAGCCGCCGATCTCGACCGCACCGAGCTGCGGGTGCATGAACGGCTTCCAGTCGACGTGCGCCTGTCCGCCGCAGTGCTCGTCGCTCCACTTGATGAGCTTGAGGTCGTCCTCGACCGGATGCTCGCGGTACCAGTCGATCCACTTGTAGTCGGTGATGCCGGCTTCGCGGTTCGGCGCCCAGATCTCGACGACCCAGAACAGCGCGCCGAGGTGCTCGTACATCCAGTCCTGCGTGCCGCTGATGACTTCCTTCGGGTGGTACTTGAAGTCGTGCCAGATGCTGATCGCCGGATAGCCGGTGAGCTTGGCGCCGAGCTCGCTGAAGCGCTTGATCGACCAGAGGTCCTCCGGGATCATGTCGTCGTCGCTCTGCGTCCCCATCGGCCGCAGGATCACGCCGCTGTGCGTGTGGTAGCTGACCGCGGCGCCGATGTTGCGGTGGCTGACGACGAAGTCGACCATCGCCTTCACTTCCGGCTCGCTGGTCGGATACTCGCCGGCGCCGACCTGCTCGAACTCCTGCCGCCAGCCCGAGGGAAAGTTGCGGTTGAGGTCGAGCCCTTCGAGATCGGAATTGACGTTGATCGTGAGACCGTCGTAGCCCCGGATCAGGCCTTCGGGCATCAGCCGGTAGTACTCGCCGCCGAATTCGCCCGGCTCGCGCGCGACCATCAGCCGCGGGTCCTGCGCGCACTTCTTCCACGTCCCGTGCGGATCGCGCACGCGCATCGAGAGGATGCGGCCGTCGCCGTCGATGTCCTCCTTGTCGAGGCCGTCGACCCGCTCCTCGTCGAAGGGATAGCGGCGCGTCGACGAGCGGATGTGGCGCGGCCGCTCGGCGAGCGCGAGCTCGGCGCCGTCGGGGTTGATGCGCGGGCAGAGGTAGACGGCGCGCGTGTCGAGCAGCTGCGTGATCTCGGCGTCGCTGCCGTAGCCGGTGAGCAGCTGGTGGAGGTAGTAGAGGACCGCCGTCGACGCCGTCAGCTCGGCGGCGTGGATGTTGCCGTCGCACCAGAACGCCGGCTTGTCGTCGGCCGGGCCGGTTTCGCTATTGGTGACCGTCGCGACCCAGATCTCGCGACCTTCGTAGCTCTTGCCGATCGAGCGGATCGCGGCCAGCGTCGGGAACGCCTGCGCGTATTCGAACAGCAGCTTGGTCAGCTCGTCGTGCTTGTAGAAGGTATCGAAGCGGGGAGTGGGTGCGGGGGTCTCGGTGGCCATTGGGGTGGGGGCGCCGGAAGTGGCGGGCTGCATTTTGTTGCAAACGCCGGCCGCCCCCGCGACCGCTCGGCTAGCGCGCGACTTCGCCGTCGACGAAGACGCGCAGCTCGCCGGGCGCGAATGCGACCCACTCTTCGTCCTTCGTCAGCGGTTCGGTGACGACGACCGCGACGCGGTCGCGCGGCGACGTGTGCTGGGCGAAGTCGACGGTGAGGTCCTCGTCGTGCAGCGACGCGCGCGCGAACGGGTGCTTCCTCACGATGTGGTGCAGGTGCGTCGAGCAGTGCGCCCAGAGCGCCTGGCCGTTGCTGAGCATCGCATTGAAGACGCCGTGCGCGGCGATCCGCGGCATCAGCTCGGCAAGCGTCGCGCTCAGCTCGCGGATGCCGGGAACGCTCGCGTGCGACTTCGCGAGCTCCTGCATCAGCCAGCAGAACGCGCGCTCGCTGTCGGTCGCACCGACCGGCCGGAACGCGCCGTGCAGACGCGGCGCGTAGCCCTGGAGGTCGCCGTTGTGCGCGAACACCCAGTAGCGCCCCCACAGCTCGCGCACGAACGGATGGGTGTTCTCGAGCGCGACCGGCCCCTGCGTCGCCTTGCGAATGTGGGCGACGATGTTCGTGCTGCGGATCGGATAGTCGCGCACCATCGCCGCGACCGGCGACTCGCGTGCGCTCGACGTGTCGACGAAGAGGCGCACGCCCTTGTCCTCGAAGAACGCGATGCCGAAACCGTCCTTGTGCTCCTGCGCGCGCGTCGCGAACCCCGTGAAGCTGAACATCACGTCGGTCGGCACATTGGCGTTCATGCCGAGGAGCTGGCACATGAGGCGGCGCTGCGGGTGTCCCGCCAGTATCGCCGCCGCCGGCACGCCTATTCGACCGCGAGGAGAAAGCGGCGCACCGCGGCGTCGCTGCTCAAGCCCACCGCGCGCGTTCGCGCGCTCGCGGCCGTGGCCGCGTCGCCCGCGCTGCGCGCGAGGTGCGCGAGCGCGGCCCAGTACGGCTGGTAGCCGTCGACGTCGCGTGCCGGGATCGCGGCGAGCGCCGCCAGGCCCGCGGCGGACCCTTCCGCCTCGGCGACCGCGCATGCGCGGCTCACGAGCGCGCCGACCGTCGGTTGCAGCGCGACGAGGGCGTCGTAGAGGGCGACGATCGCCGCCGGTGGCACGTCGGCACCGAGGCGACGCTGACTGTGCGCTGACTGGATCGCCGCCTCGAGCTGGTACGGCCCCGGCGCGCCGAGCGATGCCGCCCTGGCGAGCGCACTTTCGGCGACAGCGATGAGCTCGCGGTCCCAGCGCGCCGCGTCCTGCGCGTGCAGCGGCACGTAGTCGCCGCGGGCGTCGCGTCGCGCCGTTGCCCGCGACTGGCAGAACGCGACCAGCGCGACCAGACCCCAGGCCTCGGCCGCGTGCGGCACCAGCCGGGCGAGCGTCGCGGCGAGCGCGAGCGCTTCCACGGCGAGCCCGCTCTTGGCCGGATCGGTGCCGGCGACGTCGTCCCAACCGGTGCCGTAGGCGGCATAGATCGCGTCGAGGACGTCGCCGAGGCGGGCGTCCCACTCGTCTTCGCCCGGCACCTCGTAGGCGATGGCGGCGGCGCGGATCTTCGTCTTGGCGCGCACCAGCCGCTGCGACAGCGTCGCCGGCGCGACGACGAACGCCGACGCCATCCGTGCTGCATCGAGGCCGAGCACCGCCTGCAGCATCAGCGCCGGCCGCGCCGCCGGGTCGATCGCCGGATGCGCGCAGACGAACATCAGCTTCAGCCGCTCGTCGGGAAAGCGCGTCTCGGCGGGTGCCTCGGCGAGCTCGTCGAAGAGGATCGCGAGCGTCGGCTCGGCGTCGGCCTCGACCCGGGCGTGGCGCCAGCGGTCGTGGAGCCGGCGCCGCGCCGTGGTCAGCAGCCAGGCCTCGGGCGCATCGGGGACGCCGTCGCGCGGCCAGTGCTCGAGCGCGGCCGCGAACGCATCGGCGAGCGCGTCTTCGGCAGCGGCGATGTCGCGCGAGCGCGCCGCGAGGTAGGCGACGAGCCGCCCGTACGACTCGCGCGCCACCGCCGCGGCGGCGTCGCCCGACGAACGCCCGGCCACGCTCAAGCGGCAGCGGGCGGCGGCAGCACCGGCCGCACTTCGACCCCGCCGGTCGCCGCGCACGGCGCGCGCGATGCCCACGCGAGCGCGGTGTCGAGGTCGGGCACGTCGATGACGAAGAAGCCCGCGAGCTGCTCCTTGGTGTCGGCGAACGGGCCGTCCTGGACGTGGCGCTTGCCGCCGGTCGAGCGCAGCGTCGTCGCCGTCGCCGGCGGCTGCAGCCCGGCACCGCTCTTGACGAGGCCGGAGGCGTGCATCGACTGCACGTACGACATCCATCCCGCCCAGTACGGCTGGCTGTGGTCGCGCGAGCTGCGCCGATCGAAGTCGTCTTGCGTCTCGTAGAACATCAGCATGTAGTCCATCGTTCTCTCCGTGAATTCGAGCGCACGACGCGCCCGCAACGATGACGTTCGACGGCGGCCGATTTCGACACCCGCTGCCCTCACCGCCAGTCGAACAGTCGCCTCAGCACGCCGCGAACGGTGGCCACGTCGGTCGGAATGTGCGTCTCCTCGAGGACGCCCGCCAATCGTTGCAAGCGCCGCGGGCTGCGGCGCGCGCTCCAGACGAGCAGGTCGACCAGCCACGGACGCTCGTTGGCACGGCTCGCCTGCTCGTAGACCTCGAAGCGGGGCTTCAGCGCGAGCACGCGCGCCGCGTAGTCGGCGCGCACCGCCGCCTCGGCGTCGGCGCTCGTGTCGTCGACGCCGCGGCCGAGGATCGCTTCGGCGGCGTGGATTCCGGTCTCCATCGCCTTGCCGATCCCTTCGCCGGTGAACGCGTACGTGCTGCCGGCAGCCTCGCCGGTGACGAGGACGCCCGGCGCTTCGAGCCGCGCGCCTTCGAGCGAGAAGCGCAGCGGCGCGCCCTTCAGCGCGTGCTCCGGGTCGCCGAGCCAGCGGCCGGTCTCGACGAGCTCGCGCGCCGGTGGGTACAGCGCCTTGAACGCGGTGAAGACGTCGCGCAGGTTGGCGTGGTCAGTCGCTTCGGGCCGACGCTGCGCGAGCCCGACGCCGATGTTGAAGACGTCGTGCCCGCACGGAAAGATCCAGCCGTAGCCGGGGGTGAGCTTCTTGTGCCAGACGACCTCGAGGCTCGTGATCTTCGGCGTCATCGCCGCGTTCTCGACGTAGCCGCGCAGCGCGATCGCGCTCGGCGTGCGCCGCTCGCACAGCCCCGCCGCGATCGTCGCCTGCGGCTGCGCGCCGGAGGCGAGAACGAGCCACGGCGCGCGCACTTCGCGGACACGCTCGCCGTCGCTGAGCCGCGCGCCGACCACGCGCCCGCTGCCATCGCCGCCGGCACGCAGCGGCGCGACGAAGCGCGCCGGCGCGAACATCCGCGCACCGGCAGCGACTGCCGCACTGCAGACGATCTCGTCGAGGCGCTTTCTCGGCAGCACCGCGAGCCGGCCGGGGACGTCGATGCGGCCGCCGTGCGCCGAGATGCAGCCGAGCGTCGTCGCCTGCCGCGCCTCGGCCATGACGGCGTCGAGGCAGCCGAGCTTGGCGAGCGCACGGTGGGCGTCGGGGATGAGGCCGTCGCCGCAGACCTTGTCGCGCGGAAACGTGTGCGCGTCGACGAGGACGACGTCGCGGCCGCCGCGCGCGAGCGTGTTGGCGACGGCGCTGCCGGCGGGCCCGGCGCCGACGACGATCGCGTCGGCGCGCTCGGGCAACAGCTCGAGATCGAGGTTCACGAGGTCCGCGCCGGCTGCGCGGCGGCATGCCGCGTCGGCGTCATCCGCCAGGCGGCGACGATCGCTGCCGCGGTGATCGTTCCGACCAGCGCGAACGTCTCGTGGTAGGCGACGATCGGCGCGATCGCGTGCGTGCGCAGCCGCCACTCGAGGACGTTGCCGACGAGGCCGATGCCGACCGCGCCGCCGAGCTGGCGCAGGAAGTTGATCGTGCTCGATCCGTGCGAGATCAGGCCGTGCGGCAATCCGACCATCGCGCCGAGATTGAGCGACGGCATGATGATGCCGAGGCCGATGCGGCCGATGACCGTCCAGGTCATGATCAGCAGCAGCGAGGTCGCAAGGCCCACGCCGAGCATCAAGTAGAAGGACGCCGCGAGCAGGCCAAGTCCCGCCATCACCATCTTGCTCATCGCGACTCGATCGGCGAAACGGCCCGCGATCGGGATCGTCGCCGCCAGAGCGAGGCCCGCCGGCAGCAGCACTGCGCCGGCCTGCGATGGGGGCAGATGGAGCGCCTCTTGCATGAACACCGGGACGAGGTACGTCGAGCCGAACAACGCCATGCCGTAGATGAAAGCGACCGCGCCGCCCATCGTGAAGACGCGGTGACCGAACAGGCCGAGCGCCATCAACGGCCTGGCGCCGCGCCGCTGGTGCAGCACGAAGCCGATCGTCGCGACGACGCTGCACGCGAGGAGCGCGAGCCCGAGCTCGATCGTGTCGCCGTGCAGGTGGACCATGCCGTTGAGCAGCGCGAGGACGGCGACCGCGATCAGGCCGAGCCCGGCGACGTCGAGGCGGCCGCCGGCGCGGCTGATCGGCGCGCCGCCGGGAGCGCCGATCGGCAGGTAGCGCTGCGCCATCGCGATCGCAACGACGCAGAACGGCGTGACGACGAAGAAGATCGAGCGCCAGCCGAACCACTCGACGAGGACGCCGCCGACGCTTGGCCCGACCGCCGGCGCAAGGACGACGCCGAAGCCGAAGATCCCCATCGCCCTGCCGCGCTCGCCGGCAGCGAACGCGTACAGGATGACGATCGCCGGGATCGGCTGCAGGATGCCGGCGGCGAGCCCTTCAGCGACGCGCGCCGCGAGCACGAGGTCGAACCATTGCGAGATGCCGCCGACGATGCCGCCGGCCATCAGCAGGGCGACCGCACCGGTGTAGGTGTGGCGATAGCCGTAGCGCGCGAGCAGCCACGGCGTCGTCAGCATCGACAGCGTCATCGCGCCCATGAAGCCGGCCGAAAGCCACTGCGCGCGGTCCTGACCGAGGCCGAAGACGCGACTCATGTCGGGGACCGCGACGTTGACGATCGTCGACGCCATGATCGATGCGACGGTGCCGATCATGACGGTCGCGAGGACGCGCCAGCGGTAGCCCGGCCCGAAGCGCTTGGCGAGCGCGGCACGCGAATGGAGGTCGTCGGACGAGGACACGGGTCGGAATTCGAGGCCGCGCCGATTGTCGCCGCCGGCGTCGACGACGACGCGGGTGCTACCAGATCGAGACGCGCTCCTCCGGGGCAAGGTACATGCCGTCGCCCGGGCGAACACCGAACGTCGCGTAGAAGGCCGGGTGGTTGCGGACCGCGCCGTTGACGCGCGCCACCGGCGGCGAGTGCGGATCCGAGCGCAGCTGCGCGAGCAGCGCTTCGTCGCGCGACTTGCCGCGCATCGCCTGCGCGTAGCCGTAGAAGAAGCGCTGGTCGCCGGTCGTGCCGTCGATCACCGCCGCCTCGCGACCGCCGAGCGAGCGGCGGTAGGCCTTGTGGGCGATCTCGAGCCCGGAGTTGTCGGCGATGTTCTCGCCGAGCGTGAGCTCGCCGTCGACGTGCTGGCCGGCGAGCGGCGCGAACGCCGAGTACTGCGCGACGAGGACCTTCGTCTTCGCTTCGAAGCGCTTGCGGTCCTCGCCGGTCCACCAGACGCGCAGGTTGCCGCTGCCGTCGTACTGGCTGCCGCGGTGGTCGAAGCCGTGGCTGATCTCGTGGCCGATGATCGCGCCGATCGCACCGTAGTTGACCGCGTCGTCGGCGTCGGGGTCGAAGAACGGCGGCCGCAGGATCGCGGCCGGAAAGACGATCTCGTTGAACGACGCGCTGTAGAACGCATTGACGGTCTGCGGCGTGATGCGCCACTCGTCGCGGTCGACGGGCTTGCCGAGGCGCGCGAGCTGGCGGGCGTGCTCGAACGCGCGCGCACGGGCGACGTTGCCGGCGAGGTCGTCGGCGCGCAGCTCGAGCGTGCGGTAGTCGATCCAGGTCTTCGGGTGGCCGATCTTGCGCTGGAACGCGGCGAGCTTGGCGCTGGCCTCGCGCCGGGTCGCCTCGCTCATCCAGTCGAGCGACCCGATGCTCTCGCGGTACGCGGCGAACAGGTTGTCGACGAGCACCTCCATCTTCTGCTGCGAGCGCGCCGGATGATGACGGGCGACGTAGAGCCTGCCGAGCGCGTCGCCGAGCGACTGCTGGACGAGCGCGACACCGCGCCGCCAGCGCGCCAGGTTCTCGGGCGTCCCGCTGAGCGCGGTGCCGGCGAACGCAAAGCGCGCCGCGACGAAGTCGTTGCCGAGATACGGCGCATAGGCGTCGAGCAAGCGCGTGCGCAGATATGTCTTCCAGACCGGGATCGGCGTCGCCGCGATCGCAGCGGCGAGCGCGGTGACGTAGCTCGGCTCGCGCACCACGACCTCGTCGATGCGGCCGGCGACACCCGTCGCTGCCAGGAACGGCGGCCATGCGAAGCGCGCGTCGACGCCTGCGAGCGCATCGACCCGGACCTTGTTGTACGTGCGGACCGGGTCGCGCGCCGCGACGCGCGTCCACTGCGCGCCCGCGAGCGCGGTCTCGAGCGCGAACACGGCCTCGGCCTGCTGCGCCGCGTCGCTCGCGCCGGCGAGCGCGAGCAGCCGCGCGAGATAGGCGACGCACGCAGCACGCGCGGCGACGAAGCGCGGCTCGTCGGCGACGAGGTAGTAGTCGCGGTCGGGAAGCAGGAGCCCCGACTGGCCGATCGTCGGCAGCCAGCGCGTCGCATCGCGCGCGTCGAGCGCGATCGCGAGCGAGAGCGGAGCGCGCGCGCCGAGGCGGTCGAGCCGGCCGATCGCGGCGGCGACGTCGTCGCCGGTCGCGACCTGGTCGATCGCCGCCAGCTCGCCGGCGAGCGGCGCCAGGCCGGCGCGCTCGGCCGCGCCCTCGTCCATGAAGCTGCGATAGAGCGCGGCGATGCGGCGCTCGTCGTCATCGCGCGGTCCTTTCACTGCGTCTTCGATGATCGCGAGCAACTCGCCTTCGGTCCGCTCGCGCAGCGCGACGAAGCCGCCGATGCGCGACCGCTCGGGCGGGATCGTCGCCGTCTTCAGCCAAGTGCCGTTGACATGACGGAAGAAGTCGTCCTGCGGCCGCACGCCGGCGTCGACGGCGGTCCGGTCGATCCCTGCCGTCGGCGCTGTCGGGCGGCTCGCGCAACCGACGACCAGCGCGGCGACGAGCGCACCGACGCCGAGCGCGCCGCGCCAGCGCGCGCACGCTACCAAATCGAGACCCGCTGCTCGGGCGGCAGGTACATGCGATCACCCGGCTTGACGCCGAACGTCGAGTAGAACGCCGGGTGGTTGCGCGCGACTCCGATGACGCGGAATTCGTCGGGCGAATGCGGATCGGACTTGATCCACGTCAGCAGGAGCGACTCGCGCACCTTCGAGCGATAGCTCTGTGCGAAGCCGTAGAAGAAGCGATCGTCGCCGCTCATGCCGTCGATCACCGGCGCGGGCTTGCCGCCGAGCGAACGCCGGTACGCCTTGTAGGCGATCTCGAGCCCGGAGTTGTCGGCGATGTTCTCGCCGAGCGTCAGCTCGCCGTTCAGGGGGTAGCCGGGGATCGGCGCGAACGCCGAGTACTGCGCGACCAGGGCCTTCGTCTTGGCGTCGAAGCGCTTGCGGTCCTCGTCGGTCCACCAGACGCGCAGGTTGCCGGTGCCGTCGTACTGGCTGCCCTCGTCGTCGAAGCCGTGGCTGATCTCGTGGCCGATGACCGCGCCGATCGCGCCGTAGTTGGCGGCGTCGTCGGCGCGCGGGTCGAAC
>Ga0207677_10000692_pt1 | contig 19976 bp, 14 predicted proteins | sample KBSMisM42_FD_184311 | JGI IMG/M metagenome (GOLD analysis project Ga0207677, IMG submission 184311) | Miscanthus rhizosphere microbial communities from Kellogg Biological Station, Michigan, USA - KBS Miscanthus M4-2 (SPAdes) (version 2) | ecosystem: Host-associated > Plants > Roots >...
TCCGGTGCTGCAGCGCCAACCGCGTCTCTACACGCTGTCGCGCGGCACGCTCGGCACGTTCGGCACCGCGAACCGCATCACCGAGGTTCAGGTCCCGCGCGTCTTCCGCGTCAGCGCCAAGGTGTCGTTCTAGTCTTTTCGTCCTTCTCCCCCCGCGCGGCGGGGGGAGAAGGTGCCGCAGGCGGATGAGGGGGGCGCGCTACAATCGCCCGACCACCACATGCTCCGCCGGCTCATCCCCCTTCTCGCTCTCCTCGCGTTCTCCTGTCACCGCGCCATCCCGCGCGCGTCGAAGCACATCCCCGTCATCCTCATCACCATCGATACGCTGCGCTCGGACCACCTCCCGGTCTACGGCTACCACGACGTCGAGACGCCCGCGATCGATGCATTCCGCAACGACGCCATCCTCTTCGAGCGCGCCTTTTCGCACGTGCCGCTCACGCTGCCGTCGCACACGACGATGTTCACCGGCCGCCTGCCGTTCGAGAACGGCGTGCGCGACAACATCGGCTTCCATCTCGATCCCAAAGTCCCGACACTCGCCTCGCTGCTGAAAGGCAACGGCTACGCGACCGGCGCCGCCGTCTCCGCGTTCGTCCTCCGCCGCGAGACCGGCATCAACCGCGGCTTCGATTTCTACGACGACAACATCGATCCGGCCAACAACGGCGGGAACGTCGGCAAGGTGCAGCGCAAGGGGGACGAGACCGCGGAGCTGGCGAAGAAATGGATCGGCGAGCATCAATCGCAGCCGTTCTTTTTCTTCCTCCACCTCTACGAGCCGCACACGCCGTACGAGCCGCCCGAGCCGTTCCGCAGCCGCTTCAAATCGGCTTACGACGGCGAGATCGCCAGCGCCGACGCGATCCTCGGCGACTTCTTCGCTTACCTCAAACAAGAGGGGATCTACGACAAGGCGCTGATCATCCTCCTCTCCGATCACGGCGAAGGTCTCGGCGATCACAAGGAGACCGAGCACGGCATCTTCCTGTATCGCGAGACGCTGCAGGTGCCGCTGATGATGAAGCTGCCGGGCGACGCGATGAAGGGCGTGTCGATCGCCACGCCGGTCGAGCTGGTCGACGTCTTCCCCACCATCGCCGGCATGACCGACACCGCCGCGCAGTCGTCGCACGGCGTCTCGCTGCTCGAGCTGATCGACGGCAAAAATCCGCATCGCCAGATCTACTCCGAGACGCTCTTCCCGAAGTTTCATTACGGCTGGAGCGACCTGCATTCGCTGATCGATGGCGATCGTCACTACATCCAGGCGCCGCGTCCCGAGCTGTACGACCTCGCGGGTGACAGCGCGGAAAAACACAACCTCGTCGACGACGACCGCCGTTCGTTCGTCGCGATGCGCACCGCAATCGCGCCGATGATCCACGCGAACGTCACCCCCTCCGCCGTCTCGCAGGAGGAACAGCAGAAGCTCGCGGCTCTCGGCTACATCGGGTCGACTGCTGCGACCTCGGATGAAAACCTCCCCGATCCGAAGGACAAGGTCGGGATGTCGGAGGACCTGCGCCGCGCGTTCGAGCTGCACAGCGCCGGCAAGTACGAGGAGGCGCTGCCGGTCCTGCAGAAGCTGGTCAAAGAGAACCCGCGCATGCTCGACGTGTGGGACATCATGGCCCGCGATCTCGATTCGCTCGGCCGCACCGACGAGGCCATCGAGGCGGCGAAGAGCGGCCTGCGCATCTCGCCGAATACGACGCACCTCGCGCTGATGATCGCCAAGATGTCGATCGATGCCGGACGCCTCGGCGAGGCGCAGGCGCACGCGGAGCTGGCAGTGAAGGACGAGCCGTCGGTGGCGCACGACATCCTCGCGCGCGTGGCGCTGGCGCGGAACGACTACGCGACGGCGGAGCGCGAGGCGAACCTCTGCCTCGAATCGCGCGACCGCGCCTCGGCGCTCCTCACGCTGGCCCGCATCGAGCTGCAGCGGAAGAACTATCCTAAGGCGCTCGACGACTGCAACCGCGCGATCGCCTTCCTCGAATCGCGCAAGGGCTCGGCCGTCAACGGCCTTTTCTTCCTGCGCGGCGACATCCTGGCGAGGATGGAAAGGTATCCCGAGGCAGAGGAGTCGTTCCGGAAAGAAATCGAGCTCTTTCCGCGCGACCCGCAGCCGTACAAGAACCTCATCCTCCTCCTGGTCAGCGAAGCGCGCACCGACGAGGCGACGAAGCTCGTGTTCCAGCTCATCGACAAATCGCCGACCCCGCCCGCGTACGCCGCCGTCTCCACGACGCTGCGCACCGTCGGCGACGTCACCGGCGCCCGCTACTGGCGGATGCAGGGATTGAAGAGGTTTCCGAATGACGCGACGCTTTTGCGTTTACCTCTTTAGTAGTTTGTTGATGGTAGTTAGTTGCGGCGAGCGACGAACTACTGAAGACCAACTACTCTCCCGCGACGTCGTTCTCATCACCATCGACACCCTCCGCGCGGATTCCGTCGGCTACGCCGGCAACGCGCGCGTCAAAACACCCTTCCTCGACTCGCTCGCGGCGCGCGGCATCGTCTTCACCAACGCGCACGCGCACAACGTCGTCACGCTGCCGTCACACGTCAACATATTGACCGGTTTGTATCCGTGGCAGCACGGCGTGCGCGACAACGCCGGCTTCGTGCTCGATCCGAAGTTCCCGACGCTCGCCTCGCTGCTGCACGACCAGGGCTACACGACCGGCGCGTTCGTCGGCGCGTTTCCGCTCGACGCCCGCTTCGGTCTCAATCACGGCTTCGACGTCTACGACGACAACTACGGCAAGGGCGCCGCGAGCACCGACTTTGTCATGCAGGAGCGTCCCGCTTCGGCGGTGCTCGACGCCGCGGCGAAGTGGTGGAGCGCGAACAACGGCCGCAAGCGCTTCATGTGGGTGCATCTCTACGACGCGCACGCGCCGTACCGTCCGCCTCCGCAGTTCACGAACCCCGACCCGTACCTCGGCGAGATCGAGTCGGTCGACGACGCGCTGGCGAAGCAGCTGGCCCCGCTCATCGGCAGCGACACGCTCGTCATCGTCACCGGCGATCACGGCGAGGCGCGCGGCGATCACGGCGAGCTGACGCACGGCCTCTTCGCGTACGAATCGACGCTGAAAGTGCCGCTGCTCGTCGCCGGCGCCGACATCGCGCATCGCGTCGAAGCGGGCTACGTGCGGCACATCGACATCGCGCCGACGATCCTCGGTCACGCGTCCGGCGACATGAAGGGCCTGTCACTGCTCGAGCCGATCGGCGCGCGCGACACGTACTTCGAGGCGCTCTCCGCTTCGCTCAACCGCGGCTGGGCGCCGCTCACCGGCGTCATTCATCGCGGCGACAAGTACATCGAGCTGCCGATCTCCGAGCTCTACGCGCTGCCGGACGAGCAGCACAACGCGCGCGACGAGCGGCGCCGTGACGTCGATACCGCGCGACAACTGCTCGTCTCAATGCACGGCGCCGTCGCGCGAGCGCAGGTGTCGGCCGAGGAGGCGGCACAGCTGCGAAGCCTCGGCTATGTCGCGGGCAATGCGAACGCGAAGACGAGCTACGGCCCGGCCGACGATCCGAAGAACCTCATCGCCATTGACACGAAGATGCACGAGGTGATCGACGCGTACGAGCGCGGCGAGCTCGCGCACGCGGTGGCGCTCGCGCGCGAGGTCGTGCGCGCGCAGCCGGGCATGCCGGCGGGGCTCGAGCTGCTCGCGTTCACGCTGCAGCAGAGCGAGCAGGTGGGGGAGGCGATCGCGTTGTACCGGCGGCTCAAGACCGACGACGCGAAAGTGCAGCTCGCATTGCTGCTCAGCGAAACGGGTCGCAGCGCCGAGGCCGCGCAGATCGTCGCGCCGATGACGGGAAACGTCGACGCGCAGAATGCGTACGGCATCGCGCTTGCGGATCAGGGCAAGATCGACGACGCGGCGCGGATCTTCGACCGCATCCTGCAAACCGATCCGAACAACGCTCCCGCGCTGCAGAACCGCGGCATCGCCGCGCTCCGCCGCAACGACGTCGCCGGCGCGCAGCAGGACCTCGACCGCGCGCTCGCGCTCAACCCGCGCCTCCCGCTCGCGCTCAACACGCGCGGCGTCGTCTACGCGCGGCAGAACGATTTCCCGCACGCCGTCGAGCTCTGGCAGCGCGCCGTCGCCGTCGATCCGCGCCAGTACGACGCGCTCTTCAACATCGGCCTCGTCGAAGGCCGCGCCGGCCACACCGCCCCCGCCCGTGCGGCCCTGAAGCGCTTCGTGAAGACCGCGCCCCCCGCGCGTTACGGCGACGACATCAAAACCGCCCGCCAGGCGCTCGCCGCACTCCGGTAAAAAGGAGTGCGGCAGCTTGCTGCCGCTCTGGAGTGCGGCGCCTTGGCGCCGCGCCGGTGGAGGGGAGCGGACGTCTCGTCCGCTCAACGCGCACGATCGCCCGAGCGGACGAGACGTCCGCTCCCCACTTTTGAGAGCGCAGGCAAGCCTGCGCAATCCAGGGCGGCGGCAAGCCGCCGCACTCCGGTAAAATCACGGCTCATTGTCTGACCTCACCGAATTCGAAGAGCGGATCGGCTATACCTTTGCCAATCGCGATCTCCTCACGCGCGCGCTGACGCACAAGTCGTTCTCGCACGAGGCGAAGAACGGCGGCGTGCAGCACAACGAGACCTTCGAATTCCTCGGCGATTCGGTCCTCGGGTTCGTCGTCGGCGACCTCCTCTTCAGCCACTTCCCGACGCTCGACGAAGGGGCGCTCTCGAAGATGAAAGCCTTCCTCGTCAGCGCCAGCAGTCTCGGGGCGAAGGCGCGCCACTACGGCATGGGCGAAGTGATCTTCCTCGGCATCGGCGAGGAGAAGACCGGCGGGCGGAAGAAGGAATCGCTGCTGGCGAACCTCTTCGAAGCGATGATCGCGGCCGTCTATCTCGACGGCGGTATCGACGCCGCGCGCGAGCTGATCATCCGCGCCTTCGCCTCCGACATCAAAGCGATCGACGAGCAGGACCTGCTGTTCCACGATTACAAGACCGCGCTGCAGGAGCTCGCGCAGGGCCGCGGCATGCCGCTCCCCGAATACACCGTCGTCGGCGAGCTCGGCCCCGACCACGACAAGACGTTCGTCGTCGAGGTGAAGGTCGGCAAGCTCGCCTCGCGCGGCGAAGGATCGTCGAAAAAAGAAGCGCAACAGCAGGCGGCCAAAAATGCGCTCGAACTGGCTCGCTAAGGCCCTCCTGCTATCTGCTATCTGCTGTCTGTTATCTGGTCAGTCCGATCTCGACCGCGTCCGCAAAGAAATCACCCAGCTCCGCCAGCGCCTCGAGGACGTGCGCGCACAGTCGAAGTCCGCGCAGCAGGGGCTCGAAGCCGTCAGTCTCGAGCTCGACATTCGCACGCGCGAATTGCAGCTCGCCGTCGATGCGGAGTCGAAGCTGGAAGTGGAGCGGCGCGACATCGAGGGGCAGATCGCCGTCATCGGTCCGCGCATGCAGGCGCAGAAGCAGTTCCTCGGCAAGCGGCTCGCGGCGCTCTATCGGCTCGGCAGTCTGAGTTACGTCCGGATGTTCCTGGCCATCGATGAACATCGCGATCCGCTCGGCGCGATCTCGATGCTCAGCTACGTCGTGACGCGCGACGCGCGTGCCGTGTCGCGCTTCGAGCACGAGCAGCGCGAGCTCACCGCGCGCTACGCCGCGCTCGACGACCGCAAGCGGCAGCTCGCGCAGATCAAGCAGGTCGTGCAGCAGCGGCAGCAGGCCGTCGCGGCGTCGCACGCGGAGAAAGAAAAGCTCGTCGCGTCGCTGCAGGCCGAGGAGAGCGGATCGGCGAAGAAGCTGGCGACGCTGGAGGAGAAGGCGCGGCGGCTCGAGCAGCTCGTCGATGTGCTCGCCAGGCAGCACGAGGGGCAGCCGGTCGCCGCCGACATCCGCGCCGTGCAGGGGGCGCTCAGCTGGCCAGTGCAGGGGAAGGTCATCGAGAGCTTCGGGCGGCAACGTGACCCGAAGTTTTCAACCTACACGGTCAGCAACGGCCTCAAAATCGCAGCCATGCCGGGCACGGGTGTGCGGGCGATCTTTCAAGGAACAGTTCTTTACTCACAGTGGTTCAAGGGATATGGCAATTTGATTGTCGTCGATCACGGGAATCGCATCTTTTCTCTCTACGGAAATCTGAAAGGGCCGGCGGTGGCGATCGGTGATCGCGTTTCGGCGGGCCAGACGATTGCAGGAGTCGGCGAGAGCGAGGACGCGCAACCGGGCGGCTACCTCTACTTCGAGATCCGCCAGGACAACCGCCCCGAAGATCCTCGCAAATGGTTGCGGTAACTAAACCGACGTCGAAGGCGTCTCTATTTATGACGAAACGCAAAATCGCATTTCTCTCCATCTCCGTCGCCATGCTGCTCATGCTCCTCGGCGGCGCGGTCTTCGGCCAGGCGACGCAGAAGAACAACGTCTATCGATACCTCAGCATCTTCTCCGAGGTGTTCGACCTGGTGCGGAACAACTACGTCGAGCAGGTGTCGAGCGATCAGCTCATGGACGGCGCGTTCAGCGGCGTCACCGATGCCATCGACGAATTCAGCTACTACGTCCCGCCGTCGCAGATGGCGGCGTACAAGAGCTTCGCCGACATCGATGACAACGGCGTCGGCGTGATCGTCACCAAGCGCTTCGGCTACGCGTACGTCATCTCGCCGATCCCCGGCTCGCCGGCGGCGAAGGCCGGCCTCGAGCGCGGCGACTTCATCGAGAAGATCGACGGCCAGCCGACGCAGAAGCTCGCCGTCTGGCAGGTGCGCGAGCGCCTCCACACCGGCAAGCCGGTCAAGCTCGCGGTGCTCCGCGGCGGCCAGACCAAGCGCGACGAGTTCACGCTGGCGCAGGGCGACTTCCATCCCGTCGCGCTCGAAACGAAGCAGATGGGCAACGTCGCCTACGTGAAGATCCCGTACTTCGAGAAGGGCACCGCGGCGCAGTTCCGTACGGCACTCGAGAACGTGCGCAAGAGCAACACGCGCAAGCTCATCGTCGACGTCCGCGGCAATGCCGGCGGCGATGTCGATGAAGCGATCACCGCGGCGGACGAGCTGCTGACCAGCGGCCTGATCACGTCGCTGGAAGGACGCAAGGTCGAGCCGAAGAAGTGGCAGGCTGACCGCGCCACCGATTACGACGGTGACGTCGAAGTGCTGACCGACGCCTCGACCGCGGCCGGCGCGGAGATCTTCGCCGCCGCCATCCACGGCAACTCGCGCGGCAAGACCGTCGGCGTGACGACGTACGGCAAGTCGATCGTGCAGAAGTTCATCCCGCTGCCGAGCGGCGGCGGTGTCTTCATGACGGTGGGCCACTACACGCTGCCCGATCTCAAGCCGATCAAGGAAGGCGGCATCAAGCCGGACGTGGTGGTCGATCTCTCCTCGCAGGCGCTGCGCGATCCGAACGCGAAGGCGGACCAGCTGACGCCGAAAGAGGACCTGATCCTGCAGAAGGCGCTGTCCCTCTACGGCGAGAACCAGACCGCTGCGGTGAAGAAAGCCGCTTGAAGCGCAAACCGGTCCAGCGTCGCGATTCGTCCTTTCGCACGATCGCGACGCTGACGCTGCTTCCGGTCGCCGCGTTCATCGCGTACTTCGGCTGGCGGTGGGCTCATGTGGGACAGGCACTCCTGCCTGTCCCTGCGAAGCCGGCACAGACAAGAGTGTCCGTGCCACATCAGGAAGCCGCGGTCATCAAGCCCGCGCCCAAGCCTCAAGCAAAGCACCACGCCAGCATCGTCCTCATCCTCGACGACGTCGGCTTCGAGCATCAGCCGATCGACGAGGCGATGCGCATCGATCCGAACGTCAACTTCTCCATCCTCCCGAACGGCAGCGAAGCGCGCGCGTTCGCGCAGCGGCTCGACGCGCACGGCTTCGAGCTGCTCTGCCATCTGCCGATGGAACCGCTCGACTACCCGCGGCAGCAGCCGGGGGCGAACGCGATCTTCACGTCGATGTCGGACGCCGAGATCGCTGCGACGACACGGCTGAACGTCGAGTCGGTGCCGCACATCCGCGGCGTGAACAACCACATGGGCTCCCGCGCCACGCTCGACTCGCGCGTGATGCGCGACGTCCTCACCGCGTTGCCGAAGGACCTCTACTTCATCGATTCGAAGACCAGCGGCGGCTCGATCGCCGGCCGGATGGCGAAGCAGCTGAACATCCCGACCGCGTCACGCAACGTCTTTCTCGACGACGTGCAGAGCGAGAGCGCGGTGCGGCGGCAGGTCGAAGCGTTGTCGTCGCTCGCCGCGGAGCGGGGAGTGGCGGTGGCGATCGGGCATCCGTATCCGGTGACGATCCGCGTGCTCAACGAGCTCGCCCCGACGCTGCGCGCGCGCGGCTTCCGCTTCGTGCGCGCGTCCGAAGTCGTGCACTGACCGTCGTCGCATGCGCCTGCTCCAGCAGCGCGGCAATCATCTTCCAGTCGAGTCCCGTGTCGAGCCGCACGCCGATCCAGCCGGCGCCGCCGACGTACGGCGGCCGGTAGATGTGCTCCGGCTTCGCCTCGATCAGCGCCTCCTGCACTCCCTCCGGCGCATTGCACACCACCGCGACGTTGCCGTCGTTGTGATGATTGTTCGACAGCGTGGCGAAGACGCGGCCGGCGGTGAACCACGTCGGCTCGCCGTGCGACAGCTTCTCTATCGTGTCGGGCAGCGCGAGGCAGATCTTGCGCACGCGCTCGATCGTTCTCGCTGGCGCTCGCTTCATGCGCTTATCCTACGCCGGTGCTGCTCGCTCTCTTCCTGCTCGATCTCGCGGCCGGGCTCGTCGTCTTCCTTCCGCTCGTCGGCCGCCGCAACGCGGGGGTGAAGTTCTACCGCCTCGTGCTGGTCATCTCCGGCGCGCTCTCGCTGTGCGCGCTGGTCGCGCACCTCTTCGCGGGGCGCCGCGATCTGGTGTTGTTCGACGAGACGCTTGCCGTCTTCACGATCTGGGTGCTGATGACGCTTCGCTATCCGAAGCGCCTCGTCTTTCGCATCGGCGCGCTCCTCCTCGGGCTCGATTACCTCGCCGTCTGCGCTGTCGCGTTCAGCGAAGCGATGCATCCGCCGCACTGGGCCTGGGCCGTCGCCGGCGCGTTTTCCTCCATCGCGCTCCTCGGCAGCGTCACGCTGGCCATGACGCTCGGCCATTGGTACCTCGTCGTCCGCGGCATGGCCATCGATCCGTTGAAACGACTGACCATCGCCACGCTCGCGGCCGCGGTCGCGCGCCTGCTCGTCGTCGTCGCCGCGGCCTTCGCCGCGGACCGCCGCGTGCTGTTCGACATCTTCTTCTGGATGCGCGCGGGGTGGGGGCTGGCCGGTCCGCTGGCGCTCTTTCCGATGGTGTGGGGCACCGTGCGCATCCGCTCCACGATGGCGGCCACCGGAATTCTTTACGTCGATGTGGTCGCGGTCGTCATCGGTGAGGTTTTAGGAGGCTGGCTGGCGTCGCTCGTGCACTTTCCCCTTTGACGTTTAAAGGAGAAAGCTCATGAATAAACCCGCATGGTATACGGATGACATGGACAGCGGCTGGCAGCGCGTCAAGGCCGCGTTCGGCAACGATTGGGAACAGACCAAGCGCGACTTCGGCTCGAAGAACGCGCGCGAGCTCAACCAGGATGTCGACGATACGGTGAAGCAGGCGACTTCCGGTGTCGACGGCGCCGAGAATCACGAACAGGCCTTCCGCTTCGGCTACGCCGCGCAGACGCACTATCGCAAGGACTACCCGAAGTGGGACAACAACCTCGAGACCAAGCTCCGCAGCGACTACGGCCCGGACTTTGATCGCGACCGTGACTACATCCGCCACGCGTACGAGTATCGCTACAGCGGCGGCACGACCGGCGAGATCCGGGACGAAAACCGCGGCCGGATGTAGATCGATCAGTTGACAGGGGGCAGTTGGCAGTTGGCTGGAGTCACGGCCAGCTGCCGACTGTCAACTCACCGGTGTCCTTCTTCCGCCCCCGGCGGAGCCTGCCCGTACACGTGCCGGTCGTGGATCACCAGGTCGAACGGCTGCACCGACCCCGCGTACGCGTAGCCGCGATGCACGGCCTGGCACTCGTAGCAGACGACGACGTTTTTCACGATCCGCCAGACGATGTAGTCGAGGATCGTGACGCCGAGGAGCGAGAGGCCGTAGGTCCACGGGACGAAGATCGAGCCGAGGACGACGAGGGCGATGCCGGTCGTCCGGTTGAAGTCCTTTTGAAAATAGAGCTCTTTGTGGCCGCAGGCGGCGCAGGTATCGATGACCGTTTCGGCGGGCGGTGCGATCACCGAAGACGCAGCGCCGCAGAAATCACAAGGGCGCGACGCCTCAGCGGCATCGCGCCCCAGTCGCGCGTCACATTTGGTGCAGAGAAAGTGGACAGAGCTCACTTCGCCCGTTCGAGGTAGCGGTTCTCCGTCGGGTCGACGATGATCTCTTCGCCGTCGGTGACGAACGGCGGCACCTGCACGACCACGCCGTTCTCCAGCGTCGCCGGCTTGTACGACGCCGACGCCGTGGAGCCCTTGACCATCGGCTCGGTCGTGGCGATACGGGCGCGGATCGTCTTCGGCAGCTCGATGCCGATCGGCTTCGACTCGTAGAACTGCACCTGCAGCTTCACGCCGGGCGAGAGCCAGGCCGCAGCATCGCCGAGGTCCTCTTCGCTGATCTCGACCTGCTCGTAGTTCTCCGTGTTCATGAAGTGATGAGCGTGGCCGTCGGAGTAGAGGTACTCCATCTCGTGCTGATTGATGTAGGCCGGCTCGACTTCATCCTGCGAGCGGAAGCGGTGCTCGAACTGGTTGCCCGTCCGCATGTTGCGCAGCTTCGCCTGCACCATCGCGCGCAGATTGCCGGGGGTGTGGTGGCGGAATTCCATTACCTTGCAGAGGTCACCCTCGAACAGAATCACCTGACCTTTGCGTAGATCATTGGCCTGCATTGAAATTCGAATCCTTTCGTGAAAACGTAACGAGCCGCAAGCATGCGGCGCGATCAAGCATTGAAAGCGCGGATTTTAGCCGCGAACGGAGGCATCTTGAAACGACTTCTCGTAGCGGCGGCGCTGCTGGCGCTCGCCTGCAAACCCGGCCGCGACTCGCAAACGGCTGCCGTCGCAACTGATATTCCAGTCGGACTTTATGGCGCGATGTCGGGTTCCGAGGCCTCGTTCGGACAGGCCACCATGCAGGGAGTGAAGCTCGCCGCCGAGGAAATCAACGCGAGCGGCGGCGTCCTCGGCAAAAAGATCCGCCTCGTCATCGAGGACGATCAGGGAAAAGCGGAAGAAGCCGCATCTGCGGTGACCAAGCTGATCACGCGCGACAACGTCGTCGCCATCATCGGCGAGAACTCGTCGAATCAGTCGCTCGCCGCCGCGCCGATCTGCCAGTCGAACAAGATCCCGATGATCTCGCCGTCGTCGACCAATCCGAACGTCACGAAGAAGGGCGACTACATCTTCCGCGTCTGCTTCACCGATCCGTACCAGGGGAAAGCGCTGGCCACGTTCGTCCGCCAGAACCTCGGGCTGACCAGCGCCGCGATCCTGCGCGACAACAAGAACGACTACTCGGTCGGACTGGCCGAGGTCATTCGCGCCGAGTTCACGCGCCTCGGCGGGAAGATCGCCGCGGAGCAGAGCTACAGCGGCGGCGACAACGACTTCCGCCCGCAGCTGACCGCGATCAAGTCCGCCAACCCGCAGGTGCTCTTCGTCCCCGGCTTCTACACCGACGCCGGCCAGATCGCCCTGCAGGCGCGCGACCTCGGCCTCACCGTACCGCTCGTCGGCGGTGACGGCTGGGACTCCCCGACGGTGATCGCCATCGGCGGCAAAGCGGTCGACGGCTGCTACTTTTCCGATCACTACTTCGTCGGCGAGCCGCGTCCCGCGGTGCAGCGCTTCGTCGGCGAGATCAACAAACGGACGGGGAAGAATCCCGACGCGAACTCCGCGCTCGGCTACGACGCGCTCTACATCCTCGTGAACGCGATCAAGGCGGCGGGCTCGCTCGACACGAAGGCGATCCGCGACCGGATCGCCACGACGAAGCAATACGACGGCGTTTCGGGCGTCATCACCATGGGGCCCGATCGCGATCCGATCAAGCCGGTTGCGATGATCAAGATCGATGGAGGGACCACGCACTTCGCCGGTTGGGTACGACCTTGAAAAAGATCCTCATCGTCCTGTTGTTCGCGGCCGCCGCGTCGGCGCAACCGTTCGTGTTCGCGCCAGCAAATCCGGTGAGCCAGCCGCGCATCGGTTCCGCGGCGTCCAGCTTCGGCACGATGCGGATCGCGAGCGACGGCACGAACCTGCTCCTCGTCTGGACCGATGACCGCGGTTCGCTGCCCGCGCACAGCAACGCCGGGAGCCGCTACGGCACGTTCCTGACGCGCGTCGACGGACAGGGCAACGTCCTCGACGTGCCGAACATCGAGCTGCCCGGCTTCGGCGAGGCGTGGCCGTTCTGGGACGGGCAGGAGTACATCGTCGCCGGCAGCTCCGGCAAGTACGTGCGGATGTCCGCGGCCGGCGAGATGCTCGACGCCGCACCGCGGACGATCGCGCAGTTGCCGCGCGGAACGATCGTCGACATGGTCTGGAGCGGCGGACGGATCCTCGTCGTCGGCCGCAGGCGCACCGGCGACACGTCCGCGACCAAGCTATACGTCACGATGTACGACCACGCCTTCAACGTGGTGCGCGGCGAGTTTCTGCTCGAGTCGAGCCCGGGCGGTTACTCCGGCGACATCCGCGTCGCGACGAACGGCCGCCAGTTCCTCATCGCCAGGAACACGTCCGGCTATTGCTTCAAGGTCACCGCGCTCGATGCCGAAGGCTCGATCCTCCGCGAGACTATGCCGTTGAGTTGCGACACATACAGCCACATATGGATCGCGTCGGACGGCCTGAACTACCTCCTTCTTCATGACACGCGTCCCGGCCAGGTCGACTACCAGTGGGACTACCGCGGCGTTTTTTTGAGCGACTCCGGCGAGTTCCTCGGCAATGCGGGACCATTCGGCGGCGGCAATATCCTGTCGACGTACCAGCAGGCCGCGCTGACGTGGGAAGGCGACAGCTACCAGTTCGTCTATCCGCACGGGACCTGGCAGACGGCGCCGGGCTCCGACGATCAATTCGTGCTGTTGGCAGTCACGATCGACCAGATCGGCAATTCGTACAACCGGCTCGGCGACCGGTTGCAGTCGCTCGCGCACAGGCCGATTCCGTTCGGCATCACCGCGACCGGCGAGCCGGGGAAACGCATCGTGATGACGCTCGGGAGCGACAGCTATTCGACGAGCGATCCGTGGTCGTGGAAGGGGCGCATCTACGCCAGTCCGGCGCAATACGCCACCGCGCCCGCATTCGCGGCGGGGCAGGGCGTGCTGCCGCAGGAGAGCCCGGCGTCGGCGACGGCCGGCGACGTCTCGCTGCTCGCCTGGCGCGAGGCCGACAACGGGAGCAGTGCGTTCCCACTCGTAGCCGCGCGCGTCGACTCGCACGGCCGCACGCTCGATGCGACTCCGCTGCGGCTTGCCGCGGTGACCTGCGACGACACCACTCCGCGCGTCGTCACCAACGGCCGCGACTTCTTTGTCGCGTGGCGCGAGGGGCCCGGCGTGAAGGCGAGGCGCGTCGGGCGCGATGGCAGCCTTCCCGACGCCGCGCCGATCACGGTTTTCAAGGACGACCAGCAGCGCTGTGCGGCGACGCCGGCGGTCGCGTGGAACGGGAGTGACTATCTCGTCGCGTGGGCAGGCCCGGGCCCGGGTGTGAGCTCGGGCGCGAGTGCGGTGCGCGTCAGGCCCGACGGCACGCTGCACGACGAGCTGCCGATCCGGATCGCCGCCGCGGATGGCCTGGCGCACGCGAACGTCGCCTCGGACGGCAAAGACTTCTTCGTCGCCTGGGAGACGCCGCAGAACGTCGCGTTCGGCGCGCGCGTCACCGCGGCGGGAACCGCTGCCGGCGCCACGTCACTCGGCGTCGAACATCCGAGCCTCATCCTCTGGACCGGCACGAGCTACGCCGTCCTCTCGGCCGATGCCGATGGCCTGCGCGCCGTGCGCGCCGATCGCAATGGTCAACTTGTTGACCAACAGCCGTTCCTCTTCGCTGCGCCGATCGATGCCCGCAATGCGCAGGGCTCCTGCGACGCGACCGGTTGCTACGTGTTCGGGATCGCCGACGGCCTCGTGGTCTCGACGCGGATCGAAGAAACGCCGTCGGCCCTGATCGCCACCAGCACGCCGCTCGCGCGCACGGACGGCGCGTGGCAGCAGATGATTGTCTTCGGCGCGAATCGCACGCAGTTCGGCTACCTCGAGCCGTACCTCAGCTCGTATCATCTCTTCACGACGCAACTGCTCCCGGCGCGCGGACACGCCGTGCGCTCACGGCCATGACCTCATTCCTCGGAATCCTCCTGCTGCAGTTCGTCCTCGGTCCCGAACGTTCCGTCGCGCCGGTGCGCGCGGCCACCACCAGCCCGCAGCAGATCGTGCGGGCGACGGCGACGGACGGCATCAACCAGTTCGTCGTCTGGGTCGACGGACGCAACGACCTGCCGGCGCACGCGGGCAACGTCGGAGGACTCGTCGTCGCGGCGCGCATCGACGCCCAGGGGAACGTGCTCGACGTGCCGAACATCGTGCTGCCGATCGAGGTCGGCAACAGCGCGATTTACGCGTTCTGGAACGGGCACGAATACGTGGTCGTCAACGCCGGGCAGTACGCGCGCGTCTCGGCCGCCGGCGAGCTGCTCGATCACGTCGCGCGGACGTATTCGACCTCGAGGTACGTTTTCCAGTTCGCCTGGAGCGGCGATCGGCTGCTGACGGTCGATCTGGAGCAGAAGGGGACGCTGTACGACGCGTCGTTCAACCCGATCCGCGAGGGCTTCACCATCCCCGCCATTAGCTCCGACATGGTGATCGCCTCGAACGGCGACGGCTTCCTGATCGCGGCGACGCAGAAGACGACCGACCTGCTGATCATGGCGCTCGACCGCAACGGCAACGTGACGCTCGAGCCGAAGACGCTGCTGCACGCCGCCCGCGCGGTCACGCCGATGATCGCCTCCGACGGCCGCGATTATCTCGTCGCGTTCCGCACCGCAACGCTCGTGCAGCTGCCCTGGTATTACGGCTACAGCTATTTCAAGGACTACACGTTCCTCGCGTTTGCGATCCACCCCGACGGCATCGCGTTCGGCGGCGGCAACGGATTCGGCGCGCCGCTCGACGACGATTCGCCGGCCGACATGCAGTGGCAGGGCGATCACTACTCGATCGTCTACGACGCCTTTTACAACATCAACGACACGACCACAGCGTTCTCCGTCGATGCGATCGAGATCGACCGCAACGGCAACGCACCGCAGAAGAGCACGGCGCTCGTCGATGGCCGGCCGGCGCACGTCAAGGCCTCGGCAGGCGCCGGGCCGCGCATGCTCTTCTGGTCGACCGAAGTGACTCCGCCCGGCCTCACTCTCGGTTACTCGACCGTGCACGGCCAGCCGTACGCCGACGCCGGCTCGTTCGATGGCTGGAAGCCGCGTCGCTTCGCACTCGGGCAGGGCTCGGTGGCGCAGGAGACGCCGGCCATCGCGACGGCGGGCGACGTCTCGCTGCTCGTCTGGCGCGAGCGCGCCTCGCCGTACGATCCGCTCGTCCTCATGGCCGCGACCATCGACCGCGCCGGCAACATGCTCGGCGCGCCGCTGCGCATCGCCGACTACACCTGCGACGGAAGCCAGCCCTCCGTGGCCTCGGACGGCCGCAATTTCCTCGCCGGCTGGCAGGAGTCGCAATCGATCCGCATCATGCGTATCGGCCACGACGGCAAGCCGATCGATCCGACCTCGGTCCCGATCGCGGAGACGACGAAGCCATGCGCCGGACTCGCACCGGTGCTCGCGTTCAACGGCACCGATTACCTCGCCGCGTGGCGCGCCGATCTCGCCGTGAAGGCGCGCAAGGTCGGCACCGACGGCACGCTCGGCGACGTCTCGCCGATTGCGCCGAGCGCCAATCCGAAGGCGACGATCCCGATGATCGCCGCGGCGTCGGACGGCCGCGACTTCGCGGTTGCGTGGCAGGAGGACGGTTACGTCTGGGTGGCGCGGATCGGCAGCGCCGGCTATCCGAAGGATTTCGGCGGCATCCGCACCGCGCTTTACGGCTTCCGCGGTTTCTTCTGGAGCGGCCGCAATTACGTCGCGATGACGTATGACGAATACCAGCGCTTCGGCCCCGATGGACAACTCGCCGACGCAAAAGCGGTGAAGATGACGCCGCGGCTGATCTTCAACCAACCGGCGTGTCACGACGGCGCGTGCCTGCTGTACGACGTCAGCGACGGCCAGCTGCTGGAAACGCGTTACGACGACACGGCGTCCGGTTTCACGATCGCCACGAAACCGGTGGCCAACGTCGACACACGCGACTGGCGCTCGATCCTCTTCTTCGGCGAGGCGCACAATCTCGCGTACCTGCGGCTCGCGCCGGAAGCGCCGTACGCCGGGTCGTGGCACCTCTTCGTGCGCCCCGCCATGCCACCGCGCACGCACGCCGTGCGCTAAATGTGGCCACGGGGGGCGGGTTGGAGAACCCGCCCCACATTTACATTTACTTCTTGCCGATTGCGGCCAGTCTTCGCTGCGCGAGCACGTACGTGTCGTCGCTCGACGCGTGGGCCGGCTTCTTCACCTTCTTGTACGCGGCGAGCGCCGCGTCCGTGGCGCCGTAGTTTTCGGCGATGCGGGCGAGGACGTACCAGTCGTGGCTGGCAGGGTCTTCGCGGCCGGCGTCGTCCATCGAGCGGAGCAACGCATCGCGGGCTTCGAGGCTCTTGCCGGTTTCCGCGTACAGCGCGGCAAGCGTGTGCAGTGACGACGCGCCGCCGCGCGACGAGGCCTGGCGCGCGTAGCCGATGGCACGCTCCAGGTCCTTGCCGGTGAAGAGGATGTTCCACGCCGCGTTGTTGTAGTCCGTGCTGCTCGGCTGCAACTCGTCGATCACCTGGCGGTAGTACTTGTCGCACTCATCGTATTTACCGCGGGCCATGGCGATGCGGCCGAGGGCGCGGATCGCGTCTTCGTCCTTGGCCAGCTTTTCGAGGCGCGCCTTGGCGAACTTCTCCGCCTCGTCGTACTTGTCGCTCTCCGTCAGCGCCGCCGCGCGGAGGTTGAACGCCGACGCCGAATCGGGCACCGCCTTGAGCAGGCGCTCGGAGACCGGCATCAGCTCATCCCACTTGTGGCTCAGCGACGCGATCGCCGACAGCGCCAGATCGATGTGCAGCTTCACGTCGTCCGACGTCGCCTTCTCCCGCGCCGCGGTGAGGATCGGCAGCGCGCGCGCCGCATACGGCTTGCGCAGCATCAGCGACGCCGCGGCCACGCGGATCTCGTCCGCCGTCGCGTTCTGCTTTCCTTTTGCCCAGAGCGTCGCGAACGGCGACGTGTCGAGCGGATCGTCGCCCTGATTGCCGGCGGTGATCTCCTCGCGCGCCCAGTTCAGCCACTTGCGCGCCGACTCGGTGTCGCCCGCGTCGACGAAGCGGAGCGCGCTCCAGCCGATCATCTCCGGCTGATGCAGCACCGCGCTGATCACATACTTGCCGTTCTCGCGGACGATGAAGAACGCCTCGCCCGGGAACGATTTCGCCGCATCGGCGACGCCCGCCTGCGGCCGCATGCGGATGCGATAGCCGCTCTTCTCGTCGCCGTCCTGCTGATACTGCAGCGAGGCGAGCGCGAGGTCGGCCACCACGCGCGCCGGCATGTTTTCGTCGAGCATCTGATTGCGCACCGCGGAGAGACTGCGCTCCGGCGCCGCATCGAGCTCTTCGTCGTCGTCGTTCTTCGGCGCGTCGTGCTGCAACTTCACCTGGTCGGCCGTGAGGTACTTCTCCAGCTCTTTCTCCTCGGCGTTGTCGACCATCAGCGCGACCATGATCCGCTTCAGCACATCGCGCGGATCGTTGTCCGAAAGCGTCATGTCTTCGACGCGCTTCGTCTTGCGCAGCACTTCGATCAGCGGCGCGACCTGCGTCGCGTTCGGGCCGCCCTGCGAGGCCTGCTCGAAGAGATCGGCGGCCTGCGGATAGAGGCGGTTCGTCATCATGATCTGCGCGGCGTTGCCGAGCAGCTTGCGGCGCGATGCCTGATCGACGGAGCTCGCCTCGCGCAGCGCAGCGGCCGAGCCCTCGGTCGCCGCGAGCGCGACGACGCGTCCGAGCTCGCGCTCGTCCGGGTCCTTCGCCGCATCGGCGGCCTCGCGCAATTCCTTGTACTTGCCCGCGTTCGCCAGCGCCAGCATCAGGTCGCCCTCGACGCGGTTTTCCTTCAGCTCGGTCATCAGCGCGCGCAGCTCGGCGATCGCTTCGTCGAGGTGCGCCTTGTGTCCGAAGCGGATGCCGTCGTCGCCCCACTCCAGGATCTCGGCGAGCGCGGCGCGGTACTGCACGTTCTTCGAATCGAGCTCCTTCGCCTTGCGATGCGCGGCGATCGAGCCCTCGAGGTCGAAGCCTTTGCGGAAGCGGCGTCCGAACAGATCGTGCTGCAGGATCCAGCCCTTCGCCGCGTACGCACCGGCATATCCCGGCTCGATGGCGATCGCCTTGTCGACCTCGCCGCGCGCCGCTTCGGCCATTCCGCCAGCGAGCAGTGCGCGCGCGATCTCGACGTGATGCCGTGCTTCCGCCGGATGCAGCGCGACGAGCTTGCGGAACTCCGCGAGCGCGCCGCCGACGTCGCCCGCGTTCAGCTTCGCCTGTCCGACTTCATCGAAGCCGAGGAGAAGGGCCTTCTGTTCGCCGAGGTCTTTGAGGGCCTTGTGCGTCGCCTCGAACTCCGCCGGCGTCAGGCGGCGCTTGCCGCTGTCGAAGCGGAAGTTGGCCAGCACCACGCCGTCCTTGTCGGTGGAGAACTCCTTCGTCAGCGAGGCCGTGCCGAGCTTCAGCGTCTCGTTCTGCGGCAGCGTGCGCGCCGTGTAGCCGGGAGGCGGCACGATGCGGTACTTCCACTCTTTCACGTACGGGACGAAGACGAAGTCGTGCGTCCGCTTGTGCTTCTTCTTCGACGTCTTCGGCGCGTTCGGATCGTCCTCGTCGTCATCGGTGAAACGGATGGCCTGCGGCATCTCGCCGATGAGTCCCGTGGTGAAGATGCCGACCGCCGCTTCACCACCCGCGGTCGTGCCGCGCGACGCTTCGCTGATCTCGATCTTCAGCCGGAACGGCTTGGAGAGATCGCGCGGATCGCCGGCGTCGATGTTCTTCAATTCCTTCGCCGCGTAGTAGTTCGTGGCGTACTGCTCCATCGACTCGCGATACGACTTCTTGTCCGATGTCACGTAGAAACGGCGCTGCGAAGAGTCGTTCGCGCCGAAGAATTCGGAGCTCTCGGTGACGTTCGCTTTTCCTTCCTCGGAAAGATTGAAGATGCGCGTTTCGGTGATGCGGTTCGTGGCGGAGTCGGAGACCGGCGTCTGCACGAGCGCCGTCGTCTTGCCGTTCGCGATCAGGACCAGGCGGCCCTGGTCGGGCACCGGCAGCTCGCCCGCGCGCGCGAACTCGTCGGTCGGATCGATCCACATCGGCTGATCGCCGTCGACGTGCACGATGGCGTGATTGAACTGGCCGAAGCCGGGGAGGTCCTGGCTGACATCGAGATCGGCGCCGGCGCGGATCAGCGCCACGCTCGCCGGGATGCCGGCATCGCGCAGCATCGCTACGAGCAGCGTCGCCTTGTCCTTGCAGTCGCCGTACTTGTGCCCGAGGACTTCCTGCGGCGGGCGCGGGATGATCGAGCCGTCGCCGATCTCCACACCTGCGTAACGAACGTTCTTCTGGATGTCCGCAAGGATGGCGTCGATGACTTCACGGCGCTTCGAGCTCTTCGACACCGGCGCGAACTTCGAGCCGGCGA
>Ga0207677_10000694_pt1 | contig 19962 bp, 15 predicted proteins | sample KBSMisM42_FD_184311 | JGI IMG/M metagenome (GOLD analysis project Ga0207677, IMG submission 184311) | Miscanthus rhizosphere microbial communities from Kellogg Biological Station, Michigan, USA - KBS Miscanthus M4-2 (SPAdes) (version 2) | ecosystem: Host-associated > Plants > Roots >...
ATCGACGCGATGCAAGCCGTAAATGTCGATCACGTCGACGCCGAGGCACTTCAGCGATTTTTCGCACGCCTGCGGCACATAATCCGGATGGCCGCCGCTCAAGCCGGACGGATTGCCGCCCGCCAGGCCAAGATTGCCGAACTTGGTAGCGATAACAGCGCGGCTGCGCCGATCCTTGAGCGCCCGGCCGACGAGCTGTTCATTCACGCCATTTCCATACGCATCGGAAGTTACGATCATGTTAACGCCAAGGTCGAGCGCACGATGAATGGTGGCAATAGACTCCGCGTCATTGGGTTCGCCATAACTGATGGACATGCCCATGCAACCCAGTCCCTGCGCTGAAACGCTCGGACCGTCCGTGCCGAGCTTGCGTAGCTCCATAGGATTTCTCCGCTCTATTACGCGTCTATCTCGCGTAGGTGATCGTTAAATCAGCAAAGCCGTCGACGTGACCTTCAAGCTGGTCCCCCGGCTTCACCGGTCCGACGCCCGCCGGCGTGCCTGAATAAATCAAATCGCCGGGCTGCAATGTGATGAGCCCTGAAAGGTACGAGATCGTTTCCGGGATGTTCCAGATGAGCTCGGCGAGATCGCCTTTTTGTTTTACCGTCCCATTCACCTTAAGCCAGATCGCGCCTTTCGAAGGGTGCCCGCTTTTGGACGCAGGAACGAGCGCAGTACACGGCGCAGAATTGTCAAAGCTTTTACCCATTTCCCAGGGACGTCCCATTTTCTTGGCTTCGCCCTGCAGATCGCGACGCGTCATATCGAGTCCAACGCCGTAGCCCCAAACGTGATCGAGCGCTTTCTCCACCGGTATCTCGGCACCGCCCTTGCTCAGGGCAACAACCAGCTCGATCTCATGATGCAAGTCCTTCGTCGCCTGCGGAAAGGGTATCGTTGAATTGTTCGGCACGATGGCGTTTGCCGGCTTCATGAAGAAAAATGGCGGCTCGCGGTCAGGGTCGTGGCCCATTTCGCGCGCATGGTCAGCGTAATTACGGCCGACGCAATAAATGCGGCCGACGGGAAACTGCTCGCTGCTGCCGACCACAGGTAGCGCGGGCAACGGTCCCATTTCAATTGCGTATTTCATGTCCAGCCTTTCTAACCAGGGTGTAGAGGAGCCGCTGCATGAAAGGCTGGCTCGTCACACCGGGGACGGTGACGGCAGACACTCGGCCGCTTGCGGGAATTACTGCAATTACGAGAGCGGAATTATCGGGGAAACGTTTATGCAGCGTCAAACCCGTGTGTCGCGTTGGCAGCGATCCGGGCGCGCATGCCACAATGTCGTTGATGAGTGAATCATCCGGCTTGTGGGCGTTGTTCGCGAGCAGTTTTCTGGCGGCAACCTTATTGCCCGGCGGATCGGAGTTTGTTCTCGCGGCAGTCGTTGGCTCAACGCCGCACCAATACTGGCCGGCGCTGATAGTCGCAACTGTCGGCAACACACTCGGTGGCATGTCTTCATATCTGATCGGCCGCCTGATACCACGCCGCGAAAACATTAAAGGCGCAGCGTGGGTCCGGCGCTATGGCAGTCCCGTGTTGCTTGCCTCGTGGGTGCCGATCATCGGTGATCCGCTGTGCGTTGCTGCCGGATGGCTGCGCTTGAATCCTGCATTCGCAGCGCTGTGGATGGCATGCGGAAAATTTGCGCGCTATGCGGTCGTGGCAAATATAGCAAGCTGAGAGCGCGTTAGCGCGCCGGCGGAATAGTCCGCTCGAGTTCGCGCTTAACACTGGTCAATACGCTTTCCCAGTCGCCCATGGCAGACTGTCTGAAAAGCTTCGCGCTCGGATACCAGGGACTATCGTCGCGATCTAGCAACCAGCGAAAGTCGGAATTGAATGGGAGCAGAATCCATACCGGCTTGTTCATAGCCCCTGCAAGATGTGCCACCGACGTATCGATAGTTATCACGAGATCGAGAAGGTCGATGAGCGCCGCTGTGTCCGCGAAGTCCGCAAGTTCAGCAGCAACGTGTTCGATATTTGTATTCTCGCGAAGTATGTCTTCGTCGCCGCGTCGCAATTCCTTTTGCAGACTGATGAATTGGAACTGAGCGGAGACGAGCTGCGCCATTTGCGATAAGGGGATCGATCGATTGCGATCGTTTCTGTGGCTGGCGCTACCGCTCCACACGAGTCCGACCCGGCGTTTTTGCGACTGGCCAAGTCTGCGATGCCATATCTCAACCCTGGAGCCGTCTGCGCGCAGGTATTGCTCTGGCGCAGGAATCGTGTCGAGCTTCGTATGAAAGGCGAGCGGCAAGCTTACGAGCGGACAATAATAGTCAAAATCCGGCAGTGCTTCGCCTCGAGCAAGCACGTGCACGCCTTCGATCTGCGCCAACAGCGACTTGAGCGGTGGCTGAACCTCGAGTAGCACGCCGGCTGCTTGCCGACCCACCATGGCGGCATACCGGCAGAATTGCAGCGTGTCTCCCAAACCCTGTTCTGCGTAAAGGAGAATCGTTTTTCCGTCGAGAGCTTCAGCGCCACGCCAGAGCGGTTGCTCGAACTGACGCATGGACTTTACCCGCTCGCCGGTCTGTGATCCCCATTCGTATTTCTGCCAGCCCCTCTCGAAATCGCCTAAGCGTAACCGACACAGGCCTTCATTCCAGTGCGCAGCGGCGTAGTTCGGATCGATCGCCTCTGCGCGGTCATAGTCTGCCAGCGCTTCGTCGAACCGCCTCATATCTTCGAGCAAATTGCCGCGATTGTTGAACGCCTCGGCGTAATCGGGCTTGAGTTCAATAGCGCGGTCATAGCTTTGCAGCGCGTCGACATATCTCTGCAAATCCTTAAGCGCATTGGCGCGGTTATAATGCGCCTCGGCGTAGTCCGGTTTTAGCTCGAGCGCGCGCTCGTAGCTCGATAGTGCCTCGGCGTGCCGTTGCAGGCCGAGTAATGCACTCCCGCGATTGTTGAGCGTTTCATGATCATGCGGATTCAACGCGAGCGCATGCTCGAAGCTGTCGAGCGCTTCCTGAAAGCGCTTCAGATCTTTGAATGCATTGCCGCGGTTGTAATGCGCTTCGTGAATCGCGGGGTTAATTGCAAGTGCGCGATCGTAGCTCTCGATCGCATCCTCGTACCGTTTCAACGCGAGCAACGCGTTGCCCCGGTTGTGAAGCGCCTGAGGAAAGTCCGGCTTGAGCGCAACGCTGCGATCAAGCGCCGCCAGCGCCTCTTCGGGCCGATTTAAGGCGAGCAATGCATTGGCGCTGTTGCTCAGCGCTTCGGCGTAGTCCGGATTGAGGGCGAGTGCACGCGCGTAGCTTGTGAGCGCATCGCCGGACCGCTTGAGCTCCTGCAGTGCGTTGCCCGCATTGTTGAACAACTCGGGGTCGCGTGGTTGCAGTTTGAGCGCGCGCTCGTAGCACGCCAGCGCATCTTTTGGCCGCTTCATGCGCAGAAATACGTTACCGCGATTGCTGAGGGCGTCTGCGTAGTCGGGTTTGAGCTTGAGCGCGCGCTCATAGCTCACGAGCGCTTCGTCGACTCGCTGCACTTCGAGCAATGCGTTGCCCAGATGTAAATGCGCCGCGGGATGTTTGCGGTTGATTTTTATGGCGTCACGAATGAGATCGACCGCAGCCTGCGCATGTCCGGTCTGCAGCGCGATCACGCCAAGCAGATGCATCGCATCGAAATGTTTTGGCACTTGAGCCAGTATCTGGCGATATAGCGGCTCAGCCTGGGCGAGCTGGCCTTGCGAATGAAGCGCGGCGGCGCGCTGCAAGGTGGCGTCAATAGGCGAGAGCATTGTTACTGATTGCCGATGCACATGGGGTGCACGATTTTACGTTAGGTGCGCACGCGAAGTGGAGCGCGCCTGTTTTCTGTATGACGCATCGCTCCGACAACGGGCGGAGGTGAAGCCTTGAAGTACAATTCGATCATGCATACAAATGCCGCAATACGCCGCAGCTTACGATGACGGTTCGACTTCGCGAGATACCCTACAACTACACGTCGCTGTCGGACCGTGAGATCGTCATCCGGTTGCTCGGTGCGCCGATGTGGAACGTGCTCGATGCGCTAAGGAGCGAGCGCCGGACCGGCCGCTCCGCGCGTATGCTTTACGAAGTGCTCGGCGACATGTGGGTTATATCGCGCAACCCTTACCTGCAGGACGACATGCTCGGCAACCGTCGGCGGCGGGCGGCGCTGGTCGCTGCGCTGCGCCACCGTCTGAAAGCGATCGAGGCCCGCCGGCAGGACGCCAACGACAACGTGTCCACCCTCTTGGCGTCGGCGCATGCCGCCGTCGATGCATTCGAGTCGGAATTCGACGCGACTTTAGCGCTGCGGCGCAAGGTGAGCAATCGTCTCATGCGTTTCACGCATCGCGACAACATCCAGTTTGATGGCCTCGCGCGCGTGTCGCATGTGACGGATGCGACTGACTGGCGCGTCGAGTATCCATTCGTCGTCATCAACCCTGACACCCAGCAGGAGATCGCTGGCATCGTTGCCGCCTGCATCGAGTTGGGACTTACCATTATTCCGCGCGGCGGCGGCACCGGCTACACGGGCGGCGCGATTCCGTTGACAAAAAGCTCCGCGGTTATTAACACCGAGAAGCTCGATGCATTCGAGGTGATCGATGGCGTAGAACTACCTGGCGCTCCAAGACCGGTGTCAGTGGTGCGCTGCGGCGCCGGCGTCGTGACTCGCCGGGCAATGGAAGCGGCAGAAGCACGAGGTCTTGTTTTCGCCTGCGATCCGACTTCAGCAGACGCTTCATGCATCGGCGGCAACGTCGCCATGAACGCGGGCGGCAAAAAGGCGGTTCTATGGGGCACCGCTCTCGACAATCTCGCCAGCTGGCGCATGGTTACGCCCGACTCGGAGTGGATGGAAGTCGAGCGCCTCGATCACAACCTGGGCAAGATTCACGACATTGCGCTCGCGCGCTTTCGTATCACACGTTTCAAACGCGATGGCACGACGCGGTTGTCCGAACAAATACTCGAGATCCCGGGCAGCCATTTCCGCAAGGCCGGTCTCGGCAAAGATGTCACCGATAAAGCGCTTTCGGGATTGCCGGGTGTACAGAAAGAAGGCTGCGACGGCATCGTTACCGAAGCGACGTTCATCCTGCACAAAATGCCGCCGTACATCCGCACCGTGTGTCTCGAATTTTTCGGGCAAGTACGCGACGCCGTGCCGGCCATCGTCGAAATCGTGAACTACATGCGCGCACAGCGCCAAGATGCGGCGTCAGGACGCGTGTTGATAGCCGGTCTCGAACATCTCGATGAACGTTACGTGAAGGCAGTCGGCTACGCAACAAAGGCCAAGCGGTCGGGACAGCCGAAGATGGTGCTGTTCGGCGATATCGTGGGCGATGATGAAAACGCGGTCGCTGCGGCCGCATCGCATATCGTGCGCATTGCAAATGCGCGCTCGGGCGAAGGCTTTGTGGCGGTCAGCGGCGAAGCGCGCAAGAAATTCTGGCTGGATCGTGCGCGCACAGCCGCGATCTCCAAGCATACCAATGCGTTCAAGATCAACGAAGACGTCGTCATTCCACTGGAGCGTCTGGGCGATTATTCGGATGGTATTGAGCGCCTCAATATCGAGCTTTCGATCGCTAACAAGCTCAAGTTACTTTCGGCGCTCGAAGATTCGCTCAATCATGATCTGCCTTTGCAGCAATCGGAAGTGACGGTAAATGCCGCTGAGCTGCTTGGCGATCGAGTCGAGCGCGCACGTGCGCTGATAGCGGAGACGCGCCGGCGCTGGCAATGGCTTGCCGACAATCTTGATACGCCTCTGGCACGACTGCGCGATGCAGACGTGCGTCCGCAAACGCCGCTTGAGATCGCGCCTTCAGCATTCGTCGCGCACGCATCAGATCACGTATGGCACCTGCTGCAAGACCATACGCTAAGAGTTTCCTGGAAAACGGAACTGCGAGCGCCGCTGTGCGATATCTTCAGCGGTCTGCAATTTCAGCGGGTGCGCGAGCTATGCGATGCAGTGCACCGCACCGTGCTGCGGGGCCGCGTCTTCATCGCACTGCACATGCATGCTGGCGACGGCAACGTACACACGAATATACCGGTTAACTCAGACAACTATGAGATGCTGCAGGATGCCACCCGTACCGTAGCGCGCATCATGCGGCTCGCCCAATCCCTCGATGGCGTGATATCCGGCGAGCACGGCATCGGCATTACTAAACTGGAGTTCCTTGATGCGCAGCAGGTAGAAGCGTTCCGCGCATACAAGGAACAGGTCGATCCCAACGGACACTTCAACCGCGGCAAATTACTGGCCGGGGCGGATCTTACGAACGCGTACACGCCGAGTTTCAGCCTGCTGGGTACCGAAAGTCTGATTCTGGAGCAATCCGAAATCGGCAAGGTTGCGGACTCCATCAAGGATTGTCTGCGCTGCGGGAAGTGTAAGCCGGTCTGCGCCACGCACGTTCCGCGCGCCAATCTCCTTTACAGTCCGCGCAACAAGATCCTTGCCGTCTCGTTGCTCGTGGAAGCGTTTCTTTACGAAGAACAAACACGGCGCGGCGTTTCACTCGATCACTTCGATGAATTCAGCGATGTTGCTGATCATTGCACGGTGTGTCACAAATGCGCGAATCCCTGTCCGGTCGATATTGATTTCGGCGATGTGTCGATTGCAATGCGAAATTTTCTGCGCCGCCAGGGTCATCACCGGTTCAGTGCAGGCACGTGGGCATCGATGCTATTTCTCAACGCGACCGATGCGAATACGATCAAAGCGGTGCGCAAGGTAATGGTCAACTGGGGCTATAAGGCGCAGCGACTCGGCTTTCAGGCAGCACGCGCGCTTGGCGTGGCGCAGCGCCAGACACAACATCCGCGCGCAACAGTCGGCACGCCCACCATCAAAACGCAGGTAATTCATTTCATCAACAAGCCGATGCCCGGCGGTCTGCCCAAGAAAGCGTCGCGCGCCCTGCTCGATATCGAAGACCCGCGCGTCGTGCCGATCATTCGCGACGCATCCAAGGTGACCGAAGACTCCGATGCCGTGTTCTACTTTCCAGGGTGCGGCTCCGAGCGGCTGTTCAGCCAGGTGGGGCTCGCGACCCAGGCGATGCTGTACGAAATCGGCGCGCAATGTGTGTTGCCGCCGGGCTATCTCTGCTGCGGGTATCCGCAAACCGCGGCGGGCGACGAAGCGAAAGGTCAGCAGATCAGCACCGACAACCGCGTGCTGTTTCATCGTGTTGCCAACACGCTCAACTATCTCGACATCAAGACGGTCATCGTGTCGTGCGGCACGTGCATGGATCAGTTACAAAAATACGAATTCAGCAAGATATTTCCGGGCTGCAGGCTGCTCGACATCCACGAGTATCTGCTGGAGAAAGGGGTCAGGCTCGGCGGCGATGGACAGCTTCGCGGCGTGCGGTATATGTACCATGATCCGTGTCACACACCGATGAAAACGCATGACCCGCTCAAAGTCGTCAATCAACTCATGGCTACGCGCGTTGATCTCAACACGCGGTGCTGTGGGGAAGCCGGGACGCTTGCCGTAACACGTCCCGATATCGCGACTCAGGTGCGGTTTCGCAAGGAAGAAGAGATGCGCAAAGGCGCCGGCGCCTTGCGCGCCGATGGTTTCGACGGGCCCATCAAGGTTCTCACGTCGTGCCCCTCGTGCCTGCAAGGCCTTGCGCGCTATAGCAACGACTCAGCGACCGACGCCGACTACATCGTGGTCGAAATTGCGAAGAACGTTCTCGGCGAGAACTGGATGTCCGATTACGTCGCAAAAGCTAACCGTGGCGGCATCGAGCGCGTGCTCTTGTAGCGTCGACACCGGGATCCAGAATGGCGCTGCAAAAAGAGGATACCGGCGGCAAGCCAAATGTCGGTGACTGCGAGCTTTGCGCTCAAACCGGCGAAGTCTCTTTGTGGCGAGACGAACTGTGCCGCGTAGTACTCGTAAGCGATCCGGAGTACGCCGGATACTGCCGCGTGATCTGGAATTCGCACGTGCGCGAGATGACGGATCTATCGGCGCAGCAGCGTGAGCATTGCATGAACGTCGTGTTCGCGGTCGAGCGGACGTTGCGAGACTTACTGCGGCCGCACAAGATCAATCTTGCGAGTTTCGGCAATGTGGCGCCACACGTTCACTGGCACGTCATTCCGAGATTTGAGGACGACGCACATTTTCCGCTGTCAGTCTGGGGAGAGACGCAGCGGGCCGTGCGGCCAAATAGCATGCGTGATGATGCACGAGTTCGCGCCGATATCACATCGCGTCTGCTACGCTGTCTTGAACCGGATCAAAAAGATCTCGCGTGAATAATTTCCGAAGCGCGTGCTATTGTCCGCGTCGCGTGATCTCTTTCACATACGCGCGCACGACCGCTCCGTTACTCTCCACGAGTCAGTCCGGTACCGGCGTCCGAGTGAAGTCGCAAAACTTATTAGTACTTAGCGGCACCCGGTGCGGACGCTCGATCGTGCCGGTACACAAATCATTATGAGAGGCGGGGCTGAGATGGCGCGAGGGCAATCGCTCAATCTAATCAAACTGCAATTCACAGATGAAGCGAGCTGCAGGCATTGGATAGAATCGCTGCCCCTTACCAACGTGCAGTCAGCACAGCGGTCGCTGACTTTGCAGCTTGCAACATTGCGCCAAGCCGGTGTCGCGCCGAGCAAGTTGTTTCGCATCCTAGAGATTCTGCGCGAGCCGATTCATTATGTGCAGGGCGAGCTTGCGCGCAAATACAGCGCGAAGCCCCTGCCGCTTGACGCCGGCGCCACTGCGCTGTGGACGCAGGCGGCGAGTCTCTGGCAGGAGCTCGTCGATTGTTATCTCACGTGCCGCGATGCGCATGTGCACGGCGATCTGCCTTTGCGAAATTGCGGCGCGATCATCGTCATGCGCGCTCTGCGCTACACCGGCACGCTCATGTTCGAGCACTATCGCATTTACCGTCAGGTGCCGGGGCACTTGTGGCACGACCTGCACCGGCTTTATGTGTTTGCGGAAGAAAGCGGATTTCTGCGCACACCGGTCGTCGATTCCTTCAGCCCTGATGCGCCCGAGTCAAATTGCGGCGCCGCTTACTGCCGCGCCTTGCTCGCTCATATGGCGAATCCGTTCGCACTTTCCGGACGCCAGATGGAATTCGTCGCGCGCTGGATCGAACAATGGTCCGGCCTGCTGAGTGTCGCATCGCAGCCACTGCCTTCTTCTGCAATTCCGCCGCTTGCAGTGGACGTCGCCGCGAGCACTGGTCCGTTTCTCCTCGCCGGGCGCGAGGCAAGTCTGAGCATGCGTTACCTCGATGTCGAAGCGATCGGCCGGTCGCTGCGTCAAACCATGACGCTGCTCAAACAAGGGCACACGCCCGCTCAGCTTGGGCTCGGTGATGACGCGCGTCAGCCAGGCTGCGAGAACCTCGTGATGCTCTTATATATTCAGTGGTGCCGCGCCGGCACCGGACGCGGCGAGCAGCGTGACACCGTGACCGAAAAGGCTCAAGTGTGTCTCGGCATACATGCGGCACATTTCTACATCAGCGGACGTGCGTTCCGCATGCCGGGGAGCAGCCTCACGCCTGAAGAAGAAAGCGACATGCAGATGTTCGGCCACATCAGCGATCGAACGGAGGTCATGCTGGCCTCAGGCCAGAGCGCGGCGGTCGAATCCTGGGAACTCATGAATCAGAGCAATTCCGGATTCATGTGCATGTTGCGTGACACTGACGCAGAAACGCGCATCGCCCACAATCAACTGGTCGCGGTGCGCCGCGCGAGCAACAGGCATTTCAATCTCGGCCTCGTGCAATGGCTGCGCGTCGAAGAAACCGAACAGCTATCCGTTGGCGTACGTCTGCTGCCGGGGGTGGCACGCGCCGTAGTTGCGCGACCCGCCAATTTCATTGCGCCTTCGGGCATCAACGGCTGCGAGCGTGCGTTGCTGCTGCCGGAGATAGTCGCGCCAGCGACGCCGTTATCACTTATCTTACCGACCGGCTGGTACCAGGCCGGACGATTCATCGATATCTTCGATGAGCGAAAACACGTCGCGAGACTTGGCACGCTGCTCGAGAAAGGCAGCGATTTCGATCGCTGTGCAGTGACCTTCGTCTGAGATACGGTTAGCACGCCGCGCAGCCGCCCTTGTGCTGCGCAACTGGGCTATCATGCATATCCGATTCTGGATGAGATGTGCTGCAGATGGCCGCATCGAACAAAAATGCGCCGACGCCCACCGAAATCAAACTGCATCAGGCGTCGCGCATGCTGGAAATTACCTACGCCGATGGCAAAACGTTTACCCTGCCCTGTGAGTTCCTGCGTGTGCACTCGCCTTCCGCCGAAGTTCGCGGTCACGGTCCAGGCCAGGAAGTGCTGCAGACAGGCAAGCAGGATGTGGCTATCACGCGCATAGAACCCGTCGGCACTTACGCCGTCCAACTGTTTTTTTCGGACGGCCACGATACCGGTATCTACTCGTGGGACCTGCTGTACGACTATGGAGTGCGTCAACCGGAAATGTGGCAGCACTACCTCAATCGCCTGAAAGATGCCGGCGCAAGCCGCGCCAAGCTGTAGCCTGCATTCATACCGAATCAAACGCCGGACGCGCAGTCAGCGATTAGCATCATGACGGACACTACGGACTTCGGCTTCGAAAAGGTGCCTGCGGACGAGAAAGCGGGACGCGTAGCCGGCGTTTTTTCCTCGGTTGCATCGCGCTACGATCTGATGAACGATCTGATGTCTGCCGGTTTGCATCGGCTGTGGAAGCGATTCACTGTAGATCAAAGCGGCCTGCGGCCGGGCCAACGGGTTCTTGACGTCGCCGGCGGCACCGGTGACCTTGCAATTCAATTCGCGAAGCGCGTAGGTCCAACCGGTGGAGTGGTGCTGACCGATATCAATGCGGCGATGTTGAAACGCGGTCGCGACCGCGTGATCGATGCAGGTAACGTCATGCCTGCGGTGCAATGCGACGCCGAGCACCTACCGTTTCAGGACAGCAGTTTCGACTGCGTCAGCGTAGCATTCGGCTTGCGCAACATGACTGACAAGCTACGCGCGCTAACAGAGATGCATCGCGTACTACGGCCCGGCGGACGCCTGCTCGTGCTCGAGTTCTCGCATGTTTGGCAACCGCTGCAGCGACTCTACGATGCGTATTCATTCAATGTCATTCCACGCCTCGGCAAACTGATCACTGATGACAGCGAAAGTTATCGTTATCTTGCCGAATCCATCCGTATGCATCCCGACCAGGAGCAGTTGAAGACGCTGCTCGAGCAAGCGGGCCTCGAGCGGGTCGAATACTTCAATCTCAGCGCCGGCGTCGTGGCGCTGCATCGGGGCTACCGCTTATAAGCCGCTTGCCCCGCAATACCACTTCCAAGGTCAGTCGGCCGATGTATTCTTCATCTTCCGTGCGGGAAACCGTCCTAAAGTGCAACTTTAAGCGGGCGCTGTATCTCTAAGTGGCGTAATCGCAGGATCAAGCGAGAATAAGGGGTCTAGCCATTGCAAACTGCAATCCGGCCCCATATCAAGTGTTGTTAGAATGATGTCCCCGATGTTAAGTCGGCAAAGGAGAGATAAATGAAGAAATTCATGATGGTGATGGCAGCATTGTTGAGTCTGGGTCTGCTCGCTCAGGAAGCCGATGCAAAACGGCTCGGCGGCGGGTCCAGCGTAGGCCGTCAACGCAGCACGATCACCCAGCCGCCGGCCAAGCCGCCAGCGCAGCAAGCGCCTTCCGCAGCACCGGCAACGCCTGCGCAGCAACCGTCAGGCATGAGCCGATGGCTCGGGCCACTCGCGGGACTCGCAATCGGCGCCGGCCTCGCGTCCATGTTCGCGGGCAACGGTTTCGGCGGCGCGTTCGGCAGTATCCTCATGATGTTGCTCGTCGTGGCGGCAGTTGTATTTGCGATACGTATGCTGCGATCGAGGCGGCCGGCTGAGCCATTGCGCTATGCGGGTGCCGGCGCAGGCACGGAGCCCAGAGTATCGTCAATGCCGCGCGTCGCCGACATCTCAACCGGATTCGGTGGCGGCTCTGCGCCGTCGGCAAATCGCTTCCCGCCCGGATTCGACGAGGCGCAGTTTACGCACCACGCGAAACTCAACTTCACACAATTGCAGGCCGCTAACGACCGCGGTGATCTCTCAGCGATGCGCGATTTCATGACGCCCGCGCTGTATGCGGAGATTGCAAACCAGTTGAGGGCACGCGGCAACGCGCCGCAGCAGACAGACGTTGTTACGCTCAATGCGGAAGTTCTCGAGGTCCTCACCGAAGGTAACAGTTACGTTGCCACCGTACGCTTCAGCGGTATGATTCGCGAAGATGGCGACGGCGCCGCGACGCCATTCAGTGAATTGTGGCACCTCGAAAAACCCGTGAACGGCAAAACGGGCTGGGTCATCAGCGGCATACAGCAGAACTAATCGCATCATATCGATGTCGGGGCCGGCAGCCAGCGAAGCAGATGCCGGCCCGCGACGCGCGGGCCCATTCCGGCTGCCGACTTCGGCAGCCATCAATCATCTGTTGAGACGTGCGTCATGGGCGCGCGAACGGCTCATGCCGCATGCGCGCAAAGTCGCGCGCTTCGAGTTAATTCCCTCTCGACCCACGCTTGTCATCCTCGACTCTGGCGAAGTCGCCTACGCACCGGCAGACAGCAGCGCGGACGCTGTATTTCAGCTGACGCCCGGCATCGCGATCAGAATGCTGGCCGGCCACGCTGATGCATGGCAGCGCGCTCAGGTGATCGGCGACACTGCGCTGGCTCGTGACATCTTGTACCTCGCACAGAATCTGCGCTGGGACGCCGAAGAAGATTTAAGCCGCTTTATCGGCGATATCGCTGCGCACAGAGTCATACGTGGCGCAAACGAACTGCGCCGCTGGCATCAGAAAACCGTCGACAGCTTCGCCCGTTCGACCGCGATTTATCTCACCGAAGAACGTCCGCTCATCGCGTCGCGCGATGACATCGACAACTACGTGCGCGCCGTCGATGATCTGAGAGACGACACCGAACGATTCGAGAAACGCATCGACCGTCTGTTGTCCCGGAGCTAGAAGCACACAAGCGGTGCCAATGCGTGCTGTCGGTTTTGCACGCTTCCTCCCTTGCGAGCAGTGCGGCGGTTAGAATCCGCTCATGCTGCTGTTTCGCCTGCTGCGCATCATCGGCGTTAGTCTGCGCTTTGGCCTCGATGAATTCATCCTGGGCCATGAGCGCGTCCGTGTTTTACGCTGGCCGCTGACACGACTGCTGTTCTGGCGCCGCCTCGAGGCGCCGCGCGGCGAACGCCTGCGCCTCGCGCTGGAAGCGCTCGGTCCCATCTTCGTAAAGTTCGGGCAGTTGCTGTCGACGCGGCGCGACCTCTTGCCGACCGACATCGCCGACGAGCTTGCGAAGCTGCAGGATCAGGTGCCGCCATTCGGCGGGGAACACGTCGCCGCCGCATTGGAACGCGCATACCGGCGTCCGCTGAGTACGGTGTTCGCCGAATTCGACGCGATCGCCATCGCGAGCGCCTCCGTAGCGCAAGTGCATTTAGCCCGGTTGCACGACGGCCGTGAGGTCGCCGTCAAGATACTTCGCCCCGGCATTGGCGACATTATCGGCAAGGACGTCGCGCTTCTTGATGCGGCCGCAAGTCTGGTCGAGCTGTTGTGGGCGGACGGCAGACGCCTGCGGCCGCATGAGGTGGTGGCCGAATTCGCGAAACACCTCGAAGACGAACTCGACCTCATGCGCGAAGCAGCGAATGCAAGCCAGTTGCGCCGCAATTTCCAGACTTCGCCGCTACTCCTCGTGCCCGAGGTTCACTGGGACTATTGCTCGACTGAAGTGATGGTCATGCAGCGCATGCATGGAACACCGGTTTCGCAAGTGAGTCGCCTGCGTGAGCAGGGCATAGACATGAAGCAGCTCTCGCGCGCGGGTGTCGAGATCTTCTTTACCCAGGTGTTCCGGGATGGTTTTTTTCATGCTGATATGCATCCTGGGAACATTCTGGTTACGCGGGACGGGCGCTACATCGCCCTCGACTTCGGCATCATGGGCTCGCTTACCCCGTTCGATAAACATTACCTCGCACAGAACTTTCTAGCGTTCTTTCGCCGCGATTATCGACGGGTGGCCGAAGCGCATATCGAATCAGGATGGGTGCCAAAGGACACACGCGCCGATGAGTTCGAAACCGCGATACGCGCGGTCTGCGAACCGATATTTTCCAGGCCGCTCAAAGACATTTCGTTCGGCCGCGTGCTGTTGCGACTGTTCCAGACCGCGCGCCGGTTCAATATGCCGGTGCAGCCTCAATTGGTACTCCTGCAGAAAACGCTGCTCAACATTGAAGGCCTCGGCCGCGAACTCGATCCCGATCTCGATCTATGGGCCACTGCCAAGCCGTATCTGGAGCGCTGGATGTCGGAACAGATAGGTTGGCGCGGCCTTGTGCGCAACATACGTGCCGAGGCGCCCGAATGGAATGCGCTGCTTCCGCAGATTCCCCGTCTCGTGCATGGGTTCCTCCAGAATAAAGACTCCGCGCAGCTGCACGTCTTACTGCAACGACTGCACGAAGAGAACAAGCGCCAGACCGCATGGCTGGGAATCATAGCGATCTCACTCGTCGTGACGGCTGCGATGATCATTTACATGGCGCTTTGAAGCGGTGCACGTCAGTTGGAAATACGCCGCCAGGAGACGCTGCTGATAGTGTCGCCCGTATAATCCTGCAATGTTCCACCGTGTGCCTGCAGTGACATGCTGATTTGGTTTGTCATCCTCTATATCGCTGTTTCTGTCGCGATCGGCTTATACGCCGCGCGCCGCGTCAAAACGACTTCGGATTACGTTGTCGCCGGTCATCACCTGCCGCTGCCATTTATTATCGCGACCGTATTCGCGACGTGGTTCGGGTCCGAGACCGTGCTCGGCATTCCCGCCAAGTTTTTAAACGAGGGATTTCGCGGCATCGTCGCCGACCCGTTCGGATCCAGCATGTGCCTGATCCTCGTGGGTCTTTTTTTCGCGCGGCCGTTATACCGCATGAACTTGCTCACGATCGGGGATTTCTACCGCGCGCGCTATAACCGCGCGATCGAGCTTGCGACGTCTATCTGCATCGTGATTTCGTACTTAGGCTGGGTGTCCGCACAGATCACGGCACTCGGCCTGGTCTTTTCGGTCGTGACGAACGGCGCTATCTCACCATGGCAGGGCATGGCGATCGGTACTGCCATTGTGCTCGTCTATACACTCGCCGGCGGAATGTTCTCGGTCGCGTTCACCGATCTTTTCCAGATGGGTGTAATCCTGCTCGGCATGCTCTATATCGCATCGGTTGTCAGCGGGCTTGCGGGCGGCGCAGGGGTCGTGATCGCGCATGCACACGATGCGGGCAAGCTGCAGTTATTCCCGGCGCTGGAAGCACGCGATGTAATTGCTTTCATCGCCGCCTGGATCACGATGGGCTTCGGCTCTATTCCCCAACAAGACGTTTTTCAGAGGGTTTCGGCGGCAAAAGATGAAAAGACAGCAGGTCGCGGGTCGGTGCTTGGCGGCTGCATCTATTTTTGTTTTGCGTTCATTCCGATGTTCCTCGCTTACTCGGCGACGCTTATCGATCCGGCGCTTGTCACTAAGCACATGGGTAGTGACTCGCAGTACATACTGCCGGCGCTCGTGCTCGCCCACACCCCGCTCTTCGCACAGGTGATTTTTTTCGGCGCATTGCTCGCCGCTATCATGAGCTGCTCGAGCGCTACGCTGCTCGCTCCTTCCGTAACGTTCGCTGAAAATGTGCTGAAACCTTTCTTGCCGAAGCTCGCCGACCGAAAGTTTTTGCTGATATTACGCGTGATCGTATTTTTGTTCGCAATGGCCGTGCTCACCTTCGCCATGAATTCCGGCTCGACGATTTACGGCATGGTCGAAAGCGCATACAAGGTCACCCTGGTGGCTGCATTCACGCCCCTCGCCTTTGGAATCTACTGGAAGCGCGCGACTACGCAGGGCGCCGCCTGCGCAATAGCACTCGGTCTGGGTGTATGGATCATCTGCGAAGTGTTCATTGCACGCGGCGTGTTGCCAACTGATCCTTTCTTGCCGCCGCAGTTCGCCGGCTGGCTGGCAAGCGTGATCGGCATGGTGTTTGGCTCGCTCGTGCCGCAAAGATACGGCGTCGCAACGCATCACCACTCGTCTCGGCGTCGCGCCGTAGCCTAGCGCCGCTGCAATCACACTGTGACTCTTCAGCGCCTGCTGTCCCCTTCGCTCGCTCTCGCACTATTCGCGCTGCTCGTTTGCAATACCGCCTATTACGTGGCGTCGGAAGCCTACAGTAAAGGTCTCGATTCGGTCGCGTGGCTGGCACTGCTCGCACTGTTCCTGCTCGAGACGTCCTATTCACAAGAATTGCGATCAACAGGAGCGCCCTTCTTTATTCGCTCCGCGAGACTCGTCGCCGCGGCCGCCGTATTCGCGGCGGGTGTCGCTTACATTTCCGAACGCGATTGGCTGGACGCTATCAATACCGCACTTTGGATTGGCGTCGTCATTGTCCTCGAGCTTGAGGTGCGCAAGCCGCATGTGAGCACCGCGTATCGTAGGTCCTTCGCCGTAACAGCCACCGCCCTGTATACCGGGCTTGGTGTCCTCGTCGTGATTTGGGCAACAAGAGGTGAATGGTTCGACGCCTATGATGCGGCGCTATGGCTGGCCGCATTCGTGTTCATCGAGATGGAACTGCTTGCGGCTAAACCGGCGCAATGCCGCGGTGTGAACTGCCACCATTAATTTCGTTTAGTATCGGCATTCATTAAGGGAACCCATGGTCACCTTCCTTCAGCGCATCTGCGTGCTGCTATTTTGTTGTCTCAGTGTTGCGTATGCGCAAACTTACCCTGCCAAATCGGTGCGCGTCATCGTGCCGTTTCCCGCCGGCGGCGGTCTCGATATTACGGCACGCGCCTTCGGCCAGAAGCTGGCCGAATACTGGGGCCAGACGGTCGTCATCGAGAACCGTCCAGGTGCGAGCGGCATGATCGGCGCCGAGGCGGTCGCGCGTTCGCCCAAGGATGGTTACATACTCCTCATCTGCTCGCCCGCAGAAATTGCGCTCAATCCGGCGTTATACACGCGCATGAGCTACGACCCGTTCAAGGAGCTTGCGCCCATTTCGCTCGCTGCCACTTATCCCAACATGATCGTCGTTCACGCGTCGGTGCCGGCAAAATCAGTCAGAGAACTCGTTGCACTCGCGAGGAAATCGCCCGGCGGTCTGCCGTTTGGCTCGAGCGGAACGGGAAGCACGCAGCACCTTGCCGGGGAGTGGCTGAAGAGCAATGCGGCCATCAACTACATACATGTTCCATACAAGGGCGCGGCTCCCGCCGTAACCGACCTCGTCGGTGGACAAATTCCGACGGCGATACTGGGCCTCGCACCGATCATTCCGCACATCAAATCCGGACGCATACGCGGCCTGGCCGTGACGGCAGCGAAGCGCAGCGCAGCCGCACCCGACATCCCCACGCTGCATGAAGGCGGCATCGATTTCGATTCGACACAGTGGTTCGGCTTTCTTGCGCCCGCCGGCACGCCGCAAGAGGTCATAGTCAAAGTGCAGGCAGATGTAAAACGCGTCGCCGCTGATGCAAGCGTGAAAGAGCGCCTGATTGCTCTGGGTGGCGATCCGTCGAGCAATACGCCGGAGGAGTTCGCGGCATTCATCAAAGCTGAGAATGCCAAGTACGCGAAAGTCATCAAGGATGCGAATATCAAAGCCGAGTAATTGAATCGGTATTACCGAACCACCGCACACCCATGCTTTCCCAGACATTCACCCAAGTTAAAAAATTCCGGTCGGCGGGCAATTACGCCGCCGCGCTTAACCTCATCGCGGCGAGCGAACTAAGATCGGACGAAGATGCGTTTGAAGCCGTCATCTGCTCTTTCACGGCCGGCGATTTCGAAAACGTCCTCAAACACGGCGGCACTTACAGGTGGCGCCAGAGCTGGCCGCTGAAGGCAAGCCAGGCGCTTGCCGGCATGATCCTGCGCAAGGATCCGGCAGCCGCACTTGCGCTCGCCAAAGCCGCAGCGGGTGAACCGGGCGCAAATTGGGATGCAGTAGCGGTTTACCTCATACTGCTGCAGGCAAACGGCCTCATCGATGATGCAGCCGCTTACGTGCGCAAGCACGCGCAGAATCCGCCGCCTGACGAAATTCTTCTGCTGACGGTATTGGGAGAGATTGCAGTCGCGACCAACGACTGGATGCGCGCGTACACACTGGCAATGTCGGTCCTGGCCGTCGATCCGAACAACTACCGTGCGCTCGTGTTTTCGAGCATGGCGAACTACGAGTTCGGCAACATCCATGAATCGCTGGGCAACGCCATGCGGGCGAATCGCGTTAATCCAAACGGTCAACCCGCGACCCTTCAGCTGATGCGCTGCTATAACAAGCTCGGCGATTTTTATTCAACGTTGTCTGCCTTTCGCAATGTCAGCTCAGAGAAGTCGATTCTGCCGGAGATTCACGCGCAACACGGCGTCGCCTATGCGCGGCTCGGAGCTATCGGGAAGGCGATCGCGGCGTACAACACGGCTCTTGATTCGACGCATAAACCGATTACCGCAATCAAGGGCCTGCTTAAGATCAACATCAATACGGGTGCCGAGCAGGAATTGAAAGACCTGCTGGCGCGGCATGGCGGCGATGTGCATGGTGATATCGAATCGGTCAACTCCCTTGCGCTGTATCGCCTGCTGCAACGCGATCTCGACGCGAGTTACCGCCTGTTTAGAGAAGCTTTCACATTGACCCGCGATCACGAGGTTGCGCTTACGTCACTGCAATGGCCGGTTCCGGAACCGCGGCTCCGTCATGACTATGAGCAGCTCACTTTACTAAAGCAAGGGGGAAAGCTGAGTGAAAGCGGCGCCCGTGCGCTCGATGTTCTCACTCAGTACCATGATCCGACAAACGACGTTCGCCGCAGTTTCGCCCCGACAGGCGCCGCAGGCGAGGCATTGAGAGGTGCCCTTGCGGGCTTTCATCATTGTCCGGATAGCCCGTTTTCGGGACGTGCGCTCGGCGAAAATGACTACACCGCCATCGAATCGTCGTTTTTCAGCGCTCATCCGAAGCTCGTTGTCATTGACAATTTTCTATCACCGTCCGCGCTCGCGAATCTGCGCGAGTTCTGCGAAGAGGCGACGATATGGAAGTCGTATTTCGACAATGGCTATGTTGGCACGACCTTGCCCGGCGGCTTCAGTGCACGTGTACTGCTGGCGATCGCAGACGAACTCAAGCAGGCAATGCCGAAGGTCATCGGCGATGCGCCATTAACGCAGGCGTGGGCCTTCAAGTACGATCAGCGCATGCAGGGCATCAACATGCATGCGGACTTTGCGAATGTGAATGTGAACTTCTGGATCACGCCCGACGACGGCTGCGAAGACAAAACAACCGGCGGCATGGTGGTCTATGACGTGCCCGCGCCGGCGAACTGGACGTTCGAGGATTACAACGGCAACTCCGGAAAGATGCAAGCGTTCATCGAGGAGAATAACGCCAGGCCGCTACGCGTTCCGTACCACGAGAACCGGTGCGTTCTGTTTGACTCGACTTTGTTTCATACCACCGATGAAATCCACTTCAAATCGGGTTACTGCAACCGGCGCGTGAATGTCACGTTTCTGTTCGGCAAATCGCGACACACCGATTGACAGCAGCACTCGGGCAGCGCTAATGGTCCAATCCTCGTTGTACGTGTTCTCCCGTGGCGGCGCTGCTCATTTAGCCGAGCCGTAAGCGGCTTTTAGCGCGCCAATGAAACGGTCGTAATCAGCTTCCTGCAGGAAATTGATTCCCGCTGCACCCTGCCTGCCGCCAGAGTCGGGAAACTGGC
>Ga0207677_10000701_pt1 | contig 19894 bp, 21 predicted proteins | sample KBSMisM42_FD_184311 | JGI IMG/M metagenome (GOLD analysis project Ga0207677, IMG submission 184311) | Miscanthus rhizosphere microbial communities from Kellogg Biological Station, Michigan, USA - KBS Miscanthus M4-2 (SPAdes) (version 2) | ecosystem: Host-associated > Plants > Roots >...
TCGCCGGTGATGAACGCCGGCGCGAACTCGGGCGCGGGACCTTCGTCGCCGCCGCCTTCACGCTCACGGCGTGGTCCACGATCGCCTCGGTCGCCGCGCGGTCCGCGATCGTCGCGATCCCGGCGCGGGCCGCGATCACGGTCGCCGCGTCCGCCACGATCCCGGTCACGGCCGCCGCCACGATGGCGGTCACCGCGCGGTCCGCGGTCGCCACCCTCGCGCGGCTCCCTCGGCGGACGAGTGTCGGGCAGCTCCTCGCCCGTCTCCTGGTCGACGAGACGCATCGACAGTCGGACCTTGCCGCGAGGATCGACCTCGAGCAGCTTGACCTTGACCTCTTGGCCTTCGGAGAGGACGTCGCGGACGTTCTCGACCCGCTCGTTCTTGATCTCGGAGACGTGAACCAGTCCGTCCTTGCCGGGCATGAAGGTCACGAACGCGCCGAAATCGACGATGCTCGCCACCTTGCCGGTGTAGATGGTGCCGGGCTCCGGCTCAGCGACGATGCCGCGGATCCAGTTGCGGGCCGCCTCGATCTGCGACAGGTCTGACGAAGCGATCTTGATGACGCCCTCGTCGTCGATGTCGACCTTGGCGCCGGTCGTCGCGACGATCTCGCGAATGACCTTGCCGCCCGTGCCGATGACTTCGCGGATCTTGTCCTTGGGGATCGACATGGTCTCGATCCGCGGCGCGTGGGCCGACAGCTCTTCACGGGTGTGGTCGAGCGCCTTGGCCATTTCGCCGAGGATATGGGCACGGCCGTCCTTCGCCTGGGCGAGGGCCGTCTTCATGATCTCCTCGGTGATGCCCGCGACCTTGATGTCCATCTGCAGGCTGGTGACGCCTTCGGATGTGCCGGCGACCTTGAAGTCCATGTCGCCGAGGTGGTCCTCGTCGCCGAGGATGTCGCTGATCACGGCGAAGTCCTTGCCTTCGAGGATCAGGCCCATCGCAATGCCCGCGACCGGACGCTTAAGCGGAACGCCGGCGTCCATCAGCGCGAGGCTGCCGCCGCAGACGGTGGCCATCGACGACGAACCGTTGCTCTCCGTGATGTCGGACAGCACGCGGATCGTATAGGGGAAGTCCTCCATGCTCGGCAGCATCGGGTGAAGCGCGCGCCAGGCGAGCTTGCCGTGGCCGACTTCACGGCGGCCGGGGGCGCCGAACCGGCCGACCTCGCCGACCGAGTAGGGCGGGAAGTTATAGTGCAGCATGAAGCGCTGGTAGGAGAGGCCCTCTAGCCCGTCGATCATCTGCTCGGCGTCCTTGGTGCCTAGCGTGGTGGTGACGATCGCCTGCGTCTCGCCGCGGGTGAACAGCGCAGAGCCGTGAGTGCGTGGCAGGAAGCCGACCGTCGCCTCGATCGGGCGAACCGTCTTCGTGTCGCGGCCGTCGATGCGGCGGCCTTCCTTCAGGATCGCGCCGCGGACGATGTCGGCCTCGAGGCTCTTCACCAGCTTGCCGGCGACCAACTGCTCCTGCGGTTCGGCTTCGATGAACGCGTCCGCTGCGCGAGTGCGGGCGGCTGCGAGCGCGGTCGAGCGCTCCTGCTTGTTGGTGAGCGTGTAGGCCGCCTCGATGTCGGCGCCGATGAGGTCCTTCAGCTTGGCCTTGACCGCGGCCTTGTCGTCGGCCTGGGCAAGCTCCCACGGGTCCTTCGCGGCCTTTTCCGCCAGGCTGATGATCGCCTTGCAGACTTTCTGGCTCGCTTCGTGGCCGAACATGACCGCGCCGAGCATGACTTCTTCCGACAGCTCCTTGGCTTCGGATTCGACCATCATCACCGCGTTGGGCGTCCCGGCCATCACCAGATCAAGGTCACTCTCGGCGATCTCGGCCTGGCTCGGGTTGAGGATATAGGCGCCGTCCTTGTAGGCGACGCGCGCAGCGCCGATCGGGCCCATGAACGGAACGCCGGAGATCGTGAGCGCAGCCGAAGCGGCGATCATCGCGAGGATGTCGGGCTCGTTCTCGCCATCGTAGGAGAGGACCTGCGCGATCACGAGGATCTCGTTGTAGAAGCCCTCGGGGAAAAGCGGGCGGATCGGGCGGTCGATCAGGCGGCTGGTCAGCGTTTCCTTTTCGGTTGCGCCACGCTCACGCTTGAAGAAGCCGCCGGGGATGCGGCCGGCAGCAGAGAATTTTTCCTGGTAGTGGACGGTCAGGGGAAAGAAGTCCTGGCCGGGCTTCACCGACTTGGCGGCGGTAACGGCGCAGAGGACGACGGTCTCGCCGAGGGTCGCGAGCACCGCGCCGTCGGCCTGGCGGGCAACACGGCCCGTTTCGAGCTTCAGGGTCTTCCCGCCGAGCTCGGTTTCCACAGTTTTGATATTGAACATTTCGTTTCCTTCAGTCCCGGCGGCCGGATGCCGACCGGTTCAGCAATCGCAGGCTAGCCGGCCTGCAGCGGTTCGGGGCGTCGTTTAAGCCCCATGGACGCCCCGCCGAATTGCGGGACTGAACATATGCGAAGCGGCCCGAACGGGCCGCTCCAGTTACTTGCGAAGACCGAGCTTCGCGATGAGATCGGTGTAGCGCGTCTCGTCTTCCTTGCGGAGATAATCGAGCAGCGAACGGCGCTTGTTGACCATCATCAAGAGGCCGCGCCGGCTATGGTTGTCCTTGGCGTGGCTCTTGAAATGCTCGGTCAGCGTCTGGATGCGGCTGGTCAAGATCGCGATCTGGACCTCGGGAGAGCCGGTGTCGCTCTTGGCTCGCGCATGTTCCTTGATCACTTCCTGCTTGCGCTCGGCGGTAATCGACATCGTGTCACTCCTATTCGTCTAAAGGTTGAAGCCCCTGACGACCTTCAGGCCGTCGGCCAAGGCTTCAACCAGAGCGACCGGAGTTCCCTCCGACGTCGCAAGGCTCAGCCCCGGCTTTGCGGGGACCCCGGACAGCATCTGTCCATGACGGAGCAGACGGGCCTGTTCGGGAGTGACGGGGAGGGCCGGGATGTCGTCCAGCGCCGCGGTTAACGGCAGTACCGTCTCCGTCAGTCGGCGCGCCTTAGCGGCTTCCTCCAGAAAGTCCAGCGAAATGGCTTGTTCGAGGGAGAAGGGCCCGGCGCGGGTACGCCTCAACATGGTGACGTGGCCGACCGTGTTCAATGCTCGCGCGATGTCGCGGGCGAGGGAGCGGATGTAGGTCCCTTTGGAAACGGTGGCGGAAAGGGTGGTCTCGTCGTCGGATGCGGATGCGAGCTTCAATTCAAAGATTCTCACGCGCCGCGGCTTCAGCTCGACGTGTTCGCCGGCGCGAGCTCGAGCGTAGGCGGCTTTTCCATCGATCTTCAGCGCCGAAAAGGCCGGCGGGACCTGCTCGATATCGCCAGTGAATCGCGGAAGAATCGCCTCGATCGCGTCCTCGTCTGGACGGACGTCGCTAGTTTCGACAACTTGCCCTTCGGCATCAAGCGTGTCGGTCTTCTCGCCGAAGCGGATGGTAAAGTCGTAGCGCTTCGTCGCGTCGAGCATCCGCCCGCACAGCTTGGTCGCCTCTCCGAGCGCGATCGGCAGCACGCCGCTGGCCAGCGGATCGAGCGTGCCGCCGTGGCCGACCTTGGTCTTCGGTTCGCCGGCCTCGCGAAGGATCCGCTTGACCGCCGACACTGCGGTGGTCGAGCCGAGGCCGACCGACTTGTCGAGGATGATCCAGCCGTGGAGCACTTACTTCCGCGTAAGCGAAAGGCTGAGCTGGCGCGCCTCGCTCTCGCGCAGGCGTTCGAAGAAATGGCGGCGGCACAGGGCGACATAGCGGTCGTTGCCGCCGATCTCGGTCTGGGCGCCGGCGACGACCGCGTGCCCTTCCTCGTCGACCCGGAGGTTCATGGTCGCCTTGCGGCCACACTCGCAGACCGCCTTCAGCTCGATGAGAGAGTCCGCGAGGGCCAGGAGCGCGGCCGAGCCGGGGAACAGCTTGGCCTGGAAGTCAGTCCTGAGGCCGTAGCAGAGCACCGGAATGCCTAGGCGGTCCGCGACCTCGCACAGCTCGAGCACGTGGCGCTGGCTGAGGAACTGCGCCTCGTCGACCAGGATGCAGTCGAGCCTTCGCTTCTTGAGCTCGTCGGTGATCGCCGTGAAAAGGTCGACGCTCTTGTCATACATGTGGGCCGGCGCCGACAGCGCAATGCGCGAGCCGATCGTGCCCTCGCCCGAGCGATTGTCGAGCCGCGCGGTCCACAGCATCGTCTCCATGCCGCGCTCGCGGTAATTGTAATCGGCCTGCAGCAGGGTGGTCGATTTCCCCGCGTTCATCGCCGCATAGTAGAAATAGAGCTTGGCCATCGGCCCGTGCTTAGCGCGGGTGGCCCGGAGGAAGAAGGCCGCCCCGGCCGGGGGTCGGGGCGACCAAGGAGTTCAGGTCAGGACAGAATCTCGTCGATGCATTCCTGCTTCGAATCCCACAGGGAATTATAGATGTCGGGCACGACTTCCGAATAATAGTCGCACGCGTGGACCGCGAAGGCGTTCGCGTTCTTGTCGTCGACATAATAATGGAATTGCTGGGTCAGCAGCGAAACGCACTCACCCTGGTTGACCGGCGGCTCGACGCCCGAAGCGACATAGTCTTTGCAGAATCCCGGAATATTATTGTAGCCGGCGTGGGCCGGCGTGGACACAATCATCGGTGCCGGACCGGCCATGCCCATCGCGGCGATTAGCATCGTCAATTTCCTCATTGCCCTGTTCCCCGTTGCTTGTGGAGGCTCCGGAGAATAGCCTCGCGCATGCGGTGCAGCCGGAAATGGTCTGAACGACACCAAAGCGGTGATGAACGGCGGGCGGGGTGAACGTACGACCTGATCAGCCGAACGAGCGGCGCCCCGCAGCGGCGTTCGACGAGGTCTTTCCGTCAGGAAGCGATTCGCGGAACGTCGCGTTGCGACGCTTCACGATCGTCGTCGTGACGATTTTCTGGATCAGCCAGTTCGGCGCAAATACGCTTTTTACGCAACTTACGTCACCGAGCTCGGCGTGGGAGACGATGTGGCCGCGCGCCCTGTCGTGCGTTGTCGGTGAAGTCATCACGCTGGTCGGGATTGCGCTTCAGGATCGCTGGCGCGATGCGCCCCTGCGGATCCGCGCCTATTGGGCGGTCGCCTTCACCATCGCCTCGTCGGCGGTCCTAGGCGCGCTCGGTTACCTGATCTTCGAAGCGTTCCTGGGACCGATGGGCGACTCCCCTCTGTGGACCCGCTTCTGGTACAATTATGCGGTGCAGGTCGTGCCGCGCCTGTGGGTGTTCGGCACCGTCTATGCGATGGCGCTCGCGATTTCTTATTCCAGCGATGTCCGCCAGCGCGAGGAAGAGATCGTCGGCTTGAGGGCGCTCGCTCAGGAAACGCAGCTGCGCGCGCTTCGTAGCCAGCTCAACCCGCATTTCCTGTTCAACGCGCTCAATTCGATCGCCGCGCTCATTAGGGACGGGAAGTCCGAGCAGGCCGAAGCGGTGACCGAGGACGTCGCCGACTTTCTTCGCATCACCGTGACCCTCGACCCGCAGCGCCTCATCACCCTCGGCGAGGAAGCGGCGCTGCAGCGACTGTACCTCGACATCCAGAAGGTGCGCTTCCCGACGCGTCTCAATATCATCTTCGACATCGGGCCGACGGTGGAGGATGCGCTGGTCCCGAACCTGATACTGCAGCCGCTGGTCGAAAATTCGATCAAGCATGCGGTCGCCCAAAGCACCGAGCCGGTGACCGTGCGGGTGTCCGCGAGCGCGGACGGGTCGAAGCTACGCGTCCTGGTCGAGGACGACGGCGGCAACGCCGCTAGCGGCGGCGCTGCGAGTGGAAGCAGCATCGGGCTGGTGAACGTCGCCCAGCGCCTGACCGCGCATTTCGGAAGCAGTGCGACGCTAACGTCGGTTCCGACCGACGAGGGAGGCTATCGAAACCTCATCGTCATGCCGTTGCGAAGAAGTTCGTGACGATGCGGATTCTGATCGTGGACGACGAGCGGCTGGCGCTCGGGCGACTGGCGAGCATGCTCGGGCAGATCGGCGACTTGGAGATCATCGCCGCGCTCGAAAGCGGCATCGAGGCCGTGGCGGCGATCGGGCGGCTCCATCCGGACCTGGTCCTGCTGGACATCGAGATGCCGCAGATGGACGGCTTCGACGTGGTCGAGGCGGTAGCGCGCCAGGCAGCCGAACAGGCCGGCGGCCCGCCGCTGATCGCGTTCGTGACCGCCTATCCGCACTTCGCGCTTGAAGCCTTCGACACCGGCGCAATCGATTTCATCTGCAAGCCCATCCGGCTGCCGCGGCTCGAGAAGCTACTGGCCCGGGCACGACGCGCACTGGCCGCGCGAGACGCGACCGAGCGCCTCGACGACCTTCGCAGCAACCTGCAGCAGCTCCGCGAGGCGACCGCGCATGTCGAGGAGCAGCATTTCTGGGTGCGCAACCGCGGCGAGCTGCTGCGCATTTCGACCAACTCAGTCCAGTGGATCGAGGCACAGGCGTCCTACGTCCACCTTCACCTCGACGACTGTTCCTACCTCGTGCGCAACAGCATCGGGGCCCTGGCCGACCAGCTGGCGAGCCAGGGCTATGTCCGGGTCCACAAGTCCGCACTGGTCAATCGTGCCAAGGTGGTGCGCGTGACCCACGGCGTAGGCAATGGCAGCGTAGTGTTGGAGGGCGGCGCGGAAATCCGGATCGGCCGGAAATATCGAGGCGCCGTCCAGCAGATCACGCGCGCGGCCGCAAACGCCGATCCGATGGCCACCCTCGCGCAGAGCGGCCAGACGGGCTAATGTCGCATCGCTGACCTTTGCCAGAGTCGAGGAGAGACGACGTGGCCTTTAAGCAATCATTGTTCGCCTTCATGCTGATTGCCGGCGGTTCGCCGGTCACGGCTTCACAGCCAGAGCCTATCGCGCCCAGCGCCGCGCCCGAGGCGCCGCCGACCGCGCGTTATTGCCTGCGGGTCGATCCGACCACGGGCAGCCGGATGGAGACCATCCGCTGCGAGACGCGGGCGGACTGGGCGGCGATGGAAGTCGACGTCGACGCGGAATGGGCGAAATGGGGTGTCCGCGTGGTCACCGCCATTCCGGGCTACGGAGTCTAGACCGGCCACTCGTTCTTCAGGATCGCGAACAGGACCGTGTCGCGGACGTGGCCGGTCCATGTGATCCGGTCGGCTCGAAGCACGCCTTCGCGCACAGCGCCGAGCTTCTTCATTGCCGCCTGTGAGCGCGCGTTGCGCTGGTCGACGCGGAACTCGACGCGGCGAATCCCGCAATCAAAGGCGCGAGCGAGCATCATGTCCTTGATCCGCCGGTTCAAGCCGGTGCCGCGCAGGTGCGGGCGGTAATAGGTGCCGCCGATTTCCAGCACCTGCCGGCCCTCGTCGATCCCGAGATAGGAGGACATCCCGGCTAGCTCGTCGCCGTCAAACAGGACGAAGGTCCGGTTCTTGGGGTTGCCGACATAGCGGTCGATGCTCTCGTCAAAACCGTCGGGCCCGAAATTGTTCGCGTAGATCCGCCAGATCTCGCCCTCCTCGGCGCAGGCGGCCTTGAGCGTGTCGCGATACTGTTCGGAGAAAGGTACGGCGCGGCAACCGTCCCCGGTCATCGGCTGCGACAGCCGGTCGAGGTCGATCATTCGCGCTCGAGGTCCTGTGCCACTTTCTCGGACCGCAGCAGCCGGTCGATGTGCGTGCCCTCGTCGAAGCTCTCGTCGGGGATGAACTTTAGCTTGGCCGCATATTTCATTCGGATGCGGTGAGCGACCTCGCGCTGCAGGAAGGCCGTGTTCTGCCGGAGCGCCTTCAGCACCGCTTCCTCGTCCTGGCCGAGCAGCGGCTTCACGAACACGGTCGCGTGGCGAAGGTCCGGCGACATCCGCACCTCTGTGATGCTGACGAGGTGCGTTTGAAGCGTCTCGTCATGCACGTCGCCGCGCGCGAGCAGCTCGCTCAGTACGTGACGCACCTGCTCGCCGACGCGGAGCAGGCGCACCGAGCGGCCTTCGGGGGAAAGTTCCTTATGCCTGGCCATGGGTGTCCGGTGTGAAGAAGGTCAGGCGGTTGCTGGAGGGGTCGTGCACGGTAATTTCCCAGGACCCCCAGTCCATCAGCTCCGGTTCGCCCGGACGCGCATTCTCATAACCTTTGTCGCGCAGGGATTGCGCGTAGGCCTTCACGTCGTCGACCTGGATCCGAAGCCGTGCGCCGGGAGCCGCATCGCCGAAATGCTCGGACAGATGCAGGCGGCACTGGTCCTTGATGAGGCCCATGTAGAGCGGCATGTCGGGCTCGAACCGGTGCTCGAACAGGATTTCGAACCCGAGGAAGTCGACGTAGAAGGCCTTGGTCTTCCGCTCGTCGAAGCTGCGCAGGATCGGGGTCGGCGGTCCGAACATCGTCACTTCCTCGCTCTCGGCTTAGAGCGTCCGCGCGCGCTCCTCGACCTCGAACACTTCGAGATTGTCGCCCGGCTTGATGTCGTTGGTGTCGGCCAGCATCACGCCGCACTCGAGGCCCGAGGTGACTTCGGCCACGTCGTCCTTGAAGCGCCGTAGTGAACTGATCGTCGTCTTGGAGACGATGACGTCCTCGCGGGTCAAGCGGGCGTTGAGGCCCTTGCGGATGACGCCTTCGAGGACGAGCAGGCCCGCGGCCTTGTCCTTCTTGCCCGCCGGGAACACCTCCTGGACGCGTGCGCGGCCGACTACCGTCTCGATGATCTCGGGCCCGAGCTCGCCCGCCATCGCACCCTTCACCCAATCGGTCAGGTGGTAGATGACGTCGTAATAGCGGAACTCGACCTTGTTGCGGTCGGCGACCTCGCGGGCCTTGGCGTTGGGGCGGACGTTGAAACCGATGATCGGCGCGCCGCTCGCCGAGGCGAGGGTCACGTCGCTCTCGGTGATCGCGCCCACGCCTGAGTGCAGGACGCGGACCTTGATCTCGTCGGTCGAAAGGCGGTTGAGCGCATGGACGATCGCTTCGACCGAGCCCTGCACGTCGGCCTTGATGACCAGTGGCAGTTCCTTGGTGGTCGACGCGTGGCTCGCGAACATGTTCTCGAGGCTGACCGGCGCCGAGGTCGTGCGCTTCCGGTCGAGCACACCCTGGCGGTAGGTCGCCACTTCGCGAGCGCGCGCCTCATTCTCGACCACCGTGAACGGATCGCCCGCCGACGGCACTGCCGAGAGGCCGAGGACTTCGACCGGCACGGACGGTCCGGCCTCCTTCACCTGGCGGCCATGGTCGTCGACCAGCGCACGGACCTTGCCCGACGAGGGGCCTGCCACGAACACGTCGCCAACGCGAAGCGTCCCGCGTTCCACAAGAACCGTCGCGAGCGGACCGCGACCCTTGTCGAGCTTGGCCTCGATCACCGTGCCTTCGGCGGCGCGGTCGGGGTTGGCCTTCAGCTCGAGGATCTCAGCCTGGAGCTGGATCGCTTCCAAGAGCTTGTCGAGATTGGTCTTCTTGGTCGCCGAGACTTCAACGTCCTGGACCTCGCCGCCCATGTCCTCGACGATGATCTCGTGCTGCAGCAGCTCCTCGCGGACCTTCTGCGGCTTGGCCTCCGGCTTGTCGATCTTGTTGATCGCAACGATCATCGGCACGCCGGCCGCCTTGGTGTGATTGATCGCCTCGACCGTCTGTGGCCTGAGGCCGTCGTCGGCCGCAACCACCAGGATGACGATATCGGTGACGTTGGCGCCGCGCGCCCGCATCTCCGAAAAGGCCTCGTGGCCCGGCGTGTCGAGGAAGGTGATCTTCGACTTGTCGGGCAGGCTGACCTGATAGGCGCCGATATGCTGCGTGATGCCGCCCGCTTCGTGGGCAACCACGTCCGCGCCGCGGATGGCGTCGAGCAGCGACGTCTTGCCGTGGTCGACATGGCCCATGATGGTGACCACCGGCGGACGCGGCTTCAGCGTCTCCTCGGCGTCGACATCGGCCGAGGTGTCGATGTCAATGTCGGCTTCGCTGACGCGCTTGATGCGGTGCCCGAACTCGGTGACCAGAAGCTCGGCGGTGTCCTGGTCGATGGTCTGGGTGAGCGTGACCGGCATACCCATCTTGAAAAGGGCCTTGACGAGGTCAGCGCCTCGCTCGGCCATGCGGTTGGCCAGATCCTGGACCGTGATTGCCTCGGGGACGACGACGTCGCGAACCTGCTTGGCCGACGGGCCCGCCTCCATGTGATGCCGCTTTTCCTTCTCGCGGGCGCGGCGGAGCGCGGCGAGCGAACGGGCGCGGCTGTCGTCCTCGTCGGACAGTGCGCGGGTGACGGTGAGCTTGCCGCGCTGGCGATGATCGTCGCCGCGGCCACGGCCTGGTCGGGCCGGCTCGGGACGCTTGGGAGCGGGCGCGTGCCCACCCGGACGACGGACTGTTCGCTCTTCCTCTTCCTCGACCTGAGGAGCAGCGATCTCGGGCTCGGCCGGCCCTTCGGTGGCGCGGCGCGCCTCTTCCTCGGCGCGCAGGCGTGCTTCTTCGGCAGCTTGCTCCTCGGCCTTGCGATTTTCCTCGGCGCGGCGGCGCTCGTCCTCGCTTTGCGCGCTGCGGACGCGCTCCTCGCGGCGGCGGGCTTCCTCCAGCGACGCAAGGCGAGCTTCTTCGGCCTCGCGAAGAAGCTTGGTCTGCATCTCCTTGCGGGCCGTAATGTCGTCCTGCGGCGAGGGCTTGCGCGCGGCCGCCGGGGCGGCTGGCTTGGGCGCGGGCTTGGGTGCTTCAGCGACGGGAGGGGGCGTGGGCTCGGCGGCAGGCGGAGCCTCGCCCGGGCGACCGAGGATGCGCCGCTTCTTGACCTCGACGACGACCGTGTTGGAGCGGCCGTGGCTGAAGCTCTGCTTGACCTTGCCGGTCTCGACCGTGCGCTTGAGCCCGAGCGGGGGCCGGGTGCCAAGCTTCGGTTTTTCGGTCTGGTCTGCCATTCTATTCCTTCGTCAAATCTTCTTCAGCCGAAACAGTCCCCAAGGCGGGTTCGCCGCCTTCAAGACCTCGATCGGGGCCATTAAAAGCCCGCCACCTGGCAAGCGCGTGCTGGACACGCGAAGCGGCAGCGGGGTCCGTCAGCGCGACATGTACCACATTCTCGCGCCCGAGTGCCATCGACAAGATAGTGCGGTCCAAGGGGAATATCATCCCCTGCGGAGCGCCTCCGCCGACGCGCCAGGCCTGGTCGAGCTTGCGATTGCCGTCCTCCCCGGCGTCGGCAGCGTGAATCAGCATCGCGACACGGCCCGACCGCGCGGCAATCTCGACCTTGTCGGAGCCGTTGATGAGGTTGCCGGCCCGTGCCTCCATCCCCAATCGATCAAGCGCGGTCTGGCGCAGCGCCCGCTCGATGCGCTCGCCGAGATCGGCAGGAACGCTGACGTCGTTGGTCTTGAAGGCGCGCTGGAGCGCCGACTTGAGCTTGCCCTTGGCGTTGGCGGCATCGAGCTCGGCGCGGGGAACTCCGATCCAGGCGCCACGGCCCGGGGCCTTGGCGCGGACGTCGGGCGCGACCTCGCCGTCGGGCGAGAGGGCGAGCCGAATCAGCTCATCTTTCGTCGCCTTGCGGCGCGTAAGCACGCACGTCCGCTCGGGAACGTGCGCGCCACCATCGTCTGCTAGCGCAGGGGTCTCATTCTGAGGATTCCGCATTGGCGGCCTCCTCGGATTTCGGCTCGTCCTCGAACCAGTGCGCCCGGGCGGCCATGATGATCTCGTTGCCCTGCTCTTCACTGAGGCCGTACTCGGCAAGGACGCCGCCCTTGTCCTCGGGGCGGTTGCTCGGCTCGCGCTGGCGGCGCTGCTCGGGGCGCTTCTTCTGCACCAGCTCGTCGGTGGCGAGGTCGGCCAGGTCGTCGAGCGTCTTGATGCCCGCCTTGCCGAGCGTCACCAGCATCTGCTCGGTGAGGTGCGGGATTTCGGCGAGCGCATCTTCGACGCCAAGCTTGCGGCGCTCTTCCCGCGACGCGGCTTCGCGACGTTCGAGCGCCTCGGCGGCGCGGCTCTGCAGCTCCGACGCAATGTCGTCGTCGAGGCCTTCGATCGAGGCAATTTCCTCGACGGGGACGTAGGCGACTTCCTCGAGGCTGGTGAAGCCTTCGGCGACCAGCAGCTGCGACAAAGTCTCGTCGACGTCCAGCTCGTTCTGGAACAGGGCCGAGCGCTCGACGAACTCGCGCTGGCGCTTCTCGCTCGCATCGGCCTCGGTCAGGATGTCGATCTGCGAGCTGGTGAGCTGGGAGGCGAGGCGGACGTTCTGGCCGCGGCGGCCGATCGCCAGGCTGAGCTGGTCGTCGGGAACGACCACCTCGATCCGGCTCTCTTCCTCGTCGATGACGACGCGGCTCACGGTCGCCGGCTGGAGCGCGTTGACGACGAAGGTCGCCAGGTCCTGGCTCCACGGGATAATGTCGATCTTCTCGCCCTGCAGCTCCTGCACGACTGCCTGGACGCGGCTGCCCTTCATGCCGACGCAGGCGCCAACCGGATCGATCGAGCTGTCATGGCTGATGACGCCTATCTTGGCGCGGCTGCCCGGGTCGCGGGCAGCGGCCTTAATCTCGATGATGCCGTCGTAAATCTCGGGCACTTCCTGCGCGAACAACTTCTTCATGAAGTCGGGGTGGGCGCGGGAGAGGAAGATCTGCGGCCCGCGCGCCTCGCGGCGGACGGCCATGATCAGCGAGCGGATGCGGTCGCCGACGCGGACCATCTCGCGCGGGATCTGCTGGTCGCGGCGGATGACGCCCTCGGCGCGGCCGAGGTCGACGACGATGTGGCCGAACTCGACCCGCTTGACCACGCCGGTGATGACTTCGCTGGTGCGGTCCTTGAACTCCTCGAACTGGCGCTCGCGCTCGGCGTCGCGGACCTTCTGGAAGATCACCTGCTTGGCGGCCTGCGCGGCGATCCGCCCGAACTCGATCGGCGGCAGAGGGTCGACGATGAAGTCACCGACGGCGGCGCCCTTCTGCAGCTTCTGCGCTCGCGTCGGGTCGATCTGCTTGAAATGGTCTTCCGGCTCCTCGACCACCTCGAGGACGCGCCACAGGCGGAGGTCGCCGGTGACCGGGTCGAGCTTGGCGCGGATGTCGTTCTCGGCGCCGTAGCGGGCGCGGGCGGCGCGCTGGATCGCGTCCTCCATCGCCTCGATGACGATGCCCTTGTCGATCAGCTTCTCGCGCGCGACGGCGTCGGCGATCGCGAGCAGCTCGGCCTTGTTGGCGCTGACGGCAGCGGGGGCGGCGGTGGCCATGAAACTTATTCCTCTACGGTCTGAATTGAATCAGCGCCTTCAGTGCTGAGCGGCGCGGTGGCGTTGATGAGCCTGTCGGTCAAGAGCAGCTTGGCCGACGAAATGTCATTGAAAGGCAGTGCGTGAGCGGCGCCGCTCTTGTCGGTCAGCCGGATCGTGTCTCCGTCCACGCCAACCAGCGTTCCCGAGAATTGCTTTCGGTTGTCGCGCGGCTCCTTGAGGCTGATGCGCGCCTCGTGGCCGGCCCAGTCGGCATAATCCTTTAGCCGAGTCAGCGGACGGTCGATCCCCGGCGAGCTGACTTCCAGCCGGAAGCTGCCCTCGATCGGATCGTTACTGTCGAGCCATTCGGACAGCCGGCGCGAGATCGCTTCGCAATCGGCAAGGTCGAGTTGGCGCGTGTCGGGACGTTCGGCCATCACCTGCAGCGTCGGATCGGAGGTGCCGCCGATCATCGCTACGCGCACGAGATCGTAGCCGAGGCTCCTCACCTCGGGCTCGATCTGCCTCGCGATGTCCGCGATATCGGTCACACACGCTCCGTTCAAAACCCATAAAGCTCTCGGACCGGAGCCGAGGGGCCCCAGCCTCAGGCATCTAGCGATGTCAGAGGAGAGAGCCGCGATATAGGCGGGAGCGCAAACACTGGCAAGGTGAACCTGAGGGCCGTAATCTCGGACCATGATCGCTCTGGCCATGTTGCTTGCCGCGACCAGCGCGGACCCGGTCGCCGGCACATGGGAAGGCACGTCGCTGTGCCAGTTGAAGCCGTCGCCATGCCACGACGAGCACGTGATCTATCGGATCAGGAAGACGAGCCCAGGACGCTACATCATCGATGCCTATAAGGTCGTGGCTGGGGAGGAGCAGTTCATGGGTTCGCTCGACATGCTGCTCGACCCGTCCCGCCGTCAGCTTAGGGGCTCAAATCGCGATCGGACGGGCGTGGTTCACCCATGGTTGTTCTCGATCAGTGGCAATCACATGAGCGGCAAGGCGCTCACTTCGCCAGGCGGCCAGACCTTTCGACTGATCGAGGTCGACAAGCGCTGAGCGCCCGATTCTCTTCGCGGATTCGGATGCCGAGCACGGCGGCGTTGAGCAGGCTGAACAGCAGTGAAGTCCGCCATAAGCCGAACACCAGCGGCAACGTCGCGATCTCCAGGACGACCACCGCATAGTTGGGATGATTGAGAAACCGGTAAGGGCCGCGCCGCACCAGCGTCTCCCCAGGGACCACGACGATCCGCGTCGTCCAGCGCCGCCCGAGCGTTAGCAACACCCAGAGGCGGCCTACCTCGACGAGGCCGAACAGCCCAAGCAACGGCAGGCTGACCGGACGGGGCGGAGCCAGCCACCACAGTGTGGCAAGCCACGCGATGTGAACCGCGACGATTAGCGGATAATGCCCGGGCGCCACCTCGCTCCCGCCGGCCGCGACCAACCGGCGCGTGTTCGCCCGCGCGAACGGCAACTCGATCACCCGCGAGAGCGTGACCAGCGTGAGAATGGCAACCGCGAGCATCAGGCCGCTTCGAGCAAAAGCCCCGCGCAGGTGAAGCCGGGCCCAAAGGCCGTCATCAGCGTCTTGTCCGGAAGGCCTTGCTCGAGCAGCCGATCCAGCACGAACAACACCGTTGGTGCGCTCATGTTGCCGTGGTCCCTGAGCACCTCACGCTCGAGGTTCAATTCGCCCTGGTTGAGGTGCAGCGCCGCCTCGATCGCGTCGATCACCTTCACGCCTCCGGGGTGCGAGCAGAGGCGGCCGATCTCGTCGCGATCGATATTGAGCGCGGCGCACATCTCGTCGATGGTCGTGGCCAGATGCTCCTCGATGAAGGGCGGAATTGCACGATCGAAAACCACCGACAGGCCGGGGTCCTCGACATCCCAGCCCATGATCCGCAGCGTGTCGGGAAAGAGCTTTTCGGCAGAGCCGCCGATGCGAGCGAAGCCGTCCACGCCGCTGGTGACGACGGCCGCCGCGGCTCCATCGCCGAACAGAGCCGTCGCGACCACCGCTGCCGGATCGTCGCTGTCGAGCCGGATCGAGATCGAGCAGGTTTCGACCGTCACGAACAGCCATCGGCTGCCCGGATCGGCCGCGGCCAGCCGCGATGCAAGGGCAAGGCCGTTGACCCCGCCCGCGCAACCGAGGCCGAACACGGGGACGCGGCGCACATTGGCGCGGAAGCCGACCCTGCTTGCGGCGCGCGCGTCGAGGCTCGGCGTTGCAATCCCGGTCGTCGAAACGGTGACGACGCCGTCGATTTCGTCGGGATTCAGCCCGGCCTTTTCGATCGCTGCGCCGGCCGCCTCGATGAACAGTTGCTCGGCGGCTTCCAGATAGAGGCTGTTGCGGTCATGCCAGCCGTGGCCCTCCATGTACCAGTCGATCGGAGCGACGATGTGCCGCCGAGCGATACCGGCATTGTCGAAGACCCCTGAAAGGCGGTCGAACAGGGCTTTCCTGCCGAACGCCTCGCGGGCGCGGGCCTTCGCCTCGGCTTGTTCGATGACGTGCGGGGGAACCGCTGTGGCGAGCGAGAGTAAGCTGCAGGGGCGCATCGGCGCGAAATTCCCTTCGTGACCATCGCCCCCGCGATGTACGCAGCACTTAGTACCGCCGTTTCGCTGATGGAACAGTCCAAATGACCCTTAGATTAATACAATTCGGTCTCGCGCTACTACTCGCAGGTTGCGGTGCGTCACCGTCCTCGAGCGCGGATGTCAATCGGGCCAATCCGCCGTTCACGACCGCCGAGGTCGCGACCTTCGACTCACCCTGGGCGATGACGTTCCTTCCGGGCTCGGGCGTTCAGCTAACCAATTCGGCGCTGGTCACCGAGAAGGGCGGCCGGATCTGGCTGATCGATGTCGGGACGGGCCGCAAGCAGGCGGTTAGCGGCGCCCCGCGAGTTGTCGCCGAAGGGCAGGGCGGGCTGCTCGATATCGTTGCCTCGCCCGATTTCGCCGGCAACCAGCTGGTCTATTTCACCTTTTCCGAGCCGTCGCAGAATGGCGGCAGCCAGCTCGCGCTCGCCCGCGGTCGGCTGGCACTTGGCGGTCCGCCAGCGCTCCAGCAGGTTCAGGTGCTCTGGCGCAACCCGACCGGTGGCGAGGGCGGCCATTTCGGTGCACGGATCGCGTTCGCGCCCGACGGGAAATCCTTGTTCCTGAGCGCCGGAGAGCGGCAGCGGTTCACCCCTGCGCAGGACCCGAGCCTACCGATGGGCAAGATCCTGCACCTGACGCTCGACGGCAAGCCGGCGCCTGGCAATCCATGGGCCGGCCGAACGGGAGCCGCCACCGTGAGGGTCACCGACCCGCCGGAGGACAGCGAGGCCGCCAAGACTGCCCGCGCACGGACCATTACCTGGCCCGGAACCAATCTGACCCCGGCCGAAACCTGGACCCTGGGCCACCGCAACCCCCTCGGGCTCGCCTTTGCGCCCGACGGCCGCCTGTGGGAGATCGAAATGGGCCCGAGGGGCGGCGACGAGCTCAACCTCATCATCGCGGGCCGCAACTACGGCTACCCGATCGTGTCGAACGGCGACAATTACAATGGTGTTCCGATCCCCGATCATCACCCGGGCGACGGGTTTGAACCGCCCGAGGTCTATTGGAACCCGGTCATCTCGCCGGGCGGACTGCTGATCTACACCGGTGACCTGTTCCCGCAGTGGAAGGGCGATGCTCTCATCCCTGCCCTGTCGGGGGAGGCGCTGGTCCACGTCAATATCGACGGGGACAAGGCGACCAAGGCCGACCAGTGGGACATGGGCAAGCGCATCCGCGCGGTCGACGAGGGGCCGCACGGCGAAGTCTATCTGCTCGAGGACGGGCCCGGCGCGCGGTTGCTGAGGCTGACGCCGGCTAAGTGACGATCGACCGGATCGCCGCTGCGAGCGCGTCGCAATCGCCCATCCGGCTCGCGAGCGCCGGCGTGACACGAACGCAAGCTCCCGACGCGAGCCCGTCACGATAGACGGTGAAGATACGATGCTTCTCGAGGAGCGTCCTCGCCAGCGCGATATTGTCCTCCGTGCTGGTGTGGCCGCGCAGCCTGAATGACGTGATTGCGCCATGCAGGCTCGGGTCCTCCGGCGTCAGGACCTGGACCTGCGGCAATCCGACAACCTGTTTCACCCAGCGATCGCGGAGCGCGCGCAGCCGGGCCGCTCGGCGAGCGCCGCCGATGGCGGCCTGGAAGGCCAGCGCCGTCGGGAGGGTCAGCTGGGCTGCATAGTCGGGCGTGCCGGTATGGACGCGTGAGCTAATGTCGCCGGGACCGACAGTCGACTCGGAGGGGTCGAGGTCGATCCGGTCGGCGGCTCCCCGCCGGATATAGACCGCTCCGACGCCGAGCGGCGCGCCGATCCACTTGTGCAGGTTGATGCCGACGAAATCCGCGCCGAGATCGGGCAGCTTGAAGTCGAGCTGGCCGACGCTGTGTGCCGCATCGACGATGACGTCGATTCCGCGGCTGCGGGCAAGGGCAGCGATCTCGGCCACCGGCAGCACGAGCCCGGTGCGGTGGCTAAGATGGGTAACCAGCGCCATCCGGATTTTCGGGTTGGCATCGAATGCCGCGCGATAGGCTTCGACCAGCGATTGCCGGCTCGCCGGCTCGGAAAGCGCGATCTTGATGACCTCGACCCCGCGCAGGCGTCGCAGCGATTCCATGCTCGCCTGCATGCTGTGATAGTCGAGGTCTGCATAAAGCACCGCGTCGCCGGGTCGCAGCCGGTTGTACTGCAGGATCAGCGCGCGCATCGCCTCGGTCGCGTTGCGCGCGAAGGCCATCTCCTCCGTCGCGGCGCCCATCGTCTGGGCGAGCGTCGCGCGAACGTCCTCAAGATCGGCGACCATGCCGCGGCGCGCATAATAGCTGGTGTCGCGGTTCACTCGTTCGACATTCGCGCGATAGGCGGCGAGCACCGGCCGGGCCATCATTCCCCAATTGCCGTGCTCGAGCTGGATGACTTCACGCGTCACGTCATATTCGCGGGCGATGCGCTCCCAATCGTCGGCCGCGGCGGCGGCAGCAATCGGCGCGCTGACGAACGGCATGGCGGCCGCCCCGGCGAGAATGGTCCTTCGGTCGAGCTCCATCCGGCGACCCTATCGAGCCTGTCCGGCCTGCACTAGCCCGGCGGATCCCAGCCGAACCGTCGGCAGATGTGGGCGGCAACCTTCCTGGGCATCTGCGGCATCAGCACACGAGTGCTGAAATGGCCCTGCATGACGCCGCCTTGGCGATAGCCCCAATCGAGGATGTCCTCGCGCGGGATCTCCACCTCCTGCCCCTCGGAATAGCCGCGCAACCGAGGCGGATTGGCGAGGCGGCCGGACAGCCGGTCGCCGTCCTTGGCGATCTGCTCGGCCCAGATCTGCTCCGCCTTGCCGCCCGATCGCAGGCGGAACTTGAGCATGAAATCGAGGTCGCCGGATTGGGGGCGTTCGAGCCGGTCGAAGAAGGCGGGAAGCGTCGACCGGGCTTCCGCCTGGGCTACAGCAATGGCGGGGTCGTCCGGATCGACCCAGCTGCCGGTACGGCCGGCATTGATCGCGCGGAGCAGCCACAAGCCGCCGAGGGTAACGATGACAATTCCGATGATGGGTCCGAGCGTCATTCCCGCCTCCGATACTTGAGATAATAAGGGCGTCGACCTTCCCGTCGCGACTTGGCGCCGTATCGCGTCTCGATCCATCCGCCCGACGGTTCGAGGAAGTCATTCGAGCGCCGGGCCGTCCACTCGAACTGGTGCCGGTGGCGCTGCATCACCATCAGCGACCAGGCGAGATAGGTCGGGTCGTCGGTCGCCAGGCGGAACTCACCGCCGGCCTTCAGCTTGGCCGCGAACAGGTCGATAGGACGGTCGTTGACCATGCGACGCTTGGCATGGCGCGCCTTGGGCCAGGGGTCGGGGTGGAGCAAATAGAGGAAGCTCAGCGCGCCGTCCGGCACGCGCTGCAGCACGTCCAGCGCATCGCCGCGCCAAAGCCTGACGTTGCCGAGGCGCCTGTCCCGGACATGGCCGAGCGCGGTCGCGACACCGTTGAGAAATGGCTCAGCGCCGATGAAGCCGTGGTCCGGAAGCATGTCAGCACGGTCGGCGAGATGCTCGCCCGACCCGAAGCCGATCTCGAAATGCAGCGTGCACGGCTCGCCGAACAGGCGTTCGGCCGTCACCTCGCCGTCCGACGGAACCTCGAGCTGCGGCAAGAGGCGGTCCACCAGGTCCTGCTGTGCCGCGCGCAGTTTGTGCCCGCTCGATCGGCCGTAGAGGCGGTTGAGGGTCAGCGGATCGCCGGATTTGAACGCGGTCATCGTCGCGATGCGCCTAGGGCGCGGATTAACTTTTGGGAACCTCTGAGGCTTCCTCGCGTCCTGTCGCCGTAAGAGGGAAAGCCATGGCCGAACGTGTTGAATTTCAACCCGGGCGGCGCGTCGGGATTGCTGGTCACCCGTATAGCGCGCTCTTTCTGCCAATACCTGTCGTCTGCTTTACCGGCGGCCTTCTGACCGACGTTGCCTACAGCAACAGCGGCGGCAATTTGCTGTGGCTGAACTTTTCATGCTGGCTGCTTGCTGCGGGCCTGCTCTTCGGGCTCATCGCCGCCCTTCTGATGGCGATCGATCTCGTCCGCCT
>Ga0207677_10000705_pt1 | contig 19839 bp, 19 predicted proteins | sample KBSMisM42_FD_184311 | JGI IMG/M metagenome (GOLD analysis project Ga0207677, IMG submission 184311) | Miscanthus rhizosphere microbial communities from Kellogg Biological Station, Michigan, USA - KBS Miscanthus M4-2 (SPAdes) (version 2) | ecosystem: Host-associated > Plants > Roots >...
GAAATGGAAAAATTGATGCAAGAGGCGGTCAAGAATATGGACCAAAATCTACCAAAGAATCTCATAAGAGAACGCAAGCTTGATGATGGATCTACTGTACGTGAATTAGGTCCAATAGTTTATGGATATTCATTCAAAATTGGCGAGGATGGCAAACCAGTTGTCAGAAAATTTGGAAACTTGAACACTTTCCCGAGCTCTCTAAGCGGCAGATTTTCAGTAAGCGATCAGAGGGAACCCGTAGTAGATATTATAAAGGATGTTGATAAATTGAAAATTATTGCAGAGTTGCCAGGTGTAAGTAAAGGAGATGTGAGGATAACCGCTAACGAAAATTCTTTGACCATAGAATCTGTTTCTGCTGAAAGAAAGTACAACAAAAAAATAGAGCTTCCTGAACAGATAGAACCATCCTCTGGCAAATCAACATACAAAAATGGAATTTTAGAAGTAGCATTTAAGCTAAAGGACTCGAAGGATCACGGCGTTTCTATCAATGTGGAATAAGTTGGATCATTGTTATTTTCGATTACGACACAGATTCCTGTTATAAAATCTGCATATCGTCCTGTGGATATTTAGTATACGACAAAGTTTTTTCTTTATGAGCGCAGTAGAAGCTGTTAAAGTTACTAAAAAATATAAAGGATCGTTATCATTTGCGATTAAGAATATTTCATTAGAAATTGAACCGGGAAGAATTTTTACTCTTCTTGGAAGAAATGGAGCAGGAAAAACCACTTTTGTCAGAATTTGTGCAACACAGTTATTACCAACTTCAGGAATTATAAAAATATTTGAAGATGACCTTATTAAGGATACAGAAAAAATACGAAATTATATTTCAATTGTGCCACAGGAAGGAAGACCCCTACGTGCTCTTACACCTTGGGATCATGTTTATTATTGGCTAAGAATTAGGGGAGTGAATAAAAACGAATCGTCAATAAGGGCAACAAAGGTGCTTCAAGAGTTCGAATTGTATGATGTTAGAAATAGGCTTGCAATGTATCTTTCAGGAGGAATGAAACAAAAAATACTAGTAGCAATGGCAATGGCTACAGACTCAAAGCTACTATTCCTAGACGAACCCACAATTGGCCTTGATCCAGTCTCAAGACGTCAAATTTGGAAAGCGATCAAGGAAAAAAAGGAAAGCGGAACAACGATCCTCCTTACAACACATTATATGGATGAAGCAGAACAATTGTCCGATGATATAGTCATCATAGATAAGGGAGTGATTATCTCGCAAGGAACGCTTTCAGACATTAGGAAGAATATCAAGGAAAATATTAAAGTAGAGATATCAAAATCTGGTGTTGACAGTGAAGTTCTAAAATCTTATGGCACTGTTATTGATTCTGGTACCGATATATTAAAACTATTCACTTTTGAGTCTAACATTCAGGAATTATCAGCAATAGCTATAAAGAAAAATTTTTTCTTCAAGGTATCCCCTATTACCTTAGATGACGTTTTTGTATCACTGGTAGGAGCGGAGGCTAATAGCCCTGACCAATTCACATAATTTACTTTGTATTAAGGTCAGGGTAGACTGTAGCTACTGAGTTTTTCAAATAAGTGTAATAGGGTGTTGTAGTTAGGGTTCCATTTTGATTTAGGATTAAATTGAAGCTGGCAGTATCTGCGTCTTGGTAATCCCATTTCCAGAAAGCTGAGGCAGTTATGTTGTCCTTCTTAAATGCTTGGAGCATTGCATCTGTAGTTTGCTGGTCAAGACCACTCTTTGCAGGATCTAGCTGAAATACTCCGTTAACTTGAGTTCTTACCACATTGTTCCATTCACCAATATACAGTGGGTCACCTGTCAGTTCACTAGTCTTTTTGAATAAATCAAATCTTTGCTTTTGATATTGATCTCTGTCCGGAATTCCGTATACGCTTATTTTAAACATTACATTTTCTTTGTTTGTAGGAGCCATCTTGGCAAGATTTTCTGGCGTTAATTGAAGTGGTCCAGGAAGAGAGCCTGTGAGAGGAACATTCATACTGTAAATAACCGTTTTATTACTATCTTTTCGTATTTCATCAGCTATGAATGAGTTGAAATTTCCGATTTTTTCCCATTGATCCGCGCTCTCTACGTGAGGCTCGCTCAGGATTTCATATCCAAAAGTACTGGGATGACCATCCACCTTTGTAATTACCTTTTTCCAAAAGTCAGCAAGCAAAGTCCATGCGTCCTTTCCTTGGCCATCCTTGACTTTTCCATCCCAAAAATCAGACCACCAAAGCTTTGCAGTTGGTTGTCCCTCTTTTCCCCCACTATTCATTGGATATTTTTGGGAATTATTCTCAAAAAGAGAGATTGGAAATCCGGTCCCTCTTTTTTCAAGCCAGGAGGAGGTATGCCATTGATGGTTATCGTAAATAACTTTAATGCCATATTTATCTGCGAGATTTGCCACTTGTTCTAATTCATTCATGAAAGCTTGTGGATTTTTTTCGTATGCTTCCCAATAGAATAGGAACCTTGCATGATTTAGTCCTGCATCTTTTATTAACTTGAAGCTTTCATCGAAATAATTGGCAGGGGGTAATGAGGTATCATTTTGGTTTTCTTTTTGATCTACATATCCACCCTTCATAGCAACACCAACCAATGGACTGTCGGCAGTGGGTAATTGAGCACGAGCAGCAATTACTCCGTTTGCCATGAACATTATCAATACAAAAGTTAAACCAAACAAGATAGACTTTGAGTTCCTTAAACTACTCATTGAAAGTATATCAAAATTTAGTTTATATATATATTATGAATTTAACTTTGGATCATAATATGAAAAGATAAGCATAACCCTAATACTATTATTTAGGGAATATGGTTAATTTAAAATACATATCTGCAGTTGTCAAATGAGGATAAGTAGTTGGATGGCATTCCCGGTAGGCGATAATTAATGAAGTGGAATGTTTTAACTTTAGGTTTGATGTCCTTGTTAGTTGGCGTAACAATAATTTCCATTTCTTCGATACGTGTGCCAGACCCATTTCACTCTACAAGTACTGTGTTTAATGGGAAAATAAGCAATGAAAGTCACGCCATACTATCATTGAGTGATGTACAAAAGGGAAAAAACTTATCTTTATCCATTATACCAGGTAATTCCTTAAATGTACTTAATATAAGGATTTTAAACCCGAAAGGAACATTGATATTCGATCAGAATTTTTCAAGACCGTTCTTTACTACAATTGTTGCACCAATAAGTGGTAACTATTCAGCAGTTTTAGCTAATATCAACAAGACGGCGATTTATACGAAAAGCATGTTTGGCAGTTCGATCCTTTTTGATAGTAATAGAAATCCAAAGATTGAAATTCAAACAATTTTAATAGGGGTGATTATTATGCTTATTGGTATTGCTGCCTGCATTTATTGGATTATCTTTGAATCCTTTAAAAGGTTAAAAAGAAGAGCAGGATACAAGAACTTGACTTAATTGTGACTTTGCCAGAAATCCTGAATATAAACAACTTTAGATCATAGTACAACAAATTATTGAATAGATTCTAAAACTACCTACACTAATAAATTATTATGTTTCCGAATTAAGGCTAAAATACGTTCTTTATCTAGATACGCAGTCAGCACCAAGATTTCAATTTTTTTTAATTTATTTTTCCTTGGATCCTTGAATGTAATTAATTAGTTTGGTCATAAGTTTTTTATTAACTTTCTCACCGTCTATCTTACCCCTTAGAATTTCCATGCACCTCCCCATCAATAGCCCAACGGCATCGAGTCCTTTCTCAGAAATCACTTTCTTGTTTTCACTAATTATCCTGCTTATCGTGTCATCCACAAACTCTTCAGTTAAGCTATCGGTTCCAAATGACCTTATTACTTCCTCTACATCATCAACCTCTTTTTTGAGAAGTTTTTCAATTATTATTGGAACAGACTCTTTGGATATTCTAGAATAGTTTAATTGCATAAACAAATAAAATAGTACATCCTCAGTGAGGATTGAAGTATCATATCCATCTCTCTCCAAACTAACCAAATCCTCCGTAAGCTTAGATATAATGAACGATGGGCTGATTGATGTCTGTGAAATTATTTTTTCAAATAGAATAAAATACTGAGAGTCAAATATATTCTCTGCCAAGGTCTTGTTAATATCATATTTCTTGGAAATTTGTTCTATGACTACATCCCATGGTTGAGGTATGAGTTTGGATAAACCCTTCATCGTATTATCATCTATAGAGATGTATGGGATATCCGTTTCTGGATACATTCTTGATGATCCAGGCCTCGGTCTACTAAATGCTGTAATACCATCAATTCTTACATAACGTGTTTCAGGAACGACTCCTGAAAATGATTTTGTGATTCTATTGAATAACTCAAATAAAACTGTATTTAGTAACGTTATTGATCCACCTACTAATATAAATGCGTCATTCTTGTTCATTCTCAGAACAGAAGATATCGACTGGACATCATCAATGCTAATTCCATAGTTTGGTAATTCATCAGAGTGAAATATCCCACCTATTCCATAGGATTTTACAAGATCCCCCAACTCTTTGCCCAATCTAATTCCGGGATATGGCTCGAAGGATAGTATACCATTAAAACCATGTAAAACAAATGCGATAATCTTAGAATCATCGGTAAGAATTCTCTTTAATACCTTTGATGAAGAATTTCTTAATAGATCTGTAACATCAGTAACAGTACCGATAAATTCTGATTGATTGATATTACGTTCAGTCAATTTTTTTGCGATTTGATTTAACCCATCCTGCCTTTTTGATTCGTAATCAATTATAAGCGCAAGTTGTGACAGCTGTTGAACACCTTTAATTTCCACGACGGGTCCATTGTCAACTGAAATATTAACGTCTTGTCTTATGCTTCCAATTCCCCTTGTGACTTTTTTTGTTGATCGTAGAAGTCTTCCAACGGTCTGTGCTAAAATTGTTACAAAAGTTGGAGAATTGGAAATGGGCTCAAGTGCAATTTCAATTAGTGGTATTCCGAGCCTATCAAGAGAATAAATCTTGTTACTTTCATCATTATCTTTATTTTGTTCATTAATTATTCTTGCAGCATCCTCTTCTAAACAGATACTCTGGACACCTACCCTAATGCCTTCAACGTCCAAAAAACCATCTCGGCCAACAAGGATTGTTCTTTGGAATCCAGTCGTATTTGACCCGTCTATTACTATCTTTCTCATTACGTGTAGTTCATCTTCAACAGTACAATGGAGTGCTAAACATAGAGTTAATACTACTTCTAGGGCCTCCGTGTTTACTTCCACCGGAGGTTCCTCATCTGATTCTATCAAACAGTTTGAATTCCTCGAGGATTGATATTTTATTATCTTAATTTTCTTCGATTCGAAAAGAGCTGCCTGATCATAGGATCCCATCTCACTTCGAGTCGGACGCAGGTTCCTCTTAAAGGTAAAATCATGCTCTGTAGCATCAACTATCTCACAATTACAAAATAATTTATTTTTTGTATCTAATTGTTGATGAATTTCAAGTCCAACCTTGAGTCTATTTTTAGCAGATTTTCCATTATTAACCAATATGCAATCAATAAAAGAGACTTATTATTATTATTTAAAAATAATTAAGAAATATTTAATTCTCCCACCTAGTTGATTATCCATGAGTCAAATATGACAAATCTTTTTTCCATATTTTTCGCAATCTTGCCAAAAGGGACTGTAAGAGATGAGAGTACTTTTTTCATCCTTATCTCCATACTTGCTGGTTTAATTGTAGCTGCATGCATTATGAGATTAAGAAGAAACAGAAAATCAGAGTGAAGCGGGATACGACTCGAACCTCGCTCTTGATTTGTTCAATTTTTCATTAGACTAAATTTTAATAGTTGAAACCGTATCTGAATTAACCATACCCGCAACCTTTCTCTTTAATGATTCAATATCAATATCATAATATTTGTCGTATGATTTATCCAATTTAACTAGTGCCCTTTTCATAATAGATATACAAATTGCTAGTTCCCCTTTTTGGTAATGCACTAATGCAGCGGCAACTAGAATAATGCCATTCAACAAGTCTCTTTCGCTACCTTTGGTATTTTTCCAAATAGCCTCAAGAACTTCATGCGTTTTCCAGTATTTTTCATCATTGAAGAGTTGACGAGCCAACGTGACTGACTCTTTTTTGTCAAATTCCTTCTCGACAATTCTATCAATTTCTAATACTGGAGCTATTTTTGAAAGGTTCGAATTTATTTCATTGACATCTGATAAAGTTGGTATGCTTATGTCAAGTTCAAGAAAGTGACTTGCAACCCGAACATCCCTGATTATGACTTTGACATCTTGTAAAGTACTTCTACATAAAGAGAGGATTGAGGTAGCATCTTTTGGAAAATATTTCTCATTTTTAAGATATACCATGTATCTTAGCAGTTCACTCACCAAACCCTTTATTTTATAGATTTTACGAACCACATACCAAATATATTGTTATTTAAGACTCTGTCATTACATTAATAACATTAGGGTTCCGGTTGCGCACAACGACAATAGTACTAAAGAAGTCAAATTCAAAATTCCCACCGTGATTAGAACGGTTCATTGGCAAGATCAATAATTTTAATATAAATAATCAATATTTGAAAAGTGTAAACAGATATGGTGTTCCCTTTTTTTCATCAAGTGTCCAGGAGGTTGGGAGACTTAGACACTTCACTATTTCTAATCCAGAATCATTTATGAATTTTCCCCATCCGCACATAGATTTATCTCGCGAATATTGCCTGTAGGTATGACTCCCCATTAGGTTGATACCCACGTTGTGCAATTTAGGATAATATTTTTTCAAGTGATTTAGCAAACTGTAAGATAATATTTCTCCAGAATCAGGCAATGCAGAAATGAATATAATGGTATTTTCTAGATTAAATTGTGAATAGTCTATTGAATTCGAATCGCTGTTAACGACTTTATATTTTACGTTAGTAGACAAAGATATACTATTTTGTAGGTCACATAGATCTTTATCAATCTCTACCCCTATGCAATTAAGACCAAGTATACTCCCACAAAATATCAATCTACCATCTCCCGATCCTAAATCTATGATATTTTGAAATCCCAAATCTTTTGCAACTAGAATCATTACAAGAGCTGAGAGTCCCCACGTTGGAAGAAATGGTTGGTAACTAGTATCATATTTTTTAGCACTTAACCAAAATTGATTTACATCCCCTTCATAAGATATGCACGGAATATTAGAAAGTGTTATACCATGTTGTTTATAGTATATTTTGTTATTGTTAAAGAATGTATGTAGTTTTTCCAATAGTCTGTTGTCAAATAAGCTTTGCTTATTTGCAACGGGGATAAATTCCCTAATGTGGTTGTACGAATGAAATTCATTAAGGTATTCGTTCTTAAGGTTAATCAAGCGCTGAGCCAAATCGCTGACTTCCAATTAATACACACCTTGTGATATTTTAATATAGATTGTTAGTATCATTTACTATACTTGGCATCTCGGCATTCCAGATGTTGCTTTAGCGCTGAATGTGTCCCAGTAATTCCAAATCACTGATATTTTGCTTATCCCCTGGTAATCGATTAAATTTAGTTTTAAGACTGTTACTTGTAAAGTTATCACTTCAACGGAAGTAAGGAAAAGATAGTAAACCAGTATGGAACATCTCTAATAATTATCATTTCGTCATTTTGTCTAGTATGGTCGGAATTTCAGCAGGCCTTTTTGCCACGGGAATATTCACTCTTGAGAAACTTGAAATTTTTGACTCCGCAGAGCCATAATTTCCGTAAATAATTGCCCCCGCATGACCCATTCTCTTTTCCTTTGGTGCAGATCGTCCTGCAATGTATGCTACGATAGGTTTACTGAAATGAATTTTTTCGATGTATTGAACAAGTAATTCCTCGGCATCTCCTCCTATTTCGCCAACTACCACAACAGATTCTACCTCATTTCGATCACTTATCAGATCAAATGCTTCTATCAAATTAGTGCCGTTAATTGGATCGCCTCCTATTCCTAGTGCTATGCTTTGTCCTATTCCCGCATTTGATAAATGAAATGAAACCTCATACATTAGTGTTCCACTTCTAGAGAACACTGCTGTTTTACCCATCTTAAATGGTTGGGTCGGCATGATACCGATCTTAGATACTGATGGAACAATGACACCAGGAGTATTAGGACCTATTATTCTTGCATCATTGTTATGAGCATACTCTAAAGCTTCCATTGCATCACGTACTGGAACGTGTTCTGGAATTGCTACAAGTAATTTGATTCCGTTATTTACTGCATCTTTTATTGCGGATAGAAAGAATGGAGCCGGGACAAATATCCCTGATATCTGTACATTAAAACTCTTGCTTGCATCCTCAACGGAATCAAATACAGGTATCCCTTCAAATGACTGGCCGCCCTTATTGGGAGTCACACCAGCCACGATGTTTGTTCCATACTCTCTCATCAATCTAGTGTGAACGGAACCAAAATTTCCTGTTATACCTTGAATAATGACTGGTTTATTACGATAATCAGGATCTTCTGGTTTACCTACCAAAATATCAAAAATATCAAATTTCTTAGACATTTATTTCATTGACCCTATGTACTGAACTAATGATGAAATAGCTTCTTCTACTGTATCATATAGTTTCGCATTACTATTAGAAAGCATTTGTTTAGATTTATCTGATTCCGCACCCGAAATTCTAGCGTAAATCGGTACGCTAATCATGCCATCCTTATATGCATCAAGGATAGCTTGAGCTACCAAATCGGTCCTAACAATACCACCAAACAAATTTACCAAAATTGCTTTTACTTTTGACAATTTGCTTATGACCTGTAAGGCTTTGTAAATTGTTTCTGTAGTAGCCCTACCACCAAAATCCAAAAAGGCACCCGGCTTTCCCCCTGCATCGTGAACGATGTCTAATGTTGACATCACAAGGCCTGCTCCATTACCTATTATTGCAATATTTCCATCTAACTCAACGAATGAAAAGCCGCTCTTTTCTGCTTGTTCCTGCAATTCCGAAATTTGGATATATTTTCTTAACTCATGATGTCTGAATATTGAATTATCATCAATGATGATTTTTGCATCCAGAGCTAGACATGTCCCGTCACTCAGTATTACAAGGGGATTTATTTCTGCCAATTCAGCCTCTTTTTCTCTAACGAGTTTTGCAAGTTTTATGACAATATTTGAAAATGATTTAGCAGTGAATCCTTCTAACCTTAAATTTTTTGCGATGCTTTCTGCCGTTGCTTGAGTTAATCCTGTAATAGAGATATCCTGAATCACTTTGTTTTGGACACTTTCAATATCCACTCCTCCCTCTGCAGATGATATTAATGAATAAGTCCTTTTTCCTCTATTGAGGAACAATGAAAGATAGAGTTCCTTATCTATATCCACAGCCTCTTCAATTAAGATTGCTTTTGGTCGTTCGCCTTTTACCTCTTTATTTATTAACCTAATAAACTCCGGTTCAAGTTCTTCTTTTTTCGTGCATTTCAATATAGCACCGGCCTTACCTCTACCACCAACAGTTAGCTGTGATTTAAGGACAACTGGGAATCTGAGTTTGTCTGCGATCTGACTTAGTTCTGATTGATTTTTGGCAAGATAGGATTTTGGAATTGCAATATCGTACTCGGTAAATAATTCTTTACCCTGATATTCTAATAATTTCATTCAGCAATAATCTGAAGCCTATGTGGTGACTTATAATCCTATTTAAGCAAGTGAATCAGTTTGAAAATTTATATATCTACTCATAAATCCGTATCCTATGGCAGAAAAAATGACCGCGGTCTGGCTTATTATTCTGACGATAATTGCATGTGCGGCCATACCTGCAATCATGATATGGTTAACAACAACGCCCACTCCATCAAAACCTCATTTGATACTTGGCATCGTTGAATTTTTACCGACTGCAAATTTTTAGCATAACTAATAGAACCTCCTATTTCGCGTCCATGATATTTATTTTCCAGTATATCAGCAGTTTTTCGATAATTTGTTTTTAGTTTTTTAAGAACTAGTTCTATGAGAAAAGAAATAAGTGCTTACTAGTAATAGATAAAGGTGAGAGATTAAAACATACTAATTATGACAATTGCTTTAAAGGTGCACCCATCCTTCTTTAAAGAATTTGCTACAAAGACATGGGTTTCCCCCGCTGACGTCATTAAGGAATTGATTGAAAATGCTTTTGACGAAGACGCGACAAAGGTTTTGATAACTATACTTGATGATTATTCCGTAGCAATAGAGGATAATGCAGGGATGGATGAAATTGAGATTCAAAAGTTCTTGTTACTTGGCTCCCCCCATAAGAAAGATGATTCAATTTCACCCAAATTAAGAAGGGTTAGGACAGGTAGATATGGTACTGGCAGACTCTCATTTCTTACGTCATTCGAAAAGATGAAAATTAGAACCCGAAAGGGTAACTACCACAAATCATTTTTGATAGATACAAAATCACTTGATGCACTGTTTACAGGTAAATCTGACTTACACGAGACTAAGGAGCCTGGCTTATCCCGAGATGGAACTGAAATAATTGTTAGTGATGCAAAGTCTCTTGTAGATGAATTACGTTTAATAAAGGAAATTAGAAAATTGGCAGTGCTCAGGCATCCTCTTTTTGAGGTATATATAAAAAAATCAACCAATTTTAAAGAATGGAACTATTCTAATGCTGAATTGATAAAGGTACCTGAGATACAGGGACACAAAATACCATTAAGCCTCGATAACGGTAACATTGTCGGCGAGATTACTGTAGCCCGTAGACCTTTAACTGAAGATGAGAAGGGTATTGCGGTTATGGTAGGTGGTCATATAGTTATGAGGACTTTATTTGGTTTTGATAACAAAATTCCGAAGGTCACTGGATTTGTAAGATGTGATTCATTGACATCTAGATTTGCAGATAAATCCGCTATAATAGAGGATAAAGAATATGAGCGATTTTCAACTAATTTAAAGAAATTTATAAATGATACAGTCATTCCCAGCCTAAGTCTCTATGAAGATGTTCTAGTCACCCGCGAGGAATCAAAGATTTACAAACAAATTGACAAAGTTCTAGGTCAAGCGGTAATTGAAACCCTAGAGCCATACGAAGAAATAGAGGGATACGAAATAGTAGAAACCAAGAAAATAGTATCAAAACCTAGTAATAAACCATCTTCTCTACCTGCAGAAGATAACTTGTTCGATAAATCAATAGATGATGAATACAAAGACATTACTAGAAATGAAATCAAAAGATCTAGAAATACAGTAAGTGAGAATGGAGGTAATCTACAAACTGCAACAATTGCAGATACGACTTTGCCTAATTATCTATCCAGTGAACAAGATGTGGAAAATAGAAATTACGAAAATGTAACAGTAACAACCCAGATAAGAAAACCACTCATTAAGAAAACTTTTGCATTAAAAAAAATCGGATACAAGATCATACCTTATGAAGACGAGTCTGATTCTAGGTATAGCTTCGTAAGTGAAAATGTAGTGTTTGTAAACAAGGCAAATCCGACTTATAAGGCAGAGTCATCAAGGGGCGATGAGTTCCTTTTAAGACATATAATGAATATTGTAGCACAAGCTGTAGCTGAATCAAGACATCCTGAAGGAAAGGAAGCATTAGAGCTACAAAACAGGTTGGTTTCAGAGGCAATTAGGATTCATGATACATTCTTATCTAAAGCACCTTGATTGATTGCTAGATGAGGAGTCAAACAAACCGACGAAACGACTAAATCTAACTACATTCACTACTATCCAATCATATGGCCTTTCAATTTATGCCTGGTGCTACCGCTATAGGGTTAACTTATCAAGAAGGTATTATTCTTGCAGCTGAGAAGCGTATTTCATATGGAAACTTTGTAGTAAATAAAAATACTAGGAAAATATTTCCAATAACGGATCAAGTTGCTAGTGCTTGTGCAGGAATGGTTGCTGATATGCAAGTTTTGACAAGACAGGTCGGGGCGCTTGCAAAAATAAGAAAACTAGAAACAAGGAGGGAAGTAGCGACGAATTCCGTTGCCAAATTAATGTCAGTCATTATGTTTGAAAGAAGGTTTTTCCCTTTACTGACGCAGGTAATTGTTGGTGGTGTAAATACTATACCTGAAATTTACACTTTGGACCCGTTAGGCTCACTTCTCCCCGACAAATATGCAGCAGTAGGTACCGGTGCAGAATTAGCTTTGGGACTAATTGATTCTGAGTATAAGAAAGATATGACAGAAGATGCATCAAAGAAGCTTGCTATTAGAGCAATTAAATCGTCCATACAACGAGACTCAGCAAGTGGTGATGGAATTGATATACTTACAATAACAAGTAAGGGAATTGAAGAAGAATCCATCGGTCTCTAACTTTGTATATCATTTTTTAAGCTACCAATCCTTTTTCTGATCTAATCCTCAGATTCTGATAGTTTTTTTCATCTCCCAGTATGTATCTCCTACGTGATGCATGTTATTCAGAACTACTCCATTCTTCATTGCCCTTGCATTCACATCATCTATTCGCGACAAACATACGGCAAGCTCTTTATTGTGGATTTGATCTTTTACTAATACTATTTCAGATTCCTTGAATGTACCAAATTCAGTGATGCCAGGTCTCATTATATTGGCACCATTGCATACAAATTTGACTGCGTTCATATCAACCTGTACTGACGCAAAATGATTCAATAAATCATGATGGGCCAGGTGTGGAATGATGAGATCGGGTGCCAATTGTATCGCTAACAAACTGTCAGCTACGAGAAGGCGTTTATTCCCATCTATGACGTAGGCTTGCATATTCTTAACAGAACCAATAGAATTTGTTGGCCAATTTTTAATAATATGGTTTGTGACATCATGTATTTCTCTCTTTGATAAAGAATGCACCTTCAATTATTTTGTTCTCGTTTTTGAGTTATATATCAATATCCATAACCAATCTATTTCCTAAATTAGATTCTAAGCAATTAAAAAAACCTAGTAAGCGCTCGGGAGCTAGATTCCGTGTTGATGTGTGAAATTCGATATTTTTTTCATGCGTTCTACACCGTTAATTCTTTCTATAATGTCTAGCACTTGTTTGGGAACAAGATGGTCCCACTTAATATTATTCACCATTCGCCTTCTAATTTCTGTCCCTGAAAGATCGTCTCGATTTAGTAATTTTGGTTCTAAGACAGGAATGTTTCGTTGATTGAAAAGGTAGCCTGTAAAATCATTATTTGTAAGTACTGCATCATATTGTGGTACCAGCGTATCAACACTATGAGTCCACGTTGAATGGGCATTTGTATCAGGAATTGGAATTATCAAGGTTTTTTTGCAATCTATTTTTGAATCAGCATTTAGCGAGTCCTTTATCATAGATAATCTTTCTCCACCTGTAAATGGATTCTCAGGCTCATAACTTGCCTGAGAACTACCAATAACAATTATCAGCTCGTCAAACTTTGAGAAGGCATATTTAATCGCTGCAATATGTCCCATGTGGAATGGTTGAAACCTACCTATGAACAGTCCCCTTGACAAATTACTATAAAATATAAGATGAATAATTTAAATTTTGAAGAAAGTATCTTAATATTTATATTATGTTTGGAAAACAAAGAATTTGTGGTCTTTTTAGATATACACAATCTGTCTGCAAACATTAATGGTAAGGAAATACTTGATAACCTTTGCTTTGAAATAGACAGAGGCCAGGTTCATGCTATCATGGGTCCAAATGGCTCTGGTAAAAGCACTCTAGCAAACGTTATAATGGGTCATCCAAAGTATTCTGTTACATCTGGAAGTATTGTTGTCGACGGAGAAAACATACTAAAATTGACTACCGAAGAAAGGGCTAAAAGAGGCCTATTCTTAGGATTTCAATATCCTACAGAAATTCCAGGAGTGGGTTATAGCCATTTTTTGAGGAACGCATACAATATACTCAATAAAAGTCTGAGTGGAAAACAAGAGAACAGAGAGGTATTTTTGACTGTTAAGGAATTTCACGAGTACCTCAAAAAGAATCTAGACAATGTAGGTCTTCAAACAACTTTTTTAAGCAGATATTTGAATGAAGGTTTTTCTGGAGGAGAGAAAAAAAGATCTGAAGTAATGCAGATGCTTGTACTGAAACCAATAATCGCCATACTTGATGAACCGGATTCTGGATTGGATATTGATGCGATACAAGCAGTAGCGGAGGCTATAAACATACTAATATCAAACGGGGCAGGAGTATTGATAATAACGCACTACGCAAGAATTCTAAGGTACTTATCTAAACTTGATAAAGTACATGTCATGTCAAAAGGGCGGATTATAAAATCTGGGGGAAAGGAGCTATCCGAAGAATTGGAAGTTAAAGGATACGGATGGATAGGCTTGACTGACGATACTGACAACAAGTAACACTCAAAATTATAGAGTGGGTTAATTTGTTGTTTGAGACTTGATTTTCATCACGTAAGGTCTTGATAATATTGGCGCCATGATTGTTGTAATCCAGCCAATTGTTACTGTTATAGAGAATATAGTAATATCAATAACACCGGAAGAAAGCCCTATAGCTGCTATGACTAATTCAACCATTCCTCTTCCGTTCATGATAAAAGCGATGGCTAAACTTTCGTCCTTTGAGAACTTAATTAGCCTCGAACCAATATAACCTCCACCTACTTTGGTGACAACGGCCACAATTCCAAGAATTATGAATAACGGAATATTATGGACGATGGAATCCATATTGATATTGATTCCTATTACGGCAAAAAATATAGGTGCAAAAAATCCGAATGTTATTGCAGATATTATTCCGTAAACTCTCTCAAAATTTTCCTTCCTTATTATTTCTTTGTATACTATAAGTCCTGAAAAAAAGGTACCTATTATAAAATGCAGGCCAATTACTACCTGGGCGATAACCGATACCAGGATGGTAGAAATTAATAATATTCCAAAGGCTGCTTCTTTCGTTTGTAGTTTTTCAAAAAAGTAAGCACCCCGCCGTTGAAACCAAAACTTTGCTTTTCTAAATAGTATATCTACAAGAAATATTCCACCGATAAATAGCGAAACCTTAATTATAGTATTTATCGTCTGCTCCATTATATTCACAGGTACACCACTGGTTTCGTTTAGGGATAACACAATTGATAATAGCACAAGGGAAAAAATATCGTTGATTACAGCAGCAGTAATAATAGTATTGCCTAATCTTGTTTCCAATAGCCCGAATTGCATCAGAACAATAGTGGTTACTGGGACAGCTGTTATTGATAATAACAATCCAACGAACATAGATTGAACTAAACCAAGTCCGAAGACATAGGCTATTGCAAAGCCACCTATGTAAGGTATTGAAAATGCAATTGCTGATAAAATTCCTGCGCGGAGTCCGGCCTTTCTTATTTCTCTAGGATCCATCTGCAATCCTGCTAATAGCATGAGAAAGAAAACAGCCAAGTCTGAAATTACATTCAAACTGGCGCTAGGAGTTACTAATTTTAAAACATAAGGCCCAATTATTATTCCTGCAGCTAGTTCCCCAACTAGCGGAGGCATACGAAATCTTTGGGAAAACTCACCTAGTATTCGTGTAGCTACCAAAATGATAACTACACTGATGAATAGCTCCTCCGTGGCCATAATTTATCAAACTTACTCTAACTAGATTTATCCTTTTGGAAAATTCCATCTAAATCCGTATTAAACGGTTCGCGATACTTTTTAGGTATTATTGTTATCTTCGATTATTTGTTATTCTGATTTACACGTCGTCATTAATTTCCATGTGCTTAATAAAATCATTTTGTTTTATGGATTTTCTATATCAAAATACTTTATTATAGATGGTACATTATAAAGAAACATAATATCTCAGATAAACATAATCTATAGTATACACATGAACTATAACTTACTCTGTACTAATTCCTAAATTATTTGGTGTTTACTTACAAAATCATCATTAATTAATTTGGTAGCGATCATTGTGGCAGCTTCACAATATTCAACACTAGAAACATTCCAAATATGATAAATTAACATTATTAGCAATATTAACTTTCACGCCACAAAGCCTTTACTTTAGCTAAAAACACAAAGGCTACCATATATAATCCCAGCACCAAGAATCCGAATTCAATTGACCATCCTTTTGGCGTCGCTAGTCCCATTGTACTCTGTATAATTAGAGATGCGTGAGTAGTCGGGACTAGATAAGAGACATATTGAAACAAGATAGGCAATCTCTCGATACTGTAAAAAACTGGAGGCAAGATTGAGAGAATTACGTTAACAAATGATATTATTTGTGAAACGTTCCTCATGTGTAGCATATGGGATGAAAGAAAAAATCCCATAGATGACATTGAAGCCCATAAAAGGAATGTCGCGGCAAGCAATAATGGTATATAAAGCGAAGATGAGAGAAACAAAGCTGCCAATGACATCAATACCACTAATGCCGGCAATCCGAATAGTATCTGAGAAAGTGCCAATCCGACCATGTAAGTAATTGGAGAAACAGGTGAAGCAACAAAGACATCCTGAATTTTGTATTCATTTTTATAAAAGGAGATATCTTGGCCTAGCGATAATCCATATCCAACTATTGCCATAACCAAACTGCCTGTAATAGAGAATGGCAAATATTTGCCATCGCTCACAATAAACAAAATAAATAACAGGGAAAATGGACTTATAGCAGAAAAAATTAAAGATAATGGATTTCTTCTTAACCAAAGAATACCCGTCAGGTAAGCAATGAGAAGAGTTTGCGTTAATGCGATCTTACTTTTGGCTATAAACATGCCATGCAAAACAAGTGTTCCAGATATATAGGATTTTGTGTATGTTCAGAATAGAAGCCCAAAAAAAGAAAGTTCTCATGATAACTGGTGTCTATTATGAACATATACAAAAAAACTAAGCTGAGTTATTCCCCTGAGCATGTTCTACATATTCTCATTATAGTAATTGTTGTCGAAAAATTGACTCCGATGTATACTGAATTCTTACTCCAAACTAAAATTAAACAACAGCATTCTTAAGCTTCGTCATGTTGAATTAGAAAATCTCCATATTTTCCAGTATATTCTTTAAAGTCGACTGTTACATCATTGACCTTTGCGTTCTCAGGTCCAATCTTACTCCATTCCACAACATGATTAACATTCGCCTGATATCCTTCAAGCAAAGCTTCGACGTTTCCGTCTGGCAAATTTCTTACCCATCCAACAACAGAATTTTGCTTTGCAACTTTTTGCATATTTGCCCTAAAATAAACTCCTTGAACTTTCCCTTTAATTATCAGTTTTACAGATATTAAATCATTATCACCATGTCTTGAGTTTTTAGAGAGTTCGAAAATCACATTGTTTTACTATATAACGCCATTTTATATACATTTGAATTTTAGTTATATCAAAAGATTGTGGGAAATCCTGTCAGATAAGTGAATAAGTAATTACTTTGGATGATCCAAACCTTATATATCTATATGATATGCATAATTTCATTACAAAATGAGGACCAAATTTGGTTTTACCCAAGGATTAAATATTGCTAGACTCGGTCTGGATGAAATTCAAATAATGACAGCTTGTCAAATTGCGGATAGACTTGATTTCGATTCAATATGGTCTATGGATCATTCTAACGTACCACAATGGAAAAATGCAGTTGTAAATGATGCTTGGTTATTACTTGCAGCGATCGGTGCAGTTACCAAGAATGTTGAATTAGGTACCTGTGTGACTGATGCAATTAGAAGACATCCTTCAACTATTGCGCTTTCATCAATTACCTTGGATAGACTGACTAATGGCAGAGCAATTTTGGGTATCGGTGCAGGAGAAGCCCAAAATGTTGTGGATTTTGGGATAGAATTCAAAAAGCCTGTAACAAAGTTCAGGGAGCAATTGGAAGTTATTGAAGCTCTATTTGATTCCGATCCCGATAATCGGGTAAATTATAATGGAGAATACTATAAACTCATTAACGCGTGTTTACAGGCTAAAAGTATTAGAAAACCAAGGCCACCCGTGTACATTGCGGCAGGAGCGCCAAAAACTCTAGAGTTATGCGCCATCTATGGAGATGGCTGGATACCAATAGGATATACTCCTGCATTGTTTAAACATCATGCAGACATAATTAAAGATCATGCGAAAAGAATCGGGAGAGAAATAAGCAACTATCAATTTGCAAATGATGTAGATGTATATTTTACTGATGATGGCGAAGAAGCATGGAACAAGATGAAGAACGCAGTCAAGGTTAGTTTGTACAAGCCAGAATTATTGAAGGTTCATAATATCCAACAAGATTCAGAATTTGATTTCCGAAGATACTTTACAGAATACGCAATGAATAAACCAGAATTAATGGAGCAAATGAAAAAGGCTGCCATGCAAATCCCAGACGATGTGGCAAGGAGTGCAATAGGTGTTGGTAGACCTGATGACGTGATAGAAATGTTAGAACGATTCATTGAAGCAGGAACAAACCATTTTATAATTAGATTCTGGGGAGACGGATATTTCAAAAACATAGAGTTATTTGGTAAAAAAGTAATTCCATATTTTAGAGAACAGGAAAAATAAACAGTACTTGTTGTTACCAAATATCAATTAGGGAGTTTCACCCTGTGTTAAGTACGTTCAAGATTTCGATTTACTAAAAAAGGCGTCGAGTTTCTTGTAAGTTTTCTCGCTATTTCCTCTTTTATGAACAAGTGAATTTGCATCATAACCCAGTAACCGCAGGCTTTCTGCGAATTGTTCAGCAAATCCGTGAAAAGTGTAGATTTTTTCGGGATTGCATTTTCTGACTACTGTAATTAAATCGTTGTAATCACAGTGGTCGCTTAGGGGAAAGCAATAATCTAGTCCCAGTGCGTACTTGTAATATGGTTTTACAGCCCATCCACTGAATCCGATAGAAAGTGCGCCATATTTTTTCTTCATATGGTTTAGAAGCCCATTCTTACATGAGGCAAGAGGTGCTATGAGTAACCAAGGTCGATGAGAGGACAATTTATTGGTTTTTTCTGCATCAGAGTAAGTAACATAATCGTCCATACTAATACCAAATTCTGAATAAAGTTTGTTCATCTCATGAATTGAATCGTGTATTATTAATGGTTTCCAATGTCTAAAAACATTTGTTAAAATTTGTGCCTTGCCCAGAGTGTATCCGAGCAAAATAACTGGTATACCTTGATGATACATTTCTGAAATTATTAAATTGGCTTTATGTATGATGGTTTCAAATTTTGGAAAAATGTAGTCAGGATGCCCAAACGTAGATTCGATTATGAGAATTCTTGCCTTTGGTATAACTGCCGGTTTCATAAACGCTCTTTTTCTTATTGAAATATCACCCGTATAGTACAATTCATCGTCAACAAAGAGTCCATTCGAACCAAGAATATGTCCTGAATCCAGTAATCTGAAATTATGTTCTTCATACAGATCGCCGTATTTATACCCGCGATGCATCGCAATTTTATGAGTTATTTTTGAGGAGATAATCTTTTCACCATTGTATTTAGCACATCGATATAAATGATCTGTGTGTGCATGTGAAATAAAAATTAAATCAGAATCGGGCTGTTTATTTGGATCGAGAGCTATTTTTTTATTTTTGTTATCTACTGTTATGCCAGAATCGCCCATGGAAACCTGATACATTAGTCCTTCTGATTTTCGGACAGTATATTAATATTATTGGTTAGTAGAGCAATAATGAAATCTATTTTTTAAATTA
>Ga0207677_10000716_pt1 | contig 19591 bp, 14 predicted proteins | sample KBSMisM42_FD_184311 | JGI IMG/M metagenome (GOLD analysis project Ga0207677, IMG submission 184311) | Miscanthus rhizosphere microbial communities from Kellogg Biological Station, Michigan, USA - KBS Miscanthus M4-2 (SPAdes) (version 2) | ecosystem: Host-associated > Plants > Roots >...
TCGACAGGCTCACCCGCCGGCGCGACACGTCGACGTCGATCACCTTGACCTTCACCTCTTGGCCGACCGACAGCACCGACTCGGGCGCATCGACGTGCTCGTGGCTGATCTCGGAGATGTGGACCAATCCTTCGATCCCCTGCGCGACGCGGACGAACGCGCCGAACGGCACGAGCTTCGTCACGGTGCCGTCGATGATCGCCCCGGCCTGCGACGTGCGCTCGAACTCCTTCCAGGGATCTTCCTGCGTGGCCTTGAGCGACAACGACACGCGTTCGCGCTCCAGGTCGACGTCGAGCACCTCGACCTCGACCTCCTGGCCGACGCTCACGACCTCCTGCGGGTGGTCGACGTGCTTCCACGACAGCTCGCTCACGTGGACGAGGCCGTCGACCCCGCCGAGGTCGACGAACGCCCCGAAGTTCACGATCGAGCTGACCGTGCCCTTGCGCCGCTCCCCCTTCTGCAGGTTCTGCAGGAAGGTCTTGCGCCCCTCGGACTGCGATTCCTCGAGGAAGGCGCGGCGGCTGAGCACGACGTTGTTGCGGTTGCGGTCGAGCTCGATGATCTTCGCCTCGAGCTCCTGGCCGACGAACGGCTGGAGGTCACGCACCCGTCGGAGGTCGACGAGCGACGCGGGCAGGAACCCGCGCAGGCCGATGTCCAAGATCAGGCCGCCCTTGACGACCTCGATCACCGGGCCCTTGATCGTCTGGCCCGACTGCATCGTCTCCTCGATCTTGCCCCAGGCGCGCTCGTACTGGGCGCGCTTCTTGGACAGGATCAGCCGGCCCTCTTTGTCTTCCTTCTGCAGGACGAGCGCTTCCATGTGCTCGCCCACCTGGACGACCTCGCCCGGCTTCACGTCATGACGGATCGACAGCTCCTTGGCCGGGATCACGCCCTCGGACTTGTACCCGATGTCGAGCAGGACCTCGTCGCGGTCGATCTTGACCACGTCCCCCTCGACGATGTCGCCGTCCTTGAAGTCGCGGAACGACGACTCCATCGCCGCGATCAGCTCTTCGGGCGTGAGGTCGGGCTGCGCAGCGGTCGTTGTGGTCGCTTCGGCGACCGACGTCTCATCACTCATGCGGTGGTTCTCCTCGCTGGCACGCGGGGCTCACCACTCGCGGCTTTGGATTTGCGAGCGGCGCAGGAGCCCTGCGACCAGGGAGGATGGTAGGTGACCAGCGGAAACGCCGTCAACGTTCGGAGCTCAGTGGCCTTCGGGGGCGGCGTCGGCCCAGTTCGGGCCCGACGCGATCGAGGCGACCAGCGGCACGTCGAGCTCGATCGCGTGCTCCATCCCCTCGCGGACGAGCTCCGAGGCTGCGTTCAGGTGCTTGGTGGGGACCTCGAAGACGAGCTCGTCGTGCACGGTCAGAAGCATGTGGCACCCGAGCTTGGGGTGATCCTGGAGGGCGCGGTCGACCTTGATCATCGCGAGCTTGAACACGTCGGATGCGCCGCCTTGGATCGGCGCGTTCAGCGCCTGTCGCTCCCCCAGCTCGCGGAGCCGCCGGTTGTCGCTCGTGAGCTCGGGGATGTAGCGACGGCGGCCGAGGAGCGTCTCGGTGTAGCCGTCGAGCCGAGCGCGCTCGACCTGGGCGGTGAGGTACGTCTTGATCTTGGGGAACCCGTCGAAGTAGCCGTCGATGATCTCCTGCGCCTCGTCCGGCGCGATGTCCAGCCGTTGGGAGAGCCCCCACGCGTTCATGCCGTACGCGAGCCCGAAGTTGACCGCCTTGGCGCGCCGCCGGAGCTCGCTGTCGACGTGTTCCATCGGGAGGTCGAAGACCTTCGCTGCGGTGGCGGCGTGGATGTCGTCGCCCGCCGCGAACGCCTCGTGGAGCCCCTCGTCGCCCGATAGGTGGGCAAGCACGCGGAGCTCGATCTGGCTGTAATCCGCGACCAACAGCGCCTGGTCGTCCTCTCCGGGGATGAAGGCCCGGCGGATCTGCCGGCCGACCTCGGAACGGACCGGGATGTTCTGCAGGTTCGGGTTGGTGCTGCTGAGGCGTCCCGTCGCGGCGGCGGCCTGGTTGAACGTCGTGTGCACGCGTCCGTCGGGGCCGGCGAGCTTCGGCAAGGCCTCGAGGTACGTCGAGTTGAGCTTGTCGAGCTCGCGCCACGACAGCAGCGCGTCGACGATCGGATGCTCGTCGCGGAGCTTCTCCAGGACGCTCGCGTCGGTGGAGAGCTCGCCCTTCGGCGTCTTCTTCCCCGGCTGCAGCCCGAGCTCGCCGTACAGCACCTCGCGCAGCTGCGGCGGTGAGTTCAGGTTGAACTCGCGACCGGCGATCTCGTAGATCTGCGCCATCAGCGTGGCCATCCGGTCGCGCACGCCCTCGCCGATCTCGTCGAGGTACGCGACGTCGAGCTTGATCCCGTGCGCCTCCATACGCGCGAGCACCGAGGACAGCGGGAGCTCGACATCGGTCAACAGCGACCGGAGACCCTGCTTGTCGATCTGCTCTTCCATCACGGGGGCGAGCAGGCCGACGGCCGCCGCTTCGGCGGCGGTGCGCCGCCACGGGTCCTCGGCGAACAGCTGCGCGTCGTCGCCCTCCTCGATCCCGGCGAGGAGATCCGTGCCGAGGTAGCGCTCCGTGAGCTTGTCGAGCGAGTACGCGGTGGTCCCCGGGTCGAGCAGGTAGCCGCCGATCAGCGTGTCGAAAGTCACCCCGTCGAGGCCGCCGCCGAGCGCCGTCGCCGTGCGCTCCAGCACCTTAGCGTCGTGGGTCTGCTTGGCGACGGCAACGTCCTTCAACGCGTCCAGCAGCCCGGCAGGGGCAGGGATCGCCGCGTACGAAGCTTGCGCGCCTCCGGCCGACACGGCCGCTCCGTGGATCGCTCCGTCCTCGTCCCGGACGGCCACCGCGGCTGCGCCACCCTTCAAGGCCGCGAGCAGCTCCGCGTCGTCCACCTGCCGGAGGTCGAGCTCGGCGATCTCGGCCACCGGCTTGGCGGTGCCGAGGGCTTCCGCGAGCCGGTCGAGCAGCGACCGGAACTCGAGCGAGACGAACAGCGAGCGCACCTGCTCGGGGTCCGAGGCGCCCATCACGCAGTCCTCGGGCGTGAGCGGCAGGTCGAGGTCGGTCACGATCCGCGCCAGCTGCTTGTTCAGCGCGAGCCGGTCGGCGGCCGCCTCGATGTTCTCCTTCTGCTTGCCCTTGAGCTCGTCGGTGCGGGCGAGCAGCTCCTCGATCGACCCGAACTGGTTCACGAGCTTCGCGGCGGTCTTGTCGCCGATCCCGGGAACGCCCGGGATGTTGTCCGAGGTGTCGCCCTTGAGCGCGACGAAATCGAGGTATTGGTCCGGCGTGATGCTGTACCGCGCCTCGACGGCCGCCGGGTCCATCAGGTCGATCTCGGAGATCCCGCGCCGGTTGAACAGCACGCTGATCGCCCCGCGCGTCTTCTCGCGGTCGCGGACCAGCTGGAAGAAGTCACGGTCGGCGGTCACGATCACCGCATCGAGCCCCGCATCGCTGGCCTCGATCGCCAGCGTGCCGATCGCGTCGTCGGCCTCGTGCCCCTCCATCCGGATGATGGGGATCCGCAGGACGTCGAGCACCTCTTCGATCAGGCCGAGCTGCGGGCGGAAGTCGGCGGGGGACTCCGCGCGGCCGGCCTTGTAGTCGGCGTCCATCTCGAGCCGCACCGTCGGCGCGCCCATGTCGAACGCCACCGCGATCAGGTCGGGATGCTCGTCGCCGAACAGCTTGATCAGCATCGAGGTGAACCCGTAGACCGCGTTCGTGACGGTGCCCGAGCTCGTCGCGAGCGTCTGCGGAAGGGCGAAGAACGCGCGGTACGCGAGGCTGTGACCGTCGAGCAGGAAGAGCCGACGAGGGGGTTCGCTCACGCGGCCATCCTAGTTGTCGTCGCCGACGGGCCATCCCGAGCGAACGCGAGCCCGGACCGTTGTCGTGAATCCGACCCCCTGGGTAGGATTCCGATCGTGCTCCCCACCTTCGTGATCGGGCTCCGCGAGGGCCTCGAGGCGGCGTTGATCATCGGGATCATCGCCGCGTTCCTGATCCAGCGCGACGAGCGGCGCGCGCTGCGGTGGATGTGGGCCGGCGTGGCGCTCGCGATCGTGCTGTGCCTGGGCATCGCCTGGACCTTCCGGGCGATCGACCGGGCGCTCCCCCACAAGCAGCAGGAGGCCTTGGCCGCAGTGATGGCGCTGCTGGCCGTGGCGGGCGTGACCTACATGATCGTCTGGATGCGACGGCACTCCCGCGGCCTCAAGCACGTCCTGGAGGCCCACGCCGAGTCCGCCCTCGTCCGGGGGTCGACCTGGGCCCTGGTCGGACTGGCCTTCTTCGCCGTGATCCGGGAGGGCCTGGAGACCTCCGTGTTCCTGATCGCGGCCTTCCAGAACTCGCTCAACCCCCAGGCGACCGGGACCGGCGCGGTCCTCGGCATCCTCGTGGCCACCGCCCTGGGCTACGGGATCTACAAGGGGGGCGTCCGGATCAACCTCTCCCGGTTCTTCCGGTTCACGGGCTTCATCCTGGTGCTCGTCGCGGCCGGGCTCCTCGCGTCCGCGGCCCACGCCGCCGCCGAGGCCGGCGTGCTCACCATCGGACAGGCGAACGCGCTGAACCTCACGTGGCTGATCGCACCGGGGACGATCCGCGCATCGCTCATCACGGGCATGCTCGGACTGCAGCCGACGCCGACGGTGATCGAGATCTCGTTGTGGCTCGCGTACGCGATCGTGATGAGCCTGTACGTGTTGTGGCCGCACGGTCGCACGCCGCAACGGCGACGTGCACCCAACGTCGAGCCATCGCCCGCCGCCGTCTGACGCGCTCGCCGCAACGCTCGCGCACCGCTTGAGGGTTGGCGCAACCCTCGATCAGGACAGCACGGATGCCGTGCGTCGGCGTGCGAGTTGCGTGCAACAGGCGCGCGCATGCGTTGCGTGACACGTCGTCATGCTCAGGTTGACATGCCTCAACCTTGCGTCTAGATTCCGCTCCGGCCCTGAGAGGGGTCGAAGCGTCACGGGCCGTGGCCCTCGATAGGTGACGATCGCGTATGGGGAAGGCGCGACCGACACCGAGGAGAGCCGCGGCCCGTCGCTTATGGATCGCGCGTTCCGCGTTCGCCGATCACAGCACCGCGTCGAGGAACTTCTTCGTCTCCGGCTCGCGCGTGTGATCGAAGATGTCGTCGGGTGTTCCCTCTTCCAAGATCACGCCGTCGTGGAAGAAGCACATGCGGTTCGCGACTTCGCGCGCGAACCCCATCTCGTGCGTCACGACCATCATCGTCATGTGGAACTCCGTCGCGAGCGAACGCATGACCGAGAGCACCTCGCCGATCAATTCCGGGTCGAGCGCCGACGTCGGCTCGTCGAACAGCATCACGTCCGGCTGCATCGCGAGGGCTCGGGCGATCGCCACGCGTTGCTGCTGACCGCCCGAGAGTCGGATCGGGTGCTCGTTCGCCTTGTCCGCCAAGCCGACCCTGGCCAAGAGCTCCGATGCCATGGGCCGCACCACATCTGGCTTCTGACCCTTCACGGTCACCGGCCCCTCCATCACGTTCTGGAGCGCGGTCATGTTGGGGAACAGGTTGAACTGCTGGAACACCATCCCCGCGTGCAGGCGTAGCTGCCGGATCTGCTCGCGCTTGCCGCGCGTCCGATGCCCGCCCTCGAGGCGAACACCCGCGACCTCGATCGTGCCGTGGGTCGGATCTTCGAGGAAGTTGATGCACCGAAGGAGGGTGGATTTCCCGGAACCCGAACGGCCGAAGATCACGATCACCTCGCCACGGTCGACGACCATGTCGATGCCTCTGAGCACTTCGAGCGGACCGAAGTACTTGTGCAACGCCTCGACGCGAACGACCGGTTCGCTCACGGGACCTCTTCGTCCTCTGGCATCTCGATCATCGACGCGCCGCTTCCATAGCCGCCGCCCGCGGAGCCAGGGAGGAACTGGACACGTTTGCGACCCGTCGCCGTCGGCACCGCCGTACGCACGTAGCCCGTCGAGATCCGTCGCTCCAGCCGACTCTGGAAGAAGGTGAAGATCGACGTGAGGAGCCAGTACAGCGCCGCGGCCATCAGGAGCGTCTCGAGCCGTTTCGTCAGGTTGGCGCTGAACGCGAGTTGTGCACGTGCGAACAGCTCGGCACGCGTCACCTGCACTCCGAGGAAGCTCACGAGCGCGGTGTCCTTCATCATCGCGATGAATTCGTTGCCGGTCGGCGGGATGATCACGCGGATCGCCTGCGGCAGGACGACCCGCCGCATCCGCTGCGAGTACGTCATGCCGAGCGCGTCCGCCGCCTCAGCCTGGCCATGTCCGACCGACTGGATCCCGGCACGGAAGATCTCGGTCATGTAGGCGCCGTAGTTCAGACCCAGGCCGATCACGCCGGCGACGAATACGGTGAGCGTGAGGAAGTCGACGAGCGAGCGCCGCTCGAGGTTGGCGCCGATCTCAGGCAGGGCGAGGTAGATCAGGAACAGCTGCACGATCAGGGGGGTCCCCCGGAAGAACGAGGTGTAGAAACCCGACACGCCGTAGGCCACCGGGTTTCGGGACAGGCGTCCGAGGGCCCCGAACAGCGCCAGGATCGTCGCCAGCACGATGGCTGCGATGGACAGCACGATCGTCCACTCCAGGCCCTTGGTGATGTACCAGGCGAACTCCCGCATGAAGCTGAAGTCGAGCTCCGACAGGGCCAGGAACAGCCCGAGCATGAAGAAGATGGCGACCCAGACCGCGGTGACCTTGACCCGGAACGGGATCCGGGCACTCGCCAACGACAGGGCCTCGGTGTTGCCCGCCGCTGGGAACCCGAGCAGCAGCAGCACGACGGCGATCCCGGTGAGCGCCGCGGCGATGTAGCCCTCCCGTGCCGAGGCGAGGCCCCCCACCGCCAGCAGGTACGCCGCGCAGGCGACGGTCGCGGCGAGCGCCGTCCACCAGGTCCAGCGCCGGGGCGCGTACACCAATCCCCCGCCCACGAGCGACACGGCACCCGCCGCGGCGAACGCGGCGATCTCACCCGGCGGGATGACGTCCTTCGTCGTGAAGATGAGGACCGGGAGGAAGATCAAGATCAAGGCCCCCTGGAGCAAGATCACCCAGGAGGCGAGCAACAGGCACACGGCCCGGGGGGGCTCCGTCAGACGCGCGGACGGGAGCCGAGGATCCTCCTCGGCTCCCGTCGTCGTGCTCGCGATGGCGCTCACGCGCGCGTGCTCCGTTCGCTCAGGCGGACGGTGATGCAGACACGGAACCCTTCGATGCGGACGTCACCGTCCAATCGACGCCGTTGTACCACTTCTTCGACAGCGACGAGAGCGTGCCGTCCGCATGCATGTCGTCGATGATCTTGCTGACGGCCTCGCTCAAGGGCTGCGAGTCGCTCGGGTCGTTCTTGTCGAACGCGATCGAGAGCGGCTCGTAGTAGAGCGGGTCGCCGACCAGCTTGATCTTCCCGCCGTCGTCGATGTAGGCCTGGATCGTCTGCTGGGCGCTGATCGCCGCGTCGCATCGGACGCCGTCGCCGAGCGCCAGGTTGTCCAGGGCGTCGGTGTCGGTGTCGTAGGTCTGCAGGTTCGCCCCGTGGATCTCGAAGTCGAACGGCGGCGCGCCCGCACCCAGCTTCAGCGTGCCCTCGACGTAGTCCTGATACGTGGTCGAAACGCCCACGCACACGGTCTTGCCCGTGAGGTCGCCGGGACCGGTGATCGTGGTGTTGTCCTCGGCCACCGACATCGCCGCCGGCGTGTAGTAGTAGGCCGGCGTGAAGTAGAAGAGCTTCTCCCGGTCGAGCGTATCGGTCATCGACCCCACGCTCACGTCCCACCGGTCGTTCCAGGTGCCGGCGGTGATGACGCCCCACTTCTGCGCCTGGAGCTCCGGCTGGACGCCGAGCCGCTGGGCGATCTCCGTGGCCACGTCGACGTCAAAGCCCTTCCACGTCTGGTCCTGGACGTCGAATGACGACTGCGGCGGATACTTCGGGTCGGTCGCGACCCGGAGCTTGCCGCTTGCACATATGCGAGCGAGCGCGTCCGTGCCGGACGTGTCGATCGAGGCGCAGACGCCGCTCGACGCTCCCGTTCCTTGTGCCGACGATGTGCTGTCGCTCGCACACGCCGCGCCGATCATCGCGAGGACCGCAAGCCCTGCGAGGACCCGTGTTCGCGCGTTCCGCATCGATCCCTCCTTCACGCGGTCTGCGGTGCAGACCCTCGTTCGCGCGGACTCTACGCCCGCGGATGGACCCGGGCAACGCGGCAGGCACCGGCGCCGCCTTCCCTTGCTTGTACGCTTTGGGTCGCAGGCCGGGATGGCGGAACTGGCAGACGCGCGGGACTCAAAATCCCGTGCCCGCAAGGGCGTGAGGGTTCGACCCCCTCTCCCGGCACCGGTTCCGCCGGGCGGATACCGGCGCCGAGGCCGGCCGCTAGCCGATGGCCCGCAACGCGGCCCGAGCGACGACGAGATCTTCGAACCCAACGCCCACCGACACGAAGACGGTGACGTCGCCCGGTGCCGTGCGAACCGTGCGGCCGCGCACGACCTCGGCCAGGTCCACGAGGCCGTCGGCCTCGATCGCGCCCTCGTCCATCGCCATCACGACGTCGCCCGCCTCGCGGAGGGCCACGTCGCGGGTCTCCACCACGATCTTGGCACGCCGCATCGTCTCGGTGTCCAACTCGCGTTGGTCGGCGAGGTACGCGCCGACCGCGTTGACGTGCACGCCGTCGGCGAGGTCATGCCCGTCGAACACCGACACCGCCGACGTCGTGCACGTGCAGACGAGGTCGGCCGTCGCGACGTCTGCCGGGGTGCCGGTCCGGGCCTCGACACCGAGACCGTTCGCGAACGCCACGAGCGCGGCTGTCCGTCCGGGATCGCGGCCGACGACCACGACCTCGCTGAGCGGCCGGACCGCGTGCATGGCCTCGACGTGGGCGGTGGCCTGCACGCCGGCTCCGAAGACGACGAGGCGCGACGCGTCGGGGTTCGCCAGCCGGCGGGTCGCCAGACCGCTCACGGCCGCTGTGCGAAGGGCGGTGAGCTCGGCGCCGTCGATCACCGCCTCGGGCGCCTGGGTCGTCCCGTCGAACAGCACGTACACAGCCTGGGTGAACGGGAGCCCACGCTGCGGATTGAACTCCGACAGCGTGACGAGCTTGACCCCGACGCCCGCCTCCCCCGCCGCCGGCATGCTGAGCAGGGTGCCGGCGGGCGTCGCGAGCGTCGTCCGCAGCGGCGACGTGAGCGATGGATCTTCCCGCGCGAACGCGGCATCGAGCGCATCGATCGCGGCCGTCATCGAGAGGCGTGCTCGCAGCTCGTCTCCCGCGACCACCCGCATCAGGGCGTGTGCACCGCCTCGCGGAACGCCCCAGCGAGCGCGATCGCCCCGTCGCGGTCGCCTTCGAGCAGCGGCGCCATCATGGCCGACCCGACGATCACGCCGTCGGCGAGCGCGCACGCCTGCGCGGCGAGCGCAGGCGTTGCGATCCCGACCCCGACGAGCAGCGGCAGATCGGTGTGGGGGCGGACCGCGTCGACGACCTCGCGTGCCGTCGAGGCCAACTCACTCCGGACGCCGGTCACGCCGTACGTGGTCATGCAGTAGACGAACCCGTGCGCGGCCGCTCCGATCGCGGCGTACCGCTCGGGCGCGGTGCCCGGCGCGGCCAGGAGCACCACGTCGATCCCGTGCGCGCGGGCCGCCGCGCCGAAGTCCCCGGACTCGTCGACCGGGAGGTCGGGCACGATCGCGCCTCGGACACCGGCCTCTTCGAGGAGGGCGCAGAACGTCTCGACATCGGGGTGCGCGACGATGTTGGCATACGTCATCACGGCGACCGGGATGCCCAGATCTGCCTCGGCGATCGTCGCGAGCACGTCTCGTGGATGCGTGCCTCGTTCCAGCGCCACGCGCGACGCCTCCTGGACCACGGCGCCGTCGATGATCGGATCCGAGTGGGGGATCCCGATCTCGATCGCGTCCGCGCCGGCATCTTGGAGCGCCCGCAGCAGGCCGGCGTCGACACCCGGATAGCCGCCGGTGACGTAGGGAACGAAGGATCGGCCGCCTGCGTCGCGCACCCCACGGAGCGCGGCCTCGAGCTGCCCCACTACCGGGCCTCGAGCGCCGCGCGCACCGTGTCGAGGTCCTTGTCGCCTCGCCCGGACAGGCACACGAGGATCCGCGCGCCGGCCGGGAGCTCCCTGCGAGCGAGCCAGCCCAGGACGTGCGACGGCTCGAGCGCCGGCAAGATCCCCTCGGTGCGAGCCAGGAGCTGGAACCCGGCGAGCGCCTCGTCGTCGGTCGCGCTCACGTACCGCGCGAGGCCGGCGTCCTGCAGGTAGGCGTGCTCCGGGCCGACGCCCGGATAATCCAGGCCCGCGGAGATCGAGTGGGTCTCGACGACCTGCCCGTCGGCGTCTTGCAAGAGGTAGCTCAGCGCCCCGTGCAGCACGCCGGGTTGCCCCTGCGTGAGCGACGAGCAGTGCCGCCCGAGTTCCGAGCCTGTACCGCCGGCCTCGACGCCGATCAGCTCCACCCCCGTCGCGCCTACGAACGCCGTGAACATCCCGATCGCGTTCGAACCGCCGCCGACGCACGCGAGCACGTACGCGGGGTCGCCGCCGAGCCGCTCCGCGTACTGGGCGGACGCCTCGTCCCCGATCACCCGCTGGAGGTCGCGCACCAGGGTCGGGAACGGGTGCGGGCCGACCACCGAGCCGATCACGTAGTGGGTGGTCTGGACGCTTGCCGCCCAGTCGCGCAGCGCCTCGTTGACCGCCTCCTTCAAGGTGCGGCTGCCCGCCAGCACCGGACGGACCTCCGCGCCCAGCAGGTGCATCCGGGCGACGTTCGGCGCCTGGCGGTGGGTGTCCTCTTCGCCCATGTACACGACGCACGGGAACCCGAGGAGCGCACAGGCGGTCGCGGTCGCGACGCCGTGCTGCCCGGCGCCGGTCTCGGCGATGATCCGCGTCTTGCCCAGGCGCTTGGCGAGCAGCACCTGCCCGATCGCGTTGTTGATCTTGTGGGCCCCGGTATGGGCGAGGTCCTCGCGCTTCAGCCAGATGTCGTAGCCGAGCTCGTCCGACAGGCGGGAGGCACGGGTGATCGGGGTCGGTCGGCCGACGAAGTCCGCCAGGAGGCCGGCCAGCTCCCCGCGGAACGACGGGTCGTCCCGGAGCGAGGACCAGGCGTCGTCGAGCTCGGTCAACGCGGGGATCAGGACCTCAGGCGCGTACCGCCCGCCGTACGTCCCGAACCGCCCCCACGCGTGGGGCACCGTCGCCACGCTCATGCCGTTCGCTCCTTCCGTCCGAGCAGCGCGCGCGCGGCGGCCGCGGGGTCGCCCGCACGCATCAGGGTCTCGCCCACAAGGATGGCAGACGCACCGGCGTCGATGGCCCGCGTCACGTCCTCCGGGGTGCGGATCCCGCTCTCGAACACCGCGATCCGGTCGGACGGGATCCGCCGCGTGCGGCCAAGCGCGGCCGCGACGTCGACGTCGAGCGATTCGAGGTCGCGTGCGTTCACGCCGACGATCCGGGCGTCGGTCGCGAGCACGCGGTCGAGGTCCTCATCGGTGTGTGACTCGATCAGCGGCTCCATCCCGAGGTCGCGTGCCGCCGCGAGCAACGCGGCGAGGGTCTCGTCGTCCACGCTCGCGGCGATCACCAGCACGGTGTCCGCGCCCGCCGCGCGCGCCTCGAGCACCTGATCGACGTCGATCAGGAAGTCCTTGCGCAACAGGGGGAGTTCGACGGCCGCGCGCACCGCTCGGAGGTCCTCGAGCGACCCGCCGAAGTGTGTCGGCTCGGTCAGCACCGACACGACGGCCGCGCCCGCCTCCGCGTACGCCTCCGCCTGCGCGACGGGGTCGGCGTCGGCGGCGATCGATCCGGCCGACGGCGACGCGCGTTTCACCTCTGCGATCAAGGCGACGCCGCTCGTGCCGGCCGCCGAGTCGATCGCGGCGGCGACGGCACGCGCCGCGGGTTGTGCTGCCGCCGCGGCGCGGAGCGACTCCCGATCGAGCGGATGCGCCGCGAGGTCGAGCCGGAGCTCGGTCACGAGGTCGGTCAGGAAACCCATGGGCCGCGCAGTCTACGTGGGCGGACCTGTCAGACCGCCGACCAAGCGAGCGCCGCGGCGAGGTCGAGGCTGCCCTCGAGCGCCGAGCGCCCGACCACGGCGCCGGACGCGCCGGCAGCGCGCACCGCCTCGAGGTCCGCGAGTGATCGGATGCCCCCGGCGGCTACGAAGGGCAGACCCGCGCGGGCGACGCGCCGCACCAGCGCCGTATCCGGCCCCGCGATCGTCGCGACCCGGTCGACCGCGGTGACGAGCAGCGCCTCGGCGCCGGCCGCGCTGAGCCAGCCGAGCGTCGACGCGAGCTCGAGGTCGACGTCGGCGGCCCTGGCGCGGATCCGCCCGTCGGCGACCTCGATGCCGATCACGATCTCCCCCGGCCGGGATCGGCCCACGATCTCGACCACGGCGTCCTCATCGTCTAGCGCGGCGGAGGCGAGTACGACACGCGACGCGCCGAGGCGCCGGAGCTCCTCGACCTGCGGCGCGGTCCGGACGCCGCCGCTCGCCTGCACCCGAGCGACCGCGCACAGCGCGTGGATCAGGTTCGCGTTCGCGGGCTCGCCCCGGAACGCGAGGTCCATGTCGACGACGTGCAACCACCGAGCGCCGGCGGCGACGTAGGCCGTCGCCGCCGCGAGCGGATCACCCCCGAACGCGGCGCTCGACGCTGGGCCATCGGCGGTGAGCAGCGCCAGCCGGCCCTCCCACAGGTCGATCGCGGGCAGCACCGTGAACGGCATCGACGCACGATACCGGCCGGACGGCCCGCGAACGCCTCAGACGCGCTCGTGTTCGAGCCGCGCCGCCGTGGGGCCGAGCAGATGGCGGAGCTCGTCCAACAGCGACCCCTGGCTGTTCACCGTGAACGCGCCGAGCGACAGGGGCTGGACGCCGCCCGAGGACAGGAACCGCAGGCGGACCGGGACGTCGCCGGGCGAGCCCTCGAGCAGCGTCTTCAACTTCTCCAAGACGCCTGGCGAGCACACCGCGGCCGGGAGGTCGACGACGAGGACGCCGGGGTCCGTCACGACGCGCGCGTCGAGCACGGGCTCCTTCACCTCGCTCGCGCGGATCTGCAGCTCGCGTCCCCGCCGGTCGATCCGGCCGGTCACGAGGATGATCCGGTCGGGCTCGAACACATCGGGTACGGCCTCGTAGACGCTTGGGAACGCGACCACCTCGACCCCGCCGGTGAGCCCCTCGAGGCGGAACTGCGCGTACGGCTCACCGCGCTTCGTGAACTTCCGTGCCAGCGTGCCGATGATGCCGCCGAGGACCACGAGCTCACCGTCGTCACGATCCTCGAGCTCAGGGATCTGTGCGGTGGTCTGCGCCGCGAGCTGCGTCTCGACGCCGAGCAACGGGTGGTCGGTCACGAACTGCCCGAGCATCTCCTTCTCTTTGGACAGCAGCAGCCGCTTGTCGAGCTCCGGCCCCTCGAGGACGGCGATGTCGACCTCCGCGATCGCGGGGCCGTCGCTCGACCCGCCGAACAGCGAGAACTGCCCGGCCGCCTCAGCCTTGCGCTCCGCGATGATCGGCGCGGACACCTTCTCGAACGCGGGCTGCTCCCCCACCTGCTGGAGCATCCCGCCCCGGGTGTACCCGAGCGAGTCGAACGCCCCGGCGAAGATCAGCGACTCGATCACGCGCTTGGTGAGCGATGTCGGCTCGACCCGCCGGCAGAGATCGGCGAACGACGTGAACGGCCCGCCGTTGGCTCTCGCCTCGATGATGCCCTGGACGACACCGCTGCCGACGTTGCGGACCGCCGACAGCCCGTACCGGATCGCTCGGCGGTCCCCCGGCGCGGGCGCGAAGTCCATGTCGGACTCGTTGACGTCGGGCGGGAGCACCTCGATGCCCATCCCACGGCACGCGTACAGGTAGTAGGGCTTGCGGTCCTTGTCGTCCTTGACCGACGTGAGGATCGCCGCCATGTACTCGACCGGGTGGTGCGCCATGAGGTACGCGGTCTGGTACGTGACGTAGCCGTAGGCGCAGGCGTGCGACGCGTTGAACCCGTAATCGGCGAACGGCTCGACGTACTCGAACAGCCCCTCGGCCGCGCGACGCTCGACGCCCCGCGCGATCGCCCCGGCGACGAACTTCTCGCGCTGGGCCGCGACCTTCTCGCGGATCTTCTTGCCCATGACCTTGCGGAGCGTGTCCGCCTCGCCCATCGAGAACCCGGCGATCGCCACCGCGGTCTGCATCACCTGTTCCTGGTAGACGATGATCCCGTAGGTGTCCTTGAGCACCGGCTCGAGGTCGGGGTGCGCGTACGTGACCTTCTTGCGGCCGTGCTTGCGCTCCGCGTACTCGGTGTGCTGGCCCATCGACAGCAGGCCCGGGCGATACAGCGCGTTGCACGCCATCAGATCCTCGAAGCGGTCGGGCTCCAGAAGCTTGAGCAGGTTCTTCATGCCCGGCGACTCCATCTGGAACACGCCGATCGTGTCGCCGCGCCGGAGCATCGCGTAGACGTCGTCGTCGTCCAGGGGGACGTGGTCGATGTCGAGCTCGACCCCGCGCGTCCGGAGGTGCCGGAGGGTCTCCTCGATCACCGACAGGTTCCGCAGGCCCAAGAAGTCCATCTTGAGCAACCCGAGCTGCGCGACCCCGTTCATGTCGAACTGGGTGACCATCTTCTTGGCGTCGTCGCGCGAGTCCTTCGTCAGCTTCAGCGGGAGGTACTCGACGAGGGGGCGGTCGCCGATCACGACGCCGGCCGCGTGCACGGAGTCCTCGCGGCGGAGGCCCTCGAGCGCGCGGGCGGTGTCGATGATCTCGCGGGCCTCGGGCTGGCGCTCGTACGCCTCGCGGAGCTCGGGGCTCGTCTGCAGGGCCGAGTCGATCGGCTCGTCGCGGCCCATGATCGCCGGCGGATACATCTTGCAGAGCTCGTCGCCCACGCGCGGCGGGAACCCGAGCACCCGGGCGGCGTCGCGGATCCCCTGCTTGCCCTTGATCGTCTGGAACGTGACGATCTGTGCGACGTGGTCCGAGCCGTACGTCTCGGTCGCGTACCGGATCACCTCGTCGCGCCGGCGCTCATCGAAGTCCATGTCGATGTCGGGCATCTCGATGCGGTCCGGGTTCAGGAACCGCTCGAAGAGCAACCCGTAGCGCAGCGGATCGAGGTCGGTGATGCGCAGCGCGTACGACACGACCGATCCCGCTGCCGAGCCGCGTCCCGGCCCGACCCGGATGCCCTGCTCGCGGGCGAACCGGATCAGGTCCCACACGATCAGGAAGTACCCGGCGAACCCCATCTTCGAGATGATCGACAGCTCGTGGTCGGTGCGCTCGATCACCTCGGGCGGGACCGGCTCGCCGTACCGCTCGACCGTGCCGCGGTCGACCAGCTCGCGGAGGTAGCTCTCGAAGGGCTCGCCGGCGGGGGTCTCGAACCGGGGCAGCCGGTACTCCGTGACGCCCTCGACGAGGACCCGCTCGAGCTCGGGCAGCAGCTGCACGCGCTCGGCGATGTCCAGGGTGGCGTCGCAGGCCTCCGGCAGCTCGGCGAACACCCGCCGCATCTCGGCGCCGCTCTTCAGGTAGAAGTCCTCGGCGTCGAACTTCAAGCGCTTGGGGTCGGACTGCAGCTTCTGCTGCTGGATGCACAGCAAGACGTCGTGCGGCTTCGCGTCGTCGGGCCGGGTGTAGTGCAGGTCGTTGGTCGCGACGGCCGGAACCCCGATCTCGCGCGCGAGCTCGACCTGATGACGCAGGATCGCCCGCTGGTCGGCCAGGCCGTGGTCCTGCATCTCGATGAAGTACCGGTCGGGTCCGAAGATGTCCCGGTACGTGGCGGCGGTCTCGAGCGCGCGGTCACGTTGCCCCGCGACCAGCTGGACGCCGATCTCGGAGGACAGGCACCCGGACAGGCAGAGCAGGCCCTCGGCGTGTTCGGCCAGCAGCTGCTTGTCCATCCGCGGCCGGTGGTAGAAGCCCTCGAGGTAGGCCTTCGAGACGAGCTTGAGCAGGTTCCGGTAGCCGGTCTCATCCTCGGCGAGCAAGGTGAGGTGGTAGTACTTCTCCTCGCTCTCCCCCGGCGTCCGATCGAACCGCGACCCGGGTGCGACGTAGGCCTCCACGCCGATGATCGGCTTGATGCCGACGGCGCGGGCGGCCTCGTAGAACTTGAGCGTGCCGAACATCGCGCCGTGATCGGTCATCGCGAGCGCCGGCATGTCGTGGGCCAGCGCCTCGGTGAACACGGTCGGGGCGCTCGGGTTGGACTTCGGCGCCTCGATCCGGGCGGCCCCGTCCAACAGGGAGTATTCGGTGTGGGTATGGAGGTGGACGAACCGGTCCGTCATCGCGCTGCGTCCAGCCCCCTCATCAAGTCCTTTGGGCAGTCCCTCGGGCGGTCCCTCGGGCACCTTTCCACAGGACACTCGGAGCCTGTGGACAACTTACACGCATGTGATTCGGTGAAGGTCGAAGGTACGCCGGGACCGGTGGGGCGTCAAGGTCGCTGGTGGGTCCGGGCGCGGGCGAGCGCGTCCACGAGGTCCGGTGGCAACGGCGCCTCCGCGTGCACGGGGACACCCGTCATGGGGTGGACCAGGTCGAGCCGCCAGGCGTGCAGGAACGGGCGGTTCAGGCCGAGGCGCCGCGCGTCGTCGCCGCCCCCGCCGTAGCGCGTATCCCCCACGATCGGGTGCCGAACCGCCTGCAGGTGCACGCGGATCTGGTGGGTGCGACCCGTCTCGGGCGCGGCTTCCAGCAGGGTGGTCCGCGGGAGGCGCTCGCGCACGGTGAACCCGGTGGCCGCCGCTCGGCCGCCCACGCGATCGACGACGATGCGGGCCGCCCGCCGACCGAGCGGCGCCTCGACCCGGAAGTCGTCGTGGGTGGCCGCCCCACGGACGAGCGCGAGGTACCGGCGCCGAACCTCGTGCCGCCGGAGCATCGCCTGGAGCGCGCCGTACGCCTCGTCCGTGCTCGCGACGAGCAGGAGCCCGCTGGTCCCCGCGTCCAGCCGATGGACGATCCCGGGCCGCAACGGGCCGCCCGCCGGCGCGAGCGGGAGACCCATCGCGAGCAGCCGGTTCACGAGGGTGTCGTCCCGGTGAACCGTGGTGGGATGCGTGAGGATCCCCGCCGGCTTCACGACGATCGCGAAGGCGTCGTCGCGGTAGCGGATCTCGACCGGGTCGCCGCCCGGTTCGATCACGCCGGGCACGGCGAACGCGACCTCGACGGCCTCGCCGCCGCGCAGCGGGAACGAGCGCGCCCGCGGCTCCCCGTCGACCGTCACCCGGCCATCGGCGATCGCGCGCTGGATCTCGGCCCGGGTCCGGCCGAGCGCAGCCGCCGCCACCGCGTCGAGCCGTCCGGGCGTTGCCGTGAAGCGCTCAGCCATCGTGATCGGCCGGCGAGCGGTCGCGCGCCGCCGCACCTTCCCGGAGCGCGAGCACGACCAGCAGGATCGCCCCGACGACGATGGACGCGTCCGCGACGTTGAACACCGGCCAGACGTGCAGATCGATGAAGTCGATCACCCGGCCGGACAGGCCCGGCCCCCGGGTGATCCGGTCGATCAGGTTGCCCGCGGCGCCCCCGAGCACCAGGCCGAGCGCGACCGCGTGCCACGCCGACCGGGCACGGAACGAGGTGATCGCGATCGCCGCACACACCGCGATCGCGGCGACGGCGAACACCAACGGCGCCCGGTCACCCAGGCTGAACGCCCCGCCGCTGTTCGTCGTGTAGCGGAACCGGAGGATCCCGTCGATCACGTCGCGCGGATGATCCGGCAGGGCGTGCTCGGCCCAGAGCTTGGTCAGCCGGTCGCAGACGAGCACGATCGCGGCGGTGATCCACAGGGTGACGCCGCCGCGACGGCGGGCCGCGTCCATCGGGGGCTCAGCGGCGCGAGCGCGCCTGCGCGTCCTTGATACAGAGGTCGACGTACGGGAGGGCCTTGATCCGCGCCTTCTCGATCGGCTTGCCACAGACCTCGCAGATCCCGTAGGTGCCGTCGTCGATCCGCTTGAGCGCGCGGTCGATCTTCTGGATCAGGTCCCGGACGTTCTGCTCGATCGAGAGCTCCTTCTCCCGCTCGAACGTGGCCGTGCCGGCGTCGGCCGACTCGTCGTCGACGCCCACGTCGCCAGATATGTCCGACTGCGTCGCGGCGAAGGCCTGGTCTTCGATCGTCGTCAGCTGGTCGGCGAGCTCTCCGCGCTCGGACTCCAGGCGCGTCCGGAGCTCGCCGATCTCCTGCGTCGTCAGTTTCGCGACCGCCATGGTCGGCGAAGGATAGCAGGACGGGTTTCTCCAACGAGGCATCTGGCTCCGAACGGTCTGTGCTGCAATCATTCCCTTCTGAGGACCGGGTCGCCGGGCCGAGGGCGCTGTCGGCCCGGGCGCGAGGTGTAGCATCCGGTGATCGGCGTCGACGGGAACGAGTACCCGGGAGCGCCGCGGCACGAGCGAGCCGGGAGGGTGGGAGCCGGCGCCGCGGTCCCGGCGAACATCCTCCCCGAGCCCCTGCCCCAACCGGGCGCGGACGGTCCGCACCCGCAGTAGGCGCAGGCGGGAGCCGCCCGTGAGCGCGGCAGGTCGTGGGGGTCCGGTCGAGGCCGGATCGCAGCAGGCGACCATGAGCGGCCGCGCCGGCGTGGGCGGCAAGCGAGGTGGTACCGCGGGGCCCTCCGGCCTCGTCCTCGCACCGAGGACGAGCGAAGTGGAGGACCTGATGGCGTACCGACCGGTCGACCCCAAACCGTCGTTCCCCGCGCTCGAGGAGCGGATCCTCGCGTGGTGGCGTGAGTCCGATGTGTTCGCTCGATCACTCGAGGCACGAGCCGACTCGCCCAGATGGCAGTTCTACGAGGGGCCGCCGACCGCCAACGGCAAACCCGGGATCCACCACGTCGAGCCCCGAACCTTCAAGGACATCTACCCGCGCTACAAGACGATGACCGGCCACCTGGTCCCCCGCAAAGGGGGGTGGGACTGCCACGGCTTGCCGGTCGAGATCGAGGTCGAGAAAGAGATCGGCACCACCGGCAAGCGTGACATCGAGGCGTACGGGATCGCCGAGTTCAACGAACGATGCCGCGCGTCGGTCCAACGCTACGTCGGCGAGTTCGAGCGTCTGACCGAGCGCATCGGGTTCTGGATCGACATGTCCGACGCGTACTGGACGATGTCGACGGGCTACATCGAGTCCGTGTGGTGGTCGCTCAAGCAGCTGCACACGCGCGGCCTGCTCGAACAGGACTACAAGGTCACGGCGTACTGCCCGCGCTGCGGCACCGCCCTGTCCGACGCCGAGGTCGCGCAGGGGTACGAACACGTCGGTGACCCGAGCCTGTTCGTTCGGTTCCCGATCGTCGAGCCCTCGACGGCCGATCTCGAGGGCGCGTCCCTCCTCGTGTGGACGACGACGCCGTGGACCCTCCCGTCCAACGAGGGCGCCGCCGTCCTCGGGAACGGCTCCTACGCGATC
>Ga0207677_10000721_pt1 | contig 19478 bp, 19 predicted proteins | sample KBSMisM42_FD_184311 | JGI IMG/M metagenome (GOLD analysis project Ga0207677, IMG submission 184311) | Miscanthus rhizosphere microbial communities from Kellogg Biological Station, Michigan, USA - KBS Miscanthus M4-2 (SPAdes) (version 2) | ecosystem: Host-associated > Plants > Roots >...
CGGGGTCGAGCCGCTCGAGCTCGGAGGCCAGCTCCTCCATCGCCTCGGGCGAGAGCGCGTTGCGCGCCTCGGGCCGGTCGATGCGCAGGAGGGCGACGTGGCCGTCGCGCGTGCTCTGGATCAGGCTCCCCATGCCGTCCCTCCTACAGCGGCGTCATCGCGTTGATCCCGGTCGCCTGGCGGCCGATGATCAGTTTCTGGATCTGCGAGGTGCCCTCGTAGAGGGTGGTGACGCGGGCGTCGCGCAGGTAGCGCTCGACCGGGTAGTCGTCGACGTAGCCGGCGCCGCCGTGCACCTGGATCGCGAGGTTGGCGCATTCGACCGCCGACTCGGTCGCGTAGAGCTTCGCCACCGAGGTCTCCATCGTGTTCGGCTTCCCTTCGTCCTTGAGCGCGCCGGCGCGGTAGACCAGCATCCGGCTCGCGTCGCGCTTGAGGATCATGTCGGCGATCATCTCCTGCACGAGCTGGAAGCGGGCGAGGGGGACGCCGAACTGCTTGCGCTCCTTGGCGTAGGCGACCGAGGCTTCGACGCAGCCTTCGCAGATGCCGACGCAGCCGGCGGCGACGCTATAGCGGCCGTTGTCGAGGGCGCTCATCGCGACCTTGAAGCCGTCGCCGATCTCGCCGAGCATGGCGTCCTCGCCGACCTCGACGCCGTCGAGCGAGATTTCCCCCGTGTCGGAGGAGCGCAGGCCGAGCTTGCCGTGGATCTCCTGCGTCGCGAAGCCCTCGCTGTCGGTGGGGACGAGGAAGCAAGCGAGGCCCTTGTGCTTCTTCTCGGGGTCGGTCTGGGCGAAGATCAGCGCCACCTCGGAGAAGTTGGCGAGGCTGATCCACATCTTCTGGCCGCTGATCGACCAGCCCGAGTCGGTCTTGGTCGCGCGGGTGCGCAGGTTGGCGGCGTCGGAGCCGGTGTCGGGCTCGGTCAGGCCGAAGCAGCCAAGCGCCTCGCCAGAGCAGAGGCGGGGGAGCCAGCGCTGCTTCTGCTCCTCGCTACCCCACCTCTCGATCGAACCGGCGACCAGCGAGGTCTGCACCGAGACGACGGTGCGGGCCGAGGAGTCGGCGCGGCCGACCTGTTCGACGATCAGACCGTAGCCGAGGTAGTCGAGGCCGCGGCCGCCGTACTGCTCGGCGACGGGCGCGCCGAGGTAGCCGACCTCGCCCAGCTTGCTCGCCAGCTCGCGGTCGAAGCGGGCGGCGCGGTCGTTCTCCTTCACCCGCGGGACGATCTCCTTGTCGGCGAATTCGCGAGCGGTTTCGGAGATCAGCCGCTGCTCGTCGGTCAACTGGAAGTCCAAGGTCAAAGCTCCTTTCCGAGCGTGGCCGCGAAGGCTTCCTGCGCTTCACGGGTACGGGGGCCGGGCGCCGAGGACAGCTTGGCGCCGTCGATTGCGGATACGGCTTGGATCTCGCGCGTGGTCGAGGCGAGGAAGGCCTCGCGCGCGGCGCGCAGGTCGGCGACCGGCCAGGCGCCGGTCTCGACGTGCAGGGCCCTGACCAGGCGGTCGCGGGTGATCGATTCGAGCACGCCGTTGTCGAGGGCCGGCGTGCGCAGCGCGCCCTGCGGAGAGACCCAGAAGATCGACGAGGTGGGTGGCTCGAGCACGGTGCCGTCGGGCTCGACGAGGACCGCCTCGTCAGCGCCGCTCGCCTGGGCGAGCCGGGTCGCCTGCATGTTGGCCGCGTAGGAGAGCGACTTGACCCCGTTGAGGATCACGCTCGGGCTGTAGGTGACGGTGGCGACGGCGACCGTCTCGGCGTGCGATGGGATCGGCTCGGTCATCGCCAGCCGCCGGCCGCCGCGGGTGACGATCAGCCGCAGCTGGCCGTCGGCGGGCCCGAGCTCGGCGAGCAGGGCCTCGATCTCTCGCTCCAGAGCGTCGCGGTCGAACTCGAGCTCGATCGCCGCCGCCGAGCGTCCCAGCCGGTCGAGATGGTCGCCGAGCGCGAACGGCGCCCCCTCGTAGAGCCGGATCACCTCGAAGGCCCCGTCCCCCCGATAGAGCCCGTCGTCCTTGAGCGGCACGACCGCTTCGGCGGTAGCCGTGATCCGCCCGTCCACGCTCGCCAGCTCTCGTAGCTCGCTCCCCATCCGACGCGCGAGGCTACTAGTCCGCCCGTTCCGGTGCGCCTTATGGACCTATGAGGTCCATAAGGCGCACCGGAAGCAGGTTGGGGTGGGTCAGACCGCTTCGAAGACCGTTGCCAGCCCCTGGCCGACGCCGACGCACATGGTGGCGATGCCGTACTTGGCGCTGCGGCGGCGCAGCTCGCGGACGAGGGTGGTGGCGAGGCGGGCGCCGGAGCAGCCGAGCGGGTGGCCGAGGGCGATCGCGCCGCCGTTGACGTTGAGCTTCTCCTGGTCGATCCCCAGCTCGCGGGCACTGGCCAGGACTTGCGAGGCGAAGGCCTCGTTGATCTCGATCAGGTCGACATCGTCCAGGCTGAGGCCGGCGGCCTCAAGCGCGCGCGGGATCGCTAGCGCCGGCCCGATGCCCATGTAGGCGGGGTCGACGCCGGCGACGCCGAAGGAGACGACACGGGCTAGGGGCTCGGCGCCGAGCTCCTTGGCGCCCGCCTCCGACGCGATCAGGGTGCAGGCGGCGCCGTCGTTGAGGGTCGAGGCGTTGCCGGCGGTGACCGTGCCGCCCTCGCGGAAGGCCGGGCGCAGCTTCGCCATCTTCTCCAGCGAGGCGTCGGGGCGCGGTCCCTCGTCGGCCTCGACCAGGACCGTTTCTCGACCCTGTGGCGCCTCGATCGGGACGATCTCCTCGGCGAAGATCCCGGCCTCCCGCGCGGCGACCGCGCGCTGGTGGCTGCGCAGGCCCCAGGCGTCCTGGTCCTCGCGGCTGACGCCGTAGCGCTCGGCGACGTTCTCGCCGGTCTCTCCCATCGACTCGGTGGAGACGCCGAGCTCGGCCATGCGCGGGTTGACGAAGCGCCAGCCGAGGGTCGTGTCGTGCATCGTCCGCGGGCCGCGGGGCAGGCCGCGCTCGGGCTTGCCGACGACCCAGGGCGCGCGGCTCATCGACTCGACGCCGCCGGCGAGGTAGAGATCGCCCTCGCCGAGCTTCACCGCTCTAGCCGCGCAGTTGATTGCCTCCAGGCCGGAGGCGCAGAGGCGGTTGACGGTCGCGCCGGGGACGCTGTGCGGCAGGCCGGCGAGCAGCGCCGCCATCCGCGCCACGTCGCGGTTGTCCTCTCCCGACTGGTTGGCGGCGCCGAGGTAGACGTCGGCGATCCGCTCGGGATCGGCGCCGGTGCGTTCGACGACCGCGGCGATCGTGTGCGCGGCGAGGTCGTCTGGCCGTACGCCGGAGAGCGCGCCGCGGTAGCCGCCCATCGGCGTGCGCACCGCGTCGATTACGTAGGCCCCGGCCACGGGCGGGATTTAAGTGGACGGGGGCGTCCGGCGTATCCTTGGCACCGTGTGGTTCGTCCTCGGGACCGTCGCGATGGTGCTTGTCATGGTCGGGATCCTCATCCTGATCGACCACTTCTACACGGGCAGCAACGCCGAGCTGATCGACTGGCAGCCGACGCGCTCCCCCGAGGTCGAGGTACAGAACGAGATCGACGACGTGCAGCAGATGCTCGAGGCCCAGAACGAGATGCGCCGCCGGCGCGGCGCGCCCGAGCGAAGCGAGCGGGAGTTGCGCGCCGAGGTCGAGGCGGAGGAGCTGGAGAAGCTGCGACGCAGGCGCTCCGGGGCGCTTTGAGCGAGGCCCGGGCGTGGCGCGGGCGCTGATCGTCGGCTGCGGCTGCCGCGGCCGGGAGCTGGGGCGGCGGTTGCTGGAGGAAGGCTGGGCCGTGCGCGGGACCAGCCGGCACGAGGAGGGCCTGGCGGCGATCGAGGCGGCCGGGATCGAAGCGGCGCTGGCCGATCCGATGCGTCCCGCCACAGTCCTCGACCTGGTCGGCGACGTGACGACGGTCCACTGGCTGCTGGGCTCCGCGAGCGGCGCCCCCGAGGACGTCGCCGCGATCCACGGGCCGCGTCTGGAGCGCCTGCTCGAACACCTGGTCGAAACACCGGTGCGGCGCTTCGTCTACGAGGCGGCCGGCGCGGCCGATCCGGTCGTCCTCGAGAGCGGCGCCGCCGCCGTGCGGGCCGCCGGCGAGCGCTGGCGCATCCCGGTCGAGGTCCTCGAGGAGGCCGCCTAACCTCCGGCGAGGCGGACGACCGCCTCCGCGCGGTAGTCGAAGATCCGCTTCAGGTCGCGACGGACGAAGAGACGGTCGGCGAGCGCCCCGATCGGCCCGAACGGGATCTCGTAGCGGACCCGGTCGGCGATCGTCGTCGCGCCCTCCCCGGCCGGCTCGAAGAGGTGCGTGTGCTCCCAGAGCGAGTACGGCCCCTTCAGCTGGACGTCGACGAAGCGACGCGGCGGCTCCCAGACCTCGATCCGGGTCCGCCAGCGGATCGGCACGCCGTGGAGCCGCAGCCTGTACTCGAGCAGCGTCCCGGGCCCCAGCTCGATCCGGCCCGGGGTCGTCACCTTGAAGCGCAGCCAGGGCGGTGTCATCGGCTCCAGGTTGCGCGCGTCTCCGTAGAGGTCGAAGGCGCGCTCGATCGGCACCTCGACCCTCTGGGTCCGTTCGAGCAATTGCTCGGACACGCGTTGAAGTCTTGCAGCGGGTGGCGCGGAGCTACCGTTAGTCGATCGCCGCACGAATCCTCATCGCCGGGGCGACCGGGTTCATCGGCGGCCGCCTCTCGGCCGCGTTCGCCGAGCGGGGCACGTCGGTCCGCTGCCTGGTGCGAGATCCCGCGAAAGCGGAGTCGCTACGGGCGGCGGGTGCGGAGCTCCAGGTCGGCGACGTCGACGACCCCGAGAGCCTGGAGGGGGCCGGCCGCGGCGTCGAGGCCGCCTACTTCCTCGTCCACGCGATGGCGGGGGGCGCCGGATTCGCCGAGCGCGAGCTGGCCGGCGCCCGCAACTTCGCCCGCATGGCGAAGCGCGAAGGCGTCGAGCGGACGATCTACCTCGGCGGCCTGGGCGAGGAGGGCGAGTCCCCGCACCTGCGCAGCCGCCACGAGACCGCTCGGGCGCTGGCCGCCGAGGGGCCGCCGCTCACCTACTTCCGGGCGGCGATGGTGGTCGGCGCGGCGAGCGAGTCCTACCGGACGCTGCGCTACCTGGTCGGCCGGCTGCCGGTGATGATCGCCCCGAGCTGGCTGCGCACGGCGACCCAGCCGATCGGCGTCGACGCGGCCGTCGAGTACCTGCGGCGCGCGCCCGACGTGCCCGAGTCCAGGGGCCGCGAGGTCCAGATCGGCGGTCCCGACGTCCTCTCCTTCAACGAGATGATGGACCGGATGGCGCTCGCCCTCGGCAAGCGGCCGCGCCGCAAGCTCCCGGTCCCGTTCATCTCGCCCTCGCTCTCCTCCCTCTGGCTCGGCCTGGTCACGCCCGTCGACGTGAAGGTGGCTCGTCCCCTGGTCGAGGGACTGACCACGCCGACCGTCGTCACCGACCCGTCAGGAGCCGAACCGTTCGACGTCTCGCCGGTCTCCTTCGACGAGGCCCTGCGGCGCGCCCTCGCCGAAGAGGAAGCCGCCTCGGACGGCTAGTCGAGGCGCTCGAGCAGGTCGCCGAGGATGCGCGCGGTCGCGCCCCAGACCAGGTGGCCGTCGACCTCGTAGGTCGGCGTGTGGATCGGGACGCCGCGGCGGATGAGGCGGCGCATCGCGTAGCCCTCGCGCAGCACGTCGAGGGAGAAGGTGAGGAGCGTCTCGACCTCGTCTGGATTCGGGCGCAGGTCGAGATCGCGAGGGTGGGGAATGCGACCGACGAAGGGGTGGATCCGGTAGCTGGTGACGAAGGTGTTGGCCGGGGGCAGCTCCTCGGCAAGCTCGACCGCGGTGGGGTCGAGCCCGATCTCCTCCTCGGCCTCGCGCAGCGCGGTCGCGCGCAGGTCCGCGTCGCCCGGGTCCCGCCGCCCGCCCGGAAAGGAGATCTCGCCCGCGTGCCGTCGCATGTCCGCCCGACGCTCGGTGAAGACCAGTCCCGGCTCGTCGTCGGGCCAGCCGTAGAGGGGAAGGAGGACCGCTGCTTCGGTCGGCTTCAAATAATGACCTGCACCGTGCCGCCGTCCACCGACCAGGCGGCGCCGCTGACGTAGGAGGCGCGTTTGGAGCAGAGGAAGACGATCGCGGCGGCGATCTCCTCGGCCTGGGCGAGGCGGCCGATCGGGCGCTTGGAGCCCGCCGTCGCCAGGGCCTCCTCGCGGCTGGCCACGCCGCTCATCGCCTGCGACTGGTCGAGCAGGCCACCCGGCTCCATCCACATCTCCGATTCGACCGGGCCCGGGCAGATCGCGTTGACGAGTACGCCGTCGGCCGCGTGGCGGTCGGCGAAGAGGCGGGAGAGCGAGAGCTCGGCCGCCTTCGCCACCGAGTACTCGGGCATCGCGGCGGAGGGGCGCTTGCCGGCGGTCGAGCAGACGTTGACGACGCGGCCCCAGCCACGTTCCGCCATCGGGGGGATCGCCGCCCGCATCGCCCGCAGCGGCGCCATCACGTTGAGCTCGTACTGGGCGCGCCAGTCCTCGTCCGGCACGTCGTCGAGGTCGCGCCACTGGGCCGTCCCGGCGTTGTTGACGAGCACGTCGAGGGCGCCGAAGCGGTCTTCGGCAGCGGCCAGCATGCGCGCGCCGGCGTCCTCGTCGGTGACGTCGAGGACGAGGGTCTCGGCGCGGCCGCCCGCATCGGCTCCGGCGGCCCGGACCTCCTCGGCCGCGGTGGCGAGACGCTCCTCGTCGCGCGCGACGAGGAGCACGCTCGCGCCCTCGGCGCGGAGCTGGCGCGCGACCTGGCGGCCGATGCCGCGGCTGGCGCCGGTGACGACGCAGGCGCGCCCGTGCAGGCCGAGGTCCATCAGAGCGTCCCGACCCGCTCAGAGACGGTAACCGGCGTCTCGTGCGCGAGCGCCTTGTGGACCGGGCACTTGCCGGCGATCACGCGCAGGCGGTCGCGCTGCTCGTCGCTGAGCCCGGCGGGCAGGCGCAGGGCGATCGTGTAGGAGAGCGGCGTGTGGTCGTCGTACTCGACGTCCACCTCGACCTCGACCGCGCCCACCTCCCAACCCTTGCGCTCCGCGTACATCTCGACCGTCACCGCGACGCAGCCGGCGAGGGCCGCGGCCACGAGGCGGGTCGGGGCCGGCCCGGTGTCCGTGCCGCCCTTCGCCGCCGGCTCGTCGACGCGGATCGTGTGGCCGCCCTCGATCGCGACGTCGTGGGCGAACCCCAAGATTCGGTTCGCTCCGCTCACCTTCCGCCGGGCGAGGACCTTCATCCGCCCGCTGGCTTCGACCTGCGCCGTCCCTCGAACAGCGCCGGGTCGTCGACGTCGGCGAAGCGGGCCATCGCGTAGGTGAGGTCGGAGGCGCGGTTGACGAAATGGATCACGGTCTCGCCGGCGAGTTCGCCGCTCTCGGCCAGGACGGCGATGCGCCGCTCGGCGCGGCGGATCGTCGCGCGGGCGACGTCGAGCTGGGCGGAGAGGAGGTTTCCTCCGGGGATCACGAACTGAGGTGGGAGCTCGACCTCGCTCATGTAGCGGTCGATCCGCTCCTCGAGCTCGGCGACCATCGCCTCTGTCGTGCGGCTGACGCCGTCCTCGAGCCGCTCGGCGGCCTCGGGCGCGGTCGCCAGCTCAGCGCCGGCGACGAAGAGGTCGTCCTGCAGGCGCAGGATGTCGGCGGCCAGCTCGGCCTCGCCGGCGTCGCAGAGGGCGCGGGCGACGCCGAGCTGCGAGCAGGCCTCGTCGAGCGCGCCGTAGGCCTCGGTGCGGCCGTGGTGCTTGGGCACGCGGCCGCCGTACCAGAGCGAGGTGGAGCCGTCGTCGCCCTTGCGGGTGTAGATCTTGACCACGCCCCGATCCTACGCGGCGGCGCGGATCAGGCGAGCGGGTTGAAGACCAGCCCGGTCGGGACCTTTGGGTAGAAGTAGGTCGACTTGGGCGGCATGTTGGCGTCGCTCTCGCAGATCGCCTTGGTCTGGTCGACCGGGATCGGGCGCAGGACGAAGGCGACGTCGTAGGTGCCGTCGTCGATCAGCCGCAGCGAGTCCTCGACGCTCTTCGCGTAGCCGATGCCGCGCTTGGCGAGGATGTCCTCTTCGCTGAGCCCGGCGATGCCCTTCAGGACCAGCGTCTCGAGGATCGCCGCGTCGAGGCGGCGGTAGGCCTCGGGCATCCCCTCGAGCCGGCGGTCGAGTTCGGCGACCGCCGCGTCCTTGAGCCGCAGCCGGTAGGCCTGCTTGTGGTGGGAGTCGTAGAGGCCGAAGACGCCGACGCCCTCGGCGCCGAAGGGGTCGATCGCGTCGAGGGGCACCTCCTCGACCTCGAAGGTCTCGCGCAGCCCCTCACCGATCCGGCGCTGGCGCTCGGGGTCGGCGGCGACGCCGGAGAGCAGGCGGTGGGTGGGATAGATCGAGAGGCCGGGGTCGTCGAGGCCCGTGATCGCCATCAGCGTGTAGTTGTGGGCACCCTCGTCGCCGACCTCGTCTCGGTAGGCGATCGCCGTCTCGTAGCGGTGGTGGCCGTCGGCGATCAGCAGCTGGGAGTCGGCCAGCAGCTTCGTTATGTCGATGTGGACGCCCGGTTCCTCGACCCGCCAGAGGCGGGCGAGCGTGCCGGCCGCGTCGGTCGCCTCGCCCCAGGGCTCCGTCACCTCGGTCTGGCGCTCGATCAGCGGCCAGGGGTCGCGGGTGGCGAGCGAGAAGATGGGGGAGAGGTTGCAGCGGGTGGCGCGCATCAGGTCGAGCCGGTCCTGCTTGGGGCCGGGGAGCGTGCGCTCGTGGGGGAGGACCTGGCCGGTCGAGAAGTCCTCGACGCGGACGCGAGCGAGGATGCCGTGGCGGACGTGGGCGGCGCCGTCGGGGCCCACGTACTCCTGCTCCATCGCCCAGATCGTCTCCTCCTGCTCCTGGACGAGGGCGCCGGCCTGCTTCCAGGCCTCGATCGACTGGGCGGCGGCCGCATATGGGTCGCCGTCGCCTTCGGCCTGCGGCCCGCTCTCTCCATATGGCTTGGGCAGGTCGATCGCGACCGCGTTGTACGGCGAGCGCTCGAGCAGCGCGGCCCGCATCGGGGGATCGATCACGTCATAGGGTGGGGCGACCACGTCCTGCAGCGAGCCGACCGCATCGAGGTCGTAGCGCAGGGCTCTGAGAGGGAGGACCTCGGCCATCGCGCGAAACCTAGCGGTTCCGGCGGGCCGAGCCCCGATGCGGCTGAGAGGACTCGAACCTCCACGGAGTTGCCTCCACACGGACCTGAACCGTGCGCGTCTACCAGTTCCGCCACAGCCGCGGGAGCAGGCAATTTACCTGGTTGGCGATCCTCGCCCGTCGACCCCGACCCGACAGCCTGCCCACGCCGCTCGCTAGAATGCCCTCTCCTCGCCGCTATCGTCTAGGGGACTAGGACGCCGGATTCTCAGTCCGGAAACCGGGGTTCGAATCCCCGTAGCGGTATGGCCTTAACGGAGAGAGCTGGATCTCCCGCCTCTCCCAGGTCACTCAGATTCCTCGCCTCGCCGAACGCGCTCGACACCAGCGCTTTCAGCCGTATCCGACCATCGTTACGGTCGATCTCGACTCGCAGGCGGAAGGCGTCGAAGACCGCTCGCCGTACATCGGGGTCAGCCGCAATCAGTGACTCGCCGAGGTCGGGCAGAGCGCCGAGAACCGCCAGCGCGTCGGCGGGGTCTACGGCGGTGCTGTCCCGGTGTGAAGCTTCGAGCTGGGCGAGGGCGGCCTGCGCCTCCTCGCGCTCAGCCTTGAGGTTGCGGATTCGCTCGCCAACCAGGACTGGGTCGACGCCAGCCTCTATTGCCGCGAGCTGTCGCTCGATCCGCTGCTCGACCTCGCCGACCTGCTTGGCGATCCGCGCGTGCTGGTCGTCGTCGCGGTCTTCCACTTCGCTCGCCAGCATCGAACTCTGAGCGCGGAAGTGGGTTAGGCGGTCAGAGCCGAAGATCCGCGAGGCGAAGAAGGTGTCGATCAGCGTGACCAGGCTGTCCTCGCGGACGTACTGCCATTTGCCGTGGCCGACCGCCTCGGCCGCGCGGTCGCCATAGGAGGCGCGGTAGCCGCAGGTGTAATAGGTCGGCTCGCCTTTGCGGGCACGGCCCTGCATCCGCAGCGGGTTGTGCCCGGTGGCGCAGTGGACGATGCCCCGCAGCAGGTAGGGCCGTTTCTGCGGGCGGCGGCGACCGCCGTGGCCGTTGCTGCGCCGCTTCATCTCGGTCTGCGCGCGCTCGAACTGCTCGTCGGTGATCAGGGCCTCGTGGCGCTCGTCCGCTTCGACCCATTCATCGGGGCTGCGGCGAACCACCGGCCCGACGCCCTGCTTGTGGGCGCGTGAGTCGAGTCGGTTCCAGTAGAGGCGGCCGGTGTAGGTCGGGTTTTCAAGCATTGACTTGATCGTCGTCTTCGCCCATTTGCCGGAGGTGTTTCGCTTGGAATCGACGTGGTTGGGGGTCGGCGGGCCACCGGGCCGGTTCAGGTGGTTGGCGATCTCCTTGTAGCCGGAGCCGGAGAGGAAGAGGTCGAAGATCTCGGCGACCACCGGCGCCCGCTCGGGGTCAGGAACGAGGCGCGACTTCGTGTCGCCCGCCTTCGCCCGCGCCGGATCGGGATGCGCCTCGTGCTGCAAGCGATATCCGTATGGCGCCCGCCCACCGTTGCGGTAGCCCTGTCGCGTGTTCTCCTTCTGACCGCGCCGAACTTCCCGGCCCAGCTTCTCGACCTCGAACTGGTCGAGCGCCTGGAACATGTGACGGATCAGTCGCCCCTCCGGGCTGGTCTGGTCGCCGGCGGTGAGCGCGTAGAAGACCTCGACCCCGGCCCGCGTCATCTCGCGCTCGTAGGTGAGCGCATGGAACAAGTCGCGGCTGAGGCGCGAGGTCGAGTAGATAATCACGGCGTCGAAGCGCCGCGCGTCGGGCTCTTTCGCCTCACGCAACAGGTCGGCCCATCCGGCACGGTCGTCGCGGCGACCGGCCTCCTGATCGGTGAACTCGCAGACGATCTCGCCGCCCAGCTCGGCGGCCTTCGTTGCGCAGGACTCCCGCTGCGAGGGAAAGGAGAGGGTCGGGTCCTGCTTGTCCTTGGTCGAGAGCCGTCCGTACCAAGCAAAGCGTCGCATCATCGGTTCCTTTCCTCGGATTTACGCGGGTGCGGCCGGTACGCTCGAACCGTGACCGCGAAGGAAAAGCTGCTGCGTGAGGTGCTTGACCTCGATGAGTCCAGGGCGGCCCGTGCGCGGATCGTCATTCCCGACGAACCGGTCGATGAGCCGGAGATGGCTGCGTTGCCCGCAGGCTGGGGCGAGACTCTGAGCGGCGAGCCGATGCCGAACGTGGCGGCCGCCGTGCGGCGCTCCCGCGAGTCACGCTGAGCGTGTTGGTCGTAGCAAGCTGCGCGGGTCATTGACCCTCGCACTCAGCTTTGCGGCGCTGGGAAGCGAGCAAATCGAAGATCGCCTTGGCCTGCTCGCGGCGAAGCTGATCGTCCAGCGCTGATCCGGGCTTGGTCTGCTCAATCGACATCGTGGCCTCGAGTTCGCTGACTGGCGCCACCTTGCGCTGCCTGCCTTCGTGATCGCGGCGGCGCCGGGCTGCGATCCGCCCACCATGTGTAGCTCCGTCGCGCCCGGATCTCAAGTCGGCTCGACCTCCTCGCTCGGAAGCTCGCTCAGCGCCCCGGCCCCGCAGAAATGGCAGCGCCCGGCAACGTGGCGCCGCCCGCCGGGGCGCGGCTTGCGCTCGGGGTCGGGATAGGCGATCTCCCCGCAGTCCGAGCAGTACCGCAGCGCGCCCCGGTCGACCTCGGCGAGGAAGGCGTCGCGGCCGGTGCGGCGTCGAGCGATGAAGCCCTGCAACTTGGCGAGTCGCTTGGCCTCACCTTCGCGCCAGCGCAGGTGGTCCTCCCGCAGCCGGTCCTGCTCGGTAGCGGCCTCGCGGTCCTGCTCGGCATCGTGGGGCAGCCTCGCCAGCGAGTCGGTGCCGAGGAGGTCGCCGTCCGCGAGACAGCGGCGGCGCTGACGCACCTTCGGCCCTTCCCCGAATCGCCCGGCCATCTCGTCCAGGCGCCCTAGCTGGCTCGTGCGGTGGTGGGCGACCAGGGCCGCCAGCGCCTCGCGCTCGGAGGGAGTCGGTCCTCCCTCGGCGAGACGGGCGGAGAGCGGTTCGGCCAGCATCCCGCCGACCGCCTTCAGGGCAGCGCGCTCGATCTCGTTCAGCCCGCCCTCGCCTTGGACCGAGAGGCGAAGGGCATCGGTCGCCGCTCGGCCGAGCTGCTCGTCCCCCCAGGCGTAGCGAAGCTCGTCCCGCAGCCGCTCGGCCAGGGCCTCGGGGTCAGAGCGCAGCCGCTCGCGCTCGGCCTCTTCCTCGCGGCGCTGGGCTTCCTCGCGCTCGTTCGCTTCGTCGTAGGGCCGCCGCGCGGCGCGGAGGATGCCGAGCAGGTCGGCGGACCTCTCGCCGTCGCCGACCATCCACTCGGGCGCGACGACGCAGCGGCGAAGGTCGCGGACCAGCCCGACGCAGGCGACCAGCATCCGGGCGCTGTCGATCTCCCGGTCGGCGGCGGCGAGGAAGGACCGCGCCCGCTTCTCGCTGGTGGTGATGAACAGCAGCGGCGGGCAGTAGGCGTTGCGCTGGCGCCAGGCTCTGCGCTGGACGTACTCGCCGTAGCCCGCTGCCTTGGCTTTGAGCTGGCGGCGGGACATCGTGCCGAGGTCCAGCTCGACGAGGCCGATCAACCCCTTGTTATCGGCATCGGTGATCTGGATGCAGGCATCGGGCGCGATGGCCCGCTTCTCGCGGCCGAGCGTGGTGAACGTCTCGCGCGCCTCGGCCTCGCGCTCGAAGCCCGACAGCTCGATGCCCTCGGGCAACTCGGTCTTCAGCACCACGTACAGCTCGCTCAGCCCAGCGGCGTGAGCGAGGAACAGTGGGTTCGGCTCGCGCCGCTCGCCGCCGCGCGGCGGCGGCTCGCCATTGGCGATTGCCTCTCCCTTCCGCGTCGGCCAGAGATGATGCGGCGCTGAGCCGCGTTCGCGGTAGGGCCGGGTGCGACCGAGGAAGCCATGCTTGGCGAGGCGGGCAGTTCGATAGCGAAGCGTTCGCGGCGGGGTCTCGGGCGAGAGGCTGGCTAGCTGCGGCAGGGTCAGAACCCGCAGGGAGGAGAGCAGGCCGAGGATGTGACGGTCGAGGTCGGAGAGCGAGGCGGCAGCGGGTGAGGGTCGGCCTTTGGTCAAGCGCCCTCCTGACTCATGGAGGCGGCGGCTGCCGGGAAGCGGGACGCTGTTCCTGCGGCGATGAAGGCGGTGGGACGAGCGCGGCGGTACGGCGCATAGGCGCTGCGTCCAGCGCGGAGGAGAGAAGCCGCTGAGCAGCCAGCGCCGAGGCGATTGCGATCGAGCCAAGCGCGATCGGAGCAGCCGAGGGTGCGAGCGAGCGCTGTGGAGCCAGCGCGGCGGCGATAGCGAAGGGCACGAGATAGAGGTCGACCCATCGTCATTTGACCGCGAACGAAGGGGGTAGAGACTCGGGCGCGGGGGAGGGGCACGGATTTCGCACCACGGCGCGGAACGAGCGCTGCCCTGCCTTGCCAGTCGGGGTTAGGGCGATTGGCAAGGCAGAGCGGGCGCAAACGGGCTCTCGGCAAGTTCATCATCTACCTGCCTGTCGAACGAGCCAGCCGAATCCGGCAACTTTCCAGCGCGGGTTCGGCGAGCTGAACTCGCGCGATGCGTGGGAGTTCTGGTGCCATCTACTTATACGGAGGCGCGAAGGGCGAAAGTGGACCCCCTTATGTGACGAATCCGACCCGATCAAGGGGAAGCGGAGCCGTATCTGCGCTGTAGCGAACGCCCCCTCGTTTCGCCGTCCGCGGAGTCAGCGATGATCAGATCGCTTGGTCTCCGAATGTAGCGATTGTTGCTAGCTATCCATCCGAGTTAGATGCGAACATACGTTCGCTCATGATCTCTTCCTATGCCGAAATCCACGGTAGTCCGCGATCCAGTTCACGGAATGATCGAATTGTCGCCCGAGGAGTGGGCGGCGGTGGATACGCCGATCTTCCAACGGCTACGCCGGGTAAGACAGCTAGCAATGACCCATTTGGTCTATCCGGGGACGTTGCACACGCGGTTCGAGCATTCAATCGGCGTGCGCCACATCGCGAGCCGCCTAGGCGAAAGCCTGGGGATTGACTCGGAGATGCAGCGCGTCGTACAGACTGCGGCATTGCTTCACGACGTGGGCCACGGCGTGTTTTCGCACGTGTCTGAGCAAGTGATCGACGAGCTCTCTGGTGCCGAGGGGGTTCATGAGGCTGTGTCTGTCGCGATCATGCGTACGAACGGCGATCTGCACGCCGCTCTTGGCCAGGAGACCTGTGAGCGGGCCGCCGAGATCGTCGCGTTGGAGGGTCCGCGAACGGCTGAGCGCGACATCGTGTCGGGTCCGACCGACGCCGACAAGCTCGACTACCTCCTCCGCGATTCCTATTACGCCGGCGTGAATTACGGTCGCTACGACCTGCATCGAATCATCGATACCGCTCGGGTCATTGCGCCTAGAAGTGCCCAGACTCAGCTTGGTTTTGACGCCGATGGACTTTGGGCTGTCGAGGAGATGCGGATGGCTCGACACCATATGCACCGGCAGGTCTACGGACACAAGACGCGTTTGGCTACGGACATCATGACCACGCGTGCATTGCGTTTGGCGATCGCCGAGGGCGTACTACCGGAGGCGGCCTTCAAGGTTCCCGTTGTCAGTGGCAGGCCCGAAATCAGCGAGGAGTTTCTCACTCAGTATCTGGAGCAAACCGATGAACGGGTTCTCGAGGCTCTATGTGCCGCCCCCGAGGGTTCAGCGGTACGCGATCTGGGGGAGAGGATGCGGGATCGAAGACTGTTTCATCAGACGGTCAGTATCTGGCTTGATCAGCACCTGGAGGAGCTGGGCGATGCGCGGTTCGCATTTGTCCGTGATCCAGAGGAGTTCACCCTTTCTCGCATCGAAGCAATCGAGGCTGAGATTGCGGAGGAGCTAGGGCTGGCGCCTCACCTCGTCGCGCTTTACCTTGATTCGCGGGCCAATCCGACGTATCGCACCCCCGGCCGGCCGATTGGCCCGAAGGACATCATGATTCAACGGAACGATGCCGAGCCAATGCTCATGGAGCGAGAGAGCGAGATCTTCACCGAGGGGGCCGGGGCCGATTTGACCTGGCTGCACCTCTATACCCCGGATTTGGAATCTGACGACCTCGACGGAAAAGCAAAGGAGATGCTGTGGAAAGCGCTGCTCGCCCTGTAACCACCCGCGACATTGTCCTGCTGATCGTCCACGCTGCGGGTCGTCAGGTTGCGGGTCGGACGGTGATGCAGAAGCTCGCCTATTTCACCGGGTTGAGTCTCAATACGGCGCTTGGCCATCGGGCTCATTTCTATGGCCCGTATTCCAGCAAGGTCGAGGACGCCGTTAGCAACGCCGTGATCGCCGGTGAGCTGAGAGAGACGGTGGAACGGATGCCAGACTGGCGAGGAGGCCCCGACGTTCTCAAGTACACCTACGATCTGACGGAGGCTGGAGAAGTCCGGGTTGATGAACTGATCGAGCACAATTCCGCGGAATGGGATCAAGTCCGCGACTCCGTCAAGGCGATCAAGAATGTCCTGCCTGAACTCGATCAGAAGACGCTTTCCTCAGCGGCGAAGACCTATCTCATCATCTCTGAGTCCGCGGAGGGCGTTGCGGAGTCCGAGATTCCAGCTATGGCAAGCCGGTTGGGGTGGGAACTCAGCGGAGAGCAGGTTCGCGGCACCGTCGATCTCCTAGAGCGCCTCAATCTTCTCGCCGATCCCGACGAGTCTTCCTCCGAGGCGTCGTCGCAGTAGTTCTACTTCGCGTCTGGCTGCCTGAATCGCTCCCCTAGGGCTTGCAGTGCGCTCCACGCGTAATCGTCTCGACGTTCCATGAACTGAGCTGGTCTACCTCGCGGTCGAGGCTTGATCTCCCGGGATACGGGGATCAGCAGGTCCGCTGACTGGAGGTGCTCGAACTCGCGGGCTGCCTCCTTGCGATCGATTTGGGCTGCCTCCGCGATGCATGCGGCATAAAGCTCATCAGCCTCGGCAAGCGACACCAACAGGGCCACGGGTAGCCGGTGAGGCGAGCCGAAAAGTGCCTTGCTGCGAGCCACGACCGGCTCCCAATTCCAGTGTGCATCATTAAGTGACAAATCTGCCACAAAATAGTAGACTGTGGCCATGGTTTCTGTCGCGACCATCGCTCCACCCTCATCCAGCACGCCCCGGCTGCGGCCCGGCGAGCGTCCCGCTTGGTGGGATGCCAGGGCCGATCAGACTCAATTCGAGGCTTGGCGTACGGCGGCCAGGGACGCCAATCTCTCGGTCGACGTGTGGATCGCCCTCCTGCTGGAGTTCGACCTTGTCCTCAGTGATTTGCAGGGCCTAGATGATCCAGTTGGCCTGCTGGAGCGGGCCACGCATGGAGGGGGGCTGCACCGCCTGGGTTCTTGGACTGAACTACGAAAATGGCTAGAGGGGCCGGCTGTAGCTACGACTGGTGTCGATGAGTTGCCAGAACTGCTGGTTCCCGAGCGGATCGCGGCTCGACTGACGCCAGGGTTGGAGCTTGCTGGTCGTCTCAGGCCACGCTACTTTGAGCTTGCTAGGGCATGCGACCGCTGTGCGGCTTTGCAGGGGCGCACGATGGAAAGCTGGGCACTGCAGACTGCACTCCAGCAGGCTGAGATTCGCTAGTTCTCGTCAGCCAGTAGGCGCAACTCGGCGGCCAGCCGAGCTGGCTCCAGCAGGCCCGCCTCGACACCTTCATGCAAGGCCTGCATCTGGGATTCGAGGCGATCCGGCGGACCAAGGCGTCCGGTCGTCTGATCGATTCGTCGCCACTCTCGAATTGCGCTTTGCATTTCGGAGTCGAGCAGGGTGGCGCGGGCATCGGGTGCATGTTCGGCTAGGTCGGCCGCCTGTCCGACGACAACATGTGCGTCATGTTCGATGGTCGTGGCGAAGTCGGTGCCTGGGGAGTCCGCGCGCAAGCATGCTGGACACTGGCACTCAGACTCTGCGACGAATTCATGCTCGACAAGCCACTGGGCGAGCCCATTGGGCAGGGAGGAGCAAAGAGAGGGCATCTCAAATCGCGGGCCTGGCACGGGTCCGGGGCCACGACCGGACTTCCTAAAATCGGGAACAGAAAAGCGGAGCAGTCGACCTAGCCCGAACTCCGCGCCGCCCACACCAAAGGCCCAGAAAAGCCGCCGCAGTGCTCCTGCTCGGCCGACGATCACCAGGGTGCCAGTGGCTTGAAGCAGAAGGGCGAGGCGCAGGGTGGCCACGATCCGTTTCGACGAGCTGTCTTCCGACAGCCCATCCGCCTGAAGCAACCATGCATCAGGTCGTCGAGCAGCGAGCGCGCGAACGAGTAGCCGCTGTGCCTCAAGCTGATCAAAGCCCATCATTCGAAGTGGGAGTACGCCGATGAAGGGAGCACTCCATCCGGCGGCGGCGTCGGCCCCGATGCGGAGAAGCTCCTGATTGACCGGAAGCCATTCATCGTCCACCGCTTTGATCACAAATGCCCCGCCTAGTGCACCCGATGCGCCGATGTCCATCTGTGCTCCAATCACCGAGCGGCCGACTCGGCGCGTGAGATCGCCATCGGAAAACTCCCAGGGTTGATAAGGCTCAGAATCACGGCCAGGGGTGTAGTCGAGGGTCTGGAGGTTGCGGGCGGTCCTATAGCCGGGGAGTCCCGTACGAAACAGAAGGGGATCGGCGAGCCAAGCCGTGCTTGCCTCGTTCGTCAGGCGTCGTGCTCGAGCGGTGGTTTCACGGCTCTCCGCTAGACCCGTGACGATTGCCGTGGGAGTTGCCCCCGTATTCACTGCTCGCATTGCCGGCTCCAAGTCGCTGCCATTGAGCCGCATGAGAGTTATCGGACGCTTTCGGTTGGCCAACCCGAGTCGTAGCTCCGGCGAGTCCGGCCGACTGTCTTCGCCGTGCTCCACCAGGCGCGGAGGGGGCGCCGGTCGAACGCGCAGTTTGCGAGGCTCGCTCATGACGTAGCGGTCCCGGCCGTCAACGGTGGCGGGATTTCAAGTCTCTCGATGGGTAGAAGCAAAGGCGCATTCATGGCAGCCTCGATAGAGAAGTGACAATACGCAGCGGTGCGGACGGTCCCGTGCGAAGAGGGTCACCGTCGAAGTTATTTACTACTGCTCCGTCGCTCCTTGGGCATGGCGGGAGCGCGGAACGTTTGCGTTACGGTGCGGCTTGTGTCGAAGTCCGATCTTTGGTGGCCGAACATGCTTGATGAGGGTGAGCGTGACGCCACGGCCGAGGAGATCGCGCACCTTGAAGAGGCATACGGTCCATTCCTGCCCTCGGATGGCGAGGGGTAGCGCTGCCGACTGCCGTCTCTCCGATGCTGACTCTCGACAAGATCATCGGAGCGGGTGAATCCACAGACGGTTGTGTGGCCGAACCGGGGAGGAGTCCTCTGGTGGCCTGCGCTCCTCCCCGGCCGACCTGAGCGGACTGGCGGCCGATCCCTCCTGTGCCTTAGTTCTCGGTCGCCTGCCGCTCGCTCGCCGCACCCTCGTTGCATGGGAGTCGAGGGTGCGGGAGCCTTCGCCTTGCGGCGAAGCTCGGTTAGGTCCGCTGGGCCTGCGGCCCGCGTTCCTGAAGCTCGATTGCGTCCATGACTTCGGTGCAGGCTTGGATCGTGGATTCGAGACCCTCGATCACATGCGCTCCGGCAACGGCTTCGCGCTCCTTTCGGGCGTCGGCCAACCCGCCTTGGGCTTCCTCGCGCAGTCGCCGCATGAGTTCGGTCAGATCCTCGTAGGGCATCGTCAGCTCGACGCGGTCGCGGTCGTCGTCCTCTGGCCAGCCGAGGTCTTGGAGGAGCCGGAAGTCTTCGCCGAACTCGATGCCGAGGCGCTCGGCGGTTGCGTAGTCCCTCTGGCACTCCATCGCGACGAAGACGTCGCCGAGGGCGGCGAGGTGGTTGCGCACTTGGTCGTAGAGTGCGTCGCGTTCCTCGCCAGTGATCTTGATCGTCTTTCGGGGCACGGCGCCTTCCTTTCGGTAGGGCACCGGAGAGCCGCCAGGATGCCGCCCACTGCGGGGCTTTGGCGAGTACGGTCTCGCTTGCATCGAAGGCTTGATCTTCGGTGCCAGGCCCCGGGGCGTTCCACCGCCGCCGGGGCCACTTATGTCTTTGGCGTCGGCGACCGTAGCTCCGCCGCTGCCGAAGTCAAGGCGACTTTTTCAGATGTCCCTTCGAGGGATTCTCAGCGGCCCTTTTGGACGAGGCCGCTTTCTCGCCTGTGGAGCCAAATCCAGCGCCGCTTCTACCGGCACGATGATCTCTCCGTTAGGAACGAAACGCTGTAGA
>Ga0207677_10000726_pt1 | contig 19246 bp, 13 predicted proteins | sample KBSMisM42_FD_184311 | JGI IMG/M metagenome (GOLD analysis project Ga0207677, IMG submission 184311) | Miscanthus rhizosphere microbial communities from Kellogg Biological Station, Michigan, USA - KBS Miscanthus M4-2 (SPAdes) (version 2) | ecosystem: Host-associated > Plants > Roots >...
GCACTGGTTCGCTGGGCCACAGAAGTTTGCGCGCGGCGGATTCCGTTTCAAACGTGTCTTTCCTCCGCACTGGTCGCCCGCGATCTCCTCGCATTCCTCGGCATGCAAGCGACGATCGAGGTCGGTACGTATTTCGATGAGCGCGGCGCCATCGCCTTTCATGCATCGGTGACTTCGGGCGGCATGACCATCTGCGGCGAGCGGCCGATGACGGTTCTGGCCACGATCACAAGCTCATGACTCCGTTCGTGGCCATCCTCGGCACGCGGGGCAATTCATTCTCTCCGCAACCGGAAGTGCGCGGGGCGTTGACGCTGCTGTCCGACGCGCGGATCGACGAAGGAGGATCGATTCTCGACGCGTATGAAACGTGGGGCGATGCCTGCGTCGATCATCTCGTCGGCGACTTTTCGTTCGCAATCTGGGACGCCGCCCGCGGCCGTCTCTTCTGCGCGCGCGACTTCATCGGCATCCGCCAGCTCTACTACGCGCGCACGGCGAGCGCATTCATCGTCAGCAACGCCATCGGTCCGATTCTTCAGCATCGCGAAGTTGCTGGCGAGATCGAAGAATCATCGATCGCGAAGTTTCTGATCGGCGGAACGAGCGAGTTCCCGGTCGACACGTTCTATCCGCAGATCAAACGGCTGCCGCCGGCGCACACACTGACGTGGGATGGCCAGCGGCTGGACATCCGCCGCTACTGGTCGCTTCTGCTCGACGGTGCCATTCGCTATCGCGACCGCCGCGATTACGTCGTGCATTTTCAGGACGTGTTCGATCGCGCCGTGGCCGATCGTCTGCGCGGTGTCGACGCCGCCGCGGCCATGATGAGCGGAGGCTTGGATTCGACCGCCGTCAGCGTGACGGCACAGCGACACCTGGCCACGCCGCTCCGCGCGTACACGACCAGTTTCGCCACGATGCTCCACGACGAAGAAGCGTCGTGGGCTGCTCGCGTGGCCACAGCGAGCGGGATGATTCATCAAGTAGTGGCGTGTGATGAATGTGCGCTGTTCGAAGATCCGTCGTCTTACCGCCGCGCCGAACCGTTCGAGGATCCGCTGGCCAGCGTTTTTCTCGATCTCGTGCGCGATGCCGCGCGGCATGCGCGGGTCATGCTGGCAGGGGAGGGCGGCGACGTTCTCTTCTACACGTCGCACGGTTACTTTCCCGGCCTTTTGCGCCGCGGCCGGCTGCTGCAGTTCGGAATCGACGTCGCCTCGTACGCGTGGCGCAATCACGAGCTTCCGCCGCTGAATCTGCGCGCGGTGGTGAAGAAGTGGTTCGGGGCGGCGCCGCCGAGGAAGGCGGAGTTCCCGCCGTGGATCCGGGAGGAAGTGGCCCGTCGTCATTTCTTGCGGGAGCAATTCCAGTCGGAACGCGACATCGGACAATTGCATCCGGTGCGTCCAGAAGCACATCGCGCGTTGATGCAGCCGTTCTGGCAGCGTCTCTTCGAAACGTGGGATCCGAACGAGACCGGCATCCCCATTCGTAGCGTCTATCCCTTTTTCGACAAGCGCGTGGTCGAGCTTCTCTTCGCCTTTCCGCCGATGCCGTGGTTCGCGCGCAAACATCTTCTGCGCGAGGCGATGAAAGGACGCCTTCCGGAGGAAGTTCGGCGGCGGCCGAAGACGCCGATGGCCGGCGATCCTCTGCGAATCATCATGCGGCGTTCGACGAATCAACTGCGGGATCTCCTTGACGCCGTACCGGAAATGGCGAATTTCGTCGACGCCACAAAGCTGCTCAACTATCTCGAATCGGATCATGGCGACGGAAGCAGCGATCTGCTGGCCGCTTTCCCTTTTTGTCTGGCAAAATGGTGGAATGCACGCAATGCGGCGCAAAGCGGCATTGCTGATGCATCAGTGACTTCATCCGCATAGGTCATGAAGAAGAAGGTCTACATGCCGCCGAAGTTGATCGTCTATGGCGACGTCCGCCAACTGACGCGCGCGATCGCCCATTTGATGCCGAACAAAGACGGCGGTCCGAACAACACCAAGACGTAAGCCGGCGATGACGTTCGACCAGACGCTCTTCGGTCTTCACGTCCGTTCCACCCATCGCATCCCCTTCGCTCTTTCCGCGGCTCGGGGAGCGCGCGACGTTATCGCGACCTTTGGTTCGATGCCGGAATGGCTCGCGGAAACCGCAATCGTTCCGAGCCGCCTGGAGCGGGACGAATCAGCGTACGCACTGAGCCGCGCGGGCGAGGCATATATGTTCGACTATGCCGATGGAACGCGGATCGTCGTGAAGCGCGAAGCGGTCTGGATGACGTGGCGCGAGCCGCTGAATTTTGACGATGCCTGCACGTATCTGGTCGGCGCTGCATTCGCGCTTCTGCTTCGTCTGCGCGGTGCGGCGTGCGTGCATGCGAGCGCTATCAGCATCGACGATCGCGCGATTGCCATCGTCGGACCGTCAGGTTCCGGTAAGTCGACCATTGCCGCGACGCTGATACGCCGCGGCGCAACGCTGATATGCGAAGACGTTCTGCCGCTGTTGATGCGCGACGGCCGCATCGTCGCCATTCCGGCCTATGCCGGAATTCGTCTCTGGCCGGAAGCGGTGGAGCTGCTGATGCGATCGCGCGACGCGCTGCCGGGTATCAGTCCGACCTGGGACAAGCGCATTCTCGAAGTCGCTGCGTCGCAATGCGCCGGCGCTCCATTGCCGTTGTCCGAAATCGTTTTCCTCGAGGATCGCGACGCCTCGCTGACGCCGGCGGAAGGAGCGATGCGGTTGGTGGCGAATTCGTATCGCAGCGAAATGCTCGACGCGGAAATGCGGCGACGCGAGTTCGCAATCTTCAGCGGCCTCGCCGCGTCGATTCCGATGCGCTCCATTGGCGCAACACACGACCGTGATCCCGATATCCTCGCCTCGCTATGTACGATATCCACGATCACGGCCGGATGATCGCCGACCGCGTGCGCGGCGATGCCTACGCGCGCGCGATCGCCGCCACCGTTCGTCGCGATGACGTCGTCGTCGACCTAGGCACGGGCACGGGCGTATTCGCCGTCCTGGCCTGCCGCGCCGGTGCGCGGCGCGTTTACGCGATCGAATCGTCGGCGATCATCGAAGTAGCGCGCGAGATCGCGGACGCGAATGGTTGTCTCGATCGCATCGAGTTCCTCCACGCCGACTCGCGCGAGATCGAACTCCCCGAAAAGGCGAATGTGTTGATCGCCGACCTTCGCGGCACGATTCCGTTCTTCACGTCGTCGATCGACACGCTCATCGACGCGCGCGATCGATTTCTCGCGGAAGGTGGCGTGATGATTCCGCAGCGCGACATCGTCTCCGCAGCGCTCGTCGAATCCGCCGATGCGTACGAGATGCACGATCTGTCGTGGGAAGGGATCGACCTCACGCCGGCGCGGCGTCTTGCGGTCAACGGCATGAAGAAGCGGATGATCGAGCGGGAAGAGTTGATCTCCGAGTCGGCCGTCGTCGTCGCAATCGATTACGCCACCGTCGCGACGACCGACTTCGAAGCAGCGATCGAGTTGCACGCCACGCGCGACGGTATCGCCCACGGATTTGCTCTCTGGTTCGATACGCTGCTGGCGCCGAAAATCGGCTTCTCGAATGCGCCCGGTTCGGCGCCGACCATCTTCGGCCGTTCGTTCGTTCCGTTCGAAGCGCCTGTCAATGTCGGGCAGGGCGACGCCATCGTCATCGATCTCGCCGCGCGTTTCCTGCGCGACGCCGATGACTATCTCTGGCGTTGGAACACGATCCTGAAAACGCGCGACGGACAGTCGCGCGCGCTCTTCCGGCAATCGACCTTCTTCAGCCAGCCGTGGAAGTTCGGCATGACAGAATGACTTCCGTGCGAGCGATTCCGGAGGGCATCATTTTCAAGAAGGTCGGCGAGGAGATGGTTCTGCTCGATTTCGAGCGCGGGATCTACTACGGACTCAATCCGGTCGGCGCGCGCATCTGGGAGTTGTTCGCCGAAGGGAAGAGCACCGACGAGATCGTCGATGTGCTGACCGAGGAGTTCGATGTGGAACGAACGGATGCGAAGAAAGACGTCGAGGCGCTGATGGACGATCTCGCGGCGAATGGGCTCATCAGCGCGGAGTGAGAGTTGCCGCACGCACATGAGCGTGTGACAATGCCCGGCAGCCGGCCAGCGGCCAATCAACTATGGATACCCGAGTCTTCGCGCACCGCGGCGAGTTTGCGCTGCGGCAGGTAGGCACAGAAAGCATTCTCGTTCCCGTTCGGAATCACGTCGGCGATCTCGATTCCGTCTACGTCTTTACGGCCGTCGCGGCGCGCATCTGGTCGCTCATCGACGGCGAGCGCGACGTCGATTCCATCGTGGCCACGATCAGCAGCGAGTACGATGCGGAGCCGGACGTCATCCGCGCCGACCTCGAAGAGCTCCTCGGCTCGCTCGAAGGCGCATCGCTGATCGGCGCAGCCATCGAGACAAAATCATGAGCGCGATCGCCACAGGCACCTACACCGACTTCAGTCTCACCGTGCATGGACACGCGGAGCCGATGCGCGTTCCGATCAACGGCACGATCGAGGTTTCGCACCGCTGCCCGCTGCAGTGCAGCCATTGTTACAACAACCTGCCGATGAACGATTTCGTCGCGCGGGCCCGCGAGCTGACGTACGACGACTACACCCGCTTGCTCGACGAGCTGGCCGACCTCGGGTGTCTCTGGCTGCTCTTCTCCGGCGGCGAGATTTTCGCGCGCCGCGATTTCCTCGACATCTACGCCTACGCCAAACGCAAAGGCTTCCTGATCACGCTCTTTACGAACGGAACGATGATCACGGAAAAGATCGCCGATTTCCTCGCCGATCTTCGTCCGTTCACGATCGAGATCACGTTGTACGGCGCCACGAAAGAAACGTACGAGAAACTGACCGGCATCCCCGGATCGTACGAGCGCTGTCTGCGCGGCATCGACCTGCTGCTGGAGCGGAACCTGCCGCTGAAGTTGAAGACCGTCGCGCTCTCGATCACCAAGCACGAGATTCCGATGATGCGGCAGATGGCGGAGGATCGCGGTGTGGAGTTCACGTTCGACGCGATGATCAATCCGCGCATCGACTGCTCGGCCAGTCCGCTTGCGGTGCGCCTGAAGCCGTCAGAAATCGTCGAGCTCGATCTCGAAAACGCCGACCGTGTTTCGGAATGGCGGCGGCTGGCGCGCGATCACGGCGAGCCGGTGTACGTCGAAGGAGAGACCCGGCAGGTTTACGGATGCGGCGGCGGCATCAACTCCTTCGCCATCGATCCGTACGGCGACCTTTCGATCTGCGTGCTCTCGCATGTCGACAAGTACAACGTGCGCGACGGCACCTTCCGCGAAGGGTGGGAGAAATACCTGCTCGGCGTTCGCCAGCGCACGATCACGCGTCCGACGAAATGCACCGGCTGCGGATTGAAATCGATGTGCGGCATGTGCGCCGCGAATGGCGAGCTCGAAAACGGCGATGCGGAATCGCCGGTCGACTTTCTCTGCCAGGTCGCGCACCTTCGCGCGGAAACGCTGGACATCCCCGTGCGTCCGCACGGCGATTGCGAATACTGCGTTGGCGGCTCGGGGCACCACCTCGTGCGTGATGCCGCTGAAGCGTTGAAGTCGGGCGAAGCGGAACGGATTGCGGCGATTCCGTACGAGCCGTTGCAGCCTGCAGCCGCAGGATGCGGAACGGGAAGTTGTGGTAGTTGTTCGGTTGCGAGCGTGACCGCTCGATAAAAGGGGAAAACGATGCAGCAGGAACGCAACGAGAAGAAAAAGTACGAGAAACCGGAAGCGAAGCGTTTTCCGCTTCGTCCGGACGAAGCAGTTCTCGGCTTCTGCAAGACGAATGCGGCCAGCGGTCCGTCATCGCTCGGATGCCGAGGCACCCGCGCCTGCAGCGCTCCCGGATCGTAGTGGCGGCCCCATTCTGCGAATGAGCAACTCCGCGGGCGAGATCGTTCGCATCGCCAACATTGCCATCGGGATCCGTTACGCCGCTGAGTCGCTGCGGCGGCCGCTTTCCGAGGCGGTGAGCCGGTTCGCGGTTGTCGAGGGCAAGCCGGACATTGTCATCACCGTCGATGCGATGCCGGCCGATCTTCCGCCGCCGGGCCGGCTTCTGTTCGACTCCGGAGCCGTCTGGCGCGCCTACGACGATGACGGCGGATTTCGCATCGACTGCTCCAGCGAAGTCTTCGGCGACGTTCCCTACAAATCGGCGTTTTTCGATCGCGAGTTGCGCGAGGGGCGAATTCTCGTTCGTCCGGATGCGTATCTCGACACCATGCACGCGCTCGATTTTCCGCTCGACGAAGTGGTCGTCGCGCATCTCCTCGGGCGCGGACGCGGCGTCGAGCTGCACGGTTGCGGGATCATCGACCGCGACGGCCGCGGGCAGCTTTTCGTCGGCCAGTCGGGCGCGGGAAAGACGACCACGGCGCGCGTCTGGTTGTCCGAGGGACACTACGACATCGTGAGCGATGACCGCGTCATCGTTCGATTTGTCGATGGCGAGTGGAGGATGTTCGGGACGCCGTGGCATGGCGAAGCCGAACTTTCGGCGGCTCTGTCGGCGCCGCTGGCGGGCATTCATCTCCTCGTGCAAGCCGAGCGAACGGAGCTCGTGTCGTTGCCTCCGGCGCAAGCGACCGCGGCGCTGTTCGGCTGCACGTTCCCGCCGTTTCATGACGCCGAGGCGCTGAGCTTCACGCTGGAATGCCTCGAACGCATCGTGCGCGATGTGCCGGTGCGTACGCTTCGCTTCCGGCCGGACCGCAGCGTCATCGATTGCATCCGGAGCGCGGCGTGAGCGAATTCGAGCCGACGCTGCGCGAGGTGCTGGCCGCCGGCCACACGGCGCGCTTCCGCGCTTCGGGCGACAGCATGTATCCGGCAATCCGCGGCGGCGACTATTTGCACATCGTTCCGTGCGATCCCTCGGAACTGCGACTCGGCGACGTCATTCTGGCGACGACGGAGCGGGGACTGACCGCGCATCGCATCGTGCGGATTCGCGATGCCGAGGGCGATGTGAGGATCATCATGCGCGGCGATAACGCGCTGCGAGCGGATCGTCCGGTGGCGTCCGCGGACGTTCTCGGGAAGGTAGCGAACGTCGAAAATGGCCTGACCGCTCGCCAAACGCCCCCCGAATCGGCGACAATCGTGCGTTTCGCAGCCGTCCTCGTCCGACGGCTGCGGTCCGCGTTTCAGCAATAACGAACGGTCCGACGACAATCGAGAGGTAGCCCGAAGGCTCGCAGCGCCACGGTTTCCGAGGAGCCGTGACGAAATTTTTGCGGTGCGTCGTACGTGATACAGACGTTACCGCTAATAACATCTGCGCGCCCAAACGGTTCAGCGAGGGGAAACACTGTGAAGATTAGAGACGCCGTCTGCCGGACGAGCGTGCGAGCAGTCGCATGCGCCGTCGCCATCGTTCTGCTCTCCTCCCGTGGTAACGCGCAGGTTCTCTTCGACGCTTCGTCGACCGCGACGCCTGTGACGGTTTCGACGGCCGCCTCCATCGGCGTCTCCTGGAACCACACCATCGGGACGGCAAAGAAAGAGTACCTGACCGTCAGCGTGGCCATCGACAAGAACGGCGGCGCTCAAACGGTTACGAGCGTCGTCTTCGGCAACGAAGCTGGTGGCCCTGGTCTGGCGATGACACTTCTCGGCAGCGCCACAAATGGCACGGCCGAGCGCGCCGAAATCTGGGGCCTTGCCAATCCGACCGCCGGAACGCACACGATCCTGGTGACGGTCGCGAACGGCGGCGGCGGAACTAGCACGACGATTGCCGCGGCTGCGAAATCGTTCAGCAATGTCTTCCAGACCGCGCCCAACGGAGCGGCGGTTGCCGCGACGAACACCACTCTCGCGCCTACGGTAACCACGGCCAGCTCCACCTTCGACTACGTGGTCGACGCCGTTGCCTACAACAACAATGTGACCCTGACTCCCTCGTCGGGTCAGACTAATACCTTCAACCAGACCGGCACGAGCTTTTCCGGTGCCTCCGGAATCAGAACAGGCGCCGCGAATGCAGCGATGGGGTGGACGGCAACCGGTGTCGCCGCTGCATGGGCGGAAGTCGCCGTTCCGCTGCAGTCGGCCAGTCCGCAGATTCTGTTCGACACCGCCAGCCGCGCGACCACGGGCCTGACGTCCAACGCCAATCCGGTCGTCGTGAGTTGGAGCCACACCACGACCACGGCCGCCAATCGCTACATCGTCGTCGGTGTTTCGATCAACCTCGCCGGCGGCACGGTCCCGACGAACGTGAACGTGACCGCCGTGACCTACGGCGGTACGGCGATGACGTTCCTCGGCGGATCGACCCGAGGGACTTCGGTACGCGCGGAGTTGTGGGGCCTGGCCGCTCCCGCGAGCGGCACAAACACGATCGCGGTATCGGTCCTCAACTCGGGCACTCGGGCGCTCGCGGTAACGGCCGGCGCGCAGTCGTTCAGTAACGTCGATCAGGTCACGTCGACGGGAGCGGTTGCCGGCGCGAACGGAAACAGCACCGTTGCCGCGGTCACGACGACGAACTCGGCGTATGACTACGTCGTCGACGTCGTCGGATTCGCCGGCAACACGGCGCTGGTCACGAACCTCGATCAGGACATCCGCTGGAACACGAACACGACCGGGCCGAACTTCGCCTCGGGCAGCAGCGGCGCGCGCGGCTACACGAACGTCAATATGGCGTGGACGACCACCAGCGCCAACTGGGCCATCGAAGCGGTTCCGCTGAAGGCCGTTTCCGTCGCGCTCACGAAGACGTCAAGCTCGGACGTCATCAAGCTCGGCGACTCGATCACCTACACGCTGCAGGCTACGAACTACAGCACGTCGACCGTCAATACGGTGACGATCACCGACGCGATCCCCGCCGGCGCGACGTTCGTGTCGCAGACCGGATGCGCCGGCACGGGGCCGGTCACCTGCAACATCGGCAATCTGGCGGCAGGCGCGACGTCGGCGCCGATCACGATCACGGTGATCGCCAATGCGGCCGGCACGATCTCGAACGTCGCCACGGTGTCGTGGAACGGCAACGTCAAGACCAATTCCTCGGAAACGATCCGAACGCTGACGGAAGCGAAGATCTGCGCAACTCCCGGCAAAGACGGCGCCGGCGGCAACCTCACGCTCGTCAAGAACGACTACTGGCCGGGAACGACCACGGTCAATGCGGGCTCGACGAGCATCGTCGTCGGCACGCGCAATACGAACGGCGCGCTCCACAACCTCGCGGCGGGCGATCTCATCATCGTCATGCAGATGCAGGATGCGGCGTTCGATACGTCGAACGACGAAACGTACGGCGAAGGCACCGGCTCGACGCGCGCCACCGGCACGGGCAGCGGCGCCGCGACGGCGCTGAACAACGCCGGACGATGGGAGTACGCCGTCGTGACGGCCACGAATCCTGCCTCGCCCGGCGGCATCGTCGGCGCGGGCGGCACGATCACGATCTCGGGCGGCGGCGCCGGCGGCGGTCTGCTCTACACGTACACCGCGCAATCGTTTGCGGCGACGACGACACAGGGACAGCGCACGTTCCAGGTGATTCGCGTTCCGCAGTACACGACCGCGACGCTAACCTCGACGCTCACCGCCGCGGCCTGGAATGGCAGCACTGGCGGCATCCTCGCGATCGACGTCAGCGGCACGCTGGCGCTCGGCAGTTCGACGGTCTCCGTAAACGGACTCGGATTCCGTGGCGGTGGGGGAGTCAAGCTGACGGGCGACACGATCACGCCGGGCCTTTTGCCCACCGACTTCCGTACGCTCGCTCCGGACTCGGCGACGGCGCCGACGATTCACATGACCAACGGCTCCAAGGGCGAAGGCATTGCCGGAACGCCGCGCTTCGTCTACCAGCATGGCGCCGCGATCGGAGCTCCCGGAAATACGGCCCTCGACACCGGCGTGGAAGGTTACGTCGACGGCAGCTACGGACGCGGAGCGCCCGGCAACGCCGGCGGCGGCTCGACCGACGGCCAGCCGACGATCGACAACGGTCATAACAGCGGAGGAGGCGGCGGCGGCAACGGCGGAAGCGGCGGGACGGGCGGCAACAGCTGGTCCAGCAATCTTCCCACCGGCGGCCAGGGCGGCGGCAGCATTTCGCCGAATCTGACCCGCATCACGATGGGTGGCGGCGGAGGCGCCGGTACGACGAACAACGGCTCGGCGACCGATGCAAGCGGCGTCGTCCTTGCCGATTCGGGCGGTCCCAATGCAGCGAACGCGCTCGGCTACTACAGCAGCGGCGCCAACGGCGGCGGCACGATCATCATCCGAGCGCTGCAGGCGACGGGAACTGCGACGCTCACCGCGAACGGCTTCAATGCCTACAACACCGGCCGCGACGGATCGGGCGGCGGCGGCGCCGGCGGCTCGGTTCTCTTCACCGTGCAGATGGGCGCCCTCAGCGGCGCCACGACGCAGCTCAACGTACAGGCCAAGGGCGGCAACGGCGGCAGCGCGTGGATCGCGCAGCCAGCCGCGGGCAGTCCCGGAGAACGTCACGGCCCCGGCGGCGGTGGCGGCGGCGGTTACATCCTGCTCTCCAGCACGGCCACCTCAGCAAACGTCAACGGCGGAATCAACGGTGTGACGACGGACGCGCTCGATGACTACGGCGCCCAGCCCGGCACAACCGGCATCGTTCAGCTGATCACTGGCAACAACGTTCTTCCCGGCGGCGACGGCGCCTCGTGCGCCATCACCGATCTCTCGGTCACCAACGTCGTCAGCGCCGCCGCGATCCAGGCCGGCAACAACGTTACGTTCACCCAGAGCGTGACCAACAACGGTCCCACTGCGGCGGACGGCGTCGTCTACATGGCTCCGATTCCGGCCAGCTGCACCTACGTGTCCATGTCGGTGCCGCCGGGCTGGACATGCATCACCCCCGCGGTCGGCGGAACGGGCGTCGTGATCTGCACGACGCCGACTCTGGCCAATGCGGCCACGGCCAATTTCTCGCTCGTCGTCAATGCGTTCAACGGCACTCCGGCCGGATACATCGTGTCGGAGACGAATTCCGTTTCCAGCAACACGCCGGATTCGAATCCGGCCAATAACAAGGCCACGGCCACGACCATCGTCGAAGCGTCTCCCGCCGCCGATACGTTCGCCGACATGGCGGTGACGATTGCCGAGAGCACGAGCGTTCCCGTTCCGGGCGCGAACGTCGTCTACACGAACACGATCTCCAACCTCGGCAGCTTCACGGCCAACGTTCCGACCTTCTCGATGACCGTTCCTGCCAACGAGACCTTCCAGAGCATGCCGGCCCCGCCGGCGGGCTGGACGTGCATTACGCCCCCGGTCAACGGCACCGGCACGATCACCTGCAGCGGATCGACGCTGGCTTCCGGAGCATCGTTCTCGCTGCCGATCACGATGAAAGTGAACGCGGGCGCGACCGCCGGAACGTCACTTTCGGCAACGTCGTCCGTTTCCAGCAATTCGCGCGATCCGTATCTGCCGAACAACACGGCCACGATCCCCGCGACAGTCGTTGCGGCGGGCTCCGGCGACGTGGCCATCACGATTGCCAACAGTCCCAATCCGGTCAGCCCCGGCGACAACTACACCTACACCGCCGTCGCCACCAACAACGGTCCCGCCGCTGCCGCGAACGACACCGTCACGATTCCTGTGCCGGCCGGGACCGGCTTCGTGTCGCTGACGCCGCCGGCAGGTTGGTCGTGCGTGACGCCCGCGGTCGGTTCTTCCGGCAACATCACCTGCACCATCGCCTCGTTCGCCGCGAACGCCACCGCGACCTTCTCGCCGGTGGTCCAGGTCAAACCGACGACCGCCGCGGGAACGACGCTCACGTGCAACGCGACCATCGCCACCACGTCCACCGACAGCATCGCCGCGAACAACAGCGCCTCCACGTCCAATCTCGTCGTGTCGCGGACGAGCGCCGACGTCGGCATCGTGAAGACCGACTCGCCCGATCCAGTCGGCGTCGGCCAGCTCATCACCTATCGCCTGACGGTCACGAACAACGGACCGGCCATCGCCACGAACGTCACGGTCAGCGATCCGCTGCCGTCGACCGTCGATCTGGTCTCCGTCAATCCGAGCATCGGGAGCTGCGTGAACAATCTGCCGACGACGCCGACCACGATCACCTGCTCGCTCGGCACGCTCCCGGTCGGAAACTCGCAGTTCGTCAACGTGATCGTGCAGGCCAACACGGCCGGCACGGTGAACAACACCGCCACCGTGACGCGCACCGAGACCGACTCGGTGCCCGCGAATGACTCGTCGACGGCGACGACGACCGTCCTCGCCGTCACGCTCGTCCGTCTGCGCGACTTCACGGTTACGCAGGACAAGAACAAGATCCAGATCGCCTGGCAGACCAGCTTCGAGGCCGACAACCTCGGCTTCAATCTCTACCGCGAAGTGGGCGGCCAGCGCACCAAGATCAACAAGCACATGATCGCGGGCACCGGCCTGATCTCGAAGAAGCACGATCGCGAAGCCGGTCACATCTATCGCTACAACGACACAGCCGATCAAGGCGTGTTTGCGCAGTACTGGCTCGAGGACATCGACACCGCGGGCCGTCACACGATGAACGGCCCGGTCTCCGCGATCAATGGCGTCATCACGGCGGCCGCGAATACGACGCCGCTGGCCGGACTCGGAGAGGGCGGCTCTTCGTTCAACTCGCCCGACGGTTTCGGCGCCGCGCACTCCACAGCGCAGGAATCGGCCACGCCCGATCAGTACAAACAACAGCTCGTCCTCGCTGCCGACAATGGCCTCAAGATCTACGTCACGCAGGAAGGTTGGCAGCGCGTCACGCGCGCGGCCATGACCGCGGCCGGCTTCGATCCCGGCAGCGATTCGCGCTCTCTCTCGCTTTCCATGCTCGGAAGCGAGCAGTCGATCGTCGTCGACGACGGCGGCGACGGCAAGTTCGACCCGAACGACGCCATCGAGTTCTACGGCTATCCGCTCGACACGCCGTCCACCGGCGCGCGCACGTACTGGCTGCGCGCGAACAAGGGCAACAGCAACGGCGCCAGCCGCGTGACCGTGTCGAAGGTGAGCGGCGGCGATCCGATCACCGGCAGCGTCCCGTTCACGTACGAACACATCGAGCGCAGCATCTTCGACTCGCTGACCAGCGACGACAACATCGATTCGTTCTTCGGCACGCTCATCACCAGCGAAGGCGGCGTCGAGCCGCTCACGGTCGCGAATCTCGACACGTCCTACGGCGGCAACGCCACGTACGAAGTCTTTGTCCTGGGCGGAACGGACGGGCAGCACATCATCGACGTGAACTTCAACGGCCACCAGCTCGGCACGATCACGCTGGGCGGCGTCGACACCAGGACCGCCACGTTCACCCTGCCGCATTCGTGGCTGGCCAACGGCACGAACAACGTCACCTTCACCTCGCTGAACGGCGATTGGGACGTCAGCATCGTCGGCAGGTCGCGTCTCACCTATCAGCACCTTCTCCGCGCCGACAACGGAGCGTTCGACGCGAACGTCGCCGGCGGCCGCGCCATCACCATCGGCGGCTTCGGCGCGAACACGGTCCGCGCGTTCGACGTCACCGACGCCGCGCATCCGACCGAGCTGCAGACCGCCGTCGCTGCCGATCCGCAGGGCGGCTTCGCGGCGACGTTCACGTCGCTCGCCGGCGCGCAGCGCACGATCATGGCCTTCGACGCGTCCCGCCTCGTCACTCCGGCCGAGCTGGCGGCGAACACGCCGTCGTCGTGGAGCGATACGAACGGCAACAGCAGCGGCGCGAAGGGTCCCGCGGACTTCTACATCGTCAGCAACAAGGCCTTCATCGCCGCGGCCGGAACGCTGAAGGCCGTGCGCGACAAGGAAGGCACCGCCACCTCCATCGTCGACGTCGACGACCTCTACGACGAGTTCAATTTCGGCATCCGCTCGCCGCAGGCCATTCGCTCGTTCTTCCAGCTCGCCTCGACCTGGAAGCACGCACCCGGTGCGGTCATGCTTCTCGGCGACGCCAGTCTCGATCCGCGCAATTACATCGGCACTGGTGCGTACGACTACGTTCCGACGCGGCTGGTGAACACCACGCTGCTTCGCACGGCGTCCGACGACTGGTTCACCGATTTCAACAACGACGGCATCGCCGACATCCCGATCGGCCGCATTCCGGTCCGCACCGCGGCGGAGGCGCAGCTCGTCCTCGGCAAGATCACGTCGCGCGGTACGCCGAGCGGCGCATGGGCGAACAACGCGCTCTTCGTCGCTGATTACACGACCGACTACGACTTCGGCGGCGTTGCCAAGTCGCTCGTCAAGCTGCTGCCGTCGTCGATCACCAGCCAGACCATCGACTTCGCCACCAGCTCCTCGCCGCACTCCGACATCGTCTCGTCGATGAACAACGGCTCGCTACTCGTCACGTACATCGGCCACGCGTCGGTGGAGATCTGGGCCGACTACGTCTTCGCGTCGTCGGACGCCAGCGCACTGACCAACGGCAATCGTCTGCCGGTCGTCATCGGCCTCGATTGCCTGAACGGCTACTTCCACGACATCTTTACTGATTCGATGGCCGAGGCGTTGCTGAAGGCGCCGAACGGCGGCGCGGTCGCGGTGTGGGCATCGTCGGCGCTCACGCAGCCCGATCAACAGGCGCAGATGGGCCGCGAGCTCTTCTCGCAGCTCTTCCGCAACGACACGTCGCTCACCCTCGGCCAGGCCGTGATCCGCGCCAAGTACGCGGCGATCGATCCGGACGTGCGGAAGTCGTGGATCCTCTTCGGCGATCCGACCATGAAACTCCGCTGATGCATCGATCCCTCTCCCCGCAAAACGAGCGGGGAGGGGGATGATGCGCGGGTGCCCGTGACCGAGCGCTTCGCAATCGTCATCCCCGCGCTGAATGCGGCGCCGAGCGTCGGCGCCGTCGTCCGCGGATGCCTCGAGCAATTGCCGGACGTCGTCGTCGTCAACGACGGCTCGACCGACGCCACCGGCGAGGCCGCCGCAACCGCGGGGGCGATTGTCCTGCACCACGCCGCGCGGCGAGGCAAAGGCGGCGCGATGAGAACCGGCTTCGCCTGGGCGCTCGAGCGCGGCTTCGACGGCGTCATCGGAGTCGATGCCGACGGCCAGCATCTTCCGAGTGAAATCCCGAAGCTGCTGCGCTGCCGCGTCGAATCGGGCGCGGATCTGGTCATCGGCGGACGCTCGCATCTTTTCGCGCAAATGCTTTCGCGCCGCCGGATGGCCAATCGTTTTTCGACGTGGGCGATCGCAAAATTTTCGCGGACGGCGATCACCGATTCGCAGTGCGGATTCCGGCTTTACTCCTCGCGGTTGCTGCGCGGCGTGACGCTGCGCGCGGAAGGCTTTGACATGGACAGCGAGGTGATCATCCGCGCCGGGCTGGCGGGGTTCAAAGTTGCGATGACGCCGATCGAGATGGGGTTCGTGGACGGCATCTCAACGAGCCACTATCGCGCTGTTAGCGACACGCTCCGCATCGCCGCGACCGTTCTTCGCGTGCGCCTGGTTGGGTAGTTGCATTCCTTCCTTTCTTGGGCTAGCCTTCCGCCGCTCCACTTCAGCAATTATCTTTACTAATTCGGCCGCGGAGGCTGCGCCCCTGTTTTGAGAGAGCGTGGGCGCAGAGGCTGGGTTTTCAAACAACAAGCTTCTCGATGAGAACTGAGGAGAATCCATGCAGAACTTTAGACGCCTGACTCTTGTGATGGCTGTTCTTGCATTCATCGTCACGAGTGCCTTTGCGGCGGCGCCGATCGGTCCGGTCGGCAACATCACGCATCACAAATCCACCGTCGTCGCGCTCGATAGCCCTGGTGCGCCGACCGGTCCGGTGAATGCGCAGCAGTGCTGGCACTGGAAGCTGGGCGATAAAAACGACTCTGGCACTACCTGGATCGAATCCGGCAACGCCTACCTCTACACCGGCGCGGGGATTCAGTTCACGCCGAACAAGTTCACCGCTCCCGGGGACTTCGACGTTCCGAGTCCCGACCTCGCCGGTGTCATCGGCGTCGGCATCTCCAATCCGAACTTCATTCCGCGCAGCATCGACATCTTCTATTCGTTCCTGCCGGTGTCGCGCTCCAGCTCTTCCACACTGCAGCCACCGCCGTCGACGATCGGCCTGACGTGGTTCAACGGCTACGAGCCCGGCAACCGTCTCGTGTTCAACGAGCAGACGGTGACGACGTACCCGATGTTCGGGCAGCTCAGCTACAACGCCTTCTTCCCGCCGCTCAACCCGAATACGCGTTACCTCGTCTTCGTGAAAACCGGCGACACCGGCAACGGCAACTCCGGCAATAACCGCGGCTTCGCGGCCGCCGGCGTGATCTGCTTCAACCGATAGTCGACGTTTTTCCGGCGCGATGAACGCGTCCCGAAAGTTTCTCGTTGCGGCGGCCCTCGCGGCCGCCGCAATTGTTTTGGCGTACAGCGACTCGCTTCATAACTCCTTCCACTTCGACGATCTCCACGTCATCGTCAACAACGTTTTCATCCGCAACCTGCGAAACGTGCCGCTGTTCTTCCGCGACGCTCACACGTTCAGCACGCGCGCCGATCACGCCACGTACCGGCCGCTGGTGACATTGACCTACGCGATCGATTTCGCCGTCACGCGGTCGCTGAATCCAGTGCCGTTTCACCTGACGCAGATCGTTCTTCTGCTCGTCATCTGGGCGATGCTGATCGCTTTCATCCGCGCCGCGCTCGACGTCGCGCGTCCGTCACCGAACAACCGCTGGATCCCGCTCGCCGCTGCGACGATTGCGTCGATCCACACGGTGAACACGGAGACGATGAACCTGATCTCGTCGCGTTCGGAAGAGTTGTCCGCGATCGCCACGCTGGCCGCATTTCTGATGATCCAGCGATGGCCGCGCGCGCGCCGCTGGCATCTCTACCTGGTCCCGATCGCGATCGGCGCGCTTGCAAAAGCGCAGATCGTGATCTTTGCGCCGCTCCTGTTCGCGTACCTGGTGCTCATCGAACGGCGCAGCGCGAAGAAGTTTGCGACATGGATGGCCGCGCTGCCCGCGCTATTCGCCGGCGTCATCCTGCTCATCGTGCTGAATCGAATGAACGCACCGGAGTGGATTCCGGGCGGCGCATCGAAGTGGCACTACTTCATCACGCAGGGCTACGCGTGGCTGCATTACACGCGGCTGTTCTTCGTCCCGGTCGGACTCAGCGCCGACAGCGATTTGCGTCCCTTCGAGCACTGGTTCGACCCGCCGGCTCTGATTGGATTCGCATTCGTCATCGCGTTCATCATGCTGATCCGATACCTCGCGCGGCGCGACGACATGCATCCCGCCGCCTTCGGCCTGGCGTGGTACGCGATCGCGCTGGTTCCGACGTCGAGCGTCTATCCGCTGGCCGAGGTGGTCAATGAGCATCGCGTGTTTTTGCCGTACATGGGACTGGCGCTCGCGATCGTCTTCATCCTTGACGCGCTTCTTCCTCGCCGCGGCTTCGCGATCATCGTCATCGCCGCCATCCTCGCCCTCGGCGCCGGCACATGGACGCGCAACAAGGTGTGGCTGACGGAGGAGTCGCTCTGGAAGGACACGATCGAGAAGAGTCCGCGCAACGGCCGCGCGCTTTTCAGCTACGGACGGACGCAGATGACGAAGGGAAATTACGCGATCGCGAAGAGTTACTACGAACGCGCCGAGACGATGGAGCGGGACAACCCGCCGCTCGAAATCGGCATGGGCATCAACGAAGGCGCGCTTGGAAACGATGCGGCCGCGGAGCAGCACTTCCGTCGCGCGCTGGCGATTCGCGATGACGTCGACGGCCGTTTCTACTATGCGCGCTGGCTGGTCAGCGTTGGCCGCGCCCCCGAGGCGATCGCGCACTTGACCGCGGCCACGCGCATCGATCCGGCGCGTGCCGAGCCGCGCACGCTGCTGATGAAGTTGTACGCCGCTGCCGGAAACGACGCCGAACGCGATCGCCTGGCGCAGCAGGCGCTTTCTTACGATCCGAACGATGTTCTTCGCCGTTCATGCACGAGCGACCGCGATTGTTTCGAAAAAGGCCTCCCCGAGATTGGCGACAAACAGTTTCTCAATGCCGCGCTCCTGAATCGCGAAGCCGTCCGCTACAACCCCAACGCCGCCGACGCCTGGACGAACCTCGGCTGGTCCCTCGCGCAACTCGGCCTCGACGCCGCCGCCGAAACCGCGTTCCGCCGCGCCGTCGAACTGCAACCGGGCGATGAACGCGCGCTGAATAATCTGGCGTGGTTGAAACGAGGGAAGCCGGCGCAGTCTCAATGAAAGTCGTGGCTGACGATGTCGTTGATGCCGTCCAGCGTCCAGAACTTGTCGGCGCGCACGGAACACTGGCCGTCCTGGTTCTGCAGGATGCCTTCGACGATCAATCCGGGCGAGCCGACGATGAGCGCGCGATGATCGCGGAAAAGGTCAGGCTTCACGATCGCCTGCGAGATCCCGGTTTCGTCTTCGAGCGTGAGGAAGACGAATCCTTTCGCCGTTCCCGGCCGCTGCCGCACGATGACCGCGCCGGCCGTGGCCACGCGTTTTCCGTTCGGCAGCTTCTTGAGTTGCATCGCCGTGTAGACGCCGTCGCGCGCCAGTTGCGGACGGAAATGCGTGAGCAGGTGAGGGCCGGCGGTGAGACTGGTGGCGTCGTAATCGGCGAGCGTCTCTTCGCCGGCCGACATCTCGTCGAGCGGCGATGACGCATCCTGCGCAACGCTTTCGAACAAATCACCGGCCGGTTTCGCCGCTTGCGCAGATTGCCACAACGCCGCGCGGCGCCGCAGTCCGAGGGACGCGAGCGCGCCGGCGTACGCGAGTTTCGTCAGTTGATCGCCGCGAAGATTTGCGCGGCGTGCGAGGTCGTCCGCGGAAACGAACGGCGCGGCGTCTTCGACCGCGTGGGCCGCCGATGCGCGCAGTCCATTCACGAACTTCATGCCGAGGCGGACGCCGCCGCGTTCCCAGCGGCAGTGCCAGCCGGAGTGGTTCACGTCGATCGGCAGCACTGTCACGCCGTGCCGCTCCGCATCCTTGATCAACGTTGCGGGATGATAGAAACCCATCGGCCAGGCATTGAGCAGCGCGATGTAAAACGCGGCCGGATGATGCGCTTTCAGATACGCGCTGGCGTAAGCGATCAGCGCGAAACTGGCCGCGTGCGAT
>Ga0207677_10000749_pt1 | contig 18730 bp, 14 predicted proteins | sample KBSMisM42_FD_184311 | JGI IMG/M metagenome (GOLD analysis project Ga0207677, IMG submission 184311) | Miscanthus rhizosphere microbial communities from Kellogg Biological Station, Michigan, USA - KBS Miscanthus M4-2 (SPAdes) (version 2) | ecosystem: Host-associated > Plants > Roots >...
ACGAACGCGAACAACGTCGCGGCTTCCGTTTTCGGCATCGTGGCTGGCGACTACTTCGGCGTCGTGCAAATCGGCGACAAGGTTCTGCAGGCTTCGCGCACGAATCAAGGCGCGTACCTCGAGAACAAAAAGGTGGAAATCGACGGCCTCTACGAGACGGCCGGCGAAAACCTTTCGATCTACTCCTGGGGCAACGGCGGGCAGGCGATCGGCCAGGTCGGTGTCATCCAGAACACAAACGACATCGTCCTGGTAGCACCGGAGTCGGTGAGCCAGTTCGAAGTCGGCATGGTCGTGACCGCGTCCGGCAACGATGGTTCCGACCCGACGCACACTCAGCGCGTGGGCTCCGCAACGGTCTCGGCCGTCAATCGCGGGCTCGGTCTCATCACGCTGAACACCGTAGCCGGCATCACGTCGCTCACCGCGAACGACTTCCTGTTTCGTCAGTCGGACTTCTTCGGCGACCAGGGCATCACCATCATCAAGGGAGTTCAGGCGTTCATCACGTCGACCGATGCGCCGCCCGCGCTTTGGGGTGTGTCTGCCGCGACGCGCGCGACGGACCCGCAACGGTTCGCCGGCTGCCGCGTTGCTGCGGCCAGCGTGCTCGGCAAGACGTTCGAAGAGCGCATCAAGATTCTGCTCGCGCAGATGACGGGTCGCTTCAAGGCGAAGGCCCCCACTGCCGGCTGGATGAACCCCGAGGACTTCCAGGTGCTCGAGACGCTCATGCAGGCACGCGGCCTCCGCGCGCTCGAAGACGACTCGACGCAGTTCGGCTTCATGAAGATCGACATCATGACCGCGGCCGGTCGGATCCCGATTTACACCGACCGCCACGTGCCGCGCGGGAACTTCTTCGCGCTGCGCATGGAAGACTGGTGGATTTCTTCCATGGGCGAGCTGCTTCACCCGCAAACCGGTGACGGGCTCGAGATTCTCCGTCGCGCCACCTCCACGGACTACGAGTTCCGACTCCTGTCCTACCCCCTGCTGGCTTGCCGCGCGCCGAAAAACTCGGGTCGCATCTCGCTGGTCTAAGGAGCTCCGATGCCGGCTGGATTTGATCAAAACGGACAGTTCCCGCTCAACATGGTGGGCCCTCGCGGTGAGGGCGCATTCCTGGGGCTGGAACGCATGTTTTTCCAAGGGCAGACCGGACTCGTCTCGACGATGTACGGTGTGCCCAACACGACGGCCACGCGCACGGCGACGGGGGTGTACACGATTCAGCACCCCTCGTGCGTCGAGGCCGACATCATCCCGACCGTGCAGGCCCCGTCGGGCATGTACTTCCAGGCCAACATCGTGTCGCACAACGCAAAGAGCGGTGTCGCCGTGATGCACCTGTTCAACGAATCGCCGAATCAAACCGGCGCGGCGTCTGGGTTCGGGCAGCTCATCAATCCGCCAACGGGAACGCAGGTCAAGCTGCAGTTCTACGTCAACCCCTACGGGAACTTCTGATCCCATGGCTGGCGACGGACTGCATTACGATGGCGGCGGCGACGAGGCGGAAAGCTCGGGCGAGGAATCGTCCGAGTACATGCAAGCCGCGAAGGAGGCCTTTCCCGACGAGGACTGGACTCCCGAGCGGGTCGACGCACTGAAGGCACTCATCAAGCTCTGCATGGGCGGGTCCGATGCCGACGACGCGGGCGCGAGCGACGACAAGCACAAGGCCACGCTGGCGATGATTTTTGGCGGCAAGCCGAAGTGAAGTGAGACCTGAGTGAGCCGGACCGTAACCCTCCTACAACTCCGTACGGACATCGCTGCCCAAGCGGATATTGTGGGAGGCACGGCCCGGTACACGACGGCGATACTGAATCGATTCATCAACCAGTCGATTCAGCGGTTTCGCGAAAAGCTGTCCAGCGAAGGCGCGCAGCACTACCTGGTTTCGACGAATGGGACGCTTGGCATTGGCGCGACGAGCCCGTACCCGTTCTACGTACTCGACCTGTCTGCCGTATCCCCGAGCATCGTCCGGACGTACGGCGTCGATGTCACACTGAACGGCAACATCATCAAGAGCATCTCGCATGTTCCTTTTGCCTCTCGCACGGATTACGGCGGGTCCGTAGTCACCGGCGAGCCGCGCGCGTGGGCGCACATCAACACGCGCAAGCTGGCGATCCTGCCCGCGCCGAACCATGCGTACCCGTACGTCGCCTGGTACCTGCCCGTGCTCGCTGACCTGTCCGCCGACGGTGACACGTTCGACGGCGTGGCGGGCTGGGAGGATTTCATCGTCTGGGACGTGGTCGCCAGGCTCATCGTGCGCGACCAGTACATGACGGCTTTCCAAACGGCGAGCGCATACAAGAACGAGCTCTGGGCAGACATCCTGCGCAACGCGACGCGCGTGACCAGCGCGGGCGGCGCGACCGTAGCCCGGGACTCGATGGGCGACCGCGGAGCCTTCGACAACTGGCGCCGCAACCGACATCTCCCGCCTCCATGAGCCGACAATGGGAGCAAAAGTCGACATCCCTCAGGTATTCACCCCGAGCGACCCCGTCGCGCTCAAGCGCGATTTGGAGCGGTTTGCGCAAGGGTTTTACCGGTACACACAGGACGTGCCCAAGACGACACTGCCCGCGCCAACCGCGGCGCCAGTGGGCATCCTGGCATTTGGCTGCGTGACGCGGGTGTCGCTGCGCGCCGGCGACTCACTTGTTTTGCAGCTTCCCCAGGTCGACGTTCAAAACGGCGGAAAAATCCTCTACATCAAGCGCGAGACGAACACCGGTAGCTGCTCGATTCGCGGTGTCGGGGCACTGCTGAACGGGCGCACGAAGCAGCTGCTCCCGGCTCTGCCAGGGCTTTACAGCGTTTTCTTCGACGGGGCAAACTACTACTCGACGCAGCCGCTTGCTGTGGACTGGGGCGGCTGATGCGCTCCACTGAGGACAAGCTGATCCACATTCCGATGACAGTCGGGATGAATCAGAGTGTATCGACGCGGCTAGCGCCGACCGGAACGTTCGACCTCGTGCAGAACTGCCGCACATCAGGCAATGGCGTGCTCGAGAAGCGCCCGGGGACGACCGCGCTGAGCCTCACGACTGCGAATAGCCCGACGCATGCGCTTGCTGGTGACACGAGCGGCACGAATCGCGAGGCGCCGTGCTTTGCGTGCCAAGTGCAGGCCTCGCTCATGGTCGGAAACAGCTACGGCGACGCCTTTGCGTTCTCTACTGTGTGGCAGTTCCAGGGTCGATTCTCGACATGCTTGCCGGTGCGGAAGCGGTACGGGCTGGCCGTCGATGACACGATGGGTTTTGTCGGTATCGGCAACGGATTCGGGAGGACTCCGCCGGATTCCGTTGTGACACAGTCGGGGTACATCGGAGTCTGTGCGCTCACGTTCGCTGGAAACCTCCACTTTTACATCGAGGACCCGAACGGTGTCCGCATCTACTACCTGAATGGGGACGTAGCTGTTCGCACGCGGGCCAGGCTCGTTGCGCAGGGCGACACGATCTATCTGATCCAACAAGTTGGCACCATCCTCTCTATCCTGGATTTTACGATATCGGCTGGCACGGTATCGACGCCAGCGGTGACTGCGATTGGTGGGCTATCTTCCGCCACGGCGTTTTGGGATGTGTCAGCTTTCGACTCGCAGACCAGGTGGCATCTGGCTCTCCAGACTGCAGCGGCGGTCGTTACGCTCATCGAAATCAGTGGAACTACGGCTTCCGGAACCACGACGTTCGCGTGTACAGGAGAGGTGCCGCTAACGCTTTGGGCCGACCCCGCTCAGCAGCAGCTATGGGTCGGGTTCTATGATGATCCGGTAGCGACTGGCAACGTGAAATACTCCGTATGGTCAATCCCTGGGTTGGGATCGATCACCGCGGTTAAGGCCGCTACGATCCTGAAAACTGGGCTATTCCTTGGGCCTCCGATGTTCGGTCGCTATCGAGGCGTTGCGGCGAACACGACGAAGAAGGCTTTCTACTGCTTCAAGCAGCTGCTCATCGGTGGGGCCAACACCGCGGCGACATGGGTCGGCGCTGCATTTGGGAGCGCGACTGCGCCGACGACACCGGTTGCCTGCTGGCACGTCGTACCGATCTCGAAGCCGGACAATTTCAACCGGGTCTGGTGCATCATCAATTCCACGACGGGTATATTGGCTAGCAATCAGCTGCTGACTCGAGCGGTATTGCTTCGGTTCGCCGATGAGACGCTGAAAGCCACGCCGACTATAGAGTTGTCCGGGCCAAATACGCCGATGCCGCCGCAGGACATTGTCTCTGACTACGCCTTTTTCTCGACGATCGCGGTGCCGCTAGCAGGAGGTGTCCCGCGGAACTACTTCGCTCTGCCCACGCTTATTCAACAGTTCTACGGATTGCAGGCCATCTCAAAAATCGACGTGTACGAATACACGACTGCCGACCAGGAGCCACATCGCCAGACCACGCGCTTCGGTGTGACGACGACGGTTGCCGGGCAGCCCGTCGAGTTTTGGGGGCAATCAGTCTCGACGATCGACAACGCTAGCACCTCGGGAAACGCCGGCGCCTTTGCTGGCGGCGCTTCCGAGATTGGTTTCCCGCACGCGCCGATCATCTTTTCGATCACCAAGAGCAACACGGGCGCCGGGTTCCAGGCAATCGGAACGCGCAGTTGGCGGGTCACATTCGAATGGGTCGACATGTACGGGCGCCGTCATCAGTCTGCCCCGTCCGCTCCGGTTTCGTCGACGAGCGACGCCTCACACGTCTCGGCCACGCTAGTCATCAGCACGACCGACATCACGCAGCGACAGTCTTCGAACACGAGACTGCGCGTCTGCTTGAAGATTTACCGGACCGTCGCGGGCGGCACCGAATACCACGAGTGCGCGACGACGGCGGTAGCGTTCGACCAGAGCTCGGGACTCATCACGTTCATCGATTTCGAGTCAGACGACAACATCGCGCAAAACGGGTTCCTCTACACGGATGGCGGCGTGCTCGACGACACGCTTGCGCCGAGTTGCCGGTTCACGTGCAAGTCAGAGGATCGTATGTGGTTCGGCGGGCTTTGGGACGCGAACATCATCCAGTGTTCAAAGGTGATCGTGCCCGGTGAGCCGATTCAGTGCACCGACGATTTCTCGCACCAGGTGCAGCTCCCGGCACCGTGTACCGGGCTCGCGTACATGGATGGGAACGTGGTCGCGTTCACGACGGACGGCATCTACCTGGTCGGCGGTGACGGCCCGAATGACCAGGGCGCAGGCTCCTTCCCGCCTCCGCGCTGCCTCACCCGCTCGGTTTCCTGCGTCGACTACCGGTCGGTCGTCGAAACGAATCTAGGCGTCATGTTCCAGGCGAATATCGGCCTTTATTTGCTGCCTCGTGGGTTCGGACCGGCGCAGTACGTTGGGGTCGGTGTCCAGGACGAAATGACGCCGACCACTGCGGACACGAACGCGACCGTGTACGGGGCGATCTCGCACGTCACGCGCGGCAATCATCTGGCGCGATTCCTGGTCACAAAGGACAGCGGGCCGCCGTTCGTCCTGACCTATGATCTGGACTCTAGCCAGTGGTTCAAGGACACCTTTGGTGGGGTCACGATCCGCGAGATCGGGGCGTACGATTCGCAGGACCCGAACACTGGCATCAAGGGCGCCGTTCTTATCAGGGGTGAACTGACGAATAGTATCGATGGAGTGTTTGTCGAGTCGACCGCGGCTATCAACGACGCCAGCGGAACGCTCGCCATAACGCAAGAGGCACGCACGGCGTGGATTCACCCGTTCGGGCTCGGCGGATTCGGGAAGGTCAATTGCATCTTGTTTGCCGTCGAGGCAACCGACAGTTCTCAGGACCTGCAAATCCTCGTTCAAACCGACGCGAATACCCAACAGTCATGCGGCTGGACGATTACCACATCGGGCAGCGTTTCGTACCGGATGTACGTGATCGGAGATAGCCGGGCTTGCTCGGCGGTTCAGGTCTCGATTTTCGGCGTTCCACCCGCCGCGGGGACAGCTGGGGGCTTCAAGTTCATTTCGTGCACGCTCGAAGTCGAGCCGACCGCGGGCATTCGGCTGCTTTCTGATGCGGAGAAAAACTGATGACGCGACAGATGAACGACGACGGCACCTGGTTCGACGACGGCCAGGGCGGCGGTACCAATGCGGCGCCCGTGCCAGCCACGCCGGGCGCGACGCCAACCAATGCAGATGGGTCCACTGCGGGATCCGACGTATTCGCCGGGTCCACGTTTGGCGGCGACGCGAATGTTGGCGGGACCGACCTCGCGAACTGGTCGAAGGAGACGGACCCTCGCGACTTCATGTATGGGCGCGACCCGAACTACGCAGTAAATTCTGCTGCGGCGGAGCGGGCGAATGCAAAGGCGGCCCAGGACGACCTGTACAAGCAGGCCGGTAACGCCATCAACACAGGCGCCCAGATGGGCCAGCAGATCGGCGGCTACGCTCAGCAGGCTGGGCAGCAGATCAGCGGGTACGGGCAGCAGGTCGGTAGCACGCTCGGCGGAATGGCGCAGACCGCATTCGGCCAAGGGAGCGCGATGCAGAATCGCGCCGGTCCTACCGCGGACTACCAGGGAGCCAACTCCGTTTACCAGGTCGCGAAGAACGACGCGAGCCAGCTGGCGAACATGCAGCAGGGGCCTTCGCAGGCGCAGGCTCAGCTGCAGTCCGGACTGAACCAGGCGCAGGCATCGAATCTGGCGCTTGCGCGGTCCGGGCGCGGCTTCGGCGGGTCGGCGTCGGCGCTGACACAGGCCGTCGGGCAAAACGCGGCAGCGGGGCAGCAGGCGGCCAACACGAGCGCGCAGCTTTCGGCGCAGGAGCAGCAGGCCTGGAACGCGCAGCACGCATCGAATCTCGCCAACGCGGCGGGCATCAGCACCAACGTCGGCGGCGCCATGCAGCAGCAGGGTCTTTCGCAGGCGCAGCTGCAGCAGCAAACGATCGCGCAAAACGATGCTGCGCAGCAGGCGCTCATGGGGCAGGGGCTACAGGCCTACAATGCCGCCGGGCAGCTCGGGTTGTCCGGCCTCACCAGCGGCGGGCAGCTGGGCGTAACCGGGCTCACGTCGGGAGCGGGAATCACTCAGGCTGGGCAAACCCTTGGCATGCAGGGCAGCCAGGCAGCCACGGGCGCGTACGCGCAGGGCGAGCAGATGGCCGGTATTAACATGTCGGCGCAGCAGCAGGCGGACCTGAACCGCGAGCAGGGACTACTGCAGAACCGGGGCATCGACGCGGGCGTTGCGCTGAGCAATCAGGCGGCGGTCAACTCGGGATGGGGAACCGCGGCAAGCACGGCGGCGGCGATCGGCGGAGTTGGGCTCGCTGCCGCCTCCGATGCCACGGCGAAAACCGGAATCAAGCCACTCGACGCTGGACCCGGCCAACCGCAACAGCCGCAGCAACCAACACCGGTCGCAAGCAGTGCCCCGCCGCCGCAAGCCCCGAAGGCGCCATCATTGGTCGGCCCCGCGCTTCAAGCGGGCGGCGCGCTCGCGGGCGGCGCAATCGGTACTGTGATCGCCCCTGGTGCGGGTACGGCAATCGGCGGCATCGCCGGATCGGCACTGGGGAAGCTCGCGGGCGGGCTCCTGTCGAGCGACATCCACACCAAAGCCGACGCGGCACCGCTTGACGCCGGCGCACCGGGCGGAATGGGCGCGTACGGCCAGGTGAACCCAACCGGTTCAACGCAGGCCGGCGCTTCGAATGCATTCAGCGCTGGGCGCGACGCAGCGGCAAAATCCGAGATGAGAGCGGGCGCCGATGCCGACCTGAAGGCACAAGCGAAGGGCGCAGCGATTCAAAGCATGCTTGGCAGCGCGTCGCAAAGCCTGAAGGGGTTCGGCGCGGGCGGCGGAACCGGCACGCTCGACGAGTTTTCGGCAATGGGGCACCCGCAGCAGGCTCCTGCTTACGGTATGCAGCCGATGCAGGCCTGGGGGCAAATGCAGCCGGGCATGGTCACGTCGGACGAGCACAGCAAGACTGCGATTCGCGCACTGGCCAAGGAGAACCGCGCGCTCAAGGCGGCTGCTTCCGGCGACGGGCCTACGCCCGAGATGCTGAACCAAGCCGCCGCAGACCAGGACGCCTACTACGGAAAAATCAGCTACTCGCCAGCGACCTACGCTCCAGCGCCAACGCTTTCTCAGCTGAACCAGCAGGCAGCAATCCAAGACTCGGCCGGCGGACGCATTGCCTATCCAGCCTCTTCGTCTGCGCCGACAATGGCGATGCTGAATCAGGCGGCGGCAGACCAAGACGACGAACCGATCCCGTACGAGCAGGTGGCGCACTACACGAGCGACGAGGACGAAAAGAGCGGTGTGCACCGGTCTGACGCACTCGACATGGTCGACGAGGCGCCGGGGTATTCGTACTTCTACAAGGATCCAGCTCGCCACGGGCAGGGGCAGAAGTTCGGGCCGATGGCGCAGGACCTGCTGAAGACTCCCGCTGGCGCGTCGACCGTCGAGCGAGCTCCGGACGGGACCCTCGCGGTCAACACGGGTCGGCTCGCGCTGGCCGAGCACGCGGCGCTCCACAGTCACCGGCTCGAGTTCAACCAGCTCAAGGCCGAAGTCGAAGCTTTGAAAAAGAAGGCGGGCTAGATGGCGTACGGAAATGTGCTCGGGTACACGCCGACCGGTCAGCCCGGCTCGTACATGTTCAAGCAGGCGAACGGGCCCGACATGCTGCTCACGGGTCCGCCCGCGGAGAACCTGAAGGCTCGGCTGGACGCGAGCGCGCCAATGGCGCCACAGCCGGTCGCGGACAATTCCAGGATCGGTTCCGGCGCGGCGGCTGACGCTGACTCGTTTCGCAATACGCTCAGCGGAATTGGCAAGTTCTTCACGACACCACAGGGGCATTTCGTGGGCCGAGGCGGTGTGCCCTTGCCAAGCGCTACGGATGCCACTCAGGCAGCTCCAGCTGCCCCGCCAGCCGCGCCGAGTCCGCCGGTGGCGCCGATCCCGCTGCCCGATCAGCCAGCGAACACGGTTCCCGCTAGCATCGCTCGACCGCCAGAGGGCGCCGGGCCCGCACCCGCCGCCGCACCGGTTCACCACAACGGTCCGCAGCCCATCATCGACCCGGCCACGGGCATCAACACGGGCCGCGTCATGATGCCGGACGGGCGCATCGCTGTCCCTGTTGCCGGCTCCCCGGGCGTGACCGACGCGCAGCTCGCCGCGAAGGCTGGCAGTGGGCACATGATCGCGACGAGCGGCTCGGAGAGCGTCACGGGCGGTTTCACGCCCGACCAGGAGTACCTCGATCGCCGCCATGACCTCGCTATCGACAAGCGGCTGCTCATCGACAAGACGGCGGACGCGGAAGCCGAAAACGCAGTGCGCGAGAAGCAGCTCGCCGATCAGCGAATGGCGCAGGCTGCGCAGATTCAGGCTGAGGAGCAGGCGCGGACGGCGCAAATCACTGCGCAGGTCCAAAAGGATCTGGAGACGAAGGACCGGCTCCAGAAGGAATACGGCAGCGCGAAGGTCGACCCGCGGCGCGTGTTCTCGGGGCCGGCCGGCACGGGTCGTGCGGTGCTCGGCGCTATTGCAGCTGGGCTCGGCGCGGCGGGCAGCGGGCTGATGGCGATGGGCGGACACCCCGGGCAACCGAATCTTGGCTACCAGGCGGTGACGCGCCTCGTCGACCAGGACATCGCGGCGCAAGAGGGCGAGATCAAAATCAAGGGCGAGATGGCGCAGAACGCACTCTCCCAGTTCACGCGCTCGGGGCTGAGTCTCGACCAGGCGAAGGCGGCGCTTCGGTCCGCCCAGCTTGGGTGGGCCGCGGCGCAGACTGCGCAATCGGCGGCGATCACGAAGGGCTCGATGGTCGACGTGAATCGTGACGCACTCCACAACCAGCTTTTGAGCGCTCTGAACGACTCCGACGAGGCGTATCGCCAGGCGTCGCTCGGCACCGCGACGAAGGCGGTTGCCGGTCAGGTGCAGTACGCGCACGCCGGGAGCGCCGGCGGGTATCGCGCGGCGACTCCAGAGGAGGCCGACAAGGAAATCGATCGCACCATCAAGCGCGAAGGCGATGTTGCGACGACGGGCAAGACGATTGGAGAAATCGGCAAGTCTGGCGACAAGAAGAGCCAGGGACAGCAGAACGTCGAGGGCGCCATCGCAACCGCGGAAACCTCGCTCAATCGTCTCAGCAAATACAAGCCCGACGAAGTCGCACCACTCCCGGAGAACCGCGGTGCACTGCCGCGCGCGTGGAATTCGACGAAGGACTTTTTTGGCGGAGCGGGCACCTCAGCACGCGGAATGACCCCGCACGACTCGGCGCTCATCCAGGACACCGAAGAGGCTCGTTCTGAGGTGCGTTCGCTGAATTCCGTACTCGGCGGCCAGGGCGCACTGAGCGGACCGGAGAGCGCGGAGGCAAACAAGGGGCTCGCCCCCGGCGCGACGGTTGGCGAAATCTCCCGAGCTCTCGCGATGCTTCGTGAGCGCGCGAACGCAATCAAGGCGGCAACGAAGTAATGGCCGGACCGACCGCGCTCGATGAGCAGCTTGGCAAGCTCAGCCCATCCGGGCCGGGCATGCGGCTGTATCAGCGCGTCGCTGGCGAACAAGCCGCAGCGACACAGCCGGCAACGTTCGCTACCGGGGCCGCGGCAGGCGGCGATCCGTTCTCGGTCTCCGGCATCGACGCGCGCAACGCGGAGGCTGCTGCGGAGCAGGCGCGACTCGAGGCCGAGCATAGCCGGCTCGCGACGCTCGGTACGCAAGCCGCGCGCGGGGCGCTCGATTTCGTCATGGCGCCGGCGGCTCTCATTGGGGCGGCGGCGGAAGGCGTCGGAACCGTCACGGGCTGGGATGGGCTCCGCGACTTTGGGCGCGACTACGGCGAGGCGGCGCAGGGCAGCGAGGCGATGGCTACGCTGTTCAATCGCTCGGGCTACGAGGCGGTGAAGGGCTCAGTCGGGCTCGGAGCGCAGAACAGCCGCGAGATTGCAGAGACGGCGTACAACCGCACCCGGAACGACATCGCCGCGCAGCAGCAGGCATGGCCGCTGCTTTCGACGGTTTCGCACACGGCCGGCATGGTTGCCGCGGGGCTCGGCGTGGGCTCTCTCGCTGGTGCCGGTACGGCGGCCGGCGAGGGCGCGCTCGCGCAGGGCGGATCGGCGCTGTCTCGCGTCGGCAACGCAGCGGCGATCGGTGGCTACGAGGGGTCGGCATCCGGCGCGCAGGCGGCCTACGCGGAGAATCGTCCGTATCGCGACGTGCTCGGCTCCACAATCATGGGCGGCCTGATGGGCGCGGCGACGGCTGGCGGCTTGCAGGGCGCGGCCGAGGGCTTTCGCTCTGAAGCCTTCTCGAGCTACCTCAAGGGTTTCGCGAAGGAGCGGACGGCGAAGGCTATCGGTTTGACGGGTCCAGAGGTGCGGGGAGTAGGGGGGAAAGAGGAGGCGTTGCGTCTCGCCGATGACGTGGCGAATCACGTGCTTGAGGACGGCGAAGGCGTGTTCCCGAAAAGCCTGCTCAAGGCCGGGACCATCAGTCAGGATACGGTCGCCGAGCGCATCGCGCAGGGGAAGGTCGAGCTCGGCGAGAAGATTGGCGACATGCGCAGAGCGGTCAGCGAGTACGTTGACGCAAACGCACCGGGGCTACGACCGAGCGTTCCCGATTTGATCGGGAAGATTCGCAAAGAAGCGCTCGACGATCTCGAGAAGAGCCCGATTCTCGCGAGCCGTGGGAACGACATCAAGAGGGTCATCGAGGAGATCGAGAGCAAGACCGTTCGAAATAAGCTGACCAGTGGCACAGTGAAGAACCCGGCTGCACTGGACCTATCGACCGGTTCCAAGGTCGATACTGATGAAATCGGCAGCCTATTCGGCATAAAGCCAGAAGACTTGAAGTTCGCTGAGCCGATGGTCGACTCGCCGATCGGGCCGAGCGGTCAGATTCTGACTAGCCATTTGAAGGACGGGACGCGCATCAACGCGAGCGTCAAGAACTTTGGCAGCGGCCCGGTTGTGGAGATTCATGATTTCGACGCTGGACGAATGGGCGAAGGGCTCGGCTCGAAGCACCTTTCGAACATGCTCGATTCGCTCGAGTCAAACGGGGTGAAGCGCGTCGATCTGAGGTCAACAGATGTCGGGCGTTATTACTGGGCGAAAAAGGGATTTCCTCTCCGTCCGGGCGAGTTCGAAAAGGTAAGGGATGAGTTTCTCGAGTCTCTCTCATCCTCTGAGCGGCTGGGCACTTCATCGCCGACTTCGATTCAAGACATCGCCAGTACCCAAGCTGGAAAGCGGTTTCTTCTGTCGGACAAGTCACCGAATCTTAACTACTCGGTAGAAGTAGGCTCACCGGAATGGCGAGCTATCCGTCAGAATTTGCCCCCGCCTGCCCCGGTCGCGGCCGTGAAGCGATCGATCGTGGAGACCTCAGCCGGCACGGATATCAGCCTGAACGATCTGCGAAAGATACAGGAAAACCTTAAGGCAAAACTCTACACGAAGGTCATCGGGGCTGTTCCAGAAGCGAAGGCAGAGCTGCAAAAGGTTGAGAGAATCATCGAGGATGCGATCGAGCAGACGGTCGACAATGCCGTGCCGAAGATGGGCACCGCGGAAGCCGGCGCGTACCGCAGTCTCCGTCGGCTGAACCAGTCCTTCATCCAGGCAGACCACATCGCTCAGAAAGCGGTTTCGCGACAGCTTGGCAATCGCGGAGTGTCGCTAACCGACACATTGGCCGGTACAGCTGCGGTGGCCGGGGACATCGCCTCTGGCGGCATGGGCGTCGTGTCGATGCTCAAGGGCATGGGAGCTTCCGCGATTCACAAGTTCGCCCGCGAGCACGGCTCTGCTTTTCTAGCCGCTCTTTCGAACAAGCTCGCCGCGCAGAGCGACGCGGTCGGTGGGCGCATTGCAAGCGGGATCGAGAAGCTTTCGGAAGGCGCGATGGACTCCGAGTCCGAATGGCTCGGCGTGAATGCGCACGACGCCGCTGTGACTGGCGCCCCGATCTTCGTCGGCGGTCTTTTCGGCGGCGGTTCGCGGTCCGCGTTGCAGGACCATCAGCTCGTTTCGGTCGACGCGGCCGGCGGGCGCGAGGCGCAAACGGTGATCGCGCATCTCGAGCGCGCGCGCCGCTCCGTTGCGGATAGCGTCGAGGCGGCCGGCGACAACCCGACGCAGCGTCAACTCGCGCAGCAAGCCGCCATGCAGACAATCGCCGCGCAAATCGCGGGCAAAGCCGGCCCATTCGACCCGAAAAACTGGGCCTCGAAAGCCCCGAACCCGCTGCAAAAGGTGCTTCACCGCGGGGCAATCCTCGACCAGATCAGTCAGGACTTGGCGAACGACACCGCGCACGCCGCGTCGCTCAAGCCTTCGCCGGACTTCGACCTGAACCCCGACCGCGTGAAGAAGCTCACGAGGGATGCAAACGGTCCGCTCGCGATCGGCGGGGTCCAGCAGGTCGCCCGCGACATCGCCCGGAATGCGCCGCCGACGCCGACCGGCGACCAGATTCGGATGGCCGCGCGCGCCGCGCTGCAGCGTCTGCAGTCGTCTGATGTGCCAGACGCTATGACGACCGGCCACGAGCTCGCTCGCCAGCTTTCCGGGCTATCGGATGGCGCCGTCGACCAAATCACGAAGGACTACGTCGCCCGCGAGGTCACCACCATTGCCGGCCAGCTTTCCGCGCCTGCATTCGGCAAAGCAGGCGAACTCTACTCGAGGCTCACGTCGCCGCCAGACCCCGGGTATCAGCAGCTGCTCGACCCGACCGCGCTTCGCGCTGCGCTCAGCAAGGCCGACTCGACCGGCGTCCTGCCCGGCGCGCTCAAACTGCTCGCGACTGCAGTGCTCGATGCGCACGACGCCAAAAAGCAATTCGGTGGCGGCGCCGCAGATCGCGAAGTGGCCAAGCAGCTCAAAGCGATCGAGGACAAGTTCGACAAGGCCGAGAAGGCGGTCACACTCGACGGCGGACCGGCGGGGCGCGTACTTGACTACTTCACTGGCAAGCCAGGAGCGGACGCCACAGGGCTACGCGGCGCGCCGGAGCTCACCGTGCTGAACACCATGCGCCCGCAAATGGAGCGCCTGCTCCCGGTCCTTGGCAAAAGGGAGGAGCGCTACACAGGTGGCGGCTACCGCACTCCTATCCCCTCGCTACCGAAGAGCAACGGCGAGCTCCAGTCGCTGTACTCCGAGCGCATGCAGACGCTATCGCAGAACGTCGCGTCGCCTGACCCGGAATCAATCGCCGCGAGCCTGAAGGGCCTACCGAACGTGCCGCCGTCGGTTCAGGTCGCGATCGGGAGCGACGCCCAGGAACGAATGGCGCGCCTGCTCCAGGACATGCCGAAGCCCACGGCGAACGTTCGCGGTAAAGCCTACGAGACGCTCTCGAGCGACGACCTGCGCAAGGCGAATGCGATGTGGGAAGCCACCGTGAAGCCCATGTCGGTATTCAGCGACTTTCATTCGGGTACAATCGATTACGATAAAGCTCAGTATGCGTGGAAGCAGTATCCAGGGCTGCAACAGGCGGCGCAGGCTGGACTGATGGACGCGCTGCACTCGCACCTTGATGACGACGAGCGCGCGAACATTCCGGACTCGACGCTGACTCAGCTCGACTACCTGCTAGGTTTCAACGGCACGCTGCAGACCTCCGTCGACCGGGGGTTTTCGTCGAGGATGACCGCCATGGGCCAAGCCGAATCGCAGAAGAAGCCACAGCACAATGGCCCGCTCGAGCTCAGCACGAGCAAGCCGACATTCACCGAACGAATCGCGCAAGGAAGAGGCTAAAAATGACTGAGTCGCAGATCACGACCGAGGCCAACAACGTCACTCCGCCGCTGAAAAACAGTACGGCCATGAAGTGCATCGCGGTGCTGATTTATGGCCCGGCGACGCAGACTCAGGACCTCACTGCGCTTTTCGGCAATCTCGGCAACGGGCACTACCTGACGCTGCAGGCGGATGGCGGCAAGTGCTACGTTGCCTTTGGGACGCTCGCGGGGACCATCGACGAATCGGCAACGGGCAATGGAGCGACGGTTTGCTTCCCGATCGCCGATGGGCAACAGCTTCCCGTTCGGCCAGTCAGCGGGAACGAGCGCGCGACGGGTATCGCGACGCTCGTGAACTACAATATCCTGCATTACAAGGGGGCCACTGGAGCAGCGACTGGGTATCTGCGCATGTACCGGTCTTCGTTGACCGGGAATCAGGACGCAGGTGTCTTCGGGGCGCCATGATGCGGCGGATTGGTCATGTGAACCGCCGGGTGTTCGCCTCTACCGCGAGCAGCGGACCGCCATTCGATGGCATTTTTTCCGCGCTATTCGCGTCGCCTTACCAGTTCATGCAGGCCGATCGAGGGCTTTCATACGGGTCTACCCCCCTTCCTACCGCTGGGAATACGAGCGTAACAGCAATGACCATTGGTGGCACATCACCGAACCCCCCTGTGCCAGTGCTAGTAAAAGCAGAAAACACAGCAACCGTCGGATCGGGCGCCACATTCTCAATCTATTACGATGGGACCGGGGTCACGCCGGCCATGACTGGAGTCGCGCTCACCGCTACCCCAACCGCGCTGACTGGCGCAGGCACCAATCTAACACTCGCCGCATCAGTAGCCGCGAGCGTGGCAAACGACACATGGAAGGCTACCGCAGCAAGCAACAGCGATCAGTCTGGAAATTCGTTACCGTACTCACAGTCAGATGTCACCGCACAGCCGATCATTACGGCTGGCGCAAACGGACACGTCGCACTGCTGTTCGATGGTGTAAATGACTTTTACGGCTCATCGCTGAACTCAGTGGCGGGAATGCAGATGTGGCTCGTGGTCAAGCAAGTTGCATTCAGTGCAAATACGAGACTCGTGTGCTCTGGAACTGGGCTAAGCCAGCAGATTTTATATCAGGCTCCCAGCTCTTCTAACTTGACGCTAAACAATGCGGTCGACTTGCTCGGCGGAGCCCTGGCTATTGGCTCGGTTGGGCGCGTGCACGCCAAGTTCAACACGACGAACTCAGAGATAAAAGTGGGTAACAATGCCCTAGTCAGCGGGACCATCGGGACTACCGGGCTCGGCACTGGTCGCGGCATCGCCTGTGACCGGTTCAACGCGACGCCGCTGGTTTTTTCGAAAATTGAGGTCTACGCGCTGGGATACATGCCGGCGCAATCTTTCTCGGTCGCTGACGCGAGAGCGAACTCTTACTGGGGCGGAGTGGTGATATGACGATGACGGACGGGCAGTACGCCGTGTGGAAAAGGGGCCTGTGCGCCATGCTTTCCGGAAACACGTATCGCCCCAATCCGGTCACGCGAGAAAGCACTCTGCTTTCTTTCATCGCTCAGATGAGTATCGAGTCGACCAATGCGGCGACGATTTCAGATGCGGAATTAAATGCACTGAACTTCGCCTTTCGCTCGCTACTTTCTGACAGTGGGGCGAACCCGGCTACTCCAACGCTCGCGAACGTGACGGAGTTTTTCAGTCGCCTTGTAACTGACTCCTCAGCTTCTGGAGCTCTCCCTCCAGTGCAACACCGTATCCTAAAGGACCTTTTTAGGAGCACGCTTTCAGACAACGGGTTCCCGGCGTCACCATCGGACACCGGGCTACTCAGGTACATAAACGCCAATACGCCGCGCATTGGCCAGATTGCTACTCGATGCGCCGTGAATTCGGCGATCGTTGGGACCACGACGAATAGCTACATGATTCGCACTGCGCATATCGCTCGCGATAACATCTCTTCGCTGCAGGTCATCGACTCGAACTGGTACCTTAGCGGAGGAGTAGAAACCGACGGGCCTGGTGTTATCACCATTACCGCATCGATCGAATATCCAGCCGGAGTTTTTACTCAAATTACATATTCCGGTTCTGCCACTGGCACTATAGCGTCCGGCGCTGACATCGTAAGCGACGCCTGTCTCGTGACAATTCCGAACGGTGCCCAGTTTTGGACGAGGCGTTACAAGCAGAGCACGAATGGTACCCCGTACGGAAACATGCTGGACGCAACGGCATCGCCAGTCTTGGACGCGATCCAGATCAACACCACCGACAAGACGATGGGCGGAACCATCACCGACGGGTTTGGCGCCGCGAACGGGTCGTTCTTTCCGGCCGCAATCATAGGCATGACGAGTAAGCGTAGACTGCTTGTGATCGGCGATAGCAGAAACGCAGGTGGCCAGGACAAGTCCAACACAGACTACGATCGTGGCGAGGTCCTGAAGTCGCTAGGCGCGAGTTACGCATACATAAATATGGGTGTAAATGGGGATTTGGGAGCAAGTTTTCTCGCTAGTCACGGAAAGCGTGTGCCGTTCGCTCAGTATTGCTCGGCGGTCATATGTGAGTACGGCATTAACGACATGGTGATTGTATCAAGCGCTACCGCCTCCGCCTTTCAGGCGACCGTGCAAAGTATCAGGGCGCTGTTTCCGGGTAAGCCGTTCTATGTCTGTACTCTCCCGCCTGTCACATCGAGCAGTGACAATTGGGCCACTGTACCCGGTCAGACGGTGCACGCTGGAGAATCCAGTCGCGTCGCCTGGAACAATCTTGTCCGCTCCAATGCTGGCGGGTTCACCGGGGGGATCGAGTTGGCCGACTTTGTCGAATCGTCACGCGACTCTGGGTTCTGGAAAGCCGATGGTGTGACCGCGAACCTGTACTGCACCGACGGAACGCACGAAAATTCGAACGGAAATTCTCAGTACGTCATCACGATACCGTGACCATTAGGAAAATTCACATGCTCACCATCGACCAAGTAAAAACCGGATACCAGGCCTTCGCCGACGTGCTCGCGGCAATCGGCACGCTCAGCTTCGCGATTTCCCATTTGCCTCTACCCCCGGTGTGGGCAGAGCGATTCGCGCGGTTCGCAGCATATACCTCGCAGCGGTTCAGCGTGAACCAGCGCCCCGTCGACCCGGGGGCGAAGTGACCCGTGCGGCGCTTGTTCTGGGCCTGTGCGGGCTTGGTGTGGTGCTCGGTTGCACACCGGCTGATGTGGCCGCGGAGAAGAAAGCCGTGACCGCCGCGGTGGCGAAGGTCAATGCGTATTGCGACGCGCGGCAGCAGCTGCTCGAATCGCTCGATGCACCTGACGCGGGCAGCGAGGCCGGGCCATGAAGGGCAGAGGCACAAAGGACGAACTCGCCGCGGCAACCCTGCTCGACGTGATTACCGAGCTCAAGCAGAACCGCGAGGTCAGCGAGAAAATCGCCGTGACACTGGTGCAAATTCTCGAAGGCCAGACGCAGCTCGGGGAGCAAATCGGCGAAGTCGTAGCGCGCGCGAATCGGCACGAGCGGCGGCAAGCAGAGAGCGAGGGGCGAATCCGAGTGCTAGAATCCGGACAAGGAAACCATGAAGAGCGGATTGCGGCCCTCGAAACGAATCCCCATCGACCCGCTCGAACGGGCTGAGGAAAACGCGCGGGCGTACCAGGACCTGGCACGGGCCGATGCTCGCAGGCTGCCCCAGTACGAGCCCGACGACGAGGAGAGCACCGCGCGCCACGACGTGCCGAGCGTGCATGTCCACGTGCATCAGGACAGCATCCCCGACCGCGAGTCGGCATCGGGGCTACCAGAGCTGCCGAAGAAGGGGCCCTGGCGCTGGCTAGCCCTGCTAGTCGGGACCGCCGTCGCCGCTGGGCTGACCT
>Ga0207677_10000750_pt1 | contig 18704 bp, 20 predicted proteins | sample KBSMisM42_FD_184311 | JGI IMG/M metagenome (GOLD analysis project Ga0207677, IMG submission 184311) | Miscanthus rhizosphere microbial communities from Kellogg Biological Station, Michigan, USA - KBS Miscanthus M4-2 (SPAdes) (version 2) | ecosystem: Host-associated > Plants > Roots >...
CCACCACCGCCCTGGTCAGCGCCCGGCCGGCCAGGGCGAGGGCTCCGTCGACGGCGGCGAGGGCGATGACCGGCGCCAGGGCGAAGTTGCCGGCGAGCAGGGCGAGCCCGCCGAAGGCCGCCGCCTCGCCGCAGTAGATCAGCGGCAGCGCGTAGCGCGGCGGCGGCTTCTCCGCCTGGGTGACCAGCAGCGGAGCGAAGAGCGCGGGCAGGAAGCGGGTGCCGAGGAAGAGCGCCGCCGTCGCCAGGGCGCTGTCGGTGCGGTCGAAGACCAGCACCGACAGGGCAATGATCCCCATCCAGTCGCCGAGCTCGTTGATCGCGTACGACGCGGCCAGCCGCCGGAAGAGCGGCCTGCGCAGGGGGGCGGTTAGGCGTGGGCTAGGCATGGGGTGGCCGTGGGTACTACTGCATTTCTGCACAACTTTTCCTGCAGATGCACAAGTTTCCGCCAAGCTGTGCTACAAAGTGACCAGCAATTGAGCAGTTTCCACGATGCAGCGCACAAGGTTGCGGGCTTCAACGACTATGGAAGGGGCAGAAAACATGGGCTTTCGTCACTAGGCATTTCTCAGCAGACCAATTGATCGGGTCTGCACCAATCTTTTGAAGGGCGTCCTGGATGGGGACGCCCTTCGTCTTTTTTGGGGTCAATCTGGTCCCCCTGCACGAGTTTCGGCCTCGGGACGAGGCCGAACTGATTCGGGACCCTGGTTTTGGGCGAATTTGGCCATCTGGCTAAAGGTCTTGCCGATTCAATACATAGCGGTCTAACTTCTATGTCCCCAAATAGCGGAACCGCCAAGTTGCGGCCCACCCGCAGGGAATAAGAAGGCGCCCGTGAAGAAGTAGCCGGATTGTCCGGCACGAGTTCCCGCAGTGCCCAATTCCGAATCGAAGATGGCCAAGAATCGTCCCACCCCCGCCGCGATCGCCCTGATGGTCGGCGCGTTGCTGCTGACCGTGGCCGTCGGCGTCTGGCGGGCGCCCGAGTGCGACTGGGATATCGCCTTCTTCGCGGTCCTCCTCGCCTTCTCGATCTTCAGCGATCTGACCGCGGTGTCCACCGAGTCGAAGCTGAAGATCTCCGGCAGCTTCCTGGCGCTGGTGATCGCGATGGTCTTCCTCGGCGGCACCCCGGCGGCGCTGATCGGGGTCGCGACGATCCTCACCGGGTGGCTTCGCTGGCGCGACGAGTGGCACTACCTCCTCAACAACATCCTCACCTACGCGCTCTTCCCGCTGATCGGCGGCATCGCCTTCCATGAGGGCATCATCGCGGCCGGTCTGACGCCCGCGGAACCGTGGTTCTACATCTGCGTCTTCGGCCTCTTCCAGCTCGCGCTGGCGATCAACTTCGTGATGATCGCCGGCTACGGCTGCTACGTCGAGCGCTCCTCCTTCTCGACCAAGCTGCGGGTACTGCCGCCGGTGCTGCCCTCCGAGTTCGCCAGCGCGATGCTCGCCGTCGCCGTCGCCTACATCTATTACGAGATCGGGATCGCCTCGATCGCCCTCTTCGGCGTCGTCCTCGTCACCTTCCAGTACCTGCTCGGCCAGCTCCTGCTCTCCCAGCAGCGGGCGAAAGAGCTGGAGCTGCGCAGCAAGCAGCTGGCCAGCTTCCAGGTCGGGATGTTGAGCGCGATGCTGCGGACCCTCGACCTGCGGGACCAGATGACCGCCCGCCACAGCGCCGCCGTCGCCCGCTACTCGCGGGCGATCGCCCAGCGCGCCGGCTACTCGCGTCGCGAGGAGGAGTTGGTCCACATCGCGGCGCTGCTCCACGACATCGGCAAGTTCATCCTTCCCGACCGCATCCTCAAGGCCAACGTGCCGCTGACGGACGAGGACTGGATGCTGATCAAGCGCCACCCGCAGCAGGGCGCCCGCGTCGTCTCCTCGCTGGACGGCTACGGCCCGGTGGCGGAGATCATCCTCGCCCACCACGAGCGGATCGACGGAAAAGGCTATCCCCGCGGCCTCGCCGGGGACGAAATCCCGGAGCTGGCGCGGATCATCTCCGTCGCCGACACCTACGACGTGATGACCGCGCGCGACTCCTACCGGACGCCGATGTCGAGCTACGACGCGATCGTCGAGCTGCGGCGCGTCGCCGGCAAACAGCTGGACGCCCGCTTCGTCGAGATCTTCATCGAGCTGCTCGAGGGCAAAGACGTCTCCTTCCAGCACGGCGAGGCGGCCGACTTCGAGAAAGAGCTCGCCCTGGAGGCGCGGATTGAAGAGACCGCCAGCCCCGGTGGCGAACAGAGCCGCTTCCAGGTCGCCGGCGTCAACTGAGCAGCGGACCGGTAGCGTTGCGCGCGCATGCGCGCCGTGACCTTCCAGGCACCCGAGCAGGTGCGGATCGAGGAGAAGCCGGATCCGGAGATCGGCGCCGCTGACGACGCGCTCGTCCGGGTCGAGGCGAGCGGGATCTGCGGCTCGGACCTCCACATCTACCACGGCCGGGTGCCGGTCGAGCCGGGCTTCACGATCGGCCATGAGTTCGTCGGCACCGTCCTCGCCGCCGGCGACGACGTCGAGCGGGTCGCCGTCGGCGATCGGGTGCTCGGCACCTTCCACACCGCCTGCGCGACCTGCGCTTCCTGCCTGCGCGGCGACTACCACCGCTGCCGTAGGCAGCGGACCTTCGGCCACGGCGCCCACCTCGGCGACCTCCAGGGGGCCCAGGCGGAGCTGCTGCTGGTGCCGCGGGCGAACCTGACCCTGCGGCGGGTGCCGGAGGGCATGTCCGCCGACGTCGCCCTCTTCGCCGGCGACGTCATGGGAACCGGCTACCACGCGATCGCCCACGCCGGGATGAAGGCGGGGGACACCGTCGCGGTGCTCGGCCTCGGCCCGGTCGGCCTCTGCGCGGTCCAGGCCGCGCTCGCCGCCGGTGCGGTCGAGGTCTTCGCGGTCGACACCGTCGCCGAACGGCTGGCGATGGCCGAGCGGTTCGGCGCCACGCCTTTGCACCTGACCGAGCAGGATCCGAAGAAGGCCGTCCGCGCCGCGACCGAAGGGCTGGGCGTGGACGTGGTGGTCGACGCGGTCGGCGACCCGGGGCCGCTGGCGCTGGCGGTCAGCCTCGCCCGTGACGCCGGCACCGTCTCCGGGATCGGTGCCTACGCCGGCAAGGGCGAGGTTCCGCTGGGGCTGGCCTGGCTGAAGGGGCTGCAGCTGCGGCTCGGGCTGGCCAACGTGATCGCCCACGTTGACCGGGTGCTGGGGTTGATGGAGGCAGGGAAGCTCGACCCGAGCCCGCTGGTGACGCATCACATGTCGCTGGATGAGGCGAGTGAGGCGTACAAGGTCTATGACCAGCGGGAAGCGCTGAAGATCGTCCTCACTCCTTAGAAACCGCTGTATTAGTTGACTCGCACAGTAGCTGCAATTACTGTGCGGATTGATGGCACAGCTGGGGAACCCCTTTCGGATTGATCCCACCGATGAGGTTCCGGTGGGGTTGCAGCTCGGGTGGCGGTTGCGGGCTTTGATTCGAACTGGCGAGCTTGGGGCGGGGGAGCGGTTGCCCAGCTTTCGGCAGCTGGCTGAGTGGGCCGGCGTCAATATCGGCACCGTCCGCACCGTCTACGAGGGACTTGAGCGGGACGGGCTTGTCGCCACCCGGCATGGGCAGGGCACGTTCGTCGCTGAGGGGGTCGAGTCGGAGCCGCAGTTGGAGGAGATCGCGGCTGATGCTTTGCGGCGGGCGAGTGAGGCGGGGCTGGGGGCGCGGGACCTGGCGATCGTGGCGCTGGCCTGCGCGAGTTTCTCCGAGGAGAGCGAAACCCTCGAGGTGAGGCAGGAGCTGCGTCGGCAGATCGCCCGTCTCGAGGCCGAGCTCGCCAGCTACACGAGCCACCTCAAGGCAGGCATGGCGACCGCCCCGAAGCGGGCGGTCGCCCATGTCGCCGGGGTCGAGGAGCTGGAGCAGACCCGCGACACCCTGATCGCGCAGTTGGCGGAGGCGCAGCGGGAGAGCGAGCAGGAGGTGCGGCGGCAGGCGAGCGGCCGCGGCCCCCTCGGCAGGGCGATGAGCCGGTGGCGGGCCGAACGCTAGGCCGCGGGCTGCTGCCCGTGAAGAACGCCTTCGAAGAGGTGGGGGTGATGATGATCCTCACCGTCAAGACGCTGATCTCGGCGGTGCGCTCGCCCTACCCCTACGGCGAGGAGCTGGTCTGGCAGTTCCTCTTCGTGCTGAAACTCTCCTGGTTCCCGCTGATGATCTCCACCTTCGCCCTCAATCTGGGCGCTCCGGGTCTGCAGGCGGCCGGCGTGCTCTCGCTGTTCGGCGCCCTCGACCGGCTCGGCGGCTTCTTCGTCGTCATCGCGATCCGCTGGATTGCCCCACTGGTGACTGCGGTCGTTGTTTCGGGTGTGGCCGGGACCGCGATAACCGCCGACCTCGGCGCCCGCAAGATCCGCGAGGAGCTCGACGCCCTCCAGGTGCTCGGCGTCGACCCGGTCAAGAACCTGGTTGTGCCGCGCTTTCTGGCCCTGATGGTCGTCACCGCTCTGCTGGACATCTTCGCCATCGTCTTCGGTCTCAGCGCCGGTATCGCCGCCGAGCTCCTCTACCACCAGTCGCTGGGCGGGTTCTTCGCGACCCTCTTCACCAATGCCACGATCACCGACCTCTGGTCCTCGGTGATGATGTGCACGATGTTCGGCGCGATCGTCGCCATCGTCTGCTCCTACAAAGGCATGTCGGCCTCGGGTGGGGCGGCCGGGGTCGGCCGCGCGGTCAACCAGGCGGTCGTCATCTCCCTCGTCGCCGTCTTCTTCTTCCAGTTCGTCGTCAGCTCGATTCTGCTCGCCACCAACCCCGACCTGCAGGCGGTCCGGTGATCGGCTGGCTCGACATCCCCCGCGGCTGGCTCGATTCCTTCGGGGACATCGCCCGCTTCGGCGTCAGGGTCGCGGGGCTGGTCTACTCCGGCCGGGTCTTCAAGTTCTTCGGTGAGGGGCTGCGGCAGGCGGGCATCCTGATCTTCGGCTCGGCGCTGATCATCCTGGCTTTCTGCTTCATCCTCGGCCTCCAGTGCGGCCTTCAGGGCGCCTACTTCAACCGCTCGATCGGCGCCCCGTCGCTGGCCGGCCTCTTCTCGGCCTACTGTGACCTGCGCGAGGGGCTGCCCTACGCCTTCGGCTACATCCTCGCCGCCAAGGTCGGGACCGGGATCGTCGCCGAGCTCGGGGCGATGCGGATCTCCGACGAGATCGATGCGCTCGAGGTGATGGGTATTCAGCCGGTGACCTTTCTTTGCGCGACCCGCCTGCTCGGGGCCTGGATCGCCCTCCCCTTCCTCTATCTGGTCGGGATCGTGGTCATCTACGCCGCCAGTTACCTATCGGTCGTCAACCAGGTCGGCGACGTCTCCTCGGGTGGCTACCTATTGATCTTCTGGATGTACCAGAGCCCACCCGACCTGATCTTCAGCCTGATCAAGGGGATGGTTATGTCGACGGTGATCGTGTTGGTCGGGTGCTACTACGGCTATACCGCCTCCGGCGGCCCGGTCGGCGTCGGCACGGCAACGGCGAAGTCGATGGTCTTCAACATCGTCGCCGTCCACATCATCGGCATGCTCGGCACCGTGGTCTTCTGGGGCGCAAATCCCCGAGCGCCGATCGGCGGCTGATCAGACGGCCTTCGTGAGCAGCACGGAGGCAAACGTGAGCGCGAGGCCGATGCCGAGGCGATTGAGGGTCGTCTGAATCGCCATGACGCTCTGTTGAAGGTCGGCAGCACTCTGCTTCAGGACGGCCACGTCCTTCCGGACATCGGCTACCTCCTGCCTGACACTGCCGACATCCTGCTGAACACTGACGACGTCCTGCTGGATGGTGAGGTCGTTCTGCTGGAGGGCTGCGACGCTCTTCTTCAATTCGCCGATGTCGCCTTCGACCCGGTCGAAGCGACGGTTCGTCTCTTCTCTTCCCTCGGTGATCCGGCGATTGACCTCGTCGAACCGTTCGTCGATCCGCGCGAAGCGCTCGGTGAGTGCATCCTCGGGCGGTGCCATGGTCGGCATGGATAGCAGCCTAGCGAAGCAAATGCAATATTTTGTCTGAGAGAGTGACTTCTCTGAAAATCTTCTAGCTGCGGTGCCGGTGCTTCCGGAAAGTCTCCTCGACCCACTTGAAGCCGCGGCGGTCCTTGAGGCTTTCGCGGAAGCGCTCCAGCGCGGGGGGCCGCGGCAGAGTTGGGTCGAGCGGGCCCTCCGGGGGCACCACGACCGGGTAGAAGAGCGAGGCGGCGGTGATGTCGGCGACGGTGAGGCTGTCGCCGACGAGGAACTCGCCTTCGCCCTGCTCCAGCTCGGCCTCGAGCTTGTCGAAGGCGGCGACGATCGCCTCCCGTGCGCGCACGGCCTCGTCGTCGCTGTTCGCGTTCCAGCGAATGCTGGTGTAGGCGCGGGCGTAGGCGCCGACGACCGGTTTCGCCTTGCCCAGCGGCCCCGGGACCGATTCGGCGGCGACCTCGGCGAAGATCTCGGGCTCCTGGATCAGCTCGTAGAAGGGGAGTAGGCGGGAGTGCGGGCCGAGGTTCTCGTCGAACCAGTCCTCGAGCTCGAGCGCGCGGGTGAGCTGCTCGGGATCGGTCGGGTAGAGCGGCGGCTCGGGGTATTTGGCCTCGAGTGCGGCGATGATCTCGGTCGAGTCGCCGATCGCGCGGCCGTCGAGCTGCAGCACCGGCAGGGTCGGCTGATCCCCCCGCGTCAGCACCAGCGCGACCGGGATGTGCATCCCCGGCAGCGTCGAGCGGCGGATGTGGCCGATTCCCTTGTGCTCGAGCGCCCAGCGGGCCTTTTCGTTGTAGTGCGAGATGTCGATCTGCCAGAGCGTCGGCTTCTCTGCGGTTTGCGTCGTCATCGTGTGCCTGCCAGCATAAGCCCGTGGCGCTCTTGAGTGACGTGGAGATTGAGGAGAAGCTGGCGGGCCTCGCCGGCTGGGAGCGTAAGGGCGAGGCGATCGAGAAGAGCTTCAAGCACGACGACTTCGTCGCCGGCGTCCGTTTCGTCGACAGCATCGTCGCGCCGGCCGAGGAGATGAACCACCATCCCGACCTGGCGATCTCATGGGACACCGTCACCGTGACGATCTCCACCCACTCCGAAGGCGGGCTGACCGCGAACGACTTCGAGCTGGCGGCCAAGGTCGACTCCCTCGGCTAGCCGGGTCCCAGTGGCGAAGCGGAAGAAGCAACGACGGCAGCGGGAGAAGCCGGTGACGGTCGAGTACGTCGACCCGGAGGGCAACGTCCTCGTCCTACGGCAGACACTCAGCGCCGGGACGATCGCCAAGGTGGGGGAGCCGCCGGCGGGCGATGCGGCTTCGCAGGAGGACGCCTGGCACCGCCGCGCCGAGGTCCTCTTCGAGCGGCTCGCCGTCAGCTGGGAAATCGCCGGCCTGCCGCTGGAGGACCAGAAGATGCTGCTCGGCCGCTACCGGATGGCCGATGCCGAGACGCAGCGCTGGGTGCGGCAGACGATCGCCGAGCACCTCGAACGGCACATCCCCGAGCTGGCCGGGTAGCGAGGCATGGCCGAGCGGCTGCGGATCGACGAGCGGCTCTCGCTGCCGCTGGGCGAGATTGAGCTGCGCGCCAGCCGCTCCTCGGGGCCCGGCGGCCAGCATGCCAACGTCACCGCCTCGCGGGTCGAAGCGGTCTTCGACGTCGAGGCCTCGGTGAGCCTGGACGAGACGCAGCGCGCCCGTCTGCTGGAGCGGCTCGGCCCGCTTGTCACCGCCGTCGCCCAGGACGCGCGCAGCCAGACGCGTAACCGCGAGCTGGCGCTGGAGCGGCTGGCGGCGAAGATCGCCGGCGGCCTGCGCGTCCCCCGCCGGCGTCGGCCGACGAAGCCGACCCGCGCCTCCCGCAGGCGCCGGCTCGAGCAGAAGCGGCGGACCGGCGAGCGCAAGCGCGGCCGGCGTCCACCGCCGCTCGACGGCTAGCCGATGACTTTTGCCGACCCAGGCGGTCTAATGGTCAAAGAGCACGACAAGCGAAAGGAGCATGGAGATGCTTGGTGAGAGCAAAGCGACCAGCGGCTTCGCGGTCGACGACATGGACCGCGCGAAGCAGTTCTACGAGGGGACCCTTGGGCTGCGGATCGAGGTTCTGAGCGAGGAGTTCGGGGTGACGGCCCTGAAACTGAGCGGCGGGGACGTGCTGATGTACCTCAACGCCGAGATGACCCCGGCCAGCTACACGATGCTGAACTTCGAGGTCGACGACATCGACGCGGCCGTCGAGGGGCTGAAAGGCCGGGGTGTCAGCTTCGAGCGCTATGACGGCTTCGACCACGACGAGAAGGGCATCGTTCGCGGGCCCGGGCCGCAGATCGCCTGGTTCAAGGACCCGTCGGGGAATGTGATCTCGGTGCTGCAGCAGCCATAGGCCTGCGGACCATCCCGTTGCGGTCGATCTTGACGACCGGCAGCTCGCCGGGCCACATTGCCAGGGTCGCGACGAGCCCCACGGTCATCAGGCCCGCGGAGACGTAGGCGCCGGCCTCGAGCTCGTAGCCGTCGAGGCCGGCGACCTTGGCGAGGAGGATCGTGAGGCCGGCCAGCCACAGCAGCGCCGCGACCACCAGCCGGGCCCGGAAGTACCGCGTCAGTGCCAGCTGCCGCGCCCGGCCGATCACCAGCGGCAGCGCGATCAGGATCAGCATCGGCCCGACGAGGAAACCGGTGCCGATCTTGACCGCCTCGCGGGAGTTGTTCGCGAGGTCGAAGAGGTCGGAGCGACCCCACCAGGTGAGGGCGGTCCCGAGGAGCCCGATCAGCAACAGCACAGCGGCGAGGCCGGCGACGTCGCTTGCCAACCGCACCCGCCGGTCGGGCACGTAGGCGTCGCGCATCTGCCCCGTTTCATCCACACCAGCAACCTAGCCGCGGCGGCGCCGCCCGTAATCGGCGTCCCGCCGCCGAATGCCCGTCGCGAACTACTGAGGGGGCCGGCCCATCTCCCGCGCCACGGCGTCCCGGCGGTAGTCAAAGATCTGCCGCAGGTCGCGCTGCACGAGTAGCCGGTCCGCCAGCTCTCCCAGCGGCCCGAAGGGGATTGCGTACCGCACCCGGTCGCGGATGATCGTTCTCTCCGGCCCGTCCTCCTCGAAGGTGTGGGTGTGCTCCCAGAGCGAGTACGGGCCCTTGACCTGCGCATCGACGAACCGCCGCGGCGGCTCCCAGGCCTCGATCCGCGTCCGCCACCGCACCGGCACCCGATGCAACCGCAGCCGGTACTCGATCAACGTCCCGACCCCCATCTCGATCGGCCGTGGGGTCACGACCTCGAAACCGAGCCAAGGCGGCGTGATCCGCTCGAGTTTGTGGGCGTCCCCGTAGAACGCGAAGGCCTGGTCGATGGGGATCTCGACGTGTTGGCGACGCTCGAGGAGATGGACGCGGCTCACCCTATGAGGGTAGACACATCGAAACGGGGCCGGCGCTCGAACTTCATCGCCGACCCCTGAACCAGAGGCATTGATCAGTGGGCCAATGCCAAATCAGCTGAATGTGCAATCGATTTGCACCGTATGGAGTTCATCAGAGAAGCATTTACCTGTTGTACTGGCAACAAGTTCACCAGTAGTGCCGCTCGTGCCACAGGTCCCACCGGTACCAGTCCAGTGTGTCCCTTTGATTGTGATTTCGAATGTGACGGTCATCGGGGAACTCCCCGGCACATTGCGAGCCACAATATGGCCTTCTGTCGGTGTCTGTTCGCGAATGTACTGGGTGCAAAGGCTGACACCAAAGCCTGTGGGTGTGAATTCCATTTTGCCCCCCGCGGGACAGAGAACGTGGAATTGGGACGAATGAATTGTGACTTCGCCCGCTTTTATGCCTGTCGGTGTTGTCAGTGTGTAGGCGCAGCCAGCGGCTTTGATGTCGCCCGCGGCAAAGCCGGATAGGGTGCATTCTTTGAATTCCGGGTTCAGCGTTATCTCGCTGATCGCGCCGGATACCGGAAACACGCTTGCACGGGCAATGGCTTGTTTGCATTCGACGGCATTACCGACATTGATTTTGAAGACACCCTCGCTCGTGCCTGTAATGAACACTTTAGATGGCACTGAACTGACTGTAAGCGGGACGGCCGAGGCGACTTGTGCCACGACCGCCCCAAATGCAGCCAGAGCCAGCAGTGCGAAGCCAACTGCCTTGAAGTTGCGCATTGTCCTTCTCCTCTTCGTGCGGAACACACACGGCGGGGCGCGTGCGGCTCATCATCGATGGGCGCACAAGGCCTATCCGGCGCTCCTCGGGCGTTCAAGAAATCATTGGCGCACTGCCCCGAGCGTGGCCCCGGAGGGCGGGAAAGCATGAAAACTCGCTGGAGTTTGCGTCATGCGCTTTCGGCGCGTCCGCCGATCCGCATATTCCGCAAACCGTTGCGCCGGCTCGACGAGTCGGGGGGCAGGTCCAGATTCTGCATGGGCACGGCTGGTTTCGAACCAGCGACCTCTCGCGTGTGAAGCGAGCGCTCTCCCACTGAGCTACGCGCCCGGGACGGGGATTGTACGACGGGGCTGCTGGGCGGTGCCGGTCGGGCATTTGTCCAATACTCCACAATTTTAAGTATCGGCGGGTACTCGGGCTTGGCGACCCCTTCGGTTGTGGGGGGTGACGACCAACCTGAGAGGAGTTTCAGATGCGATCCTGCAGAGGAGGGCTTTGCCTGGTCCTGGCCGGAGTCCTGGCGCTTGCGGTGCAGGCTGCCCCGGCCGGGGCAGCGACCGATGTCTACCCGGCCGGTGGCGGTGGATTCAGCGGCAGCGCCGAAGGCTGGGAGGTGACCGAGGCCAGCTGCAACGTCCCCGCCCTCTGTTCGGCGAGCGGCGGCTATGACGGTGGCGACGGCCGCCCGGCTGGCTCGCTCGTGGCGAACACGAAGATCGCCCTCAACCTGGTCTCGCTCTTCCGTTCGACCGTGACCCTGCAGTCGCCGGACTTCACGGTCGGGACCGGTGGTGCCGCGACGTTGCACCTGGAGCGCCGCTTCGCCTCCGGCTCCCTCGCCGACCTCGCCCCCCAGCTCGACTACAGCGCCCAGCTGGTCGATCGCACCAGCGGCAGGCGCTCGACTGCGATCGCGGAGGCGATCGACGGCAGCTCGGCCTGGAGCGGAGAGGACGGCGCCGCCACGGTCAAGGCCGGGCACACCTACGCGATCCTGATCACCGCCCGCACCTCATCAACCGTCGCCGGCACCGGCCTGCTCTCGGGCGCGACCGCCGCCCGCTTCGACGACGTGGCGCTGACGGTGGGCTCGGATGACTCCGCCGCCGGCAACGGCGGTGGGGCGGCCGGTGGCGAGATCACCGCCGCCAGGCTTGCCGACCTCGCTCCGGCCACCGTTGTCGGCCCTGCTCAGGTGAGGGGGAAGCGCCTCTTCGTCAAGGCGCGCTGCCCGCGGGCCATCGGCCACGCCTGCCGGATCTCGGTCCGCGGGCTGTTGAGCAGGCGCAAGTCGGCGACCGCTCAGCGCCGGGTGAAGATCGCCACGGGCAAGACGAAGCGCGTCGCCCTGTGGGTCAAGCCGCGCGCCAAGGGTAAGCTCGCGAGCCGCAGCCGCCTGCTGTTCAGGCTCCGGGTGCGGGCTGGAGTGGTCCAGGCGACGACGGTGAAGCGTCTGCGCTTGATTCGCCGCTGACCGCGTCCTTGCGCAGGGCCATGGCGACGAAGGGGAAGATGAGGGTCGAGAGCATCGCCGCGCCGACCAGGCCGGCGGCGGTCGAGGCCCTCATCTTCCCGGCGTCGATCGCGATCGTGGTGATGGCGACGACGAGGGGGAGCTCGGTGGCGCAGTAGAAGGCGAGCGCCATGCGGTCGCGGGCGGCCAGCACGTGCCGGTAGAGGAGCAGCGCCGGGACGCCACGGACGACCAGGAAGAGGCCGAGGAAGAGGACGAGCTTGGCCAGCGCTTCGGCCGAGCCGAGGGCGGCGAGGTCGAACTCGATCCCGCTGGTGACGAAGAAGAAGGGGACGAAGAAGCCGAAACCGACCGCCGTCAGCTTCGACTCGAAGACTTTGACCTCCTGGCCCTTGAGGGCGAGGCGGACGATCATCCCGGCGACGAAGCCGCCGAGGAGGATGTCGAGTCCGAGCTTGCCGGCGAGGAGAACGAGGCCGAAGACGAGGACCACCGTCACCCGCACCGCCAGCTGGCTGCTCGCCTCGAAGGTCCGTTCGAGGGCCGGCCAGCCGCGCCAGGCGTAGCGGACCGAGACCAGGGCGAGGGCCAGGGCCAGGGCGACGAAGGCGAGCAGGATCGCCGCCTCGCGGAAGGGGTTGGTGGTCGAGAGGACGAGCGTGACCAGCAGGATCGGGCCGAACTCGCCGGCGCCGCCGGCCGCCAGCAGGTGGGTGCCGAAGCGGGTCTTCAGCTCGCCGTTGTCCCGGAGGATCGGGATCAGCGTCCCGATCGCGGTCGTCGCCATCGCCGAGCCGGTGTAGAGGAAGGAGACGACGACGCCGGCCGCTGCCAGCAGGCCCCCGATCCCGTAGGCGAGGCCGACCGAGAGCAGCCAGCCGAGGGCGCCGAGCTCCATCGGCTTGCCCTTGATGCGGTCGAAGTCGATCTCGTAGCCGGCGAAGAAGAAGAGCATGCCGAGGCCGAGATTGGCGAAGAATTCGACGAAGTCGTCGCTGTGGGCGAGGCCGAGGATTTCGGGGCCGATCAGGATCCCCAGCATCAGCTCGATCACGACGACTGGCGGCGCGAACCGCTTCGGCACCGTGGCGACGGTGACGGCGGCGATCGCCGAGACGGCGACGATCGCGAAGAACGAACCGGAGTCGACTTGGATCGCGGCGGTCGGCAGGACGGGCAAGGGCGTCATCCTATGGTCGGCAGGGTAGGATCACCAGTGGACCGTGCTAGGCGGGGAACCAGCGGTGCCTTGTAACCCGAAATCCGCTTAGCGGGGCCGACTACCGTTCCGAGGAGCTGACCGTCGGGGTCAGTGCGTCGCGGCGGCGTTGACGGCCGGGTCCTGCGCGACGTGGGCACGCGAATCAGGTCAGGTCCGGAAGGAAGCAGCCTTAAGCGGATGCCGCGGGTGCCGCAGGAGAGCCCGGCTCGAGCCTAAAACGACGAACACGCCCGGTGGCCTCGCTTCGAAGGCGGGTGCACGGTCCATTTTTCGTCAATCGATGAGGCGCTTGTGCATCTGGCGGATCGCCACCCGCCAGGTGATCGCCGCGAAGGCGACGAGGAAGCCGAAGCGCAGCAGGTCCTCCCATTCGAAACCGAAGGTGCCGCCGCGGACCAGTTCGACCAGCTGGTGCAGGGGGTTGAACTGGGCGACGATCTGCACTCCCTCGGGCAGCCCGTCGATCGGGAAGAAGGTGCCGGCGACGAGGAAGAGCGGCGTCACGAAGAGGGCGGTGACGTAGTTGAACTGGTCGATCTTCGCCACCGTCGCCGCCATCGCCACGCCGAAGCCTGCGAACCCGAGGGCGGTGACAAAGCAGAAGAGCGGCACCAGCAGCATCCCCCAGGCCGGGTTCAGCCCGAAGCAGATGGTGACCAGCAGCGGCACGCAGCCGTAGGTGCCGGAGCGCAGCCCGATCCAGAGCATCTCGGCGCTGACCAGCTCCTCGACGTCGACCGGGGCGGCGAGGATCGCGTCGTAGGTGTTCTGGAAGCGGTGCTTGACAAAGGTGCCGAACATCGCCGGCAGGGCGCTGGAGAAGATCACCGCCGTCGCCACCATCCCGGTACCGACGAACTCGATGTAGGGGACGCCTTCGACTTCGTCGACGAGCGTCGCGCTGAGGCCGAGACCGAAGGCGAGCAGGTAGACGAGCGGTTCCATCACGCTGGAGAAGGTCGTCCCCTTCCAGTAGGTGCGGAAGTTGGCGACCTCGCGGCTCATCACCCCGGCGATCGCCGGCCGTTCCAGCCGCCGCAGCCTGGGCGGCGCCGTCGCGTTCATTGCCCTGTTCCTTTTTGTTGGCTGAGGCCGAAAAGGCACAAGTGAAAGTTCACTCCGCCTCCTCGCCGGTCAGCAGGACGAAGACGTCCTCGAGGGTGGCGGCGCGGATCACCGCGTCATCGGGAATTTCGCCGTTGGCGCGCTCGGAGCCGACGATGGCGACAGCCGGCCCGGCCGGGCGCACCGAGAGGCCGCGTGCTTCCGCGTCCGCCCGCGTCTGGGCCAGACGGTCGGGCGGCCCGTAGACCTCAGCGGTCTGGCGGCCGGCGTGCTCGGTGATCAGCTCGACCGGGCGGCCGCGGCTGATGATCTTGCCTTTGTGCATCACCGCCACCTCGTCGGCGAGGCGCTCGGCCTCCTCGATGTAGTGGGTCGACATCAGGATCGTCGTCCCGCGCGCTTTCAGCTCGCCGATCAGGGTCCAGAGCTCGGTCCGGATCTGGGGATCAAGGCCGACGGTCGGCTCGTCCAGCAGCACCAGCTGCGGCTCATGGACGAGGCCGCGGGCGAGCAGCAGGCGCCGTCGCATCCCGCCCGAGAGCTGGTCGACGGCGTCCCGCCGGCGCTCCTGCAGGCGGGCGATGTCGAGCGCTTTATCGACCGCGGCGGCGACGTCCGGAACCCGGTAGAGCCGGGCGAAGACCGCCAGGTTGTCCTCGACGGTGACGTCGACGTCGAGGTTGTCGAGCTGGGGGACGACCCCCATCTGCCCGCGGGCGGTCTTCGCTTCGGCCGGCAGCTCGTAGCCGAGCACCCGCAGCTCGCCGGAGTCGGCGATCGCCTGGCCGGTCAGCAGCCGCATGGTCGTCGACTTGCCGGCGCCGTTGGGGCCCAGCAGGCCGAGGCAGATGCCTTCCGGCACCTCGAGGTCGAGCCCGTCGACGGCGGTGATCCGCCCGAAGGTCTTCACAGCGTTTCTCAGCTCGATCGCCGCCATGGCCTGATGGTGTCACGAGCGGACCTTTTGGTACTTGCTGGTTAAGCCAAGGTCTCTTAATCGGTGAGCAGCCGCTCGGCGAGCCAGAGGTCGCAGAGCCAGTCCCCCTGCGCCGCCTTGCGGCGGGCAATGACGAGTCCGTCGGGGCCGCTGCGGACGGCGATCCGCTTCGACTCCGCCTCGAACTCGTGGCAGGGGGTGGAGATCGCGACCTCGCTGAGGCCCGCGTCTTCGTGGCCACCGAAGCGCACCGCGACCCTGCGCCCGTGCCGCTCGCCGCTCAGCTCGGTGACTCCGCGGAGGCGGTAGTCGAAGCCCGGCATCGTCGGCCCGCGGGGCTCGAAGCCGCCCTTGGGGCGGGCGGTCACCTGAAACCCAAGCGGTCCCATCGCCCGGTCCATCCGCTCGTAGCCCTGGTCGAGCTCGCCGCCGGGGCCGATCGCCCGGAAGGCGCCGTAGAGGGCGGCGACCACGATCAGCGGCACCCCGATCAGCAGCGGCACGAACGATTCGAGCAGATAGGAGGGCGGGACCGTGAGGAAGATCAGGCCGAAGATGACGGCGCCGAGCTTGATGCTGCGGCGACCGGCGTCCCACATTTCGGCCTGCGCCTTGACCGCGTCGGCGTCGATCGGCGAAATCGCCAGCGCTGCCCACAGGTCGGCTTCCGCGACCGCGGTCGGATCCTCGATCGCGCGGCCCTCTTCGGCGGCGGCACGGTCGCGTCTCTTCGCATCGCCGCCGGCGGCGTGCTCGAGGTCGGCGCGCTGGAGCAGCAGGAGGACGACGACGAAGATCCCGATCACGCCGAAGATCAGCCCGAGGGCGAGCTTCGGGTTCGATTCGCCTTCGCCCATCGTCAGCCCGATCACCGCCGCCAGAGCGGCGACGACGAAGACGCCGATCAGCCCGAAGCGCGAGGAGCGCTTGAAGTCACCCGAGAACACGGCGCCACCCTATCCCCGCCGCCTGGCAGACTGCCGCCGGTGCTGGACGAGCGCTGGATCCGATCGCTGCACGTCGAGTCGATGCGCCGTGCCGACCTGCATCGCGAGCGTGAGCCGCACGCTCTCTTCCAGGCCTCGACGATCGGGGCGCTGCTCGCGGGCGCCTTTGAGGGTGACCTCTCCTTCGCCGAGCTCGCCGAGCACGGCGACCTCGGGCTGGGAACGCTGAACCACCTCGACGGCGAGATGGTCGCGCTCGACGGCGAGTTCTTCCGCGCCGACGTCGAAGGGCGGCTGAACGAGATCGATGCCGGGGAGAAGACCCCCTTCGCCGTCGTCACCCGGTTCGAACCCGAGGTGGACGAGGAGCTCGGCGACGTGCCGCTCTCCCACGAGGAGCTGCTGGCTCGGATCGACGAGCTGATCCCCGCCGGCGCCTCCTCCTGCGCGGTCCGCCTTGACGGCCGCTTCGATCTCCTCCGCGCCCGCTCGGTCCCGCGGCAGGAGCCGCCCTACCGCCCGCTGACCGAGGTCGTCGCCGACCAGCACGTCTTCGAGCTCGCCGATGTCGAGGGAACCATGGTCGGCTTCCGCTTCCCCGCCTACGTCGAGGGGATCGAGGTCGCCGGCTACCACCTGCATTTCGCCAGCGCCGACCGCCGCCGCGGGGGCCACGTCCTCGGCTCGCGCTCGCGCGGGCTGCGGGCGCGGCTCGACCGCTCGAACGACCTCCACGTCGAGCTGCCGCCCCGGGTCGAGCTGGCGGACCCGGACCTCGCCGCCGAGACGCACGCGGCGGTCGAGGCGGTCGAGCGCGGCTAGCCCCGGCTCACGGGCACCGCCGGTAGACGATCCAGGAGTCGTTGCGGGCGACTTCCTCGAAGCCGTCCGGCACCGGCAGCGAGAGATCGGTCGGGTCGTTGGGGTCGAGGATGAAGTTGTGGATGACCTCTTCGTTCGCCGGGGCGACGAAGTAGCCGCGCCGCGGGGTCCCTTCCTCGCTGGCGCTGACGATCTGCGTTGGCTTCACGTCGAGGCCGAAGGCGAGGCGGGGGACGGCGCGGTGGTTGGGCACCGCGACCTTGCCGCAGAGCGGCTCGAAGGCGCCGGAGTCGACCAGGTCGGTGAGGTCACCCTCGATCCTCGCCTGGTCGGTGAGGTCGGTGTCGACGCGCGAGTCGAGGTCCCACTGGTTCGGCAGCCAGACGAGGAACATCGCCGCGACGATTGCGGCGAAGACCTGCCAGCGGCGGCGCCAGGGGTGATCGGGCTCCAAGAGGCGCCAGCCGAGCAGGGCGACGCCGACGAAGATCGCCAGGATCGCGGCGGCGAGCATCGTGTAGCGGGGGAGGATCGCGAGCCCGCCGCAGGCGAGCAGGGCGAAGGCGGCGAGGGCGAGCGCCGCGGCCGCGACCCCGAGGAGCGAGCGGCGGCGTAGGAACACGAGTCCGAGGACGACGCCGCCGAAGGCACCGACCATCCCCGGCCACTGCAGCACCTCGCCGAGCCGGCGCGGGCCGTAGAGGACGAGGTCGACCGGCCCGGTCTGCCGTTCCAGGGTCTCAACGGTTTCTTTGGTTCCGGTCCAGGAGTAGGTGAGGCTGCCGGTGGTGATCAGGTCGAAGAGGGCCCAGAGGACGGGGGCGGCCAGGGCGAGGGCGTAGAGGGCGACGGGGACACCCCCCGCCCGAACAAGTGCCGGCCTAATTAGGCCGGCACTTTGAGTATCCGCCCGTTCGGGGGGTGTCCCCGTCGCCCCTTGATCGCGTGTCCAGATCAGGTAGCCCAAGTACACGATTGAGAACAGCCAGGCCTCGGGGCGGAGTAGGCCGGCGAGGGCCAGGAGGGCGAGGACGGGCCAGCCGGCCCGGGGGCGTTTGGCCTCTATGAGGAGGGCGCCGAGGCAGAGGGCTATGTAAGGGAGGTCGATGTAGGCGCGGAGGCCGTTGGAGAGGAAGGGGGCGCGGGTGAGGACGATTGCGGCGGCGACGGCGCCGACCCAGCGGTCGAACCAGATTGCTCCCAGCCGGTAGACGAAGAAGCCGATCAGAGCGAGGGAGAGGTAGGCGACGATCATCGTCACCGTGATCGCGCCGTCGCCCAGCGGCGTCGTCACCAGCCCCAGGAGGTCGGTCAGCGGGTGGGGCGTCGGCGGCAGCGCGGCGCCGTAGTCGGGGCTCTCGCCGTGCGCCAGTTCGCGCCCCCAGACCAGCGCGTAGATCGTGTCGTAGTTGGGGAAGCCGTACGGGAAGACGAGCAGCAGCGCCGCCGTCACCCCGGCGACCCAGGCGGCGGGCGTAAGCCAGGTGCGGGACCCCTTCGACACGGGCGGCACGGTATCGGGGACGGGCGCAGGCCGTGGATACACTGGCTGCAGACCCGATGAGCGAGTCGACTTCCCTCTACCGCCGCCACCGCCCCGGATCCTTCGACGAGGTCGTGGGGCAGGCCCACGTCGTCCGCACCCTGCGGAACGCGGTCGAGCAGGGCAAGGTCCACCACGCCTACCTCTTCGTCGGCTCGCGCGGGACCGGCAAGACCTCGATGGCGAAGATCCTCGCCCGCTCGCTGAACTGCGAGCGCGGCGGCCCGACCGTCACCCCCTGCGGCGAATGCGAGTCCTGCGTGACGATCGCCGCCGGCACCTCGGTCGACGTGATCGAGATGGACGCCGCCTCCAACCGCTCGGTCGACGACGTCCGCGACCTCCGCGAGCGGGTCGCCTACGCGCCGGCCGGCGGCCACTGGAAGGTCTACATCCTCGACGAGGCCCACATGCTGACCAAAGAGGCCTGGAACGCCTTCCTGAAGACGCTCGAGGAGCCGCCGCCTAACACCTTCTACGACCCCGCCACCACCG
>Ga0207677_10000762_pt1 | contig 18580 bp, 16 predicted proteins | sample KBSMisM42_FD_184311 | JGI IMG/M metagenome (GOLD analysis project Ga0207677, IMG submission 184311) | Miscanthus rhizosphere microbial communities from Kellogg Biological Station, Michigan, USA - KBS Miscanthus M4-2 (SPAdes) (version 2) | ecosystem: Host-associated > Plants > Roots >...
CGCAGGCGTTCATCCAGTCGCCCTACCTGGGGAAGCCATGAGCAAGCACCCGACGCCGATCCGCCTCGCCGCGCTCCTCGTCGTGCTCCTCGCTCCCGCCGCGCGCGCCGACATCCCCCCGACGCTGGTGGGCGTCTCGTACCAGTTCTCGATCCCCATCGGGAACACGTACAACTACACTCCGCCGGTCAGCTGGCGTGGCATCGGTCTGGACGTCGCGACCTTCATCCAGCGCGACCTCGCGGTCGGCCTGGCGTTCGGGTGGAACGTGTTCTTCGAGAACACGACTTCCACTCTTCACATCCGGGGCACCGACGTCACCGGGAACCAGGACCGAACGCTCAACGTCTGGCCCACGCTGGTCAACGTCCGCTGGTTCCCGAAGATCTCGTCCAACCGCGACATCCAGCCCTACATCTCGGCCAACGCAGGCGGCTACATCATCGAGCGATACCTGGCGATCGGCACGACCGCGAGCCAGGAGACGCACTACCACTTCGGGCTCGCGCCGGAGATCGGGGTCTTCATCCAGAACCCGGTCGGCGCGGTGTTCATCAGCGCTCGCTACAACATGGCCTTCGCCTCCGGCGGTGTGCCCTTTCAGCAGTTCCTCAGCTTCAGCCTTGGCTACGCCTGGGAGAGATGACATGCGCACCCTGAATCGATGGACCGTCCTCGGCCTCTCGTGCCTCGGCCTCACCGCCCTGGCCCAGGCCCCCGCCCCCGCCCCCGCTCCGGCGACCGCGCCACAGCCAGCGGCGGCACCGGCAGCCCCCGGACCGACACAGGATGCGGCGGCCTCGCTCCTGAAGGTCTACGTGTTCCCGGCCAACAACCAGACGCCAGACCAGCAGGCCAAGGACAGCAACGACTGCTACGCCTGGGCGAAGCAGCAGACCGGCGTCGACCCGACCAACCCCACCGTTCCCCAGAAGGCGGACACCAGCCAGGCCGGGAAAGGTTCGGCGGTGAAGGGGGCGGCGAAGGGCGCGGCGGCCGGAGCGGCGATTGGCGCGATCACCGGTGATGCCGGCAAGGGCGCGGCGGTCGGCGCGACGGCCGGTGGCATGGGCGGCGTCGCCGGCAAGAAGCAGGCGAAGCAGCAGGCCGAGGCTCAGGCCAAGCAGCAGCAGCAGGCCGCGGTCAACACGCAGATCGACTCCTTCAAGAAGGCGTACACCGCCTGCATGGAAGGAAAGAAGTACACCGTGAAGTGAGCGCGGCTATGGTGGAAGGCGTCGCGCGTCGCGCACGGGAGGGCGTCACATGATTCGACGAGCAGTCCTTCGCTGGGCCGTGGTGGGATGCCTTCTCGCGGTCTCTGCGGGACGCGCGGAAGACCAGCCAAAGCGCCTGGACATCAAGAACCTCAACTGCGAGGACTTCCTCGCGCTTCCCGACGACGTGCGGCCGGCCGTCGTGGCCTGGGTCCACGGGTACACGCGCGCCGGCGGCGAGAACTGGGTCTTCCAGGCCGGCGAGGGCAAGGCGTTCATCGGCTCCGTCGAGGACAAGTGCAAGAAGGCGCCGAAGGCGAGCTTCCGCTACCAGGTGCTCGAGACCGCCAAGGAGCGTCAGGCGGCGGCGAAGAAGGCCAAGAAGTAGTCCCCGGTCAGTTCGGCGACCGGCCGAACTTGGAGCGGGCGGCCTTCTGGCGGATCCGCTCCACCTCCTTCGGGTCCACGTTCTTGCGGATGAGGGTCTGAACCGCGTAGCGGACCTGGTGGAACTCGTCCACGCAGCCCTCGGCGCGGTCGTCGGGGAGCTTCCCCAGCTCCTTGGCGAAGGCGTAGCGCTTGGGGTCGGAGCCCCAGGCGAGGCAGAGCACGTTGTAGAAGCGCTGCCGGTCCAGCCCGTGGACGTCGGCGAAGTCGTCCTCGCCCGGCTTCCGCGCCGAGTCGGTGTCGTACATGAAGGCCGCGGCCCGGAGCATGCGCTCGGCGAAGTCGCCGCCGAGCCGCGTCGCTGCGTAGGCCGCCACCTGATCCGCGGCGTCCTCCTCGCGCCCCAGCACCGGGACCGCCAGCACCGCGAAGACCGCGTGGGCAGTCTCGTGCAGCACGATGAACAGGAAGGGCCCGATCACCGCCTGCTCGGGGGTGAGGTTGAACTTCCCCGAGTTGCCGGCCGACTTCATGAAGTCGCGGACCAGCTCGTAGCAGAAGCTGATGATGTCGGTCTGGTTGTCGTACCAGGCGTTGGCCTCGCCGCAGCTCGTTCCCTTGAGGGTCAGGGTCTTGGGGAGCTTCAGGGCGGAGAGCATCTCCGCGGCCCCCTCGAGGATCTTCCGCTCCTTCATCTTGGCGGCGATGGGGGCCAGGTCGGGCTTGGTGGTGTCCTCGTAGACGACACGGAAGCTGTGGGTCTTCCCCTGCGGCGCCTGCCCTGCGCCGAGCAGCGCCACGAGGAGCACCGAGGGAATCGTGGTCATGCGGCGCCCTCCAGGGCACGAGAGACGGCCTGGAGGAGGAGGCCGGGCTCGAACGGCTTCTGCAGACAGGGCACGTCGCCCAGCCCGCGCCGGCGCAGCATCTGCGGCGCGTCGATGCGACCGGTCACGAAGATTGCCGGAACCTGGATGTGGTCGGCGCGGAGGCGCTCCAGCAGGTCGGCCCCGCTCATCCCGGGGAGCATGACGTCGATCACCAGGCACGCCGGGTGCGTCTCGGGCAGGGCCTGGAGCAGCTCCTCGGCCGTGGAGAACGAGGCGACCCGGAGGCCCTGAGCACGGATCATGCGAGCGAGCGCACGGCGGGCGGCCGCGTCGTCCTCGATCACCGCGACGATGGTCTCCGGCGCCGAACGCGAGGAGACCGTCCGACCCGCAGGCATCTCGGTCCTCCGTTCAAAAACGAGGTCACCCTAGGGACGGACCGCTCTGTGCTGCTATACGACGTTGGTCTCATCTCCCTGGGGGGCAGAGGCAGGCGGATGCCATCATCGATGACCGCCTTCGAGCAGCCGGAGCTCTTCGAGCAGCAGCTCGCCGATCTCTCTGCCACCTTCGCCGCCCTTCCCGCCGACCAGGTCGACCAGCAGATCGACTGGGGCCTCCAGCTGATGCTGGAGGGGATGGGAATGGACCGGAGCAGCCTGGCCGAGCTGTCGTCCGACGGGCAGCGGTTCGAGGTCACCCACACCCAGACGCGGAGCGGCATCCCGCCGATGCCCCCCGGCAACCTGGCCGAGCTGCTTCCCTGGTACACCGAGGCGCTCGCCCGGGGCGAGGTTCTCCGGTTCACCCGTCTCCCGAACGACCTTCCGCCGGAGGCCGGCGCCGAGCGAAGTTACGTCACCCGGGTCGGCCTCCTGTCGCAGCTCACGGTTCCCTGCCGCATCGGGGATCGGATCATCGGAGCCCTCGGCGTTGGCTCGTTCCGGCGAGAAGTGCAGTGGTCGACCCGCGTCGTGCGCTCGGTCCAGCTCATCGGGGAGGTGTTCGGCAACGCGCTCGCCCGGAAGCGCGCGGCCACGGAGCAGCTCTTCCTCCGGGAGCAGCTGGCTCACACCGCCCGGGTGAACGCCCTCGGGGAGGTCGTCGCCTCGATCGCCCACGAGGTGAACCAGCCGCTCTTCGCCATCGTCAGCAATGCCCGAGCGGCCGGCACCATCCTCTCCAGGAAGGAACCGGACCTGGCGGAGATCGGCGCGGCGCTCGAGGACATCGTCCAGGACGCGAACCGGGCGAGCGCGATCATCGCTCGCGTCCGCTCCTTCCTCCAGCGCAAGCCCACCGAGCACCTGCCGCTGGACCTCAATGGCGTCGTGGAGACCGTGCGGAAGTTCCTCGGCCCGGAGCTCGCGCGGCGGCGGGTGAGATTCGAGGTGGAGCTGGCCGGCGCCCTGCCCACCGTCCTCGGCGACGGGGTCCAGCTGCAACAGGTCCTGGTGAACCTCCTGATGAACGGGATCGACGCCATGGAGCGAATCGCGGCCACCGAGCGCCTGCTCCGCGTACGGACCTCCTCGGACCGGGAGCGCGACGTCCGCCTCGAGGTCAGCGATTCCGGTCCAGGCCTCGAGCCCGAGGCCCGGGCGCGCCTCTTCGAGCCCTTCTTCACGACCAAGTCCAGCGGCCTCGGGATGGGCCTGGCCATCTGCCGCTCCATCGTCGAGGCACATGGCGGGCACATCGAGATGCTCAGGCGTGATCCCCCCGGGACCACCGTGCGGATCCGGCTTCCCGCCCGGTCGATCTGAGCCGGCGGGTCATCCCCCCTTCCCGACCGGCCCGCGGGGACTCCGCCCGCGGGTCGGTCGGCCCCCTCCTGATGCCTACTTCGCCGGCGCCGGCGCCTTGGGCGCCTTCTTCTTCGGCACCTTGGGGGCGGCGGGCTGGACGGAGAGCGCCAGCGCCTCGGAGTACTTGGCGGTGATGGTGTCGCCCACCTTCACGTTCTGCCAGCGCTCGGGGTGCTGCATCTTCACCTCGACGGTGTTCCCGCCCGAGCCCTTGATGGTGGCGATCTTCTTGTCCATGTCGACCGACTCCACGGTGCCGTTCAGGGTCACCGTCCGGGCGACGACGCCCTCGGGCTTCTTCCCCGCCTCGGAGCGGTCGGTGGCGATGGCCTCGGTGGGCTGGGGCAGCCTTGGTCGGATCCGCCTCGTTGACACCTCCACCGCCAGCGCCTCCTGGTACTGGACGATGACGTCGTCGCCGACCTTCACTTGCGGCAGGTTCCGGGCCTGCTTGCCCACCACGAACTCGTGGTCCTGGCCGTCGGGGGTGGTCAGCACGACGTGACGGGTCGCGACGTCGATGGACTTCACCGTCGCCTTGACCGTCTTCGTGTCCTTCTTGCTGTAGGTCGCCTTCGGCTTCTTGGCCGCGGCATCCTGTGCCATCGCCGGGACGGCGAACGCCAGGGCGGCGACCAGGGCTGAGCTCATCAGACGCATCGATGGACCTCCTTCATGGGTGCTATTGCGGCGAGGCCGCCTTGGGTTCGACGGGAGCCGGGGTCGGAGGCGGCGGAAGCTGCCAGCCTCCTCCGAGCGCCCGGTACAGGTTGATGAAGGCCGTGGTTCGCTGGGCCCGGACGGCGGTCAGGTTGAGCTCGGCCGGGAAGAGGAGGTTCTGGGTGGTGGTCACCTCGAGGTAGCTGGACACGCCCCCGTAGAACCGGTCCACCGCCAGGCCGACCGAGTCGGAGAGGTTCGCCACCTCTTCCTCGCGCTGCTGGACGATGCCGTCGAGTCGCTGCACGTCGGCCAGCGCATCGGCCACTTCCCGGAACGCGGTGAGCACCGTGGACTCGTACGCGTTCTTCGCCGCCTCCCATTGCGCGGAGGCTGCCTCGGCCTGGCCGTGGAGCGCATCTCCCTGGAGGATGGGTGCCAGCCAGCTGACACTCCCGCCGGCGTTCCAGACGCCGGACTTCGAGCCGTTGAAGAGCTGGGTGAGGTCGGTGCTGGCGAAGCCCGCCAGTGCCGTCAGGTTGAAGCGTGGGAAGAAGTCTGCCTTCGCCACGCCGATCCGGGCGTTCGCCGCCACGAGGCTCTGCTCCACCGAGAGCACGTCGGGCCGGCGCTCGATCAGCGACGAGGGCAGGCCGGCCGGCACCGGACCGGTGGCGTGCATGCCCGGGGCGACCTTCGACCGGCCGATGGGGCCCGGCACCCGGCCGAGGAGGAGCGACAGGAGGTTCTCCTGGCGGACGATGAGCCGCTCGGTGTCGAGGGCCACCGCCTGGGCATCGTTGACCTGCGCCTTCCCGGTGCTGACCTGGAGCTTGTTCCCGGTCCCGCCGCTCAGCCGGTCGGAGTAGAGCTGGAGGGTGCGCTGGTAGTTCTTGACCGTGCGCTGCGCGACGTCGAGCTGCGCGTCCAGCTGCCGGAGCTGCACGTAGGCCGCGGCCACGTCCCCCACCAGGCTGACCGTCGCCGCCCGCCGTCCCTGCTCGCTGGCGAGGTACTCCGCGACGGCGGCCTCGGTCCCCCGGCGGATCCGGCCCCAGACGTCGATCTCCCAGGAGACCTGCGCGTCGATCGAGAACAGCGCGGCCGACTGGGGGTTCTCGGTGGGGAGAGAGACGTTCCCCCGGCCATAGCCCGCGGCAGCGTTGGCCCCGATCGCGGGGAGGATCTGCGCCTTCTGGATGCGAGCGAGCGCCCGGGCCTGCTCCACCCGCGCCACGGCCGTCCGCAGATCGCGGTTGTTCTGGACCGCCTCGCCGATGAGCGAGAGCAGCTCGGGGTCCTTGAACACGTTCCACCACGGCAGGTCGGCGAGGGTCGCCTCCTCCTGGCTGGGCGGGGCGTCCCGGTACTGCGCGGGCGTCGGCACCACCGGGCGCTGGTAGTCCGGGCCCATGAGGCAGCCGGGAGTCGCCAGCGCGAGCGTCGCTGCCAGGAGCGCTCTCTTCACGGGTGCTCACCCTTGGCGACGGCGGTCGCCCCTCCGCCGTGTGCCGCGGCCGCTGCGGGCTGGGCTCCGCCCTTCTTGCCTCCGGTGAGCTTCTCCACCACCACGTAGAGCACCGGAACGATGAAGACGCCCAGGGCGGTCACCATCGACATGCCGGCGATGACCGCCGTGCCCAGGATCCTCCGCGAGGCAGCGCCGGCGCCCGCGGCGATCCACAGGGGGACGCAGCCGAGGATGAAGGCAAAGGAGGTCATCAGGATGGGCCGGAGCCGGAGCTTCGCCCCCTCGAGCGCCGCCGCCACCAGCTCCATCCCCTCCTGCTCGTGCTTCATCTTGGCGAACTCGACGATGAGGATGGCGTTCTTCGCCGCCAGGCCGATGAGCATCACCAGGCCGATCTGCCCGTAGACGTCGAAGTCGAAGCTTCGCGCCATCAACCCGAGGAAGGCGCCCATCACGGCGATCGGCGTGCTGAGCAGCACGCTGAAGGGCAGCGACCAGCTCTCGTAGAGCGCGGCGAGGACGAGGAAGACGAACACCAGGGCGAGGCCGAAGACCGCCAGCGTCCCGCCCTCGGAGGCCTTCTCCTGGTAGGAGAGGTTGGTCCAGGCGTAGCCCATCTCCGGTGGCTGGGTCTGGGCGAAGACCTCCTCGAAGGCCTTCAACGCCTGACCCGAGCTGTAGCCAGGGGCCACCGTTCCGAGAAGCTCCGCGGAGCGGAAGAGATTGAATCGCACGGTGAACTCGGGGCCGCTCACGTTCTTGATGGTCACCAGGGTGGAGAGCGGGACCATGTCACCGGTCTTGTTCCGGACGTAGAAGTCGTTGATGTCCGACGCCTTGACTCGCGCCGAGCCCTCCGCCTGGAGGAACACCTTCCACTGCCGGCCGAACCGGGTGAAGTCGTTGATGTAGCTCCCGCCGAGGAAGGCCTGCATCGCACCGTAGACGTCGGTGAGGGCCACCCCCTGCTTGAGCACCTTGTCCTTGTCCACCTCGACGAAGATCTGCGGCACCGCGGGAGAGAAGTTGGCGGTGACCGCCTGGAACTCGGGCCGCTTCCGGGCCGCGGCAAGGAACTTGCCGACGTTCTGGGCGAGGAACTCGACCGACTTCCCGGTCCGGTCCTGGAGCATCATGTTCGCCCCGCCCGCGGTCCCGATGCCCGGGATGGCCGGCGGCTGGAACGCGAAGGCCCGCGCCTCCGGAATCTGGGAGAAGGCGATGTTCAGCGCCCGGACGATGCCCGCCGCCGACTCGTTCTCGTGCTTCCGCTCCGCCCACTCGTGGAAGGCGATGAACACCGTCCCCAGGTAGCTCGAGGCAGTGCCGGTGAGGATGTTGTAGCCGCTGACCACGGTGTAGCTCCGGACGCCCGGGGTCTTGGCGAGGATCTCCTCCAGCTTCTTCCCCACCTCCCGCGTCCGCTGCAGGGACGCGGCGTCGGGGAGCTGGATGGCGGCGAGCGCGTAGCCCTGGTCCTCGCTGGGCACGAATCCGGTGGGGATCCGCGAACCCGTGAAGCCGGCGATCAGGCCGACCGCCAGGAGCAGGCCCAGCGAGAGGACCGTCTTCCGGACCAGCCCGGCGCTGATCTTCACGTACCCGCCGGTCATTCGGTCGAAGCGGACGTTGAACCATTTCCCGAACCGGGCCATCAGGCCGGTCTGCCCATGCTTCGACTTCAGCAGCATCGCCGAGAGCGCCGGGCTCAGCGTCAGGGCATTGAACGCCGAGATCAGCACCGAGATGGCGATGGTCAGCGCGAACTGCTGGTAGAGCCGGCCGGTGATCCCCGGGATGAACGCCACCGGGATGAACACCGAGGAGAGCACCAGCGCGATGCCGATGACCGGCCCGGTCACCTCCTGCATCGCCTTCAGCGTCGCGTCCCGAGGCGAGAGCCCCTTCTCGATGTGGTGCTCCACCGCCTCCACCACCACGATCGCGTCGTCCACCACGAGGCCGATGGCCAGGATGAGCCCGAACAGCGAGAGCGTGTTGAGCGAGAAGCCCAGCAGCGGGAAGACCGCGAAGGTCCCCACCAGCGAGACCGGGACCGCCAGCAGCGGGATCAGGGTGGCCCGCCAGCTCTGGAGGAAGATGAAGACCACGATGATGACCAGCACCATCGCCTCGAAGAGGGTCTTCACGATCTCGTGCATGCCCTCCACGATGGGCAGGGTGGTGTCGAGCGCCACCTCGTACTCGAGCCCCGGGGGAAAGCCTTTCTTCACGTCGGCCATCGTGGCCTTGATCCCGTCGCCGACCTTGAGGGCGTTCGAGCCCGGGGTCTGGAAGATGGCGATCACTCCACCCGGCTTGCCGTTGTACCGGCCCTCCTGCTGGTAGTTGAGCGCGCCGAGATCGATGCGGGCCACGTCCTTGAGCCTGACCTGCGAGCCGTCCGGGTTGGCCCGGACCACGATGTTTCCGAACTCCTCCGCAGTCACCAGGCGTCCCTGGGCACGCACCGCGTAGGTGAACTGCTGCCCGGCAGGCGCGGGTTCGCCACCGATCGTCCCCGAGGGATTCACCACGTTCTGCGCCTGGACGGCGTTCTGGATCTCGGTGACGGTGAGGTTCAGCCGGGTCAACGTGTCCGGATTCACCCAGATCCGCATCGCGTAGTCCGAGGATCCGAAGAGGACGACGTCACCCACTCCGGGCACGCGCTTCAGTGCGTCGATGATGTTGATCGTCGCGTAGTTTCCGAGGAACTGGTTGTCGTACCGGTTGTCCGGTGAGAACAGCGAGACGATGATCAGCGGGAAGGGAAGCTTCTTCTTGACCGTCACCCCGTAGTTCTTGACCGACTGGGGAAGCACCGCCTGCGCCTGGCTGTAGCGGTTCTGGACCAGCACGTTGTCGATGTCGACGTTGGTCCCCAGGGCGAAGGTGACGGTCTGGGTCAGCGTGCCGTCATTCCCGTTGGTGGACTGGAGGTAGAGCATGTTGTCCACGCCGTTCATCTGCTGCTCGATGGGCGTGGCCACCGACTGCTCGACGGTCAGCGCGTCGGCGCCGGTATAGGTCGTGGTCAGCTGGATCTGCGGAGGCACGATCTCCGGAAACTGCGCGATGGGCAGCCGGAGCGCTGCCGCCGCGCCACCGATCACCATGACGATCGAGATGACGATGGCGACGATGGGGCGGCGGACGAAGAATGCCGAGATCACGTCTCAGCTCCCCGCATCCGCCGCCGGGCCGCTCGGCTTCTGCGTCGCGTGCGCGGCCTGGCCCGCGGCCGACGGATCCGGCTTGGCCACCACCTTCTGGCCCTCGGCCACCTTCTGCGCCCCTTCGGTGATGACCCGATCTCCGGCGTTCACCCCCTTGGTGATCGCCCAGAGCTTGCTGACCCGAGGACCCACCTCGACCGGGCGGATCTGCACCGTGTCGTCCGGGGCGACGACCGAGACGGTATAGGAGCCCTGGAGCTCCTTCACCGCGCTCTCCGGCACCACCACCGATGGCTTGCCGTCCGTCGGGCGCGGCACCCGGACCCGGCCGTACTGTCCGGGGCGGAGGATCCGCTCGGGGTTGGGGAAGACGGTCTGGACCTGGATGGTGCCGGTGCCCTTCTCCACCTCTCGGCCGACGGAGACGAACCAGCCCTTGTGCGGATAGATCGATCCGTCGGCGAGGAGGAGGTCCAGCGTCTGACGGTCGGCGCCGGCGTCCAGCGGGTCCAGCCTCTCCAGCGTCGCTGCTCGCGCGGCAACTCGCATGTACTGCGCCTCGCTGATCGGGAAGGTCACCCGCATCGGGTCGAGCTGCGAGACCGTCGTCAGCAGCGTCGGGTCACTCTGCCCCACCAGGTTTCCGACCCGGACCTGCGCCGTGCCGGCGACACCGTCGACCGGCGAATAGATCCGGCAGTAGCCGAGGTTCAGCTGCGCCTCGTCCAGGGCCGCCTTCGCCGAGTCCACCGTCGCGGCCGCGGCGCGCTGGGCAGCGACCGCGTCGTCGAGGTCCTGCTGGCTCACCGCCTGCTTCGCCGCGAGCGGCCGGTAACGGTCCGCCGTCACCTTGGCCTGCCCGTATCCCGCCTGGGCCCGGCCCAGGGCCCCCTTCGCCTTGGCCACCGCCGCCTGGTACTCGGACGGGTCGATGGTGAAGAGCAGCTGGCCCTTCTTCACGAACGCGCCGTCCTGGTAGTCCTGGGTCTTGAGGAAGCCCTTCACCCGCGCGCGGATCTCGGCGTTCACGTAGCCGTCGATGGTCCCGACGAACTCCGCGGTGAGGCTGAGGTCCTGCTGCACCGCCGGCGCGACCAGCACCGTGGGCGGGGGAAGTGGCGGCGGCGGCTTCTTGCAGCCGGCGGTCGAGCCGAGCGCTGCCAGCGCACCCGCGATGACCGACAAGGTGACGCCTCTGCGCGCCATGCTGCCTCCTGGAAAGAGTCCCGAGGACGCCGAGTTATCGACATCCCCGGGCTCTGTCGAGTACGACCTAGGGGCACCGGCGCCGTTTCAGCGAGCCGGCTGGGGTGCCGGTTGCGGCGTGGCCGCGGGCTGGGCCACCGGCGTGTCGACCACCGGGGGCGTGTAGTCGGCGGCCGTCAGGGCGATCTCGATCCGCCGGTTCTGACTGCGTCCGTCGGCGGTGTCGTTCGCCCCCAGGGGCCGGAACTCCGCGAATCCCGCCGCGCCGAGCATCTTCGGGTCCACCCCCTTCGACTGGAGGTAGCGGACCACGCTCACCGCCCGCTCGGTCGACAGGTCCCAGTTGTCCTTGAACTGCCCCTTGCCGGCGACGGGGACGTTGTCGGTGTAGCCCGCGACGATGACCGTCTTGCCCTGGAGACCCTGGAAGGCCTTCGCCACCGCGTCGAGGGCGTCACGGCCCTGCTTGTTGATGGCCGCCGACCCCGAGGAGAAGACGACCTTGTCCTTGAGCTTGACGGTCATCTTGCCCTTGAGCTCGGAGAGCTCGATCTGTCCGCTCTTGATCTGATCGTTGAGCGAGCCGGCCAGCTCCTCGTACTGCTTGCTCTTCGCCTCGAGCTCGCCCTTCTCCTGGGTCAGCTGGGTGGTGGACTGTGTCAGCTGGGTGTTCTGGGTCTGGAGATCCGTGACCTGCTTCTGGAGCCCCGCGCTCTTCGTCTGCTCGTCCTGGAACTGCTTCTTGTAGTTGGCGGCATCCTTCTGGGCGGCGGCGAACTCGTCCTTCGAGACGCCACATCCCAGCAGCAATGCCATCCCGATTGAGGCGATGACACGGTTCGACATGCGTCCTCCCTTGGCGGCGTAAGTCGATGCACTCACGACGGAATCCGGGCAATGAGACCAAGGTCCCAGGGCCTGGCGGCACGCTCCGGACGAGCGCGGGGACGGCTCAGCGCCGAGCCACCGCGGCGCCCGGAGTCGCCTTCGGGACCGCCACGAACCCGTAGATCAGCGCGCCGAGCGCCCCCCCGATGATCGGGGCGACCCAGAACATCCACAGCTGCTCGAGCGCCCAGCCGCCCACGATCAGTGCGGGCCCGGTGCTGCGCGCGGGGTTCACCGAGGTGTTGGTGACGGGGATGGAGACCAGGTGGATGAGGGTGAGGCAAAGGCCGATGGCGATGGGCGCGAAGCCCTTGGGTGCCCGCTCGTCGGTCGCGCCCATGATGACGAAGAGGAACGCAGCGGTCATCACCACCTCGGTGAGGAACCCCGCGCCCATCGAGTACTGGCCGGGCGAGTGCGGGCCGTAGCCGTTGCTCGCCAGCCCGCCGGCGGTGGAGAAGCCGGCCTTGCCGCTGGCGATGAGGTACAGCGTTCCGGCGGCGAGCGCCCCGCCCACCACCTGGGCGACGACGTACGCCGGCAGCTCCGACGCCTTGAACCTTCCGCCCACCACCAGCCCCACCGAGACCGCCGGGTTCAGGTGGCAGCCGGAGACGTGCCCGATGGCGAAGGCCATGGTCAGCACCGTCAGCCCGAAGGCCAGCGCCACGCCGAGGAGGCCGATGCCGACTGCGGGGAAGGCCGCCGCGAGGACGGCGCTGCCGCAACCCCCGAGGACGAGCCAGAACGTTCCGAACAGCTCCGCCGTTGCGCGCTGCCAGAGAGGCATGTCCCTACCTCCGTCCTCGAAGCTCCGGGCCGTGTAGCACGTCCCGGAACGCGGCGTCGCCGCGAAAAGGGGGACGAAGGTCCGACGCGGCCCCGTGAAGCCCGTTGCCACTCGGCGTCAACGTGCCGCGGCCTCCGACGGCGGATGGCGGGTACGATGCCGGGCCGATGGACGAGTCGGCAGACGTCTCGAAGGCCGGTCCGCACGCGAGCAGTGAGTTCGACCGCGAATGGACGGAGATCCTCAACGAGGTCCGCGTCGCGCTCCCCGGGGTCCAGCTCCTGTTCGGGTTCCTGCTCGCGGCGCCGTTCAGCGAGAGCTTTCGCCACATCACCGGGCTCCTTCGCTACGGCTACTTCACCTGCTTCCTCTGCACGACCGGGTCCTGCGCGTTCCTCATCGCTCCATCCGTCTACCATCGCCTCCACTGGCGACGGGACGTCGTGGACAAGGAGCTGATGCTCCGCACGTCCAACCGCCTCGCGATCGCCGGGATCGTCCTGCTCGCGCTGGCGATGACCAGCGCCGTGTACCTCATTAGCTTCACCATCGCCGGGCACGGACCGGCAGTGCCGATCACCATGGTCGCGGCGCTACTGTTCGGCCTTCTCTGGTTCGCGCTGCCGCTTCTCCGCAGGAACGCGGAGCATCGGCGCTGACGCCCGTTCGCCTCGCCGGGATGCCCGCCCGCGCCACGGCACCGAGCGGCTCTGCAGCCGCCTGACCCTGACGACGATCGTCGCTTGACGGTCTCCGACCGTGAACCTCGAACGCGGTTGCCCTGACGGAGGTGTAGAACCCCGCCATGGAATTGCACCTGCCGGTCGTCATCGGCCTGATGGTGGCGGCCCTCGTCCTGGCGATCGGCGCCAAGCGCGCGCACGTGCCCTACAACGTCGCGCTGGTCGTCGGCGGGATGTTGATCACGCTGAGCCACGTTCTGCCGGAGGCGCCGCACCTCGAGCCAGAGGTCGTCTTCCTCGTCTGTCTGCCGGCGCTGCTCTTCGAGGGCGGATTCACCGCCCAGCTCGACTCGATCCGGACGAACCTCGTCCCCATCGCGCTCCTGGCCACGGTGGGCATGATGCTCGCGATCGGGGCGACGGGCGGCGCTCTCCACCTCGCGCTGGATCTCCCCTGGGGGCCGGCGATCCTCCTCGGCTGCATCCTCGCGGTCACCGACACCGTCTCCATCCTCTTTGCCTTCCGCCGCGCGCCGGTGCCTCCGCGGCTCGCGGCCATCGTCCTCGGCGAGAGCCTCTTCAACGACGGCACCGCGCTGGTCGCCTACGCGGCCATCTCCGGCATCGTGGTCGCCGGGGGCACGGTGGCCCTTCCCCTCCTCACCGCCAAGGTGGTCCTCGCGACCGTCGGCGGCCTCGCGGTGGGCCTCGCCCTGGGCATGGTGGGCAGCTTCGTCATCCGCCGCACCGAGGACCCGCTGGCGGAGATCATGGCCACCACCGCGCTGGCCTTCGCCGCCTTCGTTGGCGCCGAGGAGCTGCACGTCTCGGGTGCGATCGCCGGGGTCACCGCCGGGCTCACCGTGGGAGCCACTGCCCGGCGAACGCTGTCTCCGAGCAGCCAGGTCGCGATCCAGTCCTTCTGGGAGTACATGGCCTTCGGGGTCAACACCTTCCTCTTCCTGCTGGTGGGGCTCTCCAGCAATCCTTCGACGCTCCTCGCCTCCGCGCCGCAGACGGCCATCGCCGTCGCCTGCGTGTTCGCCGGACGCGCAGTGGCCATCTACCTGCCCTTCTTCGTCCTTGGCCGCGTGCGCCGCTCGCAGGCCGTCCCTCCCCGCTGGCAGCACGTGTTCGTGCTCGGGAACATCAAGGGCGCCCTCTCCATCGCCCTGGCGCTCGGGCTCCCCAAGGACACGCCCTTCCGCCCGCTGCTGGTGGACGTGGCCTTCGGCGTCACCTTCATCTCCCTGGTCGCCCAGGCGCTCCTGCTCGGACGGGTGCTGGACTGGCTCGGGCTCACCCGGCGCGACCCGCTGGCCGCGGCGATCTCCGAGCACCAGGCGAAGCTGGTCACCGCGCGCGCCGCCCGGGCCGAGCTGGACAGCCTCCTCGCGAACGGAATGCTGCCCCGGATGGCCTACGAGCGTCTGCGAAGCGAATACCAGATCATCATCGCAGAGGCCGAGCGGGAGATCCGGCGGATCCAGGAACGGAACCTCGCCCAGGGCGCGCGCCTCCTCCTCGCGGTGCGCCGCCGCCTCATCGACGCCGAGCGCGCCGCACTCTCCGCGGCCGAGCGCACCGGGCTCATCGACCCCGAGGTGGCCGAGCGGCATCTGCTCCGCCTCGACGAGCGAACGCTCGGCCTCGAGCGCCTCCTCCACGACACGCGGGAATCCGCCGCCCATCCGGCGCGGGAGGGCGCCCGATGAGGATCCTCATCGCAGGCGGTGGGCGGGTCGGCGGCTTCCTGGCGGCGAAGCTGGTCGGCGAGAAGCATCAGGTCACCGTGGTCGAGCGTGACCGGGCGGTGTCCGACCGGCTGTTCGAGGAGGTGGGCGCGCTGGTCGTGTGCGGCGACGCGATCGATCCTCAGGTCCTCGAGTCGGCGGGCATCGTGGGGGCGGACGTCGCCTGCGCGGTCCTCCCCCGGGACGCGGACAACCTCGCCTTCGCCATGCTGGTCCGGGCCAGGGGCGGAGCGCGCACCATGGTCCGGATGCTCGACCCGAGCTATCGCTCGGCCTACCTACTCGCCGGCGTGCGGGACATCATCGCCGAGGCCGAGGTGGTGGTGGCGAAGATGACCACCGCCATCGACTTTCCGCAGATCGCCGGGTCTCTACCGCTCGCCGCTGGCGACGCAGTGCTCTTCGAGCTGGTGATCAAGCCCCGGGCTCTGGTGGCGGGGCGCACCGTGGCCCAGGTACGAGCGGATCCCGACTTCCCCAAGGAGTGCGTGTTCATCGGGTTCCTCGACGCGGACGGGAAGATCGCGCTGCCCGACGGGGCCACCGGGCTCCGGCCGGGAGCCACCGCCATCCTCGTCACCCGGCGCGATGCGCTTCCGCAGGCAGTGGAGTTCCTCTCCCGCGAGCCGGTGATCCAGGACCCCGCAACCCAGGTCATCGATGCGCTCCGCAAGGTGGACTTCCTCGCCCCCCTCGACGACGCGGCGATCGAGCGAATCGCCCAGGGCATCGTCGTGCGGACCGAGCGTTCCGGCGAGGTCCTCTTCCGTCGCGGAGATCCCGGCGAGACCTTCTACATCGTGCTCTCGGGCGAGGTGACCCTCGAGGCCGAGGACCGGACGCTGGTGGAGCACGTCCGTCCCGGCGGCTTCTTCGGCGAGATCGCACTGCTCACCGGGCAGCCCCGCTCCACCAGCGCCATCGTCCACCGCGACGCCCAGCTCGCGGAGATCGGCCGCGACGAGTTCCAGGAGGTGGTGATGGCCAACCCCACGGTGGCGGTGGGCATGAGCCGGATCCTCGGCCAGCGCCTGGCCAACTCCGCGCGCCCGCCCGCCCCGAGGAAGCGCAAGCTCTTCGGTCGCTGAGTCAGTCCATGTCCAGCGTGCGGAACTGGCCCTGCCCGTCCATGGCCGTGCCCCAGACCTTGTGCGATGCCTGGTGCTCGGACAGGCCGAAGCTCATCACCGTGCCGATGCCCAGATCGAAGTCGCGGACGGACTCCAGCGCGTCGACCAGCTTCTCGGTGTCGAGCTCGCGGCCGGCCCGGCGGAGGCCCTCGGCGAGGAGCTGCGAGGCCACGTAACCCTCGAGGGAGATGAAGTCCGGGTGCTGGTCGGGGTGGAACCGCTTCAACGCCTCGCGGTAGCGGATCACGCCCGTCGCGCCCGCGTCGTAGTGCGGCACCACCTGGGTCACGATGACGCCGTCGGCGTAGGTGGGGCCCAGGTCCTTGAGCCCCTCGGCCAGCGCGTTGCTCCCCACGAAGGAGACGTTGAGGAACAGCGGGGTCACGCCCGCGTCCCTCACCTTCTGGATGAACTTGGCCGCGGCCTTGTAGGTCGAGACCATGATCACCGCCTTGACCGGGTGTCGCTGCTGGACGGTCTCCTGCCCCCGAGGACCTCGCGAGGACACGGTGGCCTGGTCGTAGCGCACCAGCGCCTTGACCGCGGCGTCGACGTCCACCGTGTTCCGCTCGTAGTTCATCCGGAGCAGCTCCACGTCGCTCTGTCCCAGCTTGCGGAGCATCTTCGTGGCTCCGTCGTAGCCCGCGTCACCGTAGGCATCGTGCTGTGCGAAGACGACGATCGATCGCGGATCGATCCGCTTCACGTTCAGCAGGTAGTGGATCATCTTCGCCGTCTCGTCCTGGTAGCTCGCGCGGTAGTTGAAGACGTAGCGGTCCGGCGGATCCTTCCGGAGGAGCCCCGAGCCGGTGAAGGCGCCGAAGAAGAGCATCTTGTTCTTCACCGCGAAGGGCACCGTCTGCTGCGCGGTGGGCGTCCCCACGTTTCCGATGACCCCGAACACGGTGCGCTGGTCCAGCAGCTCGGTCATGTTGTCCAGCGCGCGGGTTCCCTCGTAGCCGTCGTCCAGTGCCACCAGGCGCAGCTTCCTCCCCGCCACGCCGCCGGCGTCGTTCACCTCGGCGAAGCCGGTCTCGAGGCCCAGCTTCATGCGGGTCCCCAGCTCCGCCGAGGGGCCGGAGAACGCCGCGGTCATGCCCATCAAGATCTCCTGGTCCGTCACCCCACGGACCGAGCGGGCCGCCGCGGCCGCGGCAGCCGCGTTCGCCGAGACGCCCGGCCCCCGCGTCTCTCCCGAGCGCGCGAGCCACGCCAGGCCAGCGCCGAGCACCAGGGCCAGCACCATCAGACCGGCGGCGTACGGCCAGCGGGGCATCGTCCGGGCCTTCGCCTTCTGCTTCTGCGCCGGGCCAAGGCTGAACCGGCTCAGGGTCGAGTGGGCGCTCGTCACCAGCTTCGAGGTCTGCGAGCTGAGGTCGGGCAGCGTGCTGACCTGACCGCCGTTCTTCAGCTGGTGCTCGATGACCGTGGTGATCTGCTTCCGGTCATCCGCGAAGGCCTCGTTCAGCGACCCGCCGATCTCCCGATCGCTCACTCGCGGCGGATGCCTTTCGAGATAGCTCTCGAGATCGGTCTGGAGCTCGGCCGCGGTCGCGTAGCGGTCGTCGGGCTTCGGCTGAAGCGCCTTGAGGCAGATCTGCTCCAGCTTCTGCGGCACCTCGGGGACGAGCTGCCGGAGCGGCTCGATCTGTCCCTCGATGGCCCGCTGGAGCCGGTCGGTGGATCCGAGGTGCTTCCACATCCGGCGTCCGACCAGCGTCTCCCAGAGGAGGACACCCACCGAGTAGATGTCCGCCCGGCGGTCGACGTGACCGCTGTCGGTGAAGGCCTCGGGCGCCATGTAGCCGGTCTTGCCCTTCACCACCCCGGCGCGGGTCTGAGTGCCAGAGTCGAGCGCCTTCGCCACCCCGAAGTCGACGAGCTTCACCCGCCCGTCGTACCCGAGGAGGATGTTGCTCGGCGTGACGTCACGGTGCACGACGTTGAGCGGCTTGCCGTCGTAGTCCTTGAGCTCGTGGGCGTAGTGCAGGCCGGAGAGCACGTGCACCAGGACTTGCAGCTGCAGACGAGGCGGGAACAGGCGGGAGGCCTCGGATGAGCGGCGCGCGGTCTCGAGCGTCTGCCCGTCCACGTACTCCATCGCCAGGTAGTAGCGGCCGTCGTCCTCACCCACGTCGTAGGTCTGCACCACGTGCGGGTGATTGAGTCGCGCCGCGAGACGAGCCTCGGCGAGGAACATCTGACGGAACTCCTGCTCCTCGGCCAGGTCGGCGCGGAGCAGCTTGATCACCACCAGCTTCTGGAAGCCGCCGAGCGCCCCGCGCGTCGCGGTCAGGTACACGTTGGCCATTCCGCCGCGGCCGATCTCGCCGATGAACTTGAAGCGACCGGCGAGATCCGTTCCCAGGGTCTCCGCGATGACATCGGCCATGAACAGAACTCTCCGTCCGGGGTGCGCCCGCAATCGTACGCCCGAGCGCAGGCACGGCTCGATGGGTGCACGATCACGACACGGGGGCGAAGTGTGAGATCCGGATCCCCCTGTGCGGGACGGACCTCCAGATGCCCACGCCGGCGCCGGCGCGCTAACCTCCACCGCGATGAGGACGTTCCTTC
>Ga0207677_10000767_pt1 | contig 18471 bp, 17 predicted proteins | sample KBSMisM42_FD_184311 | JGI IMG/M metagenome (GOLD analysis project Ga0207677, IMG submission 184311) | Miscanthus rhizosphere microbial communities from Kellogg Biological Station, Michigan, USA - KBS Miscanthus M4-2 (SPAdes) (version 2) | ecosystem: Host-associated > Plants > Roots >...
TTTGTTGTGTCGAGTGGATGGTTGTGCAGCAGCGGCTGGGCGGCCAGCAGCAAAGCCACCAGAACGACGAAAACGTGAAGCCGGCGAGCCGTTCGGTACATCTAGCGACATGGTAAGCGGAGCCCGCTGAGCGAAATTCCGAACTGGAATAAGGGGCGGAAACGCGGGCTTTGAACACGCGTTGAGGAGATCGTGAGAATGACAACTTCGCAGGCAGTACGAGAGATTACGGATCAGGATTTCGAGCAGCTCATGAGCAGCGAGCAGCCGGTGTTCGTCGACTTCTGGGCGCCGTGGTGCGGCCCGTGCCGCATCATCGGACCGATCGTGGAAGAGCTCGCGCCGTCGTACGAGGGGAAGGCGGTCATCACCAAGATGAACGTCGACGAGAATCAGAACGTGCCGCAGAAATTCGGCGTGACCTCGATTCCGACCCTGATGATTTTCAAGAACGGCCAGCTGGTCGACCGCGCCATCGGCGCCATGCCCAAGCCGATGCTCCAGAAGTTCATCGACAAGAACATCTGAAGCGTTTCGTGGTTTGGAAAAGGCCGGCTGAAAATTGCCGGCCTTTTTTTAGTGATTAGTAGATCAGTAGATGAGGACGAGAGACGCTTACTCCTGATCGACTGATCACTTATCGACTAATCCACTAATCTACTGCTCCATATGCTCTCCGACCTCGACCGACTCATGCGCGAGCGCGAGCTCGACGCGCTCATCGTGCCGATGCACGAGGCGCTGCATCCCTCCTTTCGCTGGATCACGCGCGGCGCGAAAGTGACGCGCGGCTACGCGGTCAAACTGACCGGTCGCGATCCGATCCTGATCTCCTATCCGATGGAGCGCGACGAAGCTGCCGCGACCGGATTGGCCACGCGTCTCATTCACGATTTCGGCTACGACGCGATCTTCAAGTCGGCGCCGAACGGCATCGCCGCGTACGCCGAGTTTTTCGATATGGTCCTTCGCGAGCTCGGCGCCACCTCGTCGATCGCCATCGTCGGCAATCTCCCGTTCCCGCTCTATCTCGGCATCGCCGAAGGGTTGGAGACGAAGGGCTGGCGCATCTGGCGCGGCAGCGACGATCTCGTCCAGCTCGCGCGCAAACGCAAAGAGCCGTGGGAGATCGATGCAATCCGATCGGTCGGCGAACGGACCGAACAGGTCGTCGACCAGGTCCGCGAAGTACTGCGCGCTTCCACGATCACCGGCGATCACCTCGCGCACGACGGCCGTCCGCTCACCCTCGGCGATCTGAAGCGTCTCGTCTCCCGCGAGATCTCCCGCCTTGGCATGCTCGAAGATCACGACACGATCCTCTCGCAGGGACGCGACGCCGGCATCCCGCACTCCCGCGGCGACGCCGAGGCCATCGTGCGGCCGAGTGTGCCGATCGTGCTCGACATCTTTCCCGCCGATCGCGAGACAGGCTACTTCTTCGACCTCACGCGCACGTTTTGCGTCGGTCCGATTCCGCCCGAGCTTCAGCGTCTGCACGCGGATGTCCTCGAAGCCTTCGAATTAGCGCGCGATCAGATGCGCGCCGGAACAATGGCGTCGTCGTACCAGGCGCTCGTTTGCGATTTCTTCGAACAACGCGGCTACGCCACGCCCCGCTCCAATCCCGCCACGCTCGAAGGCTACGTCCACTCCCTCGGCCACGGCGTGGGACTCGACGTGCACGAGAAGCCGTTCTTCGGCCTCGCGGCAACGAACCGCGACGAGATCGAAATCGGCGACATCGTGACCATCGAGCCGGGCCTCTACTTCCCCGACCGCGAGCTCGGCGTGCGTATCGAAGACACGCTGGTCGTGGGGGAGGATGGACGCGTCGAGACGCTCTGCCGGAGCGACCGCGGGCTGATTCCCTGACCGCTCACTTGTACTTCTTCATCGCCTTCGCCAGCGTCGCGCCCTTCAGAAACGCTTCCTTCCGATAGCCGACGCTCTCCTCGTAAACGTACACCGTCACGCCGGCCGGTTCCTCGAGAAAAAAGTGCGTGCCGATGGCGGAGGCGCGGTACGTCACTTTGTCCTTTCCATCGTTCGAAAGGCTCTGGAGATACATCGCCATCGGATGCGGAATCGTCGGTGGCGCAATCGTTTTTGCAGCAGCCGCGGCGGTGACGGCCAAAAGGACAGCGATAAATAAGTTGTGCAGGCGCATCGGTAAATTGTAAGCTGCTCGCGATGTTCCTCACCGACGGTCCAGACGCCGCCGAACAGATTTACGTTTTCGCCCACGGGGCCGGCGGGGCCATGGACACGCCGTTCATGAGCACCGTGGCGCGCGAGCTGGGCCAGCGCGGTATCCGCGTCGTGCGCTTCGAGTTTCCGTACATGGCCGCGCGCCGCACGGGAGGAAAACGAGGCGCACCCGATCGCGAGCCCGTGCTGCTGAACACGTGGCGCGAAGTCGTGGCCCAACTCGGCGGCGGACCGCGCCTCTTCATCGGCGGCAAGTCGATGGGCGGACGAATGGCGACGCTGGTCGCGGACGAGCTGAAGGTTCGCGGCGCAGTGATCTTCGGCTATCCGTTTCATCCGCCTGGCCAACCCAACAAACTCCGCACCGCGCATCTCGAACACCTCGAAACGCCGATGCTCGTTCTCCAGGGCGAGCGCGACATCTTCGGCACGCGCGACGACGTGGCCGGCTACCGCCTCTCGCCGCAGATCCGCATCGACTGGATTCCGGACGGCGATCACTCGCTCAAGCCGCGCGCGAAATCGGGCACGACCGAGCGCCAGAACCTCCTCCACGCCATCGACACCGCCGCGGCGTTCATGAGCCGCCCATGAAAAAAGTTCGTCCAACTGCGCTGGTGGTCGAAGACGACGCGACGACGCGGACGCTCCTGGCCGGATTGCTGGAAAGCATCGACTGCGACGTCGACGTCGCCTCCGACGGCGAGGAAGCGCTGCAGCGGCTGCAATCGCGCGACTACGACGTCGTCCTGCTCGACATCGTCCTGCCGAAGATGAGCGGCATCGACGTCATGGAGTCGCTGCGCCGCGAGCGGCCGCAAACGCTCGGATGCATCATCGTCGTTACCGGCCTCGACATTCGCGAGATCCGCACGCTCTTTCCGTCCGTGCACGAGACGCTGTCGAAGCCGGTGATCCCGAACCGTCTGCGCCAGGCCGTTCGCTCCTGCATGAGCGCCTGACGGACGGATTGACGAACGAATCACGCATCCTTGCGCCGCCATTCACGTTCGCGGTCCCGCGCCGCGCACTTTTCACAACGCGCCGACGTCTCGCTCATGCCCGGTCTCTACACTGCCTCAACTGGGACATACAGGACGCGGCCTCCTCCGGAAGCGTGTTGTATGAGAGAGAGCAGCAGGCGGTTGGAAGCGTGTCGCTTTCAACCGCCTGTCCTTTTTGTGGCGTGCTACAAAGGACCGCGTCATGCCTCTCCGCTCGCCTCGCGTGCTGGCCGCCATTGCGCTCTTCGTGATCGCGCCGACCGGCGCCGCGGTCATCATCAGCGTCCTGCTGCTGTTCGGCGTTACCCCGCACCTCGTCTTTCTGCCCGGCTTCGCCGTGCGAAACGCCCTCGGCTTCCACACGCCGAACGCAGTTGGCGTCGTGGTGACCTTAGTCGCCTGGTGGGCGATCATCGTGATCGTTTGGGTTGGGGGGCGGAGGATTTGGAGCGGGCGGCAGTGATCAGACGACCGGTTTCGTCTTTAGCCAATCGATGATCAGAAGGTCGTCGTCGCCGTACGTGAGCTGCGAAATGACGAGCTTCTGTCGTTCGCACCATTGCGGAAGATCAGCGATGAATTGAAGATAACGCTCAGCGACGACCGATCCACTCGGGATTCGGCTGCCGTGTTCCGCGGCCGGCCCGCTCAGCCAGTTGCGCACCAGTTCGATGGCTTTCGCCGGTTTGTCGCCGTGCGCCTCGATGTCCTGACCGGCGATGTCGGAGCAGAACCTCTGATAACGATAGGGCGTGCGGTCCAGGACGAGAGAGCGCTTCGATTGTTGATCAGCATCACCAAACTCTTTTGCGCCCAGAAAGAGGCCGAGTTCCAGCGGCATATTGAATCGAGGGAGACGCGTGGCTCGGTCGAGCTGTACCCGAGAAATGTCATGGATCGCGTATTGGGAACTGCGGATGATGCGTACGATTTTTTGAAACCGGATATCGCTGGAATCTTGAACCTCCAACGCTGATCGAACGATAAAACCGCAATCACGAATCGCAAACATGAGCGCCCGCAGCATGGGCCGGTAGCGGCGATCGTACGGACAGTTCAGGAATACGTTGCGATGGTACGGCTGGTCGACCACGCTATCGCTTCGCTCGTCTCGGGCTCGTACCGGCTGCCTTTGCTGCTCTCTTCTTCCGGCGCTCTTCGCGCTCTTTTCGCTCGGCGATGATCTGCAGCAACGTTTCGTGCGCAAGCTTCGGATCGACGTTGTCCGGCTTCGTTGCTGACGGCATGATTTCGCGCCATTTCATGCGTGAAGAATAACACGGCGCTTCCGTCTTCCATGCCGGATCGCGTGCTGTACAATCCGCCCTCTTTGAAGAGGAGAACCATGCGAAAGAACGCAATCATTTTTATCTCGCTCGCGGTGTTGTCATTCGGACTTCTCGGCTGTCCGCCGAAGGAAGGTGGAGGCACCAGCACCAGCGCGGGAGGCGGGGACATCCTCGTCGGCGAGTACGGATCGATGACCGGACCGCAGGCCACCTTCGGCCAGTCCACGCACAACGGCATCATGATGGCCGCGGATGAAGTCAACGCGGCCGGCGGCATCAACGGACGCAAGATCAAAGTCCTGTCCGAGGACGATCAGTCCAAGCAGGAAGAAGCGGCGAACGCCGTCACCAAGCTGATCTCGCAGAACAACGTCGTCGCCATTCTCGGCGAGGTCGCTTCCTCGGCATCGATCGCCGCGGCGCCGATCTGCCAGTCCAACAAGGTGCCGATGATCACGCCGTCGTCGACGAACGACGAGGTCACCCGCAAGGGCGACTTCATCTTCCGCATCTGCTTCACCGACAGCTACCAGGGCGAGTACCAGGCCGTCTTCGCTGACGGCTGGTGCACGGCGAACAACAAGCCGAAGAACATCGCCATGCTCACCGACGTCAAGAGCGATTACTCGCAGGGTCTGGCCAAGGTCTTTAGCGCGAAGCTGGCCACGCTCGGCGGCAAGATCGTCGGTACGCAGAGCTACGCGAACGGCGACAGCGATTTCCGCTCGCAGCTCACTGCCATCAAGGCCACCAACCCGTCCATCCTGTACGTTCCCGGCTACTACACTGACATCGGTCAGATCGCCATCCAGGCGCGCGACCTCGGCATCACGGCTCCGCTCCTCGGCGGAGACGGATGGGAGTCGCCCAAGCTGATCGAGATCGGCGGCAAGGCTCTCGAAGGCTGCTTCTATACGAACCATTACTTCTACGCCGACCCCTCGCCGGTGGTCAGCAGCTTCGTGCAGAAATACAAGGAGCGCTACGGACAGATCCCGGACGCCCTGGCCGCCCTCGGCTACGACGCCATGAAGACGCTCGCCGATTCGATGAAGCGCGCCGCAAAGCTCGACGGCCCGTCGATCCGAGACGCCATCGGCCAGACCAAGGGACTGGTCGGCGTCACCGGCACCATCAACATCGACCCGAACCGCAACGCCACCGGCAAGAAGCTCGTCATCGAGGAGATCAAGAACGGCCAGCTCACGTTGAAGGCCACCATCGATCCGGCAAAAGGCGGGAAGGTGGAAATGAACAACGCGCCGGCGCCGGCTCCGACGACGACCACCGCGCCTCCGGCCGCGAAGGCCACGTCCACCACGACCACGGGCTGACACGAAACTTTGTCTTTACAGGAAGGGGTCCGGCGGTTAGCGTTCGCCGGACCTTTTTTTGCGTAAGGGCCTTTGAATGCAGGAGATCCTCCAGAATCTGCTGAACGGGATTGCCGTCGGCGCGATTTACGCGCTGATCGCCCTCGGCTACACGATGGTTTACGGCATCCTGAAGCTGATCAACTTCGCCCACGGCGACGTATTCATGCTCGGTTCGTTCGTCGGCTTCTACGCCGGCGGATACGCGGCGCGGCACCTGCAGACGAACGGCGGCGCGCTCGGTTGGGGCTACGCAGGGCTGGTCATGCTGACCGCGATGGTCGTCTGCGGGCTCTTCGGCTTCCTCAACGAACGCATCGCCTACCGGCCGCTGCGCAACGCGCCGAGGATCGCGTCGTTGATCACGGCGATCGGCGTGTCGTTTCTGCTCGAATACGGCGGCCAGTTCGTCTTCGGCGCCGATCCGAAATTCTTTCCCACGCTCGTCGAGAAGCACCTCATCAACTTCGGCGGCGTGACCACGACCAACTACCAGATCATCGTGCTCGTCGTCGCCGTGATCTTCATGGCCTTGCTGCAGTACATCATCTACGGCACGAAGTTCGGCCGCGCCATGCGCGCGGTGTCGTTCAACTTCGAGACCGCGTCGCTGATGGGCATCCCGACCGATCGCGTGATCTCGATGACGTTCATCATCGGTTCCGTGCTCGCGGCAGTGGCCGGGATTCTCTACGGTCTCTCGTATCCGAAGATCGATCCGCTGATGGGGATCATGCCCGGACTGAAGGCGTTCATCGCCGCGGTCCTCGGCGGCATCGGCAACGTACCGGGCGCGGTGGTGGGCGGCTTGATCATCGGCATCATCGAATCGTTCGTGGGCGGCAGCCAGTTCTCGAACTACCGCGACGCCATCGCCTTCATCATCCTGATCGCGATCCTGCTGTTCCGGCCGTCCGGATTGTTCGGTAAGTACCAGGCGGAGAAGGTTTGAGTTTGAGAAGCCAAATGTTGAATGTTGAATGTTCAATGGTGAATGTTGAATGTGGCTGCGCGCGGCCACCGTTCATTCAACATTCAACATTCAACATTGAACATTCAACATTGGTCCTCGGGGGCAGGGCGTGACGAAATCCCTTCCCTGGTGGATTAGAGACTTCCTCTGGCTGGCCCTTTTCGTCGCGGTCCTGATCGGGCTTGCGTACGGACTCGAGGCCATTCCGATCGCCGGCATCGCCTATTACAACCGCATCCTCGTGATCATGGGGATCAACATCACGCTGGCGGTGTCGCTGAACATCATCAACGGACACGCGGGGCAGTTCTCGCTCGGCCACGCCGGATTCATGGCCGTCGGCGCGTATTTTTCCGCCTACCTGACCTTCTACCACTTCGCTCCGCGCCTCGAGAAAATGCCCGAGGGGACGGAGCAGTGGTTGATGCAGAACGTGTATCTGGTCGTTGCGGTGCTCTGCGGCGGACTGCTCGCGGCGCTGGCTGGATACGTAGTCGGACTTCCGTCGCTGCGTTTGCGCGGCGACTATCTGGCCATCGTCACGCTCGGCTTCGGCGAAATCATTCGCGTGCTCATCCTCAATATCGACAAGATCGGCGCCGCGCGCGGCTTCAGCGGCATCCCGCACTGGAGCAACTTCTTCTGGGTCTTTCTCGTGGCCGGACTGACGATCGTGATTTCGTGGCGGCTCGTGCAGTCATCCGTCGGCCGCGCGTTTCTGGCCGTGCGCGAAGATCAGATCGCCGCCGAAGCCATGGGCGTCGACACGACGCGCTACAAGGTCAAGGCGTTCGTCATCGGCTCATTTCTCGCCGGTGTGGCAGGCGGGTTGTACGCGCACTACATGATGTATCTCAACCCGCAGATGTTCATGTTCGTGAAGTCGTTCGAGGTCGTGGCCATGGTCGTTCTCGGCGGACTCGGGTCGATCAGCGGCTCCGTCGTCGCCGCGATCATCCTGACGTTCCTCCCCGAAGGGTTGCGGTCGGTGAAGGACTACATGCCGGGCGGCCGCGATCCGCGCATGGTCATCTACTCGATCATGCTCATCGTGTTGATGCTGACGCGCCCGCAGGGACTGCTCGGTCGCCGCGAGTTGTGGCAGGTGCTGCGGCGCCGCAAAGATTCAGTACAGAACCCCAAATCTGACGAAGGCTCTGCTCCGGTTTCGTGATGGCCAACGGAAACGCTCTGGATGTCTAACGGTAACGCTCTGCTTGACGCGCAAGACGTAACGATCCGCTTCGGTGGTCTGACGGCGGTGTCGCATTTCAATCTGGCCATTCAGCCGCACGAGCTGGTCGGCCTGATCGGTCCGAATGGCGCCGGCAAAACTACGGTCTTCAACATGCTCACCGGCGTTTACAAACCGACCGAGGGGCAGATTCACGTCGGTGGCGTCTCGACGCACGAATTCAAGCCGTACCAGATCACGGCGCTCGGCGTGGCGCGCACGTTCCAGAACATCCGGCTTTTCAAAGAGCTGTCGGTGCTCGATAACGTGAAGATCGGCGGCCATATCCACTACAAATACTCCGGCACCTCGGCCGTGCTGCACACGAATCGCTTTCATGCTGCCGAGGAGGCAGCGGAAGTTGACGCGGTCGATCTTCTGAAGATTTTCGGCCTCGAGTCACGCGCCGAGTACTACGCGAAGAACCTGCCGTACGGCGATCAGCGGCGTCTCGAAATCGCGCGCGCGCTTGCGGCGCGCCCGAAGCTGCTGCTGCTCGACGAGCCGGCCGCGGGACTCAACGATCGCGAGACGCTCGATCTCATGGAAACGATTCACGCCATCCGCGACCGCTTCGACATCGCCATTCTTCTCATCGAGCACAACATGGAATTGGTGATGGGCATCTGCGAGCGCATCATCGTCCTCAGTTTCGGCAAGACGATCGCGCAGGGAACGCCCGAGGAAGTCCGCGCGAATCCCGTTGTCATCGAGGCCTACCTCGGCGAACCGGCGGAGGCGGCCGGCGTATGACGTCGCTTCTCAGCGTCAGCAATCTCGAAGTCGCGTACGGCAACATCCCGGCGCTGCGCGGCATCGATCTCTCCGTGAACAGAGGCGAGATCGTCACGCTGATCGGCGCGAACGGCGCCGGCAAGACGACGACGCTGCGCACGATCTCCGGACTGCTCAAGCCGAGGACCGGCGAGGTGACGTACGACGGCCGCACAATCACCGGCATCAAGCCGCACGTGATCACGGCCATGGGCGTGTCGCACGTCCCCGAAGGACGCGGGATCTTCGCGAACCTCACCGTCAACGACAACCTGGAGCTTGGCGCGTACCTGCGCAAAGACAAGATCAAGCAGAGCGAATACGAGCGGATCTTCACGCTCTTCCCCGTTCTCAAAGAGCGCATCAAGCAAAGTGCAGGAACGCTTTCCGGCGGCGAGCAGCAGATGCTGGCCATCTCTCGCGCGCTGATGTCGAAGCCGCAAGTGCTCCTCCTCGACGAGCCCTCGCTCGGACTCGCGCCGCAGATGGTGCAGACGATTTTCCGCGTCATCAAAGAGATCAACGCCGAGGGAACGACCATCCTCCTCGTCGAACAGAATGCGCACATGGCCCTCGTTACCGCGCATCGCGGCTACGTGATGGAAACCGGCCGCATCGTGCTGACGGACGACACGAAAGCGCTGCTGTCGAGCGATCGCATCAAGAAGGCGTATTTAGGCGGGTAACGCCGCACGGACAGTCCAGGGCCTCAAAGGCGCCGATCTTTTGCGGACAATCCTGCTTTTTCGCAGACGGATCTGCTTTTTCGCAGACGAACCTGGAGTTTGGCAGACGAGCCTGCTCGTCGGGCAGAAAATCCTGCTATTTGGCAGACGATCCTGCTCTTTGTGCAGACGATCCTGCTCTTTGTGCAGAAAATCCTGCGTTTGAGCAGACGATCCTGCTCGTCGGGCAGACGAACCTGCGCTTTTGCAGACGAACGTGGTCTTTTGGGCAGATGAACGCAGTGTTCGGACAGATAAAGGCTCGCGCGCCGTTTGCGGCGGAACGCTGGCGTCTCGCCGGCTGGCTCGGCGGCGTCCTCGCCGCCGAATGGGAGGCTTGCGCAAGTATTGTGTTATCAGCGACATTCGAGGGTTTGCCGGTTCGGCAGCGAGGACGCCAGCGCTCCATTGCGCGCTTAAGTTAGGCCATTGCGTGAACACCGTGGGCTACGGTTCTCGCAGCGGCTACCGCCGATCGAAGTGTCTCAATGCGCACCGCCCTTGCACTGGCCTCCGGCAGGAGGACCAATGTACGCATTCAAAACGGCAGTGCTCGGCATGCTGGTCGCTGTGTCGCTATCGGCGCAGACGACCGATCTGGACCGCGCACAACAGGCGCTCGCGGCAGCGGATATGGCGGGCGCGGGGGCGTTCGCGAAGACGCTGTACGACGACGCCGCCTATCGCGCGCGGTTCGCGCAGGAAAATTGGAACGCCGGCAAGGAATCGCTGCGGAACGAGGCGCACATGCGCGCCATCGAGGCGACGGTTGCGGCGCAGGCAGCGGCCGCCAAAGCGCGCTGGCTCAGCACCAACGCCGCCATCCACGGCCTGCAGAGCGACATCGCACGCTTCGGCGGAACGTCGAACGTTACGCTGCTCGCCGAAGAGTCGCCCACGATTCCGATCAATCACGGCGCGACGACGAAGGATCGCATCGCGGCGGCCCAGTATGCCGTCGATCAGGCCAGGGTCGCCGGCGCGCTCGACACGGTGCCCGACAACGAGATCAAGATCGCCGAGGGCTACATCGAAAGTGCGAAACGGGTATCGAAAGGATCGACGAACAGCGATCCCGCCGACCATCTCGCGTATCGCGCGGAGATGATCGGCCGGCGCGCGTTCTATCTCGCGCGGCTCGCGCAATCGAACAAGGTCATGCCCGGATTGCAGCTCGACCGCACGCGGCTCGCGCAGGCGGCCAGCGAACGTCAGGCCGCTGCCGATCGCGCGCAGCGGGAAATCGCGGAGCGACGCGCCATCGAACTGCAGCAGCAGTTGGCCAACGAGCAGTCGAACCGGGCCGCGCAGTCCGCCGAGTTGGAGAGGTTGCGGCAGCAGATCGACGAAAACCGCCGCGCTGCACAAGCGCAGATCGAAGCTGACCGGCAGGCGCGTCTCGCCGCGGAGCAGAAACTCGAAGAGGCGTACGGCAAGTACACGACCACCATCACCACGGCAGCTCCTTCGGACGTCGACGCGATGCGCCGGCAGATCGAAGATCAGCAACTCGCGCTGCGCACGATTCAGGAGCGCGAGCGCGCCAATGCCGAGGCCATGCAGGCGGAGATCGCGCGTCTGCGCGGAGATCTCACTGCCGCGCAGCAGGCGGGAAATCTGAGCGCGGACGTTCTCGCGCAACGGCAGGCCGACATCCTCGCGCGGCAGCAGCAGCTCGATACGCTGCGGCAGTCGCTGGAAGCCGAGGCGGCTGCGCGCGCGCAGCGTGATAAGCAGGAGCAGGAAGCGATCGCCGCGGCGCAGGCGCGCCGTCAGCAGGCGGATGCCGAGGCGGCGGCGCTGAAGGCGCAGGCGGAGAGCGCCGCGCAGCAGGCGCAAGCCGCAAATGCGGCAGCGCAGCAGGCGCACGCGCAAGCGGAACAAGCCAATGTTCAGGCGCAGCAGGCCCAGGCCGCGGCGCAGTCGGCGCAGGCGCAGCTCGAGGAAACGCGCCGCCAGCTCGCGGCCAGCGACGCGGAGACGCGCCGCCTGCGGATTCAGAACGAGCTCTCTCGAATCGCCACGACGCGCAGCGAACAGCGCGGCCTCATCGTCACACTCAACGGCGGCATCCTCTTCGACACCGGCAAGACGGCGCTGAAGCCGGGCGCGAAATCGACGCTGTCGAAGATCGCCAAGCAGTTGCAGACCGATCCATCGCTGAAGATCGCCGTCGAAGGCCACACCGACAACGTCGGCGGCACGGCCATGAATCAGAAGTTGTCGGAGAAGCGCGCCAACGCCGTGCGCGATTACCTTGTCTCCGCAGGCATCTCGAGCGATCACATCACCGCGGACGGCAAAGGCGAAGAGTCGCCGGTCGCGACGAACAAAACCGCCGCCGGACGACAGCAGAACCGGCGCGTGGAGCTGGTGATCACGCAGTAGTTTCGATTCGAAGACCGCCGTCCGTTTAGGGCGGCGGTCTTATGATTCCGCTCCGTGGATGTCTTTCTGGTCCCGGAAGATTTTCCGACCATCCGAGCTGCCGTCAACGCGATCGTCAACCCTACGACGATTGTGATTGCGCCGGGCGACTACGCCGAGAGCGTCGAGATCGTCGCCAGGCAGTACGTCGTTCTTCAAAGCGCGCGTTTGTCGCGGCGCGGCGTGACGATCAGCGGAAGCGGCGGGGATGCCGTTCTCTCCGTCGAAGGGGCCGTCATCCATCTGAGCGGCATCGAAATCCGCTCGAATGGACAACGCCGCGGCATTGCGGTCGCCGGTGGATCCATCAGCCTTCAGGAATGCGTGATCGCCGGAAACCGAACCGCTACGCCCGGAGCGGCGATGCATTGCCTCAACGCGAACGTTCGCATTCAGAAGTCGATGCTGGCGGGCAATACCGTCCACAGCGAATCGGCGCCGTTGACTGGAGGAGGCGCTCTCTATCTGCGTGACTGTCAGGTCGAGATCGCGGGCGCGTCGATTCAGGCGAACGCCGTCTACGGCACGGACGCCGCGCGAGGCGGCGGAATCTGGGTCGAGGGCGGCCGCATGCGCATGTGGCGAAGCCGCGTGACCGACAATGCGCTGCACGCGCCTTCGGCACACGGCGGCGGCATCTACTTCGCGCGATCGGGCGCACAGCTCGGCGGAAGCGTCATCACCGGCAACAACAGTGTCTGCGGCGGCGGCATCGCCATCGACGGCGATGCATCAAGCGTCGTGATCCACAAGAACACGATCGTCCGGCAGAACTACCCGAATGATGTTGCCGCTATCGCCTGAACGACAGCGACGATGGCGTGGAACTCAATGCACCGCGCGCCGGCGCACGCAGTTTGCCGCCGGCGTGCAAGGCGTGCTGTTGACCGTGTAGTCGAGTGTGAAAGAGGTCGACACCGGACCGAGGTCGGCGTTGCCGTTGTAGGTCGCCGAATACGAGTGAAAGCCCGCTGCTGGTTGAACGGTGATTTTCGCCACACCACTGCCGCTGACCGTGACTGTGCCGATGTCCCTGTCGAAATCGTGGAACGTTACCGTGCCGCCATTCGGGCTCACAGAAGCTGAGATGCTTGCCTGCAGCGTGAGACTCTGGCCCGCGTTGAGTGGAGAAGCGGGGGTGGAAGAGAAAAAGATCGTTGCGACCACTTTGGTCACCAGTACATCCACGGCGATCGAGCCGGCCGTGTAGTTCCCGTCGCCTGAGTAATCCAACGTCATCGTATGGATGCCGACGATTGCAAAGCGATAGTTCCTGAGAGCCGGCTCGGCCGTGCTGTAGGGGCCTGAAAAGAGAACCGTATCTCCGTCCTTGATGGTGATCGTGCCGGTGGGCACCATGATCGACGGCTGCTTCGGGGAGATGACGGCCTGGATGGTCACCGGTTGCTGCTGCTGTGGCGGTGAGAGAAAAATTTTCAGCGCGAGTTGGGAGTCGAGCTTCTGGGTGGGCAAAGTAATGGTCGCCGACCTGGCCGGAAAGACGTCGTCGCCGATATACGAAGTGGTGATGGCGTGGTCACCCAGCGTCAGCGGCGTCCAGGGGAGGGACGCGATCCCGTCGTTCCATGGCGCGAAGCCGGCGAAGACACCGTCGACGTCGAGCCGGATTCCGCCCGACAAAACGAAGTTCGCCGGCGTCGAAGTGGTGGCGGTAACCGTAACCTTTTCCCCGGGATGCAGTAGCGAGAGCGAGGTGGACTCCGCGAACGACAAGGGCGTCGTGCCGCTGGCCGCTGTGCGCGTCAGAAGGGCGTTCACGGCAGAGTTCTGCGGGTCGACCAGCAGAAGGTCCGCCGAACCGTTGCCGTCGACGTCCGCGGCGGCGAGGTCGGTCCAGGTGCGCGTGAGGACGCAGGGAACGATGGCGCGGAAAGTTCCGTCGCCTTTACCGAGCATGACCTGATTCTGGAACGCGAGATCGAGGTTGCCGTCGCCGTCGAAATCAGCAGTAATCGCTTGCGCCACGAATGCTCCGCCCGGTAATCCGTCGACCAGGAAGTCTGGGGAATCGGTAAACGTGCCGTCGCCTTTGCCCAGCCGCATGCGGATTCTGCTGCCGTAGAGCTCTTCGACCAGATCGGCTTTGCCGTCCTTGTTGAAGTCGCCGACGGCGAGCGCTCCGAGCGTGTTTATGATGCTCGTACCCGCCGTGAAGCCGCCGCTTCCGTTGCTGCGTAAGATCCTGTAGCCATTGGATATGTCGTTGCTTGCGAAATCCAGCCTGCCGTCGCCGTCAAAGTCGGCGATCTGCGCGGGATTTCCGGGCAACGCCACCGGCGCGGCGAAGGTGCCATCGCCCTTGCCGAGGAGCAGCTGGCCGGTCGAGTCCCAGCGCGAGAGCACGGCGTCCAGCTTTCCGTCGCCGTTCATGTCCGCGAGTGTGAGATGGAAGTACGTGCTTGCGGGGCTGGCGGCGGAGGAATGGAACGTTCCGTCGCCGTTGCCCAGATAGGTCCAGACCTTGGAGCCGGCGACGACGATGTCCGCTTTGCCGTCGCCGTTCACGTCCCCCGTCGCGAACGCCAGGGGAGTGTCGACGCCCGTCGGGAGCGCAAGCGGCCGGGGCGGCCCGAATCCGCCGTCGCCGTTGTTGAGCATGACGATGATTCCGTCTTTCCTCGATACGACGTCCGGTTTTCCATCTCCGTCAAAGTCGGCAACCGAAATCCCCAGGAAGTCTGACGGCGTGAAGCTGCCGGTGGGATTGGTACCCATGAAGCTCTTCCGATAGCCGGCCAGCGAGCTGTCTCCGTTGCCGTGAAGGAACGCCAGGCCCGGATACGCTCCTGCCAGAACATCCAAATGATGATCGCCGTCGAAGTCAGCGATCGCCAGGGCGGTCGAGTTCGCGACGTACGCGCGAACGACAAACGTGCCGTCGCCGTTGCCGCGCATCACCGTTACGAGATCGTTGCCGGGTGCGACGATGTCGAGCTTACCGTCACCGTCGAAGTCGATCGGGTAAACCCGCCAGGCACTGCCCGCGATATACGTCGCGCCGGAAGTGAACGTCCCGTTGCCATTGCCAAGATGAATGGAGGCCGCCGTGCCGATAACATCCATCGACACGTAATCAAGTTTGCCATCGCCATTGAAGTCGCCCGCTCCAGCCACACGCCCGCTGTCCCTGGCGGCAACCAGGGGAGCGTTGAAGCTGCCGTCGCCGTTGCCGGTGGCAATCCGCTGGCCTTCGTACGACGACTCGATGACATCCGTGCGGCCATCGCCGTTGAAGTCGCCGATCGTGATGTCATTCATCGACTGGACGTACGGCCCCGGTTGCGAGATCCCGTTGGCGAACGTTCCATCGCCGTTGCCTCGGAATGTGACCAGCGGCGTCTCAAAACTGCCGAGAACCGTCGTGGCGGCGACGAGATCAAGTTTTCCGTCGCCGTTCAGATCGGTCAGGACGAGAGACGTTCGAGCGCCGATGTTTGCCGCGCTGCTGGATGACCGAAGCGTGAACGAGCCGTCGCTATTGCCACGATAGGTAGCGAGCTCGTGGTAGTCACCGTTCACAACGACGTCGACGTTGCCGTCACCGTCGAGATCGGCGACCGCGATCGAGCCTGTGGATGGGATCGGCGTCTTCACCGGCGCGCGAAAGGTGCCGTCGCCATTCCCGAACAGCGTGATCAACGAAGAAGTGCCGTTCGCCCCGAATACCTGCAGCAGAATCGCATCCGGCTTGCCGTCGTGGTTGACGTCGGCCGCTTTCACATCCGCGACTGAGCCGCCGCCGAACCCGATCATCGCGTTGCGGAAGAGCGATTGCTCGGCGGCGAGCGGCAAGCAGACGAGGACTGCGATGACAAGAGGGAGCGCGCCTTTCATTGGACGACGTACAACGTGTCACATCCTGAAACCTTCCCTCTCCTCGGACGTTAATGCTGGCAGCAACAACATTCGAGGAGCGTCCTATGAGCGGGAAGCGCAAAAAGAAACTTGCGGTGTGGTCGATCGTCGTCCTGGCGGTCGCGATCGTCATCACGTTCGTGGCCATGAAGGCGACCGGCAAGAAGCCGGAGGCCAAGCTGCCGGTGAAAGTCGGCAAGGCCGAAGTCGCCGACATCCAGGTGAAGGTCACCGAGGTCGGCAACGTGCAGCCCGAGGTCAAGGTCGACGTCAAGAGCGTCGTGTCGGGCAAGGTCGTCGAGATCCTGCACCGCGACGGCGATCAGGTGAAGCGCGGCGAAACGCTGGCGCGCATCGAGCCCGATCTCAACCAGGCCCAGTCGATCGCCGACGTCAAGAACGCGCTGACCGCGTCGAAGATCCGCTACGACCAGGCCAAGAAAAACTACGAATCGGATCACAGCCTCTTCGAATCCGGTCTTCTGGCCGGCAAACAGAATCGCGATTCCGAGGCCGAGTATCTGGCCGCCAAGCAGGAGTACGAGAAGACCGAGGAGAAGTACAACATCGTCGAGCGCAGCGGCATCCCCATCGCGCAGGCCGCGAACAAGTTCCAGGGATCGAACGTCGTCGCGCCGATGGACGGAGTCGTGCTGACCAAGAACGTCGAGATCGGTGAGTCGATCACCAGCGGCGTGTCGTCGTTCAACGCCGGCACGGTGCTCTTCAGCGTCGCCGACGTCTCGAAGATGATCGTCAAAGCGGGCGTGAACGAAGTCGACATCGGCAAGATCAAGGTCGGCATGCCGGTCAAGGTCTCGCTCGATGCCTATCCGAAGATCTCCTTCGCCGGGCGCATCGACCGCATCGCGCCGGCCGTGCGCGTCGACGACAAAGTGCGCGTATTCGACGTCGAGATCCGTCTCGACGCACAGGGCCGCGAGCTGCGTTCGGGCATGACCGCGAACATCGAAGTGAACGGCGAGCGGAAGGACAAAGTGCTGACGGTTCCGGTCGAGTCGGTCTTTCAGCGCGACGGCGGGGAGCTGGTGTTCGTGAAGAAGAAGCTCGACCCGAACACCGTCCCCACCAAGGACGTGAAGAAAGAAGGGCAGGCGCCCGACAAGGACGGCTGGAAGAAGTTCTTCGACAAGCGAACCATCGTCACCGGCCTCTCCGACAACTCGCGCGTGGAAGTCGTGTCGGGCCTGAAGGCGGGCGAGGAAGTGGCGTTGGAAGATCCGACGCTGCCTGCGGATAAGAAGAAGGAAGACAACGACGATTAGCAACGGGCTGTCGCGATTGCATCCATCCCGACAGCCGACACCCGAGAGCCAAAACCATGAGCGCACTACTCCAATACGAAGAGCCGCAGACGGCACCACGCAAAGCTCTCATCCAGCTCGACGAGATCACCAAGATCTACGACTCCGGCGAGAACGCCGTGCAGGCGTTGCGCGGCGTCGACGTCGCCATCGAGAAGGGTGAGTTCGTGGCCATCATCGGCCCCTCCGGCTCCGGCAAATCGACGCTGATGCACATCCTCGGATGCCTCGACACGCCGACCACCGGCAAGTACTGGCTGGACGGCGAAGATGTCGCGGAGATGTCGGCGCGCGCTTTGGCGCGCGTCCGCAATCAGAAGATCGGATTCGTGTTTCAGACCTTCAACCTCCTGCCGCGCGCGTCGATCCTCAAGAACGTCGAGCTGCCGCTGCTCTACGCAGGCGTCGGACGCGACGAGCGGCGCGAGCGCGCCTTCAAAGCGCTGCAGCGCGTCGGCCTGGAGAAGCGCGCCAAGCATCGTCCGAACGAGCTCTCCGGCGGCCAGCGCCAGCGCGTGGCCATCGCCCGCGCGCTGGTCAACGATCCGTCGCTGATCCTCGCGGACGAGCCGACCGGAAATCTCGATCAGAAAACGGGATCCGACATCATCGCCATCTTCGAAGAGCTGGCCGCGCACGACGAGACCATCGTCCTGGTCACGCACGATCCCGCCATCGCCGGCCGCACGCAGCGAAGGATCACGTTAGTTGACGGAGAAATCGTTGACGGAGAAACAGTGGATCAGTAGATCAGTGCTCAGTCGATCAGGACGTTGCTCTCCCGATCTACTGATCGACTAATCCACTAATCGACTACACCATGATCCTTCTCGAATCCATCCTCGACGGCATCCGCGACATCAAGGACCATTTCGGCCGCACGATGCTGCAACTGGTCGGGATCATCCTCGGCGCGGGATCGATCGTGGCTACGTTCTCGCTCTCCGTGGCCGGCAAGTCGGCGGCGATGAACTACTACAAGATCTCCGGCGGCATCCAGAAGATCTCCGTTTTCGACAAGCCGACGGGGAAGGTCACGCTGGACGCGAAGGCGCTGGCGTCGAAAGGCCTCACGTACCACGACGCGCTGGCGCTGAAGCGGGACGGCAAAGAGATCGATCTCGTCTCGCCGGTGGCCAACGAGAACATGACTCTGCGCTACCGCGACATCGAGAAGCCGCGCAGCATCATGGGCGTCACGCCGGCCTACTCGCCGATGAACGATTTCCGCGCCGGCTCGGGCCGCTTCATCACCGACAA
>Ga0207677_10000772_pt1 | contig 18388 bp, 22 predicted proteins | sample KBSMisM42_FD_184311 | JGI IMG/M metagenome (GOLD analysis project Ga0207677, IMG submission 184311) | Miscanthus rhizosphere microbial communities from Kellogg Biological Station, Michigan, USA - KBS Miscanthus M4-2 (SPAdes) (version 2) | ecosystem: Host-associated > Plants > Roots >...
CGCCTTCTCGCGGACCTTCTCGCCTTGGTAGCGAACGCCTTTTCCGCCGTACGGCTCCGGCGGACGGAAGCCGCGGATTTTGGCCGCGGTCTGGCCCATCAGCGCCTTGTCGGGGCCGTTGAGGATGATGATCGTACCCTTGCTGTCGCCGGGGATCTGCACCGTGATCCCTTGCGGGATCGGGAAGTTCACCGGGTGCGAGAAGCCGAGCGAGAGGTTCAAGACTTGGCCCTTCACCTCGGCGCGGTAACCCGTGCCGACGAGCTGGAGCGTCTTCGTGTAACCACTCGCGGCGCCCTGCACCATGCCGTTGATGAGCGCGCGCGCCAAACCTTGGAAGCGCGAGCCATCGCGGCCGCCGATCGTCGGAAGGACCTTCACGGCCGTTCCTTCGACGGTGACCTTCACGTTCGGCGGGAGCTTGCGCGAGAGCTGGCCCTTCGCGCCCTTCACTTCGAGCGTGTCGCCCTTGAGCGTCGCCGTGACGCCCTTGGGGAGCTCCACCGGACGCTTGCCGACGCGCGATTGCTTGAGGTCGTTGGTTGTTTGAGCAGCTTGAGTCATGGCATCACCAAACAGCGCAGAGCAATTCGCCGCCAACGCGCTGCTTGCGCGCGTCGCGGTCGGTCATCACGCCGCGCGACGTCGAGAGGATCGAAATCCCCATGCCGGAACGAACGCGAGGAATGCGATCGTGACGGACGTAGACGCGGCGGCCCGGCGAGGACAGACGCATCACGCCTTCCATCGCCGCTTGTTTGTTCTGGCCGTAACGAAGGACGACCGTGAGGGTCTTCTTGCCTTCGTTGTCGGCCGTGCGCACGTCGTCCACGTAGCCTTCGGCCTTGAGGACTTGCGCGATGTGCTCTTTGAGGAGCGAGTGCGGCATGTTCGTGAACTCGTGACGCGCGGTCACGGCGTTACGAAGACGCGTCAGCATGTCTGCGATCGGATCGGTCATCATGGGTTCACCAGCTCGCCTTGATGACGCCCGGGATCTCTCCACGGAGCGCGAAGAGCCGCAGGCAAACCCTGCAGAGCTCGAACTTGCGGTAGTAGCCACGGGCGCGCCCGCAGACCTTGCAACGGTTCTTGTGCCGGGTCTGGAACTTCGGCTTGCGATTCAGCTTCGCGTATTGACTTGCTCGTGCCATTTCATGCGCTCCGGAAAGGCATGCCGAGCTCTTTGAGGAGCGCTCGGCCTTCTTCGTCGTTCTTCGCCGTGGTGACGAAGGTGATGTTGAGCCCTTTGATCACGTCGATGCGGTCGTAGTTGATCTCGGGGAAGATGATCTGTTCCTTGAGGCCGAGCGTGTAGTTGCCCTTGCCGTCGAAGGCTTTGCGAGAGACGCCGCGGAAGTCACGGACGCGCGCGAGCGAGACCGAGATGAGGCGATCGGCGAACTCCCACATGCGCGGGCCGCGGAGCGTGACCATCACGCCGATCGGGAGGCCGGCGCGGAGCTTGAAGCTCGCGATGGCTTTCTTCGAGCGGGTGACGACCGGCTTCTGGCCCGTGATGGCGCGGATCTCTTCGACCGCCGCGTCGATGATCTTCGGGTTCGCCACAGCGGCGCCGAGGCCCATGTTCACGACGATCTTCTCGAGACGCGGAACCTGCATCGGGTTCTCGAAGCCGAACTGCTTCTTGAGCGCCGGGACGACTTCCTTGTTGTAGCGGACGTAGAAGCGCGGCGTTTCGATCTCGGCAGTCGAGATGACTTCGGCTTGCGGGGCGGCTTTCGCCTCCTGCTGCTTCTTGCCTTTGCCTTTTTGTTCTTTTGCTGCAGCCATCACCCACCAGCCTTCTTCGGAGCCGTGAGCTCTTCACCGCTCTTGGCGAGGCGAATCTTCTGTCCCTTGTCGCCCTTGCCGACTTTGACGCGCGTGCCTTTGCCCGTCTTCGGGTCGATCGGCATCACTTTGCTCGCGAAGATCGGCGCTTCCTTCTCGAGGATGCCGCCCTGCGGGTTCTTCGGCGTCGGGCGCATGTGGCGCTTGATGAGGTTCACCTGCTCGACGACGACGCGACCGTCGTCCGTCAAGCGAAGGACCTTGCCCTTCTTGCCTTTGTCTTTGCCGCTGATGACGACGACCTCGTCGCCCATGCGGAGCCGCGCGAGTCCCATCACAGCACCTCCGGCGCGAGCGAGATGATCTTCATGAACTTCTTGGCGCGGAGCTCGCGAGCGACCGGGCCAAAGATGCGCGTGCCGATCGGCTCGAGCTGCGCGTTGATGAGGACGGCGCTGTTCTCGTCGAAGCGGATGTAGCTTCCGTCGTTGCGCGACGCTTGAGAACGAGTGCGAACGACGACGGCCTTGGCGACCTCGCCCTTCTTCACCTTCGTGCCCGGGAGCGCCTCTTTGATCGAGACGACGATGACGTCGCCGAGGCTCGCGTAACGACGACGCGAGCCGCCCAGCACCTTGATGCACTGGACACGCTTGGCGCCGCTGTTGTCCGCGACTTCGAGAATGGTTCGCATCTGGATCATGACGTCATTCCTCGACGAACTTCTTGACGAGGCGCACGACGATGAAGCGCTTGTCGCGCGAGATCGGGCTGTGCTCCTGGATTTCGACCTGGTCCCCGGCCTTGAATTCGTTCTTCTCGTCGTGCGCCTTGTAGCGGGCGCGGTGACGGATGTACTTGCCGTAGAGCGCGTCGCGCGTGTGCGTGACGACTTCGACGACGACCGTCTTCTGCATCTTCGCCTTGATGACCTTGCCGGTCATCTTGCGGCGGAAGCCGTGCGCCTTCTCGTGAACCTCGGGCGCTTTTTCCTGCGCGGTCGTCATGCCTTCTTCTCCGTCTTCTTCGTCGTCTTCTTCGCGGCGGGCTTGCTCGGCTTTTCAGCCGGCGCCGCTGCTGCCTTCTTCGCGGGCTTCGAAGCTGCCGCTTTCGGGACGGGCTTCTCTTCGGCCATGACAGGCGACTTCTGCGTCGCGGGGGCGGAGCCCTTCGACTTGAGCGCGAGCACCGTCTTGATGCGCGCGATCTCGCGGCGCGAGGTGCGGAGCGACGCGGTGTTGTCGAGGCGGTTCGTGAAGTTGCGGAAGCGCGCGTCGAACAGATCCTTCGAGAGCGTCTTCTCGAGCTCTTTCAAATCTTCGACGGTTCGCTCGTGGAGGTCTTTCGCTTTCATGACTTCACCTCACCGCGATGGAGGAAGCGGTACGCGACGGGGAGCTTGTGGCCCGCGAGGCGGAAGGCTTCGCGCGCGGTCGCTTCGTCGATGCCGCTGATCTCGTACATGACGCGGCCGGGCTGCACGTCGGCCGCCCACTCTTCGACGCCGCCTTTGCCGCCACCCATGCGGACCTCGAGCGGCTTCTTCGTCACCGGGCGGTGCGGGAAGACGCGGATCCACAACTTGCCTGCGCGCTTCACGTGGCGCTGAATCGCCATACGCGCGGCTTCGATCTGGCGCGACGTGAGGCGCCCCGGCTCGAGGCACTGCATCGCGAAGTCGCCGAAGTCAACGTTGTTACCGCGCTGCGCTTGGCCGCGGTTGTTGCCCTTCTGCATCTTTCGGTACTTGGTTCGTTTCGGAGAAAGCATGTTTCTATCTCACGCGTTTTGGATGCCTGCGCCGCCGCCCGGAACGGGCACGCGACGATTGCGGCGCTGGAGAACTTCGCCGCGGAAGACCCAAACTTTGACGCCGATGATTCCGTACTTCGTGCGGGCTTCGGCGAGACCGAACTCGATGTCCGCGCGGAGCGTGTGCAGCGGGACGCGACCCTCGCGGTACGTCTCGACGCGCGACATCTCGCTGCCACCGAGGCGGCCCGAGCAACGGATGCGGATGCCCTTCGCGCCGAACTTCATCGCCGTCGAGACAGCCTTCTTCATCGCGCGCCGGAAGGCGACGCGACGCTCGAGCTGAGAGGCGACGCCCTCGGCGACGAGCTGCGCGGCCGTCTCGGCCTTGCGGATCTCTTGCACGTCGATGAAGACTTCGTTCGCGGTAAACGCCTGGACGCCCGGGAAGAGCGGCTCACCCTTGGCGGCCGTCGTGAGGTTTCCCGACTTGAGCGTCTCGATGCCTTTGCCGCCCTTGCCGATGACCATGCCGGGCTTGGCCGTGAAGACGATGACCTTGGCCTTGTTGGCGGCGCGCTCGACCTCGACGGACGCGACGTGCGCGTTCATCAAATAGTCCTTCACCGCGCGCTTGATGCGAATGTCCTCGTGGAGCCACTTCGCGTAAGCCTTGTCCTCGAACCACTTGGAGTTCCACGTCTTGATGACGCCGAGACGGAAACCATACGGATGCGTTTTCTGACCCATGCTTAGGCTCGTTCTCCGAGAATCACGGTGATGTGGCTCAAACCTTTTTGAACGCGCGTGGCGCGCCCCATCGCTCGGGGACGCCAGCGGCGCATGTACTTGTTGGGCGCCTTGTCGACGAAGGCCGTCTGAACGAACAGCGAGTCGAGGTCCACACCCGGCGATTGCGTGCGGGCGTTGGCGACGGCGCTCTCGATGAGCTTCTTGATCACGGGCGCGGCGGCTTTCTGCGTGAACTCGAGGAGCTGCAACGCTTCGCCGGCTTGACGACCGCGGACCAGATTGACAATAACGCGGGCTTTGCGCGGAGAGATGTGCGCGAAGCGAGCCATCGCTTTGCTGACCATTTCGAGACCTCGGAGGGTGTTTCCCTGAGAACGCCGTCGTACTTCCGCCTTTCGACGGAGGCCGTTACGGCCGCCTCACCGCGAAAATCCCTAGAAAATAGGGGTCCCCACGGTTTGGGAGCGCGGAATCTACTCGAAAACCGCCGTCCGGCAAGGGAAATCGCGACTTTGGCTCTGGCGGGTCAGCGCTTCCGTTGGAGATCACGAATGAGCTCGGATTGCGTGGGCAACGGCCGTCTCGTCTTCAACCTGAGCGCTGCGGGCAGAGTGTCCGCCGGACCAACGAACCATTCATGGCGGTGGCCGAGCAATTCTCCAAGAACCAGACACGGCGTCGATTCGCCCACGACGACGCGCTCGACGAGATCGCCGCGAACGCGATCGTACACTTGCAACCGCTTGCCCTCGCGCGCGCTGAAGTTGAACACGACGAGCTCGCGAACGCCGAGAGCGCGATATCGCGCGCGCTTCTCCCTCATCGACAGGTACTCGCTCGTGTCACGCGCCAGAACTTCGACGCAAAGCTCTGGGGAGCCGTGCTCCCAAATCTTCCAACTATCGAAGTTCGAATCTCGGACGCCGGCTTTGACGAAGGCGTCAGGCGCAAGGCATCGTTTGGGATTCGACGCATCGAAGTAGACGAACTGGTCGCTTCCAACGGCGTTGTCCGGCGCGACCAGGCGCGTGAGCAGCTCGAAGAGCTGAACACAGAGAATGCGGTGTCTCTTCGACTCGGGCATGTGCCACTCCGGATCCGACGCTGGGAAAGCGAGCGGCTGCACCGGGCGCACGTGCCGTAGTGAAGTGGGGAACGACCTCATCGAGCCCATTCTACGTTCGATGTGCTGGCGGTGCAGCCGCATGCGGACGCCTGAAGCGAGTCGCGTGCCGATCGAATTTGCCGAGAAAACGGCGATCTCAGGGTGGCCCGGCCAGGCCAGGACCAGGTCCCGAGGCCAACGGCCAGAAATCGACTTCATCGTTCGGATCCGAACGTTCTGTACGATTTTCGAAGTGGTGGGCGAGGGCTTCGAGGAGGGCGAGGCGGCGGTTGGCTCGTCCGGAACCGAGCGATCTCGGTTCGAGCTCGAGGTGGGCGCCGAGCTCTTCGAGCGTGCCGACTTTTCCGCGGCACCACATGCGGGCGGCTTCGCGGAGATCGACGCGCGGGCGCGAGAGCTCGAAGCCCGCCGACTCGAAGATCTTCGTCGCGTACGTTCCCCACGAAGCGATCACGTCCGTCGGCCCGACGAACGCGCGCCACCTCTCTTGGAGATCGGCGAGCGAGCCGCGCAGATCGGATTCGAGGAGCTCCACCCATCGGAGCGTGCGCGGCGCGAGCGGGTTCTTGGGCGCGAGGATGGCGTCGAAGTGCTCGCCGGTCGCGACACGAACGGCCGACCAGTGGAGGAGCTCTTCGGGGTAGAGGAATCGCTCCGGCGACTCGTACGGCCAGGCGTTCGATTCACCGACGACGCACACGAGATCGCGCGAGCGCTCCATGACGATCGCGGGGAGACGCGGCTTCGGCGGCTTCGGACCGCGAGGCTTCTTCTGGCGCCGGCTGTTGTGAAGCGCGGCTTGATCGAGCTGGAACTCGACCATCGCGCGGAACGGCGCGAAGAGGGCCTCGAAGCTCTTTCCTTCGAGCGCGGCGAGGGTGTACGCGAGCGCTTCGATCGTCGAGACGTACGTCTCCTCGGGCTCGCGACGAATTCGGTATTCGCTCGGCGCAGGCGGCGTGAACGCGTAGCGCGGCAAACGACGCAGGACGGGATCTTTGGAGAGCTTCTTCGCTTGCGCCCACGTGCCGTCGACGACGACGAGCGTGACCGGTGATGGCGGCGGATCCTTCACGATGTCGCGCGCGCCCTCACCGGGTGAAAGCAGAATCGCAGGTCGTGACGGATCGCTCAGCGCGCGGGCGAGCTCGGGCGACTCGGCGGTGCTCGTCGTCACGTAGAGCTCGGAGTTCGGCAAGCAGAGCGTCGCCATGCGCGCGGTGCCGATCGGGACGTCTCGCTCGCGCGGGTGCTGGACGACGAGGACGCGCGTCTTCGTCTCGATGCGCGGGACGTGCGCGCAATAACAGGCGCGCGTCGGCCTCCGGCATCTCTCGCAGACGGCACGCGGCTCCATCTTCGGAGATATACTCCGAGCATGGCCCGGCGGCTCCTCGTGATCGTGTGCGCGCTGCTCGCGAGCGGATGCTTCCGCTGGGCGCCCGTCTCTTCGCTGAGCAGCATCGCGGACGACCGCGTGAAGATCCAGCAGGGCAGCGACGAACGAACGCTCGTCCACGCCACGGCACGCGGCCGAATCATCGAGGGGCAGCCGACCGAGGGCGGCGAGCGTGTCCTTGTCGACGCCACGGCGTCTCGTGTGCTCGCGCGAAGGCTCAACCCTGGCGCGACCGCTGCGATCATCACGGTGAGCGCGCTCGGCGTCGCGGGGACGGTCTTCGCCGTGGCAGTCGTCATCATCATTGCTTCGATGCAGGCCATCGACGCCGGTCCACGATGAGAAGGACCATCGTGATCACGCTGGCGGTCCTCACGAGCGGATGCTTCCGCTGGGCACCGGTCACTTCGCTGAGCAGCATCGAGGACGAGCGCGTGGTCATCGACGAAGGCGCGCGGCGGCGCATGCTCGTGCACGCGACGGCGCACGGGCGCGAGATCGAAGGGCAAGCGATCGAGGGTGGCGAGCCCGTGCGGGTGGACGCGACCGAGGGTGAGGTGCTCGTGCGCAAGCTGAACGTGCCGGCGACCGGAGTCATCATCGCGGCGAGCGGCCTCGCGGTGGGCGCTACGGTGCTCGCGGTCGTGCTCACCATCGTCGCTGCAGCGGCGCGACCGGTTCCATTCGAATGAAACGCGCAGCCCTCCTCTTCTTCATCGCGTGCTCGAGCGGTCCGCCGCCCGACGGGCCGACGCTCGTCACCACCGATCACGGCCCGGTGCAAGGCGCGATCGTGGACGGCGTTCGCGTGTGGCTCGGCATTCCGTACGCGGCGCCGCCGACGGGAGCGAATCGATTCCTTCCGCCGAAGCCGGCCGCACCTTGGACGGCGCCCATCGTCGCGAACAGGCCGGCCGCCGAGTGTCCGCAGCTCGCGTTCGGATCGCCGGTGCTCGTGCAGGGAAGCTCCGAAGACTGTCTCTTCGCGAACGTGTGGGCGCCGCAAGCCGACGTGAAGAAGGCGCCCGTCTTCGTGTGGATCTACGGCGGAGGCTTCACGATCGGATCGGGCGGCGATCGCATGTACGACGGCGAGAACATCGCTCGGGAGACGAACGCGATCGTCGTCACGTTCAACTACCGCCTCGGCGCGCTCGGTTGGATCTCGCATCCGGAGCTCGCGACCGAAGAAGGCGTGGCGACGTCACCGAGCCAAGGCTTTCTCGATCAACAAGCCGCGCTCGCGTGGGTCCACGACAACATCGCGGCGTTCGGCGGCGATCCGGACGACGTGACGATCGCAGGCGAATCGGCCGGCGGCATCAGCGTGTGCGCGCACCTCGCGGCGCCCGCTTCGAAGCCGTTCTTCCAGCGCGCCGTCATCGAGAGCGGCGTGTGCTTTTCGTCCGCGCTCTTCGCGACGCCACAGACGGCGAACGATCAAGGCACGCGACTCGCGACGGCGCTCGGATGCACGACGTCGGGATCGATCATGTCGTGCTTGCGCGCTGCACCGCCCGAGCAAATCATCAACGCGCTGCCGACGCGCGAGGCCGAGTTCGGCGCGACGGGCGACAGCTTCGGACCGGTCGTCGACGGCACGGTGATTCCGATGATCCCGCTCGACGCGATCAAGGCCGGAAAGTTCGCGAAGGTGCCGACGATCCTCGGGACGAACGTCAACGAGGGCGATCTCTTCATGTACCTGTGGAAGGTCGATTCGAACGCTCCGCCGACGCCGGCGGACGTTCGCGCCTCTCTCGCGGTGCTCTTCTCGCCGGCGCAGGTCGATCAGATCGCGACGAAGTACGGCGTCGACGCGGACGCGCCCACGGCGTTCTCGCACATCATCACGGACGGCGTCTTCGCCTGCCCCACGCGAAGGACGGCGCGCGCGATCGCCGCGGCGGGCGTGCCCGCGTACCTCTATCAGTTCACGTATCCGTACGTGGTGCCTGCGATCAGCGGCGTCGTCATGAGCCACTCGTTCGAGATCCCGTTCGTGTTTCGCAACGGCTTCCTCGGCACGGCGCTGTCGGACGCGGATCTGGCGCTCGCCGATCAGGTCGACGGCTACTGGTTCCGCTTCGCGAAGACGGGCGACCCGAACGATCCGGCCGCCGTCGCTTGGCCCGCCTACACGGAAGCGAGCGACACGAACATCACGCTCGATGCCACCATCACGACGAACGCGGGCTTGAAGAAGGACGCGTGCGACTTCTGGGACGCGCTCACGCCCTGATCAGGGGAGCCCGGGAACCGACGTCGCCGTCATCACGCACTTCTGTCCGTTGCACGTGGGGTCGCTCACGTTCTGGTGACCGGCCTCGCCTTGCGTGTTCGTGCCCCAGCACCAGACGGTGCCGTCGTTCTGGAGAGCGCAGTAGTGATCGCCGATCGGATCGCCCGAGACCGAGACGAACGTCTTGCTGCTGAAGCCCGTGACGAGGGTCGCGTTGTACTGCGTCGTGCCGAACGTGCCGTTTCCGAGCTCACCGTACTCGTCGTCGCCCCAGCAATACACCGGGCCGGCGGCCGCGACGGCGCAGCCGCTCAGGTACGACATCCCGACTTTGAAGCCCGCGGGCATGCTCGTGATCGCGATCGGCGCCGAGCTCTGGCCGGCCGCGCTCTTGTCTCCAAGCTGACCCGAAGTGTCGGTGCCCCAACACGAGACCTTCTGCTGCCCGTCGAGCATGCACGTGTTGCCCGAGCTCGCGAAGAGGGCGGTGACGTTGGTCGCCGAGGCCTGGACGGGCGTCGGGTTGATCCCGTTGAGGTCGCCGTTCTGGCCCGGCGCGTGTCCGAGCTCGCCCTTGCCGTTGCTGCCCCAGCACTTCGCGACGTTTCCGACGCGCGCGCACGTGTGCGCGAGGCCGGCGGCGATCGAGTCCGCGACGAGCCCGGAGACCTGCGTCGGCTTGTAGTTACAGAGCTGGTTGTTGACGCACGCCGTGTCGTTCGTGTTCGCGTAGCCGAGCTGATCGGAGTTGTTCCAGCCCCAGCACCAGACGGAGCTGTCGTTCTTGCGCACGCAAACGTGGCCCGAGCCGCCGGCGATCTCGACGGCGTTGTCGATGCTCGTCATCGTCGTGGGTGTTGGGTTGTTTGGGTTCGGGCTCTGACCGAGCTGGCCGAAACCGTTCGAGCCCCAGCACGAGACGTGATGATCCGTGAGGAGCGCGCACGCGAAGCCCACGCCCGCGACGATCTGCGCGCCGTTCGTGATGTTCGCGACCTGGCCCGCGTTGAAGTTCGCGCTGCCCGTCAGGAGGTTTCCGAGCTGACCGCTGTCGTTCGCGCCCCAGCAGTAGACCTTGCCGCTCGCGCGCAGGGCGCACGAGAACTGAAAACCGACGGCGACCATCGGTTGAATCGTGAGCGGCGGGAGCGCGCCGTCGTTGCCGTCACCCGCCTCCATCACGTCGGGCGCCACATCGTTCGTCGACGTGTCTTGCGTCGCGACGTCGTTGTTCGTCGCGTCCTGCCCGCCCGAATCGGGGATGGTCGACGAATCGCCGACGCAGTGAATCACCGAAGCCGAAAAGACGAAGAGAACCGGCCCAAAGTGCTGAAAACGCCCCATCGAGGCAGGTTATCGACATTGCCGCCTCAGCGAAACCACTCAAACGGGACGTGCGTACTCTCTACGTGCTGAAACGAATCGCGCTGATTGGAGGCCTTTTTCTCATGGGTTGTCATACGTCGCCGCAGCCGGCCGCGAAGGTCGAGGCGGCCGCCACGTCCACGTCCGCGTCCGCGTACACGAAGCCGTCGGACGAAGCGCTGCGTGAAAAGCTCACGCCGCTGCAATACGAAGTCACGCAACACGAAGGCACCGAGCCGGCATTTCGCAACGAGTATTGGAACAACCATCGGCCTGGGCTCTACGTCGATGTCGTCACGGGGCAGCCGCTCTTTTCGTCGGCGGACAAATACGAGTCGGGCACGGGCTGGCCGAGCTTCACGAAGCCGATCGATCCGGCGGTCATCACGACGAAGAGCGACGAGACGCTCGGCATGGAGCGCACCGAAGTTCGATCGGCGATCGGCAAGTCGCACCTCGGTCACGTCTTCGACGACGGGCCGACGGAATCGGGCGGTCTTCGCTACTGCATGAACTCGGCGTCGCTGCGGTTCATCCCGCTCGAGCGTCTCGACGCGGAAGGTTACGGCGCGTGGCGCGCGAAGATCGAAGCCGCGGCGGCGCGTCGCTGAGCGTCATTTCTCTTCGCACGAAATCGAGAACGCGACGCGTCCGGGCTCGCCGTGTGACGTGTCCTTGACCGTGCAGTTTCGAAGGTCCATCGCTGCCGTGGAAGGTGTAGCTCGTCGCGCGAGCGCAATCGCAATCGCGATCGCGAACGTGAGGCCGACTATCGCGACGCCGATCGCTGCTGCGCGACCGAGCTTCGTGCGCCACCACGCGAGCCGCGGTCTCTCCGCGACGATGTTCGGCGGCCGAAACTGGATCGTCGGCTTCGCCGCGCGCCTCGCCGTGTCGCGCAAGTGCAAGAGATCGGCGAGCACCTCGTCGGCGGACGCGAAGCGATCTTCGATCGACTGCGCGAGGGCGCGCGCGACGAGGGCCTCGAAGCCTCGAGCGACGCGATCGCTGCGACCGGTGACGAGCGGCGGCGCCTCGGTGCCGAGCTTCATGCGCATCAAGTCGGCGCCGTGCACGTCACCGAAGACGTGATGACCGGAGACGACGCGAAAGAGGATGGCGCCGAGCGCGTACAAATCCGCCGTCGCCGTCACGTTTCGCGATCCGAGGACCTGCTCCGGCGCCATGTACTCGACCGTGCCGACGGCGCGATTCGTCGACGTGATCTCCGTCAAGAGCTCGTCGTCGGGCGCTTCGTCGTCCGGCACGAGACGGCTCACGCCGAGGTCGACGAACACCGCGCGTTTTCGCCCGTCGCGGAGCGGCGCAAGGATGATGTTCGCCGGCTTCACGTCGCGGTGAACGACGTTGGCCTCGTGGATTTCTCGGAGCGCCTTCGCGATGTCGATCCCGAGCTGGATCGCTTCTTCGACGCTGAAGCGCTTCGTCGTGATCACGTCGAAGAGAGACGTGCCTTCGACGAGCTCCATCACGAGGATGGGTCCGTGCTTGCCGTCCGTCACGAAGTCGAGGACGCGCGCGACGTGATCGCTGTGGATTTGACCGAGCAAGAACGCTTCACGCTGGAAACGCGCGAGCACCTCGTGATCGGCGCGCGAGCCGCGAAGGAGCGCCTTGAGCGCGACGCGAAGCTTCAAGCTCACGTGGTCGCCCGCCCAGACTTCGCCCATCGCGCCGGAGGCGATCTTGCGCTTCACACGGTAGCGACCGCCAACGACGGTCCCGGCCGCGAGCGTGCTCACCGTGGTCGCACGAAGTCGCGCGCCCGACGACGAGGACGAAGATGATGCGCTCCGTTTGGACTTCAGTGTCGGCACTACGGATTAGCTAGGCAAGACGAAGGCCGAGCTGGAAATCGCGCGTAACCACGCGCGTTGGTCGCGTCGATTGCCATCGCGAAACGCCGCGCGGCCACACGTGGGGTGTCGCGCTTCGGCGCCGCTCCGATGATTTTGCGCGTCCGTGCGTCAGGCCTTGCGGTGCGGCGTCGAATGCTCCCAATCCGCGAGGAGCGCGCGCGTCGCCGCGATGAAGGCGAGCGGCTGATCGAGGATCAGGTGATGGTGCGCCTGCGGGATCTCGACGAGGGGCGCGGTGCGATCGAGGAGCTCGTACATGTACTCGCTCGTCTCTCGAGGAACGACGATCGACATCTCGCCGCGCAGGAGCGCGATGCGGCACTTCGCGTGCGCCAGGTGATCGCTCATCCGATCCATCTCTTGTGCGACGCGGATGAAGATCGTCGGATCGAATTTCCAGCTCCAGCCGCCGGGCACCTCGTGGAGCGAGCGCTGCGCGATGTGCTCGACGATGTAAGGGTTGTCGCACGGCTGCTCGGGGATGAGCTTGAAGCGCGACAGCGCGGCTTCTTTCGTCGGGTAGATCTTGAGCGGCTTGAAGAACGTGTACGACGCGGCGTCGCTCTCGGGGCTCGGCTTGTGAACGGGCGAATCGACGATGATCGTGCCCGCGAGCTTGTCCCCGTATTGCGCGGCGCCGATGATCGCGACGAGGCCGCCGAGGCTGTGCCCGATGACGACGGGAGGGCCCGGAAACTTCATCGCCTCGAGCACCGCGAGGACTTCCCTCGCCCACACCTCGCGCGGATACGTGTCCCGGCGCTCGCTGTCGCCGTGGCCGCTCATGTCGAGCGCGACGACGTCGTAGTGTGGCGTGAGGAGCGGCGCGAGGAAGCTCCACCAGTGCGCATGCGCCGCGCCTCCGTGGACGAGCACGAGGCCGGGGTTACCGTGCGTTCCCCAGCGCAAGTAGTGGATACGCACGCCCTCGCACGTGACGAACCCCTCTTCGTACGGCGCGGCGAGCGCGTTCTCGAACCAAGCCGGTCGCATCGAACGAGAACCATAGAGCCGATCTATCCTCGGGTCATGCCGGAACACGACACGATCGACACGTCGGCGAAGACGATGGCCAGCGGAGACCAGCAAGCGGTCGCGCCGCTCATCGACGTGAGCTTCGAAGAAGGCGAGCGCTACGCGCTTCGGCGCGTGCTCGGAGCGGGCGGGATGGGCGAGGTGCGTTTGTGCTCCGACGCGTGGATCGGTCGCGACGTCGCGATGAAGGTCGCGCGAAAGGGAACGGGCTCGGCGGCGGAGATGCGCGGGCGATTCCTTCGCGAGGCGCGCGTGCAAGGTCAGCTCGAGCACCCCAACATCGTGCCCGTCTACGACCTCGGCGTCCGCGAAGGCGAGACGTTCTTCACGATGAAGCGCATCGGCGGGCACACGCTCGAGGAGATCGTGATCGGCCTTCGCGAAGGCCGCGAGGAGATGTGTGCACAATACAATCGTCGCAAGCTGCTCTCGGCGATGAGCCGCGTCTGCCTCACGATCGCGTACGCCCACGCGCGCGGCGTGCTTCACCGCGATCTCAAGCCGGCGAACGTGATGCTCGGCGATTTCGGCGAGGTCTACGTCCTCGATTGGGGCGTCGCGAAGCTCGCGGCGACCGAGGAGCGGACGAGCGCGCCCGTCTCGGTGGGCGAGCGCAATGGGCAGACGCAAGCCGGCGCGGTGATCGGAACGCCCGGATACATGGCCGTCGAGCAGCTCCTCGGCGAGAGCATCGACGCGCGCTCCGACGTGTACGCGCTCGGCGCGATCCTCTTCGAGCTCCTCGCGCTCGAGCCGCTCAATCCGGGGTCGAGCCTCGAGGAGATCGTCGCGGCGTCGCAGAAGCCTGCCAACGCGCCGAGCGTGCGCGCTCCTTCCGGAGACGTTCCGCCGGAGCTCGACGCGATCGTGCTGCGCGCGGTCGAGCGCGATCCTTCGAAGCGGTTCGAGTCGGCGCGCGCGATGCACGAGTCGATCGAGGCGTTCCTCGATGGCGAGCGCGACGCCGAGCGACGCCGTGCGCTCGCGAGCGAGCACGTGAAGAAGGCGCGCGCGGCGCTGGCGCTCGCGTCGGATCCGAAAGAAGACCCCGAAGCTCGACGCGCCGAGGGGATGCGCGAGCTAGGACGCGCGGTGGCGCTCGATCCGTCGGATGCGGGAGCGCTGCGCGCGATCAGCGAGCTCGTCCTCGCGCCGGCGACGGATCTTCCGAAGTCCGCGACCGAAGAGCTGCGCGAAGGCGAGCGCGTTGATCGCGCGAAGGCGTCGAAGCGTGCGTCGCGCATGTACATGGCGTGGCTCTCGCTCCTTCCGCTGCTCTGGGTCATGGGCATTCGAAGCTGGCCAGCGGTGATCACGATCGGAGCGTTGATCATCACGGCGTCGGCCTGGACGCACTGGGTCGGATCGACGTCGCGCGCGAGCATGTCCAAGCTCATGGTCGCGATCCTCCTCAACGCGATGCTCGTCGGCACGTGCTCGCTCATCTTCGGCCTCTTCGTGCCCGGCGTGGCGGCGAGCAGCGCGGCGGCGTTCGTCCTCGCGGTTCGCGACAAGACGTGGATGCGCTACGTCCCCTTCACCTTCGCGACGCTCGCCGTCTTCGTTCCGGTCGTCCTCGAGCTCGTCGGCATCCTGCCTCGGCCCTACACGTTCGGCGACGGTACGATCACGATCCATCCCGTGGTCGCGAGCTTCGTCCCGGAGCGCACGGCCGTGTCGCTCGGAATCGTGACGCTCGTGCAGATGATCTTGCCCGCGGTCGTCATCAACCGCGCCGTCGACAATCTGGTCGACGCCGAGCGCCGCAGCTTCGCCCAGGCGTGGCGGCTGCGGCAGCTCTTGCCCTGAGTCTCAGTTCGGCGTGGGCGGCGTGGGCACGCTGTTGTCGTCCTGCACGCACGCGGCGAGATCGAAGAACATGAACTCGAGCGCGGCCTCTTGCTGCTCGAGCGTCTGACTCGACGAACCGACGTGGAGGTCCGTCACGACCGCGCGGCCGCAGCGATCCGCCGGCTGCTTGTTCGTCGGCGTGTTGATCGAGATGTAGCCCGGGTACTTCGTGCTCGTGTCGTAGATCCACTGCTGCGAGATGCCCGAGACCGTCGCGTGGATGTCTTGCACGATGCAGCTCGAGGTCGCCGTGAACGAACCGTACGGGATCGTCGGGAAGATGCCCTGCATCCAGTCGGCCATCGCCTTGCCCTTCGGGAACGTCGTGTCGATCGCGTAAGGCCCGCTGCCGCAGCTACCCCACTCGTTCCACGTCGCGGCGGCCTTCAAATCCGAAGTGGCGCTCGAGTCCGCGAAGAAGTTCACGTGGTAGTGCGACGCGAAGAAGCGCCCGCCGCCGTTCAAATACGTGTCGAGGTTCTGGTAACCGTTGTTGCGCGGGTACGGCGAGCACTCGCACGCGTTCATGACGATGTCGTGGCGCTCCATCTCGGTCGCGTTGTCCCAGAGACCCGTGTACGCATCGCCGGCTCCGGCGGGAGGCGTCAGCGTGGTCGACTTGCCTTTGTAGACCTCGACCATGCCGCCGAGCTTCGGGCCCGTGAACTCTGCCGGGTCGATGCCGACCTTCTGGATCAACGAATCCATCGGGTCGCAGCCCGTCGCGTAGGCGATGAGCGGCATGTCGCCTTCGGATTTTTTCGCAGGGAGACGCAGGCGCGTCGCCGGCGTGTTGGGGTTCGGATAGGCGTTGTCGACGCACGCGACCGTCGCCGTGGGCATCGTGAACTTGCGGCGCCACTTCCCGACCTGCACGACGATCGGGATGTTCGCGCCGACCGGCGCGTTCTTGATCACGAAGTGACCTTTCGTGTCGGTGAGCGCGGTCGCCATCGCGTTGTCGATCTTCGCCGCGCACGTGTCGCAGCTCATACCGTGCGAGATCGTCGGCAGCGGATCGTTCGGGAACGTCGGGATGTAGACGAGGATGTTGTAGAGCGGGTTCTTGCCGGCGGGATCGTAGACGGTGCCGGAGATCGACGTCGTGCCCGAGCCGCAGTTCTGCACGTCGCACTTGAGGCCCACGCATGGCGGCGCGGCCTCGCCCGATCCGGTGTCACCGAATGGGTTGTTGCCCGAGTCTTGACCCGGCGTCGTGGAATCATTCTCTGCTCCGTCGTCGCCTCCATCGGCGCCGAAGCCAGAGTTGGTCGTGCCGCAATTCGCGAGCACACCGACCGTGAGAACCACCACCCCGGCGATCCAAGCGCGCATGAGAAGCCTCCGCCGCTGGAATGTTACCTCAAAAGCGGAACGTTAGCCCGGTTCCGAAGTTGGTGTGCCCGCTCGTGATCCGAGCTTTGGGGTGCGACTTGTAGGTGAGGAAGAAGAGGACGGTGGTCGCGACGAGCGAAGCCGCAGAAACACCGAAGAGAACATCGGCCGTGACGGTGAGGGTCTTGGCCGTGTCGATGTCGTTTTGCGCCGTCGCCGGGCATTGGTGATGGTCCGCCCCGCAGAGGCTGTCGAGCTTCGAGGCGAGCTGGCTCTGGAAGACACCGGTCACGATCGCGGCGCCGAACGAAGCGATCGTGAGACCGCCGAAGGCGATCACCGCGGGTGAAATGTGGATCGTCGGATCGACGACGACGATCTCCGCGACGACCGCCGGGCGACGCTCTGCGACGACGACGTCGCGCTCGAACGGCGGCTTGCCCGAACGCTCGACGACGACGTGATGACTGCCAGGATCGACGGCGATCGGATCGTCTCCGAGCGTGACGGAGGCGCCGTCGATGATCGCGCTCGGTGGGCGCGTGCCGTCGGCGAGCTTCACGCTGATGCGCGGCGTGGACGCGTAGAGATCCGTGCGCTCTTGCATCGCGCGATCGACGAGGGGCGTGCCGGCAGGTCCGAGCGCCTGCGCGTCCTCGCGCGCCTTGTCGAGCTCGCGCCCGGCGTCGACGAGCTTGCCGAGCTTGTGGAGACAGTACGCGACGTGAAAGCGCACTTGCGGCGTGGCCTTCACGGCGAGCACTTCTCGGAAGACGCGGAGCGCATCTTCGAATTTCTTCGCGTCCTCGAGCGCGAGCGCTCGATCGAACGCGTGGCGCGCGGCGTCGATCTGCTCGCTCGTCGCCTGCGCCCGCGAAGGCGCGGCGGCCAGGAAAATCGCGAGCGCGAGCGCGTACCGCACGTCGCGATTATGTCAGAAACCCGGCGTGCGCGTCGGGTCTGGCTTCGTCACCGTCACGATCGGGCGCGTGCCCGTCGAATGACGTGTCGTCGTCGCGCGCGGCGTCGCAGTTGGAGCGCTCGTCGTCGTCGTCGCCGTTGCTGGCGGTGGCGCGGCCGTCGCGGCTGCGAGCGGCTCGATCGACGGCTCTTCATGCGTGATCGTGGTGATGGTCGCCTGCGACGGTGGTGGCGCCGACGTCGCGGCCTTCTGAGGATCGGAGTGCTTCGACGACGCGAGCGCGATGATCGATCCGATCGTAATCACGCCCGCGACGCCTGCTGCGATCGGCCAAACCGCGCGCTTCTTCGACTTCGTCTTCGGCGGAGCGAACGCGGGCGGCACGACGAACGCGGGCGCGACGAGCCTTCGAGGAGGCTCCTTCACGACGAGCGCGCGCGCGCACGCCTCGGCGAGCTCGTGGGCGGACCCGAAGCGCTTGTCGCGATTCTTTTCGAGGCAACGTTCGATGATCGTCGCGACGTTGGCGGGGAGCTCCGCCGTCACCCGCGCGAGATCGAGCGACTCCGCGCGCACGACCTCGACGGCGATCTCTTCGAAGCGCCGGCCCGCGAACGGCGATTGCCCGGTGACGCACTTGCACAAGACGACGCCGAGCGACCAGATGTCCGAGCGCCCGTCGAGGTGCTCGTCGGCGCGATATTGCTCCGGGCTCATGTACGAAGGCGTGCCGAGAATGACGCCGCTCACGGTGAGCCCGATGTCGCGATCCGGATCGGTGACCTTCGAGATCCCGAAGTCGAGGATCTTCGGAAGCGGATCGGCGTTCGCCGAAGGCGCGTGGAGGAAGATGTTCCCCGGCTTGAGATCGCGATGGACGATGCCTTGCGCGTGGGCGACGACGAGGCCTTCTGCACACGCCTTCACGAAACGA